>Ga0209310_1000851_pt1 | contig 28084 bp, 18 predicted proteins | sample AD_UKC030_MetaG_FD_184415 | JGI IMG/M metagenome (GOLD analysis project Ga0209310, IMG submission 184415) | Active sludge microbial communities of municipal wastewater-treating anaerobic digesters from USA - AD_UKC030_MetaG (SPAdes) (version 2) | ecosystem: Engineered > Bioreactor > Anaerobic >...
CGGAGTCTCGGCGCCGGAAACCTCGAGCACCACGAGCTTGAACAGGATGCCGTCGCCGGGATCACTGCCGTCTTCCTTACCCACGTTGGCGCGGAATACGGCCGAAGGTGCGGTGGGCAGTTGGATGGGATCGAACACCACGTAGCTGTAACCCACGCCCCCGTGCCAAGGCGGGTGCATGAACAACGCGTTCTTCTCGACCTCCCCGCAGCGAGCGGGGCGAAGCGTGGCCACGGTGCCGCTGGTCCCGAACTCGGCGGTCTCGTGCTCGCCACGCCTGCACATGCCCCCGGTGTGCTTGGAAGGCCAGGGCACCAGGGTGCGCACCGCGCGCACGGTGCAAAGCCCGATCTCACGCCGTTCAACCGCATCGCCCGAGCGCAGCGATAGGTCCAGGATTCCCGCGGATTCGTTGGTGGGCGTTCCCAGGCCGATCCGTGTCAGCACCGGCTGGTTCTTCTCGAGTTGAAGCCGCCGCTCGAAGGCGCCTGCACGCAGGGTGAATCCGTCTGAGCGTCGGACACGGCTCGTCGTCGTGACCAGCAGGTCATTCCCGTCCAACGCCGCAGATAGTTCCGCCAACGGCACGACGGTGAAGTCGATCCAGGCTCCTTCGAACTCGAACCACAGCCGGCTTCCGGGCCGGGCATCCTCTGGAATCGTGATCTCGTGTGTGGTCTGCCCGCGCACGGTGACGCGCTCGCCGGCCACCACTTCATCGCGTTGGCAACTCAGCACATCATTGCGGGTCGCTGCGGGGCTCAGACGGTAGCTGAAGGCCCCTGGCATGGGCCTCACATAGGTCAATCCGCGCGCGTATCGCACTTCAGCGGGGCCGAGTTCCTTTGCTTGCTTGTCCAGGGCCACCGCCTGCGCTGCCTGAACCGCAAAGCCACATTCAGCGTCAGCCAATGGGATGACCTCGTGCTGCCCGTCGGGCAGGATGCGGCAAACGGCTTGGCCGTTGCCGGCAGCTTTGGTGAAGCGCGTGAAGCGCCCGCGTCCATCCACGTAGAGGTAGGCCGGGGTAGCGGCACAGTCGGCTCGATGGCCGGCGGTGTCGCTGCTCAGGACTTCAATGGCGCCGTCCTCGGTCCACCCCGCGTAGCCGTTCGGTGGCAGGTCCAGATCGTGTCCGAACACGCGTGCGATCAGCCGCTCCGTCTTGCTGCCGTTGGAGGCGGTGATGGTGCCGTCGGCGTAGCGGGCCACGACCTGGGAGCGTTTGAACTCGCCGCTGGCCACCGCCTGGCTGGTGTTCAGGAGCCGTCCGTCCGCGGTGACGTACCGAATCTCCGCCACGTTGGTGAGGCAGTAGCGGCTGTGGAGTTGCTGGAGCATGTAATAGCTGCGGAGCGCGTTCCCCATGCCGCCTTCCATGACGAGAAAGCCGGGGTGCCCAAAGGCCACCGTGGCGGCAAGGAAACGGTCGAGCCAGTTCGTGTCGTTCATCCAACCGCGCTGACTGGCGAAGAACATGTCGGGGTTGCCCATGCCGAAGTTGCAGCCCAGGTCGTGCATCTTGCGCAGGTCGAAATCGACCAGCCACGGATTCTCCGCGGGACGGTAGCTTTGGTCCTGGCCGTAGTTGCCGTCGGTGAGGCCCATGTAGAAGCAGTGATAGTTGCCTTCGGAATAGACGGGGCCATGCCAGGCTTTCTTCTGGTGCAACATGATCTCGCCGTAGGCGTAGAACACGGCGGCGAAGGTGCCCGCCCCCGGCACGCGCGGGTCATAGTCCACGCGGTGCCACGGCGCGACCGCGGTGTGCACGTCGCAATAGGCGGTGCTGAATCTGAACTTCTCCTGGATCTGTGGCGCCAACCGGGCGCAACACTCGACAGCCCGGGCCGGCTTGGGCGCGTAACAGCGCATCCAGGCGTGCTGGAGCTGGTTCTGCGGGTCGCGCGACACCATGTCGGTGTTCCAGAACTCGTTGACCGGCGCGAAGTCGGTGTAGTTGTTGTACGGCCCGTACACAAACCCGAGCGTGTCCTGCATGAAGCGGGAGTAATCGCGGGCGCCGGCGTCGCCGCCCTTGCCGGGTGCGGCTTTGGTCCGGAAGGTGAAGCTCTCGCCGCCATGGTTTCGTGATCGGTCACCACCATCTGGGTCATGCCATAGCGGTGCACTTGCTCCCAGTAGCGCCGATCCTGCTCGCGGTCTCCGGCACCGTGAGCCCGCCAAAGACGCGTGCCGGTGATGTGCCGCCAGGGCGACGGCGGGTTGGGGATGTCAGGCAACACTTCTTCGTAGCGCGGCGCGAGCGTGACGATGAAGCGCTCGAAGCAATCGGTCCGTTTGCCATTTGTCAGCGGAATGTACCGGGTGCCGCCGTGGTAAACCACGCCGTTGGTAGAAACCGAGTTGGCGGCCCAGAGAACCGAGCCATTGGAGACGTACCAATCGACGTTACCGGTCAGGAAGAGCGGCGCGTTGGCGGTGTCGCTGACCACCACCGCCGGCCGGCCCCCCTCGGCCGGGTAGAACGGGTTGGTAACTAGCCGCGGGTTCGTTAACCCGACCGCCCGCCCGAAACGCACCTCCGCCACGTTGCCGCCCGGCGCCAGCACTTCCACTACCAGCGACTTGCCGTGCAGGCGGTAGCGATACGTGACATCCGCCGACACTCCGGCGGCAGTCAGACGCCAGCGAGACTCGACGCTTCGGCCCACGATCGTGGTGCCAAGGTGCTCCGCCTTCTCCGGCGACGCGGGCCCGCTGGCGGTTGCCAGGAACACACCGCCGCCGGTGCAGGGCCGGGTCAAGAATGCCGGATTGTCCGCCTGGTGGCTGCCGGGCGGGAGCGGAAACTCCCACTCCGCCACAATGTCGCTCCAAGTGCCGCTTTCCGGGCGGTAGCGATAAATGAGCCGGCCGTCGCCGCCTTCGTAGGTGAACACGTACCCGCCGGAAGCCGCGCCCGACTCCGGTTGCAGGGAGTTCGTGTAGGACGGAACGGCGTTATCCGGCAGGATCGTCTCGGCGGTGGTGGGGAACGGCAATCTCCCCGGTCCGGTGTTTGCGCCCGGGGACTGGCCCGGGAGCATCGGGATCCCCCGTTCGGGGCGCAGCTCGAACTGAAGCGGTGCGAAGCGCTCGGTAAACGCGGCCAGGTTGTCGAAGTACAGCACACGGTCCTGCTGGTTCTTCCCGTTGGTGACGAGCAGTCCCGTAAACCTGGTGCCGGATTTCGCGTGGTCGATCTGTTCCGCGCTGAGTCGTCGGTGCAGGAGATACCATTCGGTCCAGTCCACGTGATAGAGCGGCACCGAGAACTCGCGCCCCTGGGCGTCCTGGAAGAGTGCGGCAATACGCACCTGCGGTGTCTCTGGGTCCGGCGCCCAGCCCCAGTTGTTGCCATAGACCCACAGCGAGACTGCGTCGAACGGGCGCGAAATGGCGATGGGGGCAGGCGGGAGCAGACGCACTTCGGGCGCGCTGTTGGTGGCCCGGTAGGTCAATTTGCCGACGTGGCTGCCCCAGATCTGTTGCTCGCGCGTTCGTTCGAATGTGGCCACCGCGCCATGGCACTCAACCCGCCAGCCTTCCAGGTTCTCGAAGTCCACCAGGGGTGGCTCGGCATCCTCCAGGCGTCCGGCCCAATCGAGTTCGTAGGGGCGCTGGCCTACGCGTTCGCCGGCGGGCGCAGATATGCCCAGCAGACCAACCATGGTGAAGAGGAGATGGCTCGGTTTCATATCGTGACAGGCAATGACGAAGCGGTTCAGATCCGCTTGGCACGAAAGTATGGCCAGCAGTTCACGCTGTAAAGACTGGAGAGTGACAGGTTCGCGGGTGGATAACTCGTCACTCCGCGATGAGCACCATTGAACACAGGGCTGTTGCAGGATTGGTTATAGGGGTTCTATGCGCCGGTTTGGCCACAGGCTGGGTAGGGGCGGCAGCGGAGATGACCATCACGACCAACTCGAGCCTAACCGTGAGCCTGGGCGTGGAACACGTCGTGGCCCTGTCATCCACAAACGTCGTCAACCAATGGGGTCCTTGGCAGTTCCCCGCGAACGACCGCCTGCCCGACGGGCGGCTGCACGTGTGGTTTAGTTCGGGGCTGGACTCCGCCGTGGACTACGGCAAGGAAGCGCACTTTGTGTCGAGCGACGAGGGCAAGAGCTGGCAACGCAAGGAACGCCAACACGGCGGCTGACCGCTGCCTCCTGGTGTACTCGCGTTGGCCATTCAAGAACGCCGAAGGTCACGCCTGCAAGGCGATTATCGTGCGTGAGATCCGAATCACTCGGCTCCCGACTGAGTCGCGCTGACCTGCCAAGCCTCACTGCCCGAGGCAGGGGGGTCCCCCGAAGGTTGGCTGGCACAAGAATATGCTGACAAGTACACACGAATCTAGGAGTACGCGGCCTTGGCGGTTTGATCAGGCGGAAGAACGCCACGCATCGCTGAACAACAGTTCGATGCTGCTCTTGCCTCCCGAGCCAGAGCCAGGACTTACTTCGCCGGCACGAGGATCAAGGTGGAGACTTGAGCTTCGCTCAGTGCGCGCGACCAGATGGCCGCTTCCTCTATTTCATCCGTGAAGTACATCTTCGGAATTCCGTCAAATGTGGCCGCGCCGATGAGGATTGGTTCGCTGTTCTGGGTAAGCTTTCCCGACCAGGGCTTCTCTTCCATTAACCGACCGTTGCAGAGCAGAGAGATTCTCTTGCCGTCATAGCGCCCGATCAGGTCCAGCCAGCCAGTGGGGTCAACGCGCGAGAGCGGAAAGCTAACCATGACGAAGCCCTTTTCGGTGTGGACTTCAAAACCAATGTCCAGCCCCGGCGTGCCTGGCAAATCCGCACCGAACAGGCAAAAATTCATCACGTCGTGGTTGCCGCGCTTGGCGAGCAAGCCCGCGTTCCAGTTCCCGTCCGGCACCCGAGCGCGCAGATAAACGGTCAGTGCCTCCCCGGGGATGTTCCACAGCCGTGGCTGGTTCAGGTCACGCTCAAGGTCGAAGTAAGCGCTTTCGAATGTGGCGACGACCGAGCCAGCCCGCGCGCCCAGACACCGGTGGCCGGCAGCTTCGCGGCGACCTTGCCGACGGCTTTGAGCGGCGGTTGGTGGGCGATTAATCGTTCGCCGAATTGCCACGCCAGCGAGGCCTCGGCGATGAGCTTGCCATTCACCCGCAGCGAGAGGTTGCGGCCCTGCGCGACGAGGTGATACTCGTGCCATTCATCGAGCCGGAAATCCTCCGCTCCAGCCTCCATCTCTAATCTCTCGGTGTGTTTTGCGCCCTCGCGATCGAAAACGGTGCGCTCGCCCTGCCAGACGAGATACTGGTTCAGTTTGGGTGCGTGCTCGGGCGAGATCGTCCCGGTGATCGCCTCATCTTCGACGGACCAGAACGACATGTCTTGTCCTTGCCAGCCATTGAGCGTGCAGCCGTCGAAGATCGGCTCGAAGCCGTCAGCCAGCGGACCACAGCGGATGACGTGACAGCCTAAGGTGAGCAAGGCCACGGACAGCAGCGCGGAGCGCGGAGAGTTTCATGTGGGGAGTGTGCAAGGCCGGCATCAGCGATGCGAGGCCAATGTGGTCTTGCGGGTGTTCACCCGGCTCGTCCGTCTCCGGAGATTCTGGTCCTCTGCAGACAGCACTGGAGCTTTACGCTCCGGCTTGCCAGCACGCTTCCACCTGACATCGGTCTCGCTGCGGGGAGAGGGTTGGCTCTCATCCCTCGCCTCTTCAAGAGCGCTGCTTCGCAATGCGTTGATCCCGTGTGAGGTGGATCATGCCACCCGGAAGGAGGGGCCGGCAGCATAATCCGGGCCGGAATGGGACTACTGGCGCGTACTTGCCTACTACTCGGGCTTACTGGGCCACGACTTGGAGGCGAGGATCGGAATCGGTCCAAAAAGGCCTGTTTCTGAGCCCTGTAAACCCATCCGTCTCGCGCAATGCCATTGGTCCAGTATTCTATCTAACTTCCTGTTAAAGAGCTATTTATCTTAACTGCCCTATCAGGTTCACATCCCAACGTGCCAAACAAGAATCGTGCCGTCAATGCAGTACACGAACGTACTCTTGCAGTACACCTAAGTACACTTCACTGGAAGTTTCACTGGAAGTGAAAAAGGCACTTTTTTTTCACAGGATCCTTCAGGCAGAATCAACAACTGATCCAAGGTTCAGCACTGGGAGAAGAACCTCGCCCATCTCCCATCGTAATCCACATGGACTGTCGTCTGCACGACGGAGCGGAGCACTGGACTGGCAACTTGGCTCAGTTGCCACACCTCAGCGCTGATCGGATAATCGCTTTTTTGGTCACGACTGACTTTTTGCCACCCACACCGGGACGGCCAACGATTTCAAAGCAACTGAGAGTCCTCATTGGTCAGATGAGCCGGGAGAACCGCCTGTGGGGTGCCGAACGAATCCGGGATATCCTGGTCCTGCTGGGCTTTCCCAAACTGGACGTGGAAACGGCGCGGAAGTACATGGTCGGAGGAGGGATCTGGCGGCAACGTTCGAGCACGTGGTTGAGCTTCTTGCGCAATCACCTCCAGGTGTCGTGGGCGATCGATTTCTTTACGGTCACGACCGTGGGCTTTGGTCGTCTCTACGGGTTCGTGGTCCTGGAGCATGGACGACGTCGAGTGGTGCACTGGGCTACGACCGCTCGTCCGACGATGGCCTGGGTCCTCCAGCAATTACGGGCAGCCACACCGTTCGGCCTCCAGCCGGGATATCTCTTTCGCGATCACGACCGGATCTACGGCCAAGGAGTCGCCGATTTCCTCAAGGGCTGTCAGATTGAAGAAGTGCGGACGGCTTATAGGTGTCCTGGGCAGAATCCTTTCGTGGGGCGCTTTGGGGGCAGCCTGAGGCGCGAGGTGTTGAACCACGTGATCGTGCTGAACCGAGCACATCTTGAGCGTTTGCTGAAAGAATACATCGAGGAGTATTATCACACCGCACGGCCGCACCAAGGGCTGGAAGGGCAGGTGCCGGAGCCCGGTCCGCAGTTGACGCGGCAACCGAGCCAGGTGAGGGCGATTCCGGTGCTGGGCGGACTACATCACCGCTACGTTCCCGTCGCTGCCTGAGGGGACGGAGACCGGGGTGAGAAGCGAAGCTGAGGTGAGCAAGTATGCGAGCGAACGAGGCGAGGTGGAACGTTTCAGCCTGTGTCAGCGGGGAAGGGAGTTACTGGTGTTTGTTGAGGTGGGAGGTGAGATTTTGGAAGTCAAGGAAAGGCCCGCTTTTCAGCAGGCGCTGGTGGCCTTTTTGAGGGAGCAAGGAGTTCCGATCGAGGATTTGCGACGCCTGGCTTGGCAGGTATTGGGCAACATCTGGTATCGGCCGCGGTTGCTGTGGCGCTTTTTGAGGAATCAACCGCCGCCCGATGATTTTGGTGAGACTCGAGCGAGGGAAGCCAACATCGACAAATCCAATGCCAAGTCCACTGGCCGGCCAAGACGGAGTTTTTCAGTAGTACACCTCCCAGTTTTCATACAGCTTCGACGCGTGTGCATGAGACACTCAGCAGGTTGCACACCAGTTTTTGCTGGAGCATTATGTCGGTTCGATTCTGATTCTCGCCTCCAAGTTTTGATGGTTTTGTATCAATGATCGGTGGGAGAACGTGCGGAGTCCACGCCTAATTCACCGGCATCATCCACATCGGATCCCATATCGGTGCCGAAGATGATCACAGGCCGGTTGGCTACACCCGCCGCGTCGCACGCTTCGAAGACGCCGCCACCGCGGATTACTCGTCCAGCACCACGACCTCGTAGGCCTCCAACCGCGGCAACGTGAACCGGCCTTGTGGCCCCACCGGAGTGACCGGCAACTCCTGGTCCAGGCGTAATGCCGTAGCCCGGCGAAACGGACCAGCCAACTCGACGCGGATGTCCCGCATGGGGATCGGTGCGAAGTAGGCCGTATCCGCATGGCCGCTCAGGTTGACGAAGTGAACGAGCAGACGCTGGCGTGAGGGTTGTTGCATCACGGTGATCTCCACCAGTGGATGCGCGCTGGTTCTCAATTGCCGCCCCTCCGGCAACAAGTGGTCGATCACATCGGCCATCAATCCACCATGCCCCGGTGAGCTGTGCCGGTAATAGAGACCCCCCACATCCCACGGAATGTACCCGATCCGTCCCGCGCCGTGGTTGGTAAACACCAAACCAGGAATGGTCGTTTCCACCTTGTCGACCCAGACCTTTTCGGGCGGGCCAAACATGGCAGGTGGAATCAGCGTCAGCAGAGGTTTCTCCAGTGGCGCCAATTCCACGAAGGGGCCATCCAGGAACAGCAGCTTGGTGGGTGCCAAAGACGGCAGCAGGCTATAGTCGTGGATACGCCAAGAACCCTGGGTGGATTCACGGCGGCCGATGACCTTCCCCACCGGAAGCGCGGGAGGATGAGCGCCGGCAAGGAGCAGGCGGCCTCCGCTCCGGAGGTAATCCTCCACTTCTGCCGGGGCAGTGCTGGGAGCAATGACCAAGTCATACTTGCGGGATGGATCCGTTAGCCATTTTAGATTGTCTGACACCGCAAATGGGATGTGTTGCTCGCTTAATAGGCGAAAGAATCCGCGGTAGGCCGGCGTGTCGCCGCGTAATAACAGGACTCGCGCGGCGTTCTGTTGATCTACGTAAAGGTTCTCGTGCCGGGCACGCCATTGGAAAATGGGGCGGCCGGCCAGCAAGGCTTGCTGGTCTTCCTGGTCGAGGGTCCCATGCATATTCAGTGCCAGCGCACCGCCATGGGCCAAGCTCTGATGCAAGCGCAATTGGATCTCGGCTGGCGGCACCGTGACGAAGCGCCACGGGTAATCCACAAAGCTCATGCACAGGTTGAACGCCATCTTGTCGGGCTCCGAAGAGCGGGCGCGATTGACATTGTCGCTCGCCGAATACGGCCAAAGCGGCAGCGCGCGCCCGACGGCCGTATTCGATTCCGACATGATGCCGTCGGTGTGATCCTGGATGTAAGTGAGAAACGCCGCTCCGGGCCGCAAGCGGTGAATCAAGTCGGCGAACATGGCCGCCACTTCGCGGGCCGACTCGGCGAGGAATTCCCCGTAATTGGGATCACCTGAATGGGCCGGCAGCGGACGATGGTAACGGGCTTGAAATCGGGCTTGGCACGCTTCGCACTGGCAAGGCCCCATCGGACGGCCGCTGTAGTCGGATGCGGGATTGCCAAACATGTTGAAGAAAAGCCCGTCAACCTCGTAACGTTCCAGCGCCTCGCTCAGGATTTTGAGCGCGTGCTCGCGGTAATAGCCGCCATTGATGCATGCCGAGTAGAGGCCATTGTAGATGGCTGGTTCGCCGTTCGTGCGCTTGAAGAACCACTCAGGATGAGCGTCGAACACCGGTTTTTGTGTCTTGCTCAGGTCAAACCGCCCGATCACCCGAATGCCGCGGGCATGGGCGGTTTGGAGCACGTCGCCGAACAGATCGCGGTCCGGCGGCAGATGCGGGCTGGCATAATGAAAGGCCACGCGGGTCGGGTAGTGCGCGACGATGCCGCCCATGTTGAAGAGCAGCGTATTGGCAGGAAATTCGGCCACTTGCTGCACCAGGCGTCGGGCGTCCAGCGTGGAATCGGTTTCGCGGAGGTTGGTCTGGAGGAGCCGGATGGGCTCGTCCATCCACCAACGCCGGTTCGCCGGATTCACGATGATTTGGCGCGGTAGGGCCGACGGATCGTCAACGGTCCTGGCGGCAAGGGAGCGCGCATCGGTGGTGCGCCTTGCCGAATTGGGTGGCGCACCAGCAACTCGTTGGCGGTCGTTTAGCTGGACGTAATCAAGCTTGATCCGTTCATGGCTTCGGGCCTGGACCTCGACACCGATTTCGTCGCCGACCCGAATGGGCACGTCTGTAATGGATTGGGATTGCCACTGTTGGACGGTGTCTTCGGTGCGCCACGACTGGCCCTGCGGCACTCCATTGACCTGCAACGCCAGGCGGCTGTCCCCGCTGCTTCCGGGCATGAAGCGGACCTCGACATCGTAGCGCGAATCCAACGCCGTGTAGGGCTGCTCGAATCGCGTGCGGATGCGGTTCACGGCGTTGGTGCCGGTGAGTACGACGTTGATCCGATGTGAGGCACTTCGGTCTCGATCCTCCAACATAAAATCTTCCAGGTGCCGAAAATCTTCGGCCTCGAGCCGCACCTGCGGGCGCACGGTAACGGCTGCCGGCAGCTTGTGTGCCTCGAGGAGTTGCCGCAGTTTGGCCGGATCACAAGCCTCGTCGCCGGTGACGAGAAAATAGGTCATGCCGGCGTCGGAAGGATCGGGCCTGGTCGAGACAAGCATCCGCTCCCAGAGCCAGCGGACGCTGGTGTCGCGCGAGTCGCGCATCCAGAAATACGGCTTGAACTCGTCCGGTGCCGCGAGCTGGCCGTATCGACCGAAGCTGAGCCGCCGGTTCTGGTCTTGAATTTGCACCCAACGCACGGATTGTTCGATGATGCTCCGCTTCGTGAAAGTGAATTTGTATTGGGAGGCGAAACCGTCATTCCACCGGCTGTGGGACACGCAATAAACGAACTGGCGTTTGGCCGGATCCGATTTCTGGATGCCCAGACAAGGCACTTCCATCGGGCCGGCGATGATGAAGTAAAGCGGATTGTCGGCCGCCGAATCATTGATCGCTTGGGCGATGTCCGCCACTGCGGCATCGAGCCTCTGGCGGCAGTCGAAGAACCGCGACTTATCGAACCCATATCGCTCCGCGGCGCCCAGCACGCTCTCGGCGTGGATTTTTTCCCAGTCCGGATTCGTCAGCGGCAAGATGCAGTTGTAGTCGAAATGGACCAACCGGTCTTTCAAGCCCGCTTCGGCAAGGATCGCCAGCGTCACGGGCGAGGAAATCCAATCGTCGGGATCATTGTGGTTGCCGTCGGTACTGTAGGCGATGCGACCGTGAAACTGGCCGTTGTCAGCGTGCGCGGGAGGAGGCGCCAGGCATAGAAGATCCAAGGCAACGATGGTGAGCAGCAGGATGGTTTTCATGGAGCGTTTTGCCTGTTGGGATGAATGATTGAGGCACCGAGCCGATACCAGGCATCCATCTGAGGGTTGAAGTTGGAGGTGCGCGCCGGATGATACCTGTTTTGGGGGCCCACCTGGCGGGTGGCGGTGATCAGTTGCGGCCCCGTGCCGGCGCGAACCACCAGGTTGGCCGAAAACGGCGAATAGATTTCCGCGGTCCCCGTATTTGGCCGCGGCAGGCCATGGACTTCTGCGTGGCGCTCCTCCAGATCATGCAAGTCATCCCAGATTGCGCTACCAATTACGTTCGCCGTGACCGTGAGGGTCTGGAATGACGCCAGGTTGGAGCATACTTGGAGACGCCGGAGCGTCGCGTCCGCATCGTTTGCCGGATTGTGGTCCAGATGGACGTGAATCTGTGCGCCAGCCACCGCGGCCAGTTCTGCCAACTCCGTCCAAAGGGCGTCTTCACCCACGGTCACTACCGCCGGCACGCCCTTGACACGAAACCACATTGCTGCTGGGTTGGCACCGGGCTGAAACGGACTTGTTGCTGAAAGCTGGTCGTAGCGCGTGAGCAGCAAGCCGTCCGGACCGATGACAACTGCGGAATTGCGCCGCTCGTCTGCGACGCGATGTTCCATGCCGACAACCACCGTGATTCGATGGCGTCTCGCGGCCGCCTTCAACCGCTCGAGCGCGGTCTCAGCAATCGCCCGCGCCGGGAACGCCACAAGATCAGCATTCTGGGATCGAGCCTGGCCAATAATCGTTTCCATGGCGGCAGCGTCATCAACTACTTGAGCGACTGCGAGGGTGATGTCGGTTTTCGGGGATGGCAGCGGTATGAGGGGTGGTGCGGCCACCCTCTGCCCGTGCTGCAACTTCACGCCCGCCTCCCAGAACACTCGCAGGGCGGGATGCGTCGAGCGGGCCAGCGCCGCTTGTCGCGACGCCAGGCTGACATCCAGATCGGCTATCACGAGGGTTTCCATGTCATGGCGCGCCGCCGCCGCGATGCGACCATCCGGCGCGATGATGGCGCTATGCCCGTGCCGCAGTTCGCGTAGCGCGCTGGTATCGTCCGGCACACCTGACACCTTATTGCCGGTGTTGGCGAAGACGACCCAGACATTGTTCCGCAACGCCCGGGGGACATACCAATACCAGCCCAACGGCGCGACCCATTCGCTGACAAAGTTGCACGAGAGCTCGAAGCTGACCTGCGCCCCCTGCTGAATGGGGATTTCCTCAACACCGCGCAGCCAGCGATCAGCGCAGATGATCGCGCTGCACGAGATGCCATCAATATGGAATACGCCTGGCATCTTGGCGCGATCGTTGTCGTAGAGCTTTTCGTAGCGGAACACCTCACGGCCATCGGGACCGATGACCTGCATCCAGTTGGCGTCCTTCTTCAATTTCCGCGAGTAGGTGCATCCGCCGAACACCACGAACAACTTCGCTTTGCGTGCCGCTTGCTGAATGGCAGTGACGGCTTGCTCAACCAGCGCTGGTTGGTCCCCGTCAATTCCCTGCAACGCGCCTTCCGGAAATACCACCACTCGCACGCCCCGCCATGCGGAGTTAGAAATCCCGGACACGATGACCTCCCGGTTGTCCGCGATCGTCCGAGCCAAAGCCATTTGCACGACTCCGATCCGGAGCATGCTTGAATCATTGTTCCTTTCTGCGCCACGCACGAGCAAGCTGGCAACGATGAGCATGGCACCGATTGATAGCCATCGTTTCATTGCGAAAGCGCGTTGGGTTCAGTGTGCAGGAGGATCCTGCCTTGGCGGATCGAGAAATGGTCGTTTCCCGAGAACACGAGATGCACGGTCCGACCGTCGGCGCTCATCCACTTCGTGGGCAGGCTCGCGGTTTCACCCGGGCCGACATCCCAATCCTCGGTGAAGAATACCGTTGTCCATGGCCCCCACGGCTCCGGCGCGTCATAGACACCAAAGCCGCCTTGGAACCGCGGCCCCTGCGGGTGCGGGCTTTGGGGCAGAATCAGGACCCATAGATAACGCTTGAGGGCCGCGTTGTAAGTAATCCCGGAGCGGTAGCACCGACCGGGACTCGTGAACACCGCGCCGCGCTGCGCGATGTCTTTCGTCCAAACCGGCTGGCCTGAATCGTCCAGTCGCACCAAGAATTCATAGGCCTCCCGGCGGCGCAACTGGCTTTTCGGTACCCGCGCGAGCATCATGCGGTCAGCCGGTTCATAGGCGCTGTCGTGATCGGGTGAGTAGAGATACACCCAATTGTCGCGGGCCCCGGCGTAGTTTTTCCCGAAATTCAGAAAGGTCGGGCAGCCAAAGCTGTTGGTGACCTTCCAGTCGGCCCAAGTCCAAGTCGCGCCATGATCGCCGGACCACGCGAGTTGCGCATTACCCGCATTGCGTGCCAATAAGTAGAGGACGCCATCGACGCAGAGCAGACCGCTGGCTTTCCTGCCCTTGGCCCCATCCCCAAGGGTTTCACCGGTGGGTGAGCGGAGGTTGATGCCCTTCAAGTCCGCCGGCCCCCCGGTGAGGCGCACGAAGCCCAGGCTCAGCTTCTGCGGGGTGAACGGTTCAAAGCCATTGCCATCACCGTATGCCGTGTAGAGCGCGTCATCATCAGCCCAGGTCATCGGCCAGTTGTCGCTGCCGCGCGCTCGGCGGAGGATGGTATCCTTGGGGGCCCAGCGAATCTCGCGGATGACCGGGCTCGGCGGCGCTGGAGACTTCGCTGACGGCAGTTCCGGCGCGGAACGAACGGCGGCGCAGATCGGGCCCAGAAACGGTTTGAGCACGTCGTAGTGACCGGTGCCTTTCTGGCGTGGCCACGACTGGCCAGCGCGCGCGACCACCAGATCGAGACTGGGAATGACCACGATGAGGCTGTCGTAAAGTCCCCACGTCCAGAACGCGTCTTGAGGCACGTCCGCGAGTGTGCCGTCGTTATTATTCCACCACAGCAGTCCGTAGTGTGCCGAGGCCGGACCGAAGCGGTCGGCGGGATTCATGGGCTCAAGGACGGGCAGTTGGACCAGGTCAGGCGGCGTGCGGCGGACCATTTCCACGAAACGGCGCGGCAGCAACTCGCGGTCTTTCCAACGACCTTCGCGCAGGTGGAGATAACCGAAGCGGGACATAGCCGTAAGGTTGGCGCTGATGCCGGCGCCGAACTCGCGGCGCGGGATGCCGTCCAGATATTGCGGGCGATACAAGTTGTTACGCCAACGCAGATCATCCCGGTCGATGCCGATCGGGCCGAACACGCGCTCGAACATCACTTCGTTCAAGTCGCGCCGGTAAATCAGCGTCAGACAGTCGGCGAGCCAGTTGGGGCCGCCGTCGCTGTAATGCCATTTCGTGCCCGGCTCGAAGAGCAGCCTGCCGAAACCGCCGGTCTTCTCGAAGCCCGCCGTCTGCGTGGTCAGCATCCGCAGCGTGATCTGGTCGAGCCAGCCAGTTTGGGCGTTCGTCTCGGGGGGCACGCCCAGGTTGGGGTAGAACCTCCTGGCGGGGTCGTCGAGCTTCAGCTTGCCGTCCGCGAGTGCCAAGCCGAGCGCGGCAGCTCCAAAGGATTTGGTCGTGGACTTCAGATCGTAAAGCTGCTTTGGGTCGCCCCACGCCAGGACCTGTTTGCCGTGGCGAACGATGCCACCCGAGCCGCCGCCGGTGAGTGCGTAGTCGCGAGCCTGCGCGAGCTTTTCTCCGTCCATACCGACTTCCGCGGGCGTGGCGCGAGACCAATCCGGATTGGGCCATGGTAGTTCGGCACTCGTTTTGGGCGCCTCAGCAGCGCGCACGCCGGCCAGCAAGAGGCCTGCCAACACGAGAATCGCTGCGATCAAGGAAATGAACGAGAAGAACGTCTTCATGCAAGATTCAGGGTGGACAACCATCATGGCTTTTCCGCCCGGTTGAGGAAGACAAACGTCTCCGGCCGCGCCATGATCCTCGGATGATCGGCGCGCAGCGTAGCCAGGACTCTTTCCGCCGGCGGCAGCGCCAGCGACATGCCCGTGGGGGATGCTGGTTCACTCTTGGTTACGGCCACAGCCGTCGCCGCGCTCTCGGACAACGAGAAGATGCTGACTGCCGCAGCCGCGAGGAACAGAGGTATGTTTTTCATGGTTTCATTGCGTGGGCGTGATGCACAGGACCCAGTCCTCTGAATCGGGACAGGTAAACGACCGTGGCGCGCCTCCGTTGACGAAGCCGACCGTTTGCTTTGCTCCGGTACGTGGATTGATCCAATCGGCCTTAAAACAGGTGGATGCCGGAAGCTTGGTCCAATCGAGGACGATCTTTCCGCCGCGTTGCCGATAGATGACATATGTCTCACCTGGCGCGGCCAAACACAGGCTTCCTGCATTCACCAGCGTGTGATCGGGTTGCAGTTTCCAATGAGCGAGCCCACCAAGAATATTATGCATGATTTCGATGAACCCAAAGGCGTGGCCATCGCCCCACGTGAGTGTCGGCTCGAAGCACTCGGCGTAAAGATAGAACGCCCCGCCCATGATGCTGCCCCAGGCGCCGCTGCGCACTTGGTCGGCTGTCAGCTTGCCGGGCGTAGCTTCCCACGACGTTTCGAACGCGAAGACGGGCTTGTCGGCGTAGTCGTTCACGGCGCGGCGCGCGTTCTCGAGGGCGTCGCTGCTGGTGCCAGCGGTGAATTGCTGGACACGGAAATCAACCCACGGTTGGTTTACGGTAGTGTTCAACGCGTGCGAGGTTAGCGGATGCTTCCACGGATCTGCAGCTTTTATGAATCTGCCCACATCATCAAACTCGGCAGGCTTGAATAATTCGTCCCATTCCCCGGCGATATTCCAGGTGATGTTCCAATAAGGTGCCAACCGGGCGATCCAGTAGCGTAGGACAGCTTTTCGTGCGGCGGGAGGCACGAGCAGCCTGCCGTTCCCGCTCCAGTCCCAGCCCAGCATCCCCCAGTGGTTGAACCACACCGCATGTTGCGTTTCCAGTTCGGCGAGCACCTGGTCCACGTTCGCCCAGCAGCGAACACTTGGACGCAGCCAGTCCACATTCGAGCCGCCGTCGAATTTAGGTCGGTCGCCGGAATACAAGAAAGGGAACAGCCCATTCCCGGTGATCTTCACGAACTGGTCCGGCCGCAGGGGATCGGGTGCTTGGTAAGGGGTGCCCTTCCAGTTGAGAACCTCGCCCGTGCCCACGAAGTTTAGCAGATTCGCGTTGCAGAAATTAAAGCGGTGCTTCGTGCCAAAGAAGTAGTCCACCCAGAATTGCCGGTGCTGTTCATTGGCGGCAACGAAAAGCTCTGGCGCGGTGAACGGACGCGCTAAGAAGCGCTTACCATCGGCAAATATCCAGTAGTGCCGGTTTACGGAATCGACGCGCAAAGGACCTGGTTTGGCGTCCTCGGCCACGCACTGAAACCTCCCGCTAACGCCCGGCGTCCCGTCGGAGAAAGTACAGTCATACGACCATAGACCGATCTGGTCCGGCATAAAGCGCAATTTCCAGACACGACCGATCTGTTTGCCGTTGCCGTCACCGTCGTGGAAGCCGAAGAAGGAGACGCGGCTTTTGTCGGGGCGAGTGAATATCGCGTTCAATGTGACATCGGTGAACGGATTGGCGTAACTGAGTACATTGCTGACTGCAGTCTCAAAACGTCCCCAGAGCGAAACGGGCGCGGGATCTCGCTGGCCCGGTCCAGTTCGCAAAGCAGCCGATGGTGAAACCATCGGTGGCCGGCTAGACAAGGTAACATCCTCGGCGGATCTCTCGTGTGCGCCTGGCGCGACGCCCATCGTCGCAATGAGGGCTGACGACAGCAAGAGAGGCTTGAGAAGATGGCAGTCAAAGCCTGGGCTCCGGGACATAATACTATTCCTCGCGATCACGGCTGTTTTGTTTGGATCGTTGCAGCAAAAGCACCCAATCGCCGCTGCCAGGTGGGGTGAAGCGACCGTAACCAGCATTCGCGACGAGACCGTCTATCGAAACAAACCGGCCTTGCACCGGGTCGAACCAGCGCGCGGCCAGCGGAGATGGAAACGCGGATAGGTCAATCTCGATGACTTCGTTGCTCGGCAGGTAGGCCACAGCCAAGTCGCTTGCACGACTCTTGGCCAGAACCATGTGGCGCGTGACGTCCTGCGGTTGATTGCGGATCAACTCGTGGGCCGGCTCCAACCGCCACCACTCGAGAGTGGCCAGGAAGTCGTGCAGATACTGCATTTGGCAGGCGCTGTCCCATTGGAGTGCTTTCCTCCAATAGTCGTACTTTTCCGGATCGGTCACCCATTTCCACAGTGCCCCGCTGCCTTGCGGAACCTTGGGCGGCACATCGCCCGCGCCATAAGTGTAACCGCAAGCCCCCGACAACCAGGTCCGCCATCCCAAGGATCGTGCGTCCACCGCGCGCCAGCCGTTCTCGCCCTGGGCATCATACATGGCTTCCAGATTGACGACCGGCTTGTGCGGTTCGTGGCGGTAGAGTTGCAGGTTCCACTCGATGGCATTCCGTGCGCACCAATCGAGGTGGCCCCCATTGTGACCACTCTGGACGCCGACAAAGTCCAGGCAAGGCTCGTCATAGTATTTCAACGAAAACGTTGGCGTGGGTTGGTTCCAAGGGGTGCCAGGATGTTGGGTAATCAGATGAACACCGGTGGCCTCGCGAATGGCACGGCCCACCTCGTTGGCCAGCGGCATGAAGCTGCTGTCAAAGCTCGGCGAAAAGATGACGAAGTTGCCGAACAGCCGGACCACGATGTTCCGGGCGAACAGGCAAGCCTTGGGAGCCTCCGGATACCGGTTTACCGGCTCCATTAATCCGACCAGCAGCACGACTAAGCCAGTCTCATTGGCCCGTTGGACTTTTTGTTCGAAGGACTGCCAGTAGGCCGGATTCCACTGAGAGCAGGTCTTCTCGGTGAACGGCTTCTGTCCCTGACGGTCAGTGGGTCCCGCCCATTCGGATGCGGGTCCCACCTGGATGACGGTGAAATGTTTCGCCGTGCGATCCGCCAGGTATGCATTCCATTCCTCGTTGCTGGCCCGTTGTGGCGCGCCCCAAGCGGTATCGCCAATCCAAAGAAACGGCGTGCCATTGCCATAAGCCAGATACCGCCGGGTTTCGCCTACTTTCAAGAAACCCTGCCGGTAGAGAGTGTTGGTGCCTTGATACGGTGCGACGTCCACGGTGCCACGTTGGTGGTGCAGACCTGAATTGGCCGTGTCCGAACACTCGGTCTCCCATTGCCACATCCCCGCAACCGGGAATGCGCAGCGAATTCGGAAGGTATCGCCGCCATCCCAGTATCCATAAGTGTGGAGCGTGCGTCCGCCCGGCCCGCGGTAACTCACCTGCACGGTCACATCCGCATAAGGATTGGTATAGCTCCGGGTGCTGGTCAGGGCATGTTCCCATCTCTGCCAGGTACGTGAAGTCTTTTGCCGTGCGGCTGGCACATCCGTTTCATTCCTGTTGGCAGCCGGGAGTTGGACGCTGGCTAAAGTCATCACAACTGCCAGACGGAACGGGAGCAGGGTTGTCTTCATTTCAGTATTGAGGTCGTTAGGGCATTTGAGTGGGCTTCATGGCAGGACCGCCGTTTATTGTGCGCCCGGAAAGGTGGTGCGTTGGGTGGCTTCCTTGCGCTCAATACGCACAGCCAGGTCGTCCATGAAGGATGGCAAGGCCAGCTTGTCTTCCTGGCCGAGGCCCTTGGAAACCCAATCCCGGTTCTCCAACACTGCGCCGTCTGCCGGCCTGAGCAAGGCGAGGCGATAAGCTCCGTCCGGCAGGCGCAATCTCAGGCCCGTGCCGGACACGGCTTGGCCCGTCTCGCGGGTGCAGCAGTAGACCAATAGGCAGACACGCTCCGAGGTCGCCAAGGTCGCTTGAACCAGCGCTGCATCATCCACCACGGCCGCGGTCTGGCAGGGATTCATCCGCCAGAACGGCAGCGTGCGAAACGTCTCGACCATCGGGCGTAAATACTCCTCGCCGGGGGCACGGTAGGCCCGGTCGTTGATGCCTTCGCAGCCATCCCAACTGTGCCACGTCCAGAAACAGCCGGCCGCGTACCAGAGCCAGCCTTGCTTGCGCCGGTGCACCCCATCGTCATTGCCATGCCGCCGCTCGCGGCCAGATTCGTTGCACCAGGCCGGTTTGCCGTGGGCGCGGGTGTTGCGCGCCACGGCCAGATACCAATCGCGCAGGTCATGGCGTGGCGTGGACGAGGTGCAGGTGTGATTGATCGCCAGGTCCACCCACGGTTTGCCTGGCCACACCGCGTCGTCCGTGGTGCCGTCAGAGGTGCAGACCGGACGATGCTGCGGGTCGTTATCCTTGAAGAACCGGCCCGCCGCGTCCTGGAACGCTTCGTTGCGCGTGTATTCATTGGCGATCTCCCACGTCAGGATGTTTGCATACTGGCCGAGACGACGGAGGATTTGTTCCCAGTAGGGACGCTGGGTTGCGATGTCGGTCGCCTCGGGGTGGAGATCCATGTAGAGCACCACGTCCAAGCCGATGCCGTTCTCGCCCGCCAGACGCACCCTTTCTTCGACGCGCTGCCAATAAGTATCGTTGAAGCTGCTCCAGTCGGGCTGCGCGCGGGTGCCGCCCCACGGCCACAATTCAATCCCCAAATCCTTCCAATACGGACGCCCCTCGAGCGCCACCCGAATGACGTTGACTCCTTGGTTCCGCGCGCGATCCAGATAGCCACCCAGGTCCTGGCAGCCGAAGAAAGCCCAAGCCGTCTTGTTCAGGATCAGGAGGTGCTCGCCCTCGCGGTTGACCAATTGATGTGGCCAGTCGGGGTCCACGCGGAACGGCGAAGTCCACGGCGAGCTAAACGTGATCAGCGGTGTCTGGAGCGCCTCAGGATCGTTCGCATCATAGCGTCCGCGAAAGCGTTTCAATATTTGCTCGCGGGTTTGTGGCTGGCCGGTTTGGCTGAGGAAGACCTGGGTCCAAGGCGGGCGCGCGGACGGATCAACCAAGGCGCCGTATGCCGCGGGATTGCGCACATTGAAATAGCCGGCGCGTTCGTCCCACGCTCCGGCATACTTGTCTCCGATGTGCCGGGCGAAGGGTTGGATCTCATACGTTTTCCAGCCCGGCTTATCGGCCGCGAGTTTTCCAAGCGGTTCGCCGCGGCTGTCCACCGCGTAGCAGCCACCTTGGAAAATGCTCATCACAATGGGCACGAAATTGTCGGCGGCGCGCGCCGGCACCAAATGTTCCATGTCATCGGCGACGCTGACATGTAGGATCACGTCTGCGCCCTGCAACGCTTGGCAACGCACCGTCTCGGGATACCACAGGTCAGCACAGATGCTGAATCCGTAACGAACGCCACGGAATTCAATGGGCCGGAACTCTGAGCCCTGAGACCATCCCCACCAGGTCTGCTCGCCGAGATTGGCATGGACTTTCCGATACTTGCCGACGAAAGCGCCCCCGGCATCCAGCAGAAAGGCGCAGTTGTAGAGCCGGCCCGTATTGCTTTCGACCAGCCAACCGACCAGCGGCGTGCGTAGTTCGAGGGCCAGCGCACGATAGCGTTTGAACCAGGGCCCATCGCCGGGTATGGGTTCGGCCAAACCATTCATCACGGACTCGCCAGGATAGGGCCAACCGGAGATGGCGTATTCAGGAAAAACAATGAGGTCGGGATGTTCCTTTGCGGCAGCGCGGGCCTGTGACGCGAGCACGTTGAAGTTGGTCTCGAGACCGGGATTCCCATTCGCGTAATGGGCCTGGCCTGCCTGTAAGGTGGCGATGCGGAGCGTGAACGCCGGGTCACGCGCTGGAATCGCCGCCGTATCCTGGATAGAGGAGCTCGTGGTTGCGGTTTCAGGAGCGGCTGCCGGAGCCCGGTTCAGCCCAGCCATCAAGAAAAGCAACAACGATAAGGTAGCTGCCGTTTTCATAGACGTGGGAGATCATGGTATCGGAACATAGGCAATGATCCCAGCCTTCTGAAGTTGAGCGGAAACTCGGGGGGCGCGTCCGCCGAGAGGAGAGATGGGCCGCAAAGAGTGAGTAGCGAATGAAGCAGGAATTTTCTAATGGTTGTATTCATTTTGTGTCAGCTTTTGGAGGCCGTGAATGTTGGAATTTCGCGCTGATGAGTTGGCGGCCATTCCAGTTGCCCCGGTTTAGGAACAACAGCCCGAAGCGAGCCATCTCGCGCGCGGTGATAAAGAGGTGTTTGTTGCCGTTGCCGGAGCCTCCGTTCACGACCAGGCCATCCACGGTCGCGTAATCGCCCCAGTCCCAATTCTTCATGCCGATAGGCTCCGCGACGCGGCGTCGGAACATGTCCTCCATCGATTCCTGCGCGATTTTCGTCAGTGCCAGCCCCAGGGTGTTCATCGCCGAATCCCAGTAGGCATAGTGCGAGCCGGGCGGTGCGAATAACGGTTTGGGATTCGGCTGAAACGGGGTGCCGCTCGGACCGTGTTTATAGCTGCCGGTCGTCTCGTCACCCACCGCGCGATACCCACTGGTCATGGTGGTGAAATGCCGCAAGGTCGCTTCCGTATAATGGGCCTTCAGTTCAGGCAGCACCGTGGCTACCCGCGTATCGAGCGTGCATTTGCCGTCCTCGATCAGCAGGCCCAGCACGGTGCTGGTGAACGATTTTGTGGCGGACCAGACGCCGTGGCGGCGGTCAATGGCGTCGCCTTTCCAAATCATCCGTCCGTGGCGAATGATGACCAGTTCCTGCACGCCGTTGCTGCCGACGGTGGTGGCGAGTTGGCGGATCGCGGTTTCCAGCTTCTTCGCATCCACCCCCTGCGACTCAGGCGTGGCTTCCTCCCACGTGGCGTCCGGGAAAACGCGTGCCGGCACCGCTGCCGTCAAACAACCGGCGATGGACAAACAAATCAAAGTGAGCAGAGGCGTTCTCATAGTGTCGGATGGTTGACCATTCATTGTTGGGGCAGGCGTGGCCTGGGTGCAGTGACGTGAAGCAGCGCATCACTCCAGCCGGTCGGAGGGGTAAAAGATGAGGCTTGCCGGTCAAGAGCGCGATCAGGCAGTTCTTCGCCCGTAGCCGGATTGGTCCAGCGGGCAGTGAGTCGATCCCCCATAGTGAGTTGATCGAGGCGGAGCTTTACCGTGGCCGGGCTGGCGAAATACACCACGAGGGCGTCACCGTCCACACTGCGCATGGCCACGTTGCGCGTGCGACCATGGCCCTCACCTTCAGCGATGATTGCGGCGTCCGGCACGAAGTTCCACCAACCGATCTTGGTGAGGAAGTTCTTGGCGTGGCGGAGCGTGGCGGCTCCCGGCGAACGGAGCGCTTCCTTCCAAGTCTGGGTCAGCTCAGGTTTGCAGGTGTCGAAATGCCAGACGTTCCCATTTCCGTAAGTGTGGTAGCCGCCAGCGAACCACGACCAGCAAGCTTGTTTGCGGATGACAAGGGCGTTGATCGGCTTGGTGGGATACTGCGGGCCATCCTCGTAAGCGCCCTCGCCGAGGCCGCAGGGTTTGACGGGCGTCCGTTGGTAATCGCTCAAAACCGCCGGATAGATGTTCTGATACGCGTCCCACGTCTGCGCCATGTTGAAATCCAGCCAGGGCGAGTTGTGCCAAAGTTGGGCCGAGGACGCGCCGCCGTTGATGTGATAAGTCATGAGCACCCGGGAATAGTCTTCCTTCCCGGTCAATCCCTCGGCCAAACCTTTCGCCACCAGAGGCCAAACCGCCTTCTGTTCGTCGGTCTTCGGTGTGTTGTCGCCGCCCAGCACCCAGATGATCTCCGGTTTGCCGCGATAGCGCGCGCCGAGGAAACGACCATACTGGCAAGCGTTGTCCGGTTTCAGGAACTTGTAGCCGTCGCCGCCCCAACCGACGAAGTAAGTGACGAGCGCGGCACGGAATCCGTGGGCGTGGATGCGTTCGAGGACATAATCGAGGTGGTCCCAGTAATCATATTGCGTAGGATCGGCGGGATCCGTGCCAGGGGTGACGGCGGGCTTGAGCACCTCGTTTTCAATGAACGGCACATCGTCTCGCGAGGTTCTGCGGGCAGTGCCCCAAACACGTTCCTCGCCCATGACGGCCGTCAGTTGAATGACGGTGAAGCCCTGCTCCGCGCGGGTCCGCAGGTAGAGTTCGAGTTCATCCCGCGAGGGCACCTGTGCCAGCAGCCAGACCGTGTCCCCCAGCCAGAAGAACGGCTTGCCCTTAACGGTGAGATGGTGACCCGAAGTGGACGCGGCGAGTTCGGAAGCGTGTGATTCTGTGGTTGCATTCAGCGTCACCAAAGCGACGGAGATCATCAAAGGGCCAGTCAGGAAGTTGTAGTTCATCATTTCGTTTTCCTTTCCATCTGCGGGGGCTCGGTTTTGAGGTGAATTGCGGCATCTCCGGCGAACGGAGCGCGCAGCCTGCGCTTGGCGCCACCCGGGACCGGTGCCCCTTGCGTCACGACCTCTTCAGTCAATCGCAGCCATTCCACCGCCAACGTCCCGGAGACCGTCGTGAGGTCCAACGTGACCTCACCACCTCCAGGGACAAAGACCAGGTATTCCTTCCCCGGATTGACCAGGCAGTAGCCGGAACTAGCCAGTTCACCCCTTGGCGTCATGGCCGCCAGATTCATCCGCTCGGCCAGGCGCCGGGTTTGTCCCATGGCTCGGCGTGAAGCGACGTAGCCTGGATCGTCGGTGGTCAGGGGGTAATCACGATCCTGAAACGAGAGCGGGGAAAGATGTTCCATCAGGATGGGATTATGACCACGGCAGAAGGCCCGCCAAACCCAATCACGACCCAGGGCCGGGTCCCGGTAAATCTCCTTTACGAACCAATGATCCGAATCCAAGAGGCTAACCTTGGCGCCATCCGCTGCCGGCAGGTTGCGCACGCCACCCCAGGAGTCGGTGTGCGGTGCAATCCAATCAACAGGGCTGGCGGCGAGCATCTGATTGCCCTTGGCCGCGTTGTCGGTCCAGAGCGCGGTCATGCCCACCGGATGCTGCCGGGGCTTGCCGGTCTCCTCATGATGAATGAACCGGATGAGATGATATTGCCATTCTAGCGTTGCCTCGTCCGCTTCGTTGGCGATCTCGTAGAGGACGTTGTCGCAATCGTTCACCGTATCAATGACCTTGCGCACATAAGCTTCCTGAAGACGCGTGATGGCCGGCACAGCCAGCGTGTACGCTTCCAGACCCACGCCGTCTCTCGCTGGATCGCCATCGATTTCGTTGATATTGTTGTGCGTATGGAAGGGATTACCACGCCATCCGCCGTGGCATTCATAATGGCCGCCGAAGAGCATGATGGCGACGTAAACACCGCGGTCGCGTGCGGCAGTGACGCGCTTTCGCAGCCGGTCAAAATAGGCCGGATCGAGCTTCGTCAGATCAAATTTTGGCTTGCCGTCCAACGCGATGCCGGGACCGGTCCGCATCCAGGCCAGGGGCGCAGCATGCAGTTCCCCCTCGCCATAGTCGTGATACCAACCCACGTGTCGGCTCCAGAGGCGAATGAAGTTGTGATCGTGCTTTTGCAGGAACTCCAGATAGAGGCTGAAATCAAACGCCGGCGGCGGATCACTGGGACCGCGATCGATCAGGTTCGACCAGGTGTGTGACCCGGTCAGGTAAACCGCCTTCAGCGAGCCGTCCGGCTGCCTCGCTCCATCCGTGAAGTAGCGGGGGTTGGTCGGGAGTGGACGGAGCGGGCCGGTGGCTTTCGTCGAAACATCCTTGGTCGCGCGCCGGAGGATCCGCAGTGCGATGTCCTCCGAATAAACGGGCGAGGCCATGGCTTTGCTTCCCCCGGCATGGCTGAAGCGTTCGGTCTTTTCAATCTGGCCGGACTTCGTGTTGACCCAATCGGCCTGGTATTTGTTGCCCGGCAGGTCCAACTCCAAATGAGCCTGGGTGCCACCGTTGACGTATATTGCGTAGACTTTGCCGGGCTCTGCCAACACCCGCACTTTGGGCGCGGACTCTGGGTTGTTCGCCGATCCGGTAATCCGGTTCGCTTTGATGATCTCGTCGTGCGGCGCCATGCGGATGAATTCGAATCCCTCCATGAATTCCTTGAGCACGCGGAGTTGACGGCGCAGTTCCGGGCCGCCTCCCCCCGGGGTGTCTGGCGGCAGCGGCACCGCCGTGCCGTCGGGACGATCGGTGGTGAAGGAGAAATCCAGGTGGTTATACACAGCGCCGCCCGCCATCAGCCAATCCCAGCCTTCGGTGCGATACTTGCGGTCGATCCGATCGGCGCCGCCGGTCTCATCGAACGCGAGAACTCGGTTGTGGTGGTAATTGAGCCGGACCGCCGCCGGATTCGCGGCATGGAAGTTCAGGATCGAGACGCGCGGATTCAGGTCAGTCACAGGGGCGGTTGAAGTCGGGAATCCTTGAGCGATGAGGTGCTTGTTGGGCAATGCGGACTCGCTTTCGACGACGGCGGCGATGATGCCGTCGTTCCAGGTTTTGGTGAGTCCACCGCGCTCATACGGTTCGTTGCAGACCTCGTAATAGAGATTGTCAAACGCGTTGAGTTCGGTGACCAGTTTGCGCACGACGGCCCGCTGCACGTCGAACAAACGCCGGTCCTTGGCGCTGTACACTTCGTATTTGCCGACACCGCCAATGCCGTTGACGTTGTTGCGAACGTGCATCGGGCTGGCCTCCCACACCTTGTCATCATACATCGTGCAGAAGAACACCAACTCGACGACGATGCCGCGTTCACCGGCCTGGGCGATGAAGTCCTTCAAGCGGGCGAAATACCGGCCGTCCCATCGGGTGAGATCAAACCTGTTGCCGCCGTCGGAAGCCCCCGGTGTCTGGCTGCGCGCCCACGGGCAGAGGAAACGCCCCGCCGCGGGCGCCAGGGTGTTACCGGTGATATTGAACGAGCCTGCCACTTCCCGGTACGTGCCCGAGAAGATCCGGGTCAGTTTAAACCGGTGGCGGGCGATTTCATCCAGGTAGGCGGTGCAGTTGAAATCGAGGTTGAGAACCGCGCCGTAGTGTTCACCCGAGGTAACCAAGATCATCGGCTGGCCACGAAACTGAAAGTAACGGGGGTTGTCCGGATGCAAGCGGAGCGGACCGGCCGGAGAAACCACGGTCGAGGCGCTCGTCGTGGCCAGCAGTGCGGCGCAACACATAGCGAGTAGAGTCTGGTTCGTCTTCATGCCCTTTCAGCGGAGGACTCCACGAATGTGCTGATACGCATCCTGGGCGACCGGATCGGATCCGTAGCCCGTAAAAACCAGGTAAATGACGGCGCCATCATCGCTTATCCACTTCGTTGGGATGTTGGCGTAAAAGAGATTCGTGCTCCCTAAAAACGAGTTCGTGTGATAAACCGTTGTCCACGGTCCCCAGGGCTCGGGAGCGTCGCAAATCCCCAGACCACCATACGGTCGGGTGGGCGTTCCGTTCGGCACAATGAGGAGATAACGCTTTGTGGCTGGATGATAGCACGCCGACGGCAGCTGAACGCCTCCATGGGGGTTGCTAAATACAGCAGTGCGTTTAGCGGCGTTGTCTGTCCAGCAAGGGCACCCAGCAGAATCTCGGCCACGATAGAATTCGTACGCAGTGCGATTGGTCATTTGCGTTTTCAACGCCCTAATCAGCGTGATATTTGTCCAAGGGCCACTGGAAATCGTCCACGACCCTCCTGCGCCATTCGAGGCATCACAAGCATAGCTATACACGTAATCATCTCGGGCTCCGGCATAATCTCGGCCGAAGTTCAGAAAGCTGGGGAGACTTACGCCATCGGGGTGACGGAAGAACACTTCGCTGAAATCCCAGCTTTTTCCGAGATCGGCCGACCAGCCCAGTCGGGTTTCCGTGGAGCTCTTCCATTGGGCCTCAGGACCGAACCACATGAAAAGAATCCCTTGGACGGACAGCAAACCATAGCTCTTGCCTCCCCAATACCCACCCTCGTTTACACCCCACAGATTCAGCCCCTTGAATGTACCCGGATCACCTTCGAGGCGCGCGATACCCAATCCTTTGCGCTCATTGCCGAATCCGTTGCCATCGCCCCAGCTCGTGTAGACGTGTCCGTCGGGACCCCAGGTCGTGGGCCAGTTGTCGCTGCCGGAGGCATGGCGCACGATAGTCGATGGATGGTCCCAAATGACACCGGGTATACACTGGCTCGGGGGGTAGGGTGCCGCTTGGGCTGCCGGTTTCAGCGCGAGCGTCGCTGTCAACCAAAGGGCCACTTGTCCGGGAACGGTCATGATTTGTATGATCCACTCGGTCGGTTTCTGCATGTGCATGCGTTTTCATCGAGGATGCCTTATCAAAGGCTTGGGGGAAATGCAGAAATGGATGTGGTTTAAAGTTTGATGGCCATCCGCGGAATTGCCGGGCGAAGGGTCCGGATGCGCAGCCAAAGGCGCCGGCGATCCACAGGCCGACCAGGTAATCCACCACCGTCGTGCCGAGCATCAGCAAAACGAACCAGGAATTCGCCCAGCCGTAAAACAGGTAGCTGAACAGCGTCAATTTAAGGCGCCGCGCTTTTTAAGGAGAAGCGTAGTAAACAAACAGAACGTGGGGCAGAAAAATGTGACAACATCGGGGCTTACGCAGGGGAGGTTGCGAGGTCAGGATTCAACACCGCACCGAGGCCGAACGATGCTTATCTTCCTATCTTTCCTCGTTCGCGACGCGGCGCGCCCACAAGGCCAGGTCTCCAGAAAAGGCTGGGATTTCGAGCGAGAGGATTCCATCCCGCGCAATGGCTGTTCCCTCCTGCACGGCCTGTCCTGCCTGCGGACTGATCCACTCCGCCAGGTAGCTGCCATTCGGCACGTTCATGCCGAGCTTGCCCGAGCCTGTCCCCTCCAGATAGACGAGGTACGTCCGTCCGGTGTCGGCGATGCCGTAGGCCTTAACGCCCTCCGGTATCGAGCGAAACAGGTCCGGACGGCGGCCCAGTTGGACGAAGTCGACGCTCTCGATGAACTGTTTCAGGTAGCCTAACTGCCGGCGCAGTTCACGGTAGTCGTGCCGCTTGCCGAACCACTGGGTCTTGCCGCTGCCCGTCTCGTCGTCGATCATGAACGAGGAGTCGAGGTGGTTGTAG
>Ga0209310_1000858_pt1 | contig 27948 bp, 22 predicted proteins | sample AD_UKC030_MetaG_FD_184415 | JGI IMG/M metagenome (GOLD analysis project Ga0209310, IMG submission 184415) | Active sludge microbial communities of municipal wastewater-treating anaerobic digesters from USA - AD_UKC030_MetaG (SPAdes) (version 2) | ecosystem: Engineered > Bioreactor > Anaerobic >...
AATCACTTTTTCCGGAGCCGACTCGCTTCTGACGTCAATTTTCCAACCAGTCAATTTGGCTGCCAACCGAACGTTTTGACCGCCGCGGCCAATAGCTAAAGAAAGCTGATCTTCCGGCACGAACACCCTCACTTCCCGACGAGGCTCTATTTCCACTCGGGAGGCTTTAGCCGGTGAAAGCGACTGGGCGACGAATTTTTCCGCATCTTCAGACCATTTGATAATGTCTATTTTTTCCTGACCAATCTCGCTTAAAACCGCCATCACGCGCGTTCCTTTTTGACCGACGCAGGAACCAATAGGGTCAATGCCATCAATCGTGGAATGAACCGCAATCTTGGTGCGAAAGCCAGCTTCACGCGCGATAGACATCACTTTAACCGTTCCTGAAGCGATTTCCGGAACTTCCAGTTCAAAAAGTTTGGAAATAAATTTGGGATGACTGCGGGACAAAATAATCATGGTGCCGCGATTGTCCTCCTGAACGGCTAAGATGTAGAATTTCATCCGCTCACCTATGCGATAACGCTCGCCCGGGATAGATTCATTATAAAACATTACGCCCTGCGCCCGACCAAGGTTAATGAAAACATTGCGGTTTTCTATCCTCTGGACGATACCACTGATGATTTCTCCTTCTTTATCTTTATATTCAGAAAGCACAGCCTCGCGCTCCGCTTCTCTTAAGCGCTGCAGAATGACCTGCTTGGCGGTTTGAGCAGCGATGCGGCCGAAATCTTCATGACTCTCCAAAGGAAAAATCACTTCTTCGCCGACTAAGACCTCGGGCTTTATTTCTTTGGCCCCTTCCAATAAAATATGGCGGTCGGCATTAAAGCGGATTTTCTTTTCGCCTTCCTTGGCGCTTAAAACTTCTTCTTTGAGAAACGCTTGATTAAACTCTTCTCTTTCCGGCATTATTTCGGATTCAATTGCCTCTTCCTCCTTGAGCATCCCGGGTTCAACCACAATTTTCACTTGCCAAAATTTAACCTCACCGGTTTCGGGATCCATTTTCGCCCTGATAATTTCGTTTTTCTTGCGATACTCTTTTTTGTAAGCAGCGGCAATGGCCTGCTCAATAGTTTCAATGATTTTTTCCTTGGCGATGCCTTTTTCTTCGGCAATCTGAGTAATCGCAGAACTAAAATTCTTTAAATCAAACATAATGACAAAACGATTAAAACGACTTTTTATTTATTAATAAAGGCCCACCTGCGGTGGACCTCGTCTTTCAGCCTGAGATTATATTATAAGCAATCAAAATCGAAAGTCAAGCCAACTCCTTAACCCATTGGGAGGTTAAAGGGCGGCTCGCCTTTTTTCGCTTCAATACGGCGCAAGAACGGCGCCTCCACGCCCACAATCGGAAAATGATAAACTGTCGCCAGTTCTTCGGCATTCAAAACCGCTTTGATCTTATCATTAAACATTCGCAAACGATAATTCGTATAAAGCAGGCGTTTTTTCAAAAATTCTTTTTGGCTCTTAAACGGCTGTTTGGCAGAAGTGGAAGTCGGCTTAAATGGCTTGAAAGCGTTCATATTTTGAGTGCTGAACTGATTCATCATGCCCATAATGCTTGAGACGTTCAGGCGGCTAAAAGCATCGCGCTTGTCAATATACACAAAGCGGATAACCGTTTCAAAGCCCAGCTTGGAAGATTTTTCTTCAACGGCTTTAATGATGTCTTTTTCGCCCGGCGTCAAAGATGTCATTTGGCTGGCCGGCCCTTCTTTGTCGCCGCCTTCATCGCTCCAAACAGGATAAACTACCGGCGCCTTAACCAAATTAATCAAAAACTCCCAAATGAATTCAAAAAATCCAATATCCTTTTTGGGCGATTTCTTGCCGGCCAATTTCGCCACCACCTTATCCGATTCTTTTTTCCAGTCGTCACCGGTATATCTGATTAAAATTTGCATCCAAATTTTTTCATCACTTTTCAACTTGCTCATTGTTTCCACCAAGCTGGCAATCGGATCCAGGCGTTTTTCCTCTTTAACCTCTTCGAAATACGGATAAGTTCGGATGGGATAGGCGGTATCTTTGGCCAAGCCGTATTCTGCCGTCCAAATGTCAAAATATTTGTTCGGCAGGTCTTTCGGCGCCAAATTAATATAGTCATCAACTTCCACAATTTCCGCATCGGAATATTGGGCGTAAATCTGCGCTTCCACCAGATTACGGAATTGTTCCGGAGTGCGGATGTAAAAGGCGATGCCGCCGCCGGTTCCGACGATTTCAAAACTCAACCATAACTGCATTTCTCCTTTGATATATTTCTTTTTAAACTCGTCAATGGACATTTTTGTGGCATGAAAAGTCGCAAAAATATTCTCCATTGATTTGGGAGTCTTAATCAGCTCTTTCGGAATCCTTATTTCCAAAAGATTATATTTGACCGACTTTAAAAATTTGAAATGGATGTAAAATTTCCAATAATCCCAGACAATAAAAATCAAACCGAGCGGGACAACAATCCACCAAACCCAGCTGAAAACGCGGGCGATTGAAATGAAAATTCCGTTAAGAATGTTAAAAAATTCGCTCATAATAAGCGCGGTAGCGAAAAATTAGCGCACCAAGCTATACCGGCCATCGGGCAATTTCTTGAACAGTTTTTTGTCCTGAAGGTTAATTAAAACAGTCGTATCCTTAACCAAACGATGTTTCTTCATCTCTTCCACTAATTCTCTGTAGGTTTTAGGTCCGGTTTTCTTCATTACTCTCACCAGGACATCCTTAACGGTGCCCGGTTCATAACCCCAATCTTTCAAGGCATAAAGACCGCGGCCGACCAAAACGAAATTCGGATCTTTGATCAATTCATTATGAACGGTAGTAGGCTGGGCCTTCTTTTCATCAAAACCGGCGTCATTAATCAATCTGGCGATGTCAACGAAGTGCAAGGGCTGATTCTGTTTTTCCAAAATTAAATAAGCCTTGGTATTGACGCTGGCCGGCCGGATGAAAGACCATTTGGTCAAACCGAATTCACCAAAAGGATTGAAGCCGAATTCTTTAGAAACGTCCAAGTATGACAACAAAATGTTTTCGTTCTTCAGGGAAAAGTTTCGCATGGTCTTGTGAACCAAATCGTGATATTCGTCCAATTCCAAAGGATCATTCTTGCGAGTCAATTCTTTTTTCACAAAATCGTTTATCCGGTTCAATTTTTTCAAAATTTCAGGGTCGCGATACCAGGCGGAATAATTATCTTTCTTTTCTATTAAATAATTAAAGTGGGGAGCCAAATCCAAAAGAAACCAAATATGATTTTGGAGTTTGGCAGCCGTCTTGTCGCTTTTTAAATCTTTAACAGGGTCGTTCGCCAAAGAATTAGCCGTTTCTTCCAATAATCTTTTTTCCCGACGGATGCCACCCAAGACATCCAGATAAGATTTCAGATTTTCCACTATTCCGCTCAAATCATTCAGATTTTTCCGCAAAGCCAAAAGAGCCACATCTTCAATCTGGCGGATTCTTTCACGGGTTACCCCTTTTTCCTCGCCAATGGCCTCAAGGGTCATCGGATCGCTTCCGGACAAGCCGTATCTTTTTTCCACTACTTCTTTCTGTTTCTCCGGCAAAGTTGCCAGAAAATCAGTCAAAGTTTTAAAAATTACATTATCCATGGTAAGTTCTTTCTTTTAACGTTTTAATACCGTGATTTGATATTAAGCGAAAAGCAAAAGATTGTCAAGTTCTTACTTCCGCCTTTTGCCATGAAAGGCCTGATGGATTTCTTTCAATTCTTTATTGGTCAAATGGGTATAAATCTGAGTGGTGTTAAGATTGGAGTGACCCAAAAGCAATTGCACGGAACGCAAATCCGCTCCGTTTTGCAATAAATCCGTGGCGAATAAATGGCGCAAAGTATGCGGCGTAACTTTTCGGGAGATTCCCGCTTTCGCGGCATAAAAACGCAAAAGGCGCTGAATGCTTCTGGGAGTAAGACGGGTAAAACTCTTAGTCTTGGGAGATTTGGGAAAACTAACAAACAAGGCTTCTTCCACGTCCTGACGCTTGGCCAGATAATTTTTCAAAACTTCCTTGGCGCGCCCTGACAGAAAAACTAAACGGATTTTATCGCCTTTCCCTTTAACGCTGAACTCTCCCCTATCCAAATTAATATCATCGCGATTCAAATGACAAAGTTCGGAAACACGAAGTCCGGTGGAAAACAAAGTTTCCAAAATCGCCTGATCGCGCAAACCGGAAAGCGAATTGGTTTCGGGCGCAGCCAACAATCTTTCCAAATCATTATAACTGATGATGTCAATTTCGTGCGGAGAAGATTTGGCCAACTCTACCTGTTCGGCAGTCAGACTTTTAACGCCGATTTTAGCCAGATATTTTAAAAGTCCGCGCAAAGCAATGACGTAATAATTCTGAGTGATTTTTTTCAGTTCGCCATCCAAGGAATTGCTATTGGCCAAGCGGTTCAAAAATAAGCGGTATTGCCGGACAACATCTTGCGTGATGTCTTTGGCTTCCAACGAGCCAGCCGGTTGATTGCTATTTTTTGCCAAAAAGTCCAAAAACCGCTTCAAATAGCGTTGATAATTTTCCACAGTTTTTCGGCTGCGGTTTTTCTCAATCTCCAGATATTCCAAATATTGCTTTATTAGACCTTCTAAACTCATAGTAACTTCTCCTTTTATTTTACCACGTCGCAAAATATTTACCAGCTACATTGACAAATAACTATCTAATATTAGAATGAAATCAGCTTTTTGAAATTCAAAAGCGAGGAATAACAATGGAAAAAAGAGGGAAATTGGAAGTAATTACCGGCTGTATGTTCTCCGGAAAAACAAAAAGAATTACGGAAATCATCGCAAAGCAAAAATTCCCCCGACAGCCCGAATGCTGTAAGCCAAGCACTGATGACAGAGGCGGTCCGAATGTAATCAATACCCATGAAGGACAACAAGTACTGGTCAAAACAATTCCAGCTCAAAAGCCAGAAGAAATTTTCAACGCCTGTCACTTACATTGGCACAATACTGAACGCAGACAACTCATTATCATTGACGAAGCACAATTTTTCTCTGAAAAAATCGTTGATGTCGTGCAATTGCTTATTAAATGGAGTCATCATATTATCGTCGTCGGCTTAGACTTGGACTTTCGCGGCGAACCATTCGGTTCCATGCCCCAATTAATGTCTTTTGCCGACAAAATCACTAAGCTTACTGCAACGTGCGCTGTTTGTGGTCAAAAAGCCAACCGCACCCAACGCATTATAAACGGAGAACCAGCCCACTATGAAGACCGATTAGTGCTTATTGGCGGGTCGGATAAATACGAAGCCCGCTGTCTGAAACATCACATCGTGGTGGGAAAGTTAGAGATAGTTTTTTCCTGAAGCAAAAGGCCAAAAACCTCGCTAATGCTTTGGACGCAAAGGAGCCCCGTGGCTCCTTTTAATTTGGCCATATTTGCAATTTCTAAACAAATGTGATAGAATAAAAATCAATATGTTAAAGCCTAAGAAAAAAACCAACTTAATTAAAAGTTTTCAGACCCATCAAACCGACACGGGCTCCAGCGAAATCCAGGTGGCTCTTTTAAGCGAACAAATTGAAGAACTAACCAAACACCTCAAAAAACATCATAAAGACCATAATTCCCGCCGCGGTTTATTGAAAATGGTGTCCAAAAGGAAAAAACTCTTGGATTATTTAAATAAAACTTCTAAGCGCCGATATAACGCCTTAATCAAAAAATTGGGGCTGAAGAAATAATCGGAGCTTTATATTTACATATGGTAATGAAACATAAGGAACAGAGAGTAGCGATTTTTTTTGATATTCAGAATCTCGGTTATGTCGTTAAAAGTGAAACCGCCGAAGGCGAAAGTTCGTTTTTTGACGCTTTGGAAAAAATCGGCATTGAATTAAGAATGAAAGATCTGCAAGTCTATCCCGGCGGCTTTAAAAAGGCCGATTGGGATGTGGGCATGGCCGTAGACGCCATCCGTCTGAAAGATTCGGTGGATGCGATCGTTTTGATAACTGGCGATGGAGATTTTGTTCCGTTAATTGAATATCTGAACGGCTTAGGTAAACAAGTAGAAGTCATTGCCTTCGGTCGAAGCGCCTCAGCAAAAATCAAAGAAGAGGCGGATGAATTCTTTGACTTAGAAAGCCAGCCGGGAAGATTTTTAATTAGCTCGAACTTAACAAAAAAACGTCAAATAAAATAATTTCCGCCTGAGGCGGAGCAAAACTGAGAAGGGTCAATTAAGGGTAGGGCTGAAGAAAAAGCATTTGTCAGCAAATAAACCAATTCTTTTTCTTCTGCCTTAAGCATTCACTCTTTTCGGGAAAAATTCACCCTGTTGAGTAAAAAATTTAATTAATTTAAATTTTTATTAATAATTTCATTATCATTAGAATAATGAGATTATTAATACTCAACGGGGTAAAAACATAAAAATATGGAGGAAAAGGTTTTCTCAGTTGATAATTTGGCTAATCGGCCCTTAAAAATTAGAATTTCTAATTTGGCCGAACAAGCCAATAGTTCGGTTGTCGTTCAATACGGCGACACCACGGTTTTAGTCACAGCGACAATGGCCAAACAAGATCGGCTTGGCCTTGATTATTTTCCGCTGACCGTTGACTACGAAGAAAGGTTTTATGCGGCAGGAAAAATCTTAGGCAGCCGTTTTGTCCGGCGCGAAGGCCGACCATCAGAAGCGGCTATTTTAACCGGCCGCTTGATTGACAGACCAATCAGGCCGCTTTTTGATCACCGGATGCGCCGCGAAGTCCAAATCGTGGTCACGGTGCTTTCAATTGACAGTGATAATGATCCGGATTTTGCCGGCTTGTTAGGCTCTTCCGTGGCCCTGGGAATATCCGATATTCCCTGGAACGGCCCGATTGCCGGAATCCGCATTGGAAAAATCGGCGAGAAATTCATCATTAACCCCACCTATGCCGAAAGAGAAAAGGGTGAATTTGATGTTTTCGTCAGCGGCACTGAAGATAAAATTAATATGTTAGAAGTGGCGGCCAAAGAAACTCCGGAAGAAGTGGTGGTTCAGGCTTTTAATCTGGCTCAGGAAGAAATCAAAAAACTGGTTCAACTACAAAAAGAAATATTCTCAAAACTAGCCAAGCCTAAGGCGACGGTGGAATTAAAAGAACCGGCTCCGGAATTCAAAGAGAAAATTAATACTTTTTTGGCCAACCGCTTGGAAGATGCGCTTTACGGCACGGATAAAATGACGAGACAAGTTAAATTGGATAATCTTAAAAAGGAAATGACCGAATGGCTAAAAACCGAGGAAATTGAAGAAACGCAAATACACGAGGCTCACTCCCTTTTAGAAGACGCAATTGACGAAGCGGTTCATAAAAACATTCTGGAAAAAGACAAACGGCCGGATGGCAGAAAATTGAATGAACTTCGACCAATCAGCTGCGAAGTCGGATTTTTACCCAGAGTCCACGGCTCGGCGATTTTTACCCGCGGCAATACCCGGGCCCTTTCCAGTATCACCTTAGCCGCGCCCTCTCATGAATTAACTATTGAAACAATGGAAGTGAGCGGATCTAAAAGATTCCTGCATCATTATAATTTTCCGCCGTTTTCCGTGGGCGAAACCGGTCCGATGCGCGGTCCAGGCCGCCGGGAAATCGGCCACGGCGCTTTAGCGGAAAAATCTTTGTTGCCGATTATCCCCAATAAAGAACAATTCCCCTACACTATCCGCGTAGTTTCGGAAATTCTGTCATCCAACGGTTCTTCTTCAATGGCTTCAGTTTGCGGCTCATCTTTGGCCTTGATGGATGCCGGCGTACCGATTAAGACTCCGGCTGCCGGAATCGCCATGGGACTGATGCTTGATCCCAATAACGACGAAAAAGGCTACAAAATCCTGACTGACATCCAGGGACCGGAAGATCATTACGGCGATATGGATTTCAAAGCCGCCGGCACCAAAAACGGCGTTACTGGCGTACAAATGGATGTGAAAGTTCAAGGCGTAACCATTAAAATCCTCAAAGAAACTTTGGATCAAGCTAAAGAAGCCAGAAGGCAAATTCTGGAAAAAATTAACGCCGTTATCAGCGAACCGCGCAAAACCTTGTCTCCTCTGGCGCCAAAAATTAAAATTATTAAAATTAATCCCGACCAAATCGGCCAAGTCATCGGCTCAGGCGGAAAAACCATTAAAGATATAATGGAAAAGGCTAAAGTGGAAATTGACATTGATGATGACGGCAGTGTCTTTGTCACGGGCTTGGAAGACGCGGGCGTGGAAATGGCTTTGAAAATGGTGGAATCAATAACACACGAATATAAGGTTGGGGAAATTGTGGAAGGAACAATTTCCAAAATTCTTGATTTCGGCGCGGTAATTGATTTGGGGCCAAGCAAAGACGGCTTGCTCCATATTTCGGAATTAGCTTATTACCGCGTGGAAAAAGTTGAAGATATTGTCAAAATGGGCGAAACTGTCAAAGTGAAAGTAATTCGCGTTGATCCGGATGGCAGAATCGGCTTGTCGCTCAAAGCGATGACGCCGGCTCCGGAAGGAAACGGACCAGAAATGAATTACAGCCGGCGCGAACCATCTTCCCGGCCCAACCGCCGCAGTCCCAGACCGAGAAATAGATTTTAAAGCTGAAAGACAAAAAAACCGTAATCGCATTATGCGATTACGGTTTTTTAATAATCAATTATCAATTACTTTTCCGGCTTTTTCTCTTCTTTTTTATGATAACCAGTGCCAGCGGGAATTAAGCGGCCGATAATAACGTTTTCCTTTAAGCCGCGCAGAGGATCAACTTTTCCTTCAGTGGCAGCGGAAACCAAAATCCTGGTTGTTTCCTGAAAAGAAGCAGCGGACAGAAAACTATCGCTGGCTAAAGCCGACCGGGTGATGCCAAGCAAAAGCTGAACCGCTTTGGCTGGTTTTTTACCCAAGGCTTTTAATTTGCGATTGTCTTCAATAAAGCGAGAGCGGGAAACCACTTCGCCAACCAGAGACTCGCCTTCGCCCTGATCTTTCACTTTCACCCGTGAAAACATCTGCTTCACAATGAGCTCCAAATGTTTATTGTTGATATTAACGCCTTCGGAAACGTAAATTTTCTGAATTTCCCGCATAATATAATTTTCCACGGTCCGGCGATTGGTGGCTTTCAGCAATTCTTTAAGCTCAAGCGGACCCTCGCACAGCCTGGTACCGGCAGTTACTTTGTCACCAACATTAACCAGCACCTTAGCCCGTTTATTCATGGAATAGGTAAGAACTTCTGCTTTTATTTTTTTGAATTTTTTGGTCTTTTTGGCGTTTTTCTTAAGCTCAGCGTCGGGCTTGAGCGTTAAAACCGCTTCTTTTTCGTTTTCATCAATACTGATGACCACGCCATCAACTTCGGCCAGAGCCGCTTTATTCTTGGGCGGCCGCACCTCAAACAACTCTTCAATTCTCGGTAAACCATGAGTAATATCCAAACCCGCGACGCCGCCGGAATGGAAAGTTCTTAAAGTAAGCTGAGTGCCCGGCTCGCCAATGGATTGCGCAGCAATGATGCCAACGGGTGTGCCAATTTTAACCGGATGATTATAGGCCAAATCATAGCCGTAGCACTTGGAACAAACTCCCCAAATGCTCTTGCAAGTCAGGGGCGAGCGCACCGTGACGCTCGTCACTTCAGAAACTTCAATCAATTTGGAAGTTATTCGATCAATAAATTCTCCAGCTCGGACAACAGTCTTTCCTTTAATTTTAATATCTTCCAGAGGCACGCGAGAGAACAATCTGTTGGAAAAACTAAAGCCAAAATCTTCGCCGTCCTTTCTGTTGATGACAACGCCTTCTTTGGCGCCACAATCGTCTTCGGTAATCAAAACATCCTGAGAAACATCAATCAAACGCCTGGTCAGGTAACCAGCGCCGGCAGTTTTCAAAGCCGTATCGGTAGAGCCTTTACGCGCGCCGTGACTGGCATTGAAATATTCCAAAACATTAAATCCTTCCTTGTAAGAAGATTTAACCGGCAATTCAATAATGTCGCCTTGCGGACTTTGCACCAAGCCCTTCATACCCATCATCTGGTTCACCTGAGTTAAAGAGCCGCGGCTGCCGGAATCAATAATGGCAAAAACCGGACCGTAAGTATCCAAGGCCTTGCTTACAATCTTGGAAATATCAGAAGTAGCCTGCTCCCAAATTTGAATAACGTGGCTTTTTCTTTCGTCATTGGTGAGCAAGCCCTCGTTAAATTGCTCATCCACCTTAGCTACCTCTGCCAAGGCCTTCTGAATGATTTTTGGCTTGTCAGCCGGAATTCTAACGTCGCTCATGCTCCAGGTAATGCCGGAACGGGTGGCATATTGGAATCCCAAAGCTTTGATTTTATCAATAATCTCAACGGCTTTTTCCAAGCCGACCTTATTAACTATGAATTCGGCTAATTTCTGGATAAATTTCTTGTTAATAACTTCGTTAATGAAAGGAAAATCAGCGTCAAAAATGTCATTGAAAATCAAACGGCCGACGGAAGTTTCAATGAGCGAGTTGACCGGAGAATTTTCTGTCTTTAGGGCGCCAGCTTCAACTTTCAAAATAGAAGATCTGGGGTTAGGCACTTTTATCTTCGCTTTCAAATCAATAAAGCCGCTGTCATAAGCCAAAGAGGCTTCACTGAAAGAAGAGAGTATTTTCCCTTCTCCTTTGGATTTTTCCTGAAGCTTAGTCAGATAATAGCAGCCGAGCACGATGTCTTTGGTGGGATCAATAATCGGATCGCCGCTCGCTGGCTTCAAAAAATTGTGAGAGGAAAGCATCAACTCTCTGGCCTCCTTTTGCGCTTCCTGAGTCAGAGGCAAATGAACAGCCATTTGGTCGCCGTCAAAGTCGGCGTTAAAAGCCGTACAAACCAAAGGCGGAATGCGAATGGCAAAATCTTCAATCAACAAAGGTTGAAAAGCCTGAATACCCAAACGATGAAGCGTCGGGGCGCGGTTTAAAAGCACTAAGCGGCCTTCAATCACTTCTTCCAGAATCGCCCACACCTCAGCCGGGCCCTGATCAATCAGCTTATTGGCTCCGCGGATATTGTGAACGATTCCTCTTTCAATCAATTTATTGACGACAAAAGGCCGGAATAATTCCAAGGCCATTCTCTTGGGCAAACCGCATTCGTTATGGTGCAATTCCGGCCCCACGACAATGACCGAACGACCGGAATAATCAACCCTTTTGCCCAGAAGATTCTGGCGAAAACGGCCTTGCTTGCCTTTCAAAATATCGGCCAAAGACTTGAGCGGCCGACGCTGAGCCGTCATCTGCATCTGCGAATCCCGGGCCGCATTATCCAAAAGCGCATCCACCGCTTCCTGCAGCATTCTTTTTTCGTTGCGGATGATAACCTCCGGCGCATTCAGCTCCATTAATTTTTCCAAACGATTGTTACGATTAATAACCCGACGATAAAGATCATTCAAATCGGAAGTGGCAAAACGACCACCATCCAAAGCCACCATTGGTCTTAAATCCGGCGGCAAAACCGGCAAGACCGTCAAAAACATCCATTCCGGCCGAAGATTATTTTTTATAAATGATTTGGCTAATTTAAAACGATAGATTATTTTTTTCTTATCAATCAAAGAGGCATTGGCCAATGATTTGAACAATTCTTTCTTTAACTTTTTCAAATCAATTTCTTCCAACAGCTTGCGAATCGGTTCACTGCCAATACCAGCCTCAAAAATGTGGCCGTATTTTCTGCTCAGGTCCAAATATTCAATCTCCGAAAGAATCTTCAAGGGCTTCAACCCGACGATCTCATCACGGCGACGCTGGTAAACGGTATTGAGAACAGATTTCTTTTCGCCTTTCTTCTTAGATTTATACTCGTGTTCCAAATCTTCCAAAGCTTTCTTTTTCGCCTCTTCATTAACGCTGATAACGATATAAGCGGTGTAATAAATAACCCGCTCCAAATGTTGCTGAGGAATGCCCAAAAACATCCCAATCCGGGAAGGAATACTCTTCAAAAACCAAATATGGGCAACCGGGCAGGCTAATTTGATGTGTCCCATCCGATCGCGACGAACAATGGACCGCGTCACCTCTACTCCACATTTATCGCAAACCACGCCCTTATAACGAATACGACGATACTTGCCGCAATAACATTCCCAGTCTTTGGTGGGACCGAAAATCCTTTCGGAAAAAAGACCATCTTTTTCCGGACGCTGAGTGCGATAATTGATAGTTTCCGGTTTGGTCACCTCACCGTGACTCCAAGAAATAATCACCTCGGGCGAAGCTAATTTTAATTTTAGAGCTTGAAAATCTTCTGGTAGCATAAATTTATTCTTCTTTCGCCACTTCGTTAAAGGTAGCGGCTACTTCTTTATTGGCTGGTTTCTCTTCGGCCTTTTTTTCTTTAACCGGCTCTTTGACGCCTAACAACTCAATGTCCAGAGCCATGCTTTTCAACTCATTGATTAAAACATAGAAAGAAGCGGGGATATTGGGACTCTTAAATTCTTGGCCGCGGACAATCGCTTCATAAGCCGCTACCCTACCCATCACATCATCGGATTTAATGGTCAGCATTTCCTGCAGAGTGTAAGCAGCGCCATAGCCTTCCAGGGCCCAGACTTCCATTTCACCGAAACGCTGTCCGCCTAATTGCGCTTTGCCGCCCAAAGGCTGCTGAGTAATCAAGGAATAGGGACCGATGGAGCGCATATGCAATTTATCTTCCACCATATGAATCAATTTCATCATATAAATCTGACCCACCATCACTTTCTGATCAAACGGCTGACCGGTCCGACCGTCATACAAAACGACCTTGCCATCTTCCGGCAGTCCAGCTGATTTCAATTCTTGATTAATTTCCTCTTCAGTGGCGCCGGCAAAAACCGGAGTAATCGCCCGATAACCGAGCTTAGAAGCGGCCCAGCCCAAGTGCGTTTCCAAAATCTGACCAAGGTTCATACGCGAAACAACGCCCAAAGGATTCAAAATGACATCCACTGCCGTGCCGTCTTCCAAATGAGGCATATCCTCTACCGGAACAATCTTGGAAATAACCCCTTTGTTGCCATGACGACCGGCCAATTTATCGCCAGCCATAATATGGCGCAACTGAGCGATTTCAATCTGGATTCTTTTAATGATGCCGGGCTCCAATTTGTCGCCGCGATCCCGAGAAAAAACCTGAATGCCGACCACCCGACCGCGCTTACCATGTTTCAAAACTAAGGAAGTATCTTTGACGTCTCGAGCTTTCTCGCCGAAAATTGCCCGAAGCAATCTTTCTTCAGCGGTCAAATCAGTTTCGCCCTTGGGCGAAATCTTTCCAACTAAAATATCTCCCGCATTGACTTCAGCTCCAATCCGAATAATTCCTTCCTCATCCAAATCTTTTAATTTTTCCAAAGAAACGTTCGGAATATCCAAAGTGGTGATTTCCGGACCCAACTTAGTATCACGCACATCGCAATAGAAATCTTCAATGTGAATAGAAGTAAACTTGTCCTCGCGCACCACTCTTTCCGAAAGAATAACCGCGTCTTCATAGTTCGCACCTCCCCAAGAAATAAAGGCAACCAGCAAATTTTTCCCTAAGGCCAAAACGCCGTGATCAGTCAACAAGCTGTCGGCGATTACATCGCCTTTTTTAACTTTCTGATTTTTTACAACAATCGGCCGCTGGGAAATACAAGTGTATTGGTTCGCGCGCACAAAATTGCGCAAACGATAATTAACAAATTCAGCGTTGCCTTTCTTGCCAGAAACTTTGATTTTAACATGGCTGGCATCCACTTCGTAAACTTCACCGTCAACATCAGTCGGAATAACCTGACCCGAATCGCGCGCCGCTTTTTCTTCCAATCCCGTGCCCACTAAAGGAGCTTCGGATTCAAGATAGGAAACGGCCTGCCGCTGCATGTTAGAGCCCATCTGAGCCCGGTTGGCATCGTCATGTTCCAGAAAAGGAATAAGGCCAGCGGCAACGCTGCCGATTTGGAAAGGAGAAACATCAATGAATTGAATGGATTTAGCCGGATAAAAACCGGGTTCGCCGCGAAAACGCGCCTCCACTTCATTCTCCAAAATGCGTCCGTCCGCCGCCATCTTGATTCCGCTATGAGCAATGTAATATTTTTCCTCTTCCCAGGCGTCCATATAAACCACTTCGGAAGTGACGTGGCCGTGCTTGACTCGAAAATACGGCGTTTCCAAAAAACCAAAATGATTGACCTTGGCAAAGGTAGCCAAATAGCTAACGAGACCGATGGTCGCACCTTCGGGAGTTTGAATCGGACAAATGCGTCCATAGTGAGTGTGGTGAACGTCGCGCACCTCAAACCCCGCCCTCTTGCGAGTCAAACCGCCCGGACCCATAGCAGAAAAACGACGTTTATGTTCCAGTTCGGCCAAAGGATTTTCTTGGCTCATAAACTGGGAAAGCTGCGAGGTGTTGAAAAATTCCGAGACGACGCCCATCATCGGACGAGAATTGATAAGTTGTGCCGGCACTAAAGTAAAAATATCATAAGTGGACATCCGGTCCTGAATAATACGGCGCATCCGGGCCAGACCAATCCGCAAACGATTTTGCAACAGTTCGCCCACTGCCCGAATCCGACGATTGCCCAAATGGTCAATATCGTCCGGCTCGGCCTTCTCGTCATTATTAGAACTGATGATAAATTTCAAAATAGCAACCAAATCGGTGATGGTTAGCAAATGTTCGGTAGACACGCTCTTATCCAAACCCAAGCGCTGATTAAGTTTATATCTTCCCACCTCGCTTAAATCGTACCGGTCCAGACGGAAAAACATACCCTCAATCAAGCCGCGAGCATTCTCAGCCGTGGCCAAGTCGCCAGGCCTGATTCTCTTGTAAATCTCAATAAAGGCCTCGTCTTGGCTCTTGGAAATATCTTTTTTCAGGGTTTTTTCAATAAATTTTATTTCACCAGTATCTACATCTTTGAAAGCTTTGAGAATTTCATCATTAGTGGCTAAACCAAAAATCTTCAATAAAACCGTGGCCGGCACCTTTCTCTTCCTGTCAATTTTTACATAAATAGCGCTGTCGGCATCAGTTTCAAATTCCAACCAGGCACCCCGATTAGGAATAATCTTGGCGCCGAACAATTTTCGGCCTCGCGTCATAGCAGCGTTAAAATAAAGGCCGCTGGAACGAATAATCTGGGAAACCACCACTCTTTCAACTCCGTTAATAATGAAGGTGCCACGTGAAGTCATAATCGGAAAATCTCCGAAATAAACTTCTTGCGCCTTGGTTTCTTTGGTCTTTTTATTGATTAATTTCAACTTTACCCGCAGCGCCGATTCGTAAGTGAGATTTTTTTCTTTCGCCTGAAATTCGTCAAATTTCGGGGCATCAAAATAATAATCCTCGAAGTAGAGTTCGAGTTCTTTGCCGGTATAATTTTTGACCGGAGATATTTCTTTAAACAGCTCCCGTAATCCCTCTTTCAGGAACCAAGCGTAAGAGTCGGTTTGAAGCTGTGAAAGATTGGGTAGGATATCTAAACTCGTCAAAGCGCGCGGTTGACGAGTAAATACTTTCACATTTTTGAACATAAAAATATTTATCCCCAATGAAGCTTGGGATTTAAAAAAATACTATAAATTTAATTTAAAAATAGATGGACAATTTTTAATTAATAATTAAATTATATAAAAATTGTTTGCAAATTTAGGGGAAATTTGGTTGGTCTTATTTTATTCCCTATTTTCAATTTTGTCAACCCCGTTAGAGGTTTTACCAAGACCCCCTCTTAGTTTGTGTTTCTAAGCCGTTAGGCGGCTTCGCCTTATAGGCATCTTAGATTTGAAGATTTTTGTTTGAACCTCTAACGGGGTCAACACCCCTTTCTAACGCTTTATCGCTTAGACCACTGAGGCGATCTCCTGGCCTTCTTAAAGCCATATTTCTTCCTTTCTACCATGCGGCTATCCCTGGTCAAAAAGCCGGCCCGGCGAAGACGTTTCTTAAAATCCAGATTGAACTCTACCATGGCCCGACTAATCCCCAAGCGAATCGCTTCGGCTTGCGCTTGAATCCCGCCGCCAGAAGTTTTAATCGTAGCACCGAATTTACCCGGGCATTTCATTTTTTCAAATGGAGATTCTAAAGTTTTTTGCTGACGAACTAACGGAAAATAATTTTTATAATCGCGGCCGTTAACGATAATCTCTTTTTTCTTGGTAAAAAGCCTGACAATAGCCACGGCGGTCTTCCGACGGCCAATACCTTCATAATACCGATCCTTCCCCTTGCCATCAGAAACTGGCTCTTTTAATTCCAATGGGGTCTCCGGCATAATTTTTTCTTCCGTAGTTTTCTCTGTTACTTCTTTTTTCTTAGGCATAAATTATCAAATTTTTAATTCTTTTTGACCGCAATTTGTTTTTCGGCAACATATTCCAAACTGCTTTTCGCAAAACAGCTTTGGGATCTTTTTCAAAAATCTGTTCTAAGGTCTGACTTTTCAAATGGCCCTGATATCCGGTATGATGACGATAAAGCTTCTGATTAAGCTTCTTGCCGGAAAACTTAATCTTCGAAATATTTTCCACGATCACCCGATTATTACCGGCTAAACGCGGTTCGTAATGAGCGGAATTTTTTCCTTGCAAAAGAACCGCTATTTTAGTGGCTAATCTTCCCAATATTTGATTGGCGGCGTCTATTTTATATTCCTGCATATTAGTCAACAAATTCAATAATGACCATCTTTGCCGCATCTCTTTTGCGCAAGCGCGGGCTCTGAATGATTCTTAAATAACCTCCCGACCGCTTCTGACACTTGGGCGCAATTTTATGGAAAATTTCAAAGGCGGCTTTCTCGCCAAAGCGTCCGATAAGTAACTTCAAGCTTGCCAAATTCTGCTTTTTGGCCAAAGTCACTGCCTTTTCCATTATTCTTTTAATTTCTTTGGCACGCGATTCGGTAGTTTCGATTTTTTTATAAAAAGCCAGATTAGAAATCAGGCCCTTGATAAAAGCCCGGCGATCGCCTTTCTTTCTATGAAATTTTCTTCCTTTGGCCAAATGACGCATAAGTTAGAATTATTTTTTCACTTTGCTTTTCTTCTCGGACTTTTTGGTTTTAGCTTCTTTCTTGTCGGCTGTCGCTTTGGATTTGGTCTTGGATTCTTTGACCACCGCGCGTCCCTCTTCCGGAACCTCAATGCCATTTTCAATCGTTTGAAAATGAGCGGTTAAAATTTCGGTTGCCTTCTTAAGGGCCAAACGCGCTGAAATGCTGCCGTCCGTTTCGATATAAATCCGCAGGCGGTTATAATCGGTTCTTTCTCCCACTCGCATATCTTCCACTTCGTAATTAACTTTCTGAATCGGTGAAAAGGCGGCGTCTAAACTGATGGTGCCGATTGGCAATTTGTCTTTTTTCCGAAATTCCGCCGGCACATAACCCAATCCCTGTTCAATGGTGAAAATTATTTCCAACTCGGATTTCTTCTCGGTCAAAGTGGCGATGTGCGCTTCCGGATTGAGAATCTCCACGTTGGAATTTTTATCGATATCCGCCGCACTTATTTTTCTTTCTCCCTTGGCCGAAAGAAACAACGTCTGCGGCTCATTGGTAAACATTTTCACTCTGATCTTTTTCAAATTGATAATAATCTGAATAACATCCTCCATTATCCCCGGCAAAGTGGAAAACTCATGCTGCACCCCTTTAATTTTAACAGTAGTAATGGCTGCTCCGGGCAAAGAAGAGAGGAGGACCCGGCGCAAGGCATTGCCAATGGTCAAACCATATCCGGTATACAATCCTTCAATTTCAAAAACGCCGACATTGTCTTCTTCTTTAATAATTTTTGGTTTTGATGGCAAGGTAAAATCCGTCATATATTTATTCAAATATTTATGGCCGCGGCCTTATTTAATTTAAATTTTATTTGGAATAAAATTCGACGATTAAGCTTACGTTAAAAGGAATCTCCAAATCCTTAACGTTCGGTTCGGACTTGACTTGACCCTCCAATTTCTCGGCATTAACCGTTAAAAATCCGGGAGTTTGATATTTCTTCAGCTTATTCTTTAAATCTTTGAAAACCGGGCGCTCGGCGCTTTGGGGTCGAATTTGAATCTTATCGCCCGCTTTTACTTCCAAAGATGGAGTGCGCACTGGCCGATCATTAAGGGAAAAATGGCCGTGATTGACAAGTTGGCGAGCCACGCGGCGCGAAGGCGCAAAACCCAAACGGAAAACGATATTGTCCAAACGCATCTCCAACTTTCTTGTCAGCACTTCCACGTTGGAACCTTTCATTTTAACGGCTTCTTTAAAGTAGCGACGCAATTGCCTTTCGCTAATGCCATAAGACAATTTGACTTTCTGCTTCTCCTGCAACTGTCGGCCGTATTCAGAAACATTGCGGAACTTGGCTTTTTTATGCATACCCGGCCGATAGGGCTTGCGCAAAAGATTACACTTTGGAGAATAACAACGCTCGCCCTTCAAAAAGAGTTTTTCACCCGCGCCTCTGCATTTTCTGCACTTCGCATTTAAAATCATAATTTCTAATTATTACACTCTCCGCACTTTCGGCGGTCTCACTCCGCCGTGAGCGACCGGAGTAATATCTTTAATGGAAACAATATTCAAACCTTGAGAAATTAACGTGCGCAAAGCCGATTCTCGGCCGCCACCCACGCCCCGAATAAAAACCTGGAACTCGTTGAGGCCGGCTTTTCTGATTTTTTGGACTAACGCCTCGGCTACCCGCGCGGCGGCAAAAGGGGTCGCTTTTTTGGGGCCCTTAAACTGCAGGTGCCCGCCCGAAGTCCAACCAATAACATTTCCGGAAAAATCAGTGGCAGTCATAATGATATTATTATAGGAGGTGGCGATATAAACCCGACCGGCTTGCATGGGCCTTCTGGCCTGCTCGCCAGTTTCAGCCTTTTTCATGGCCGACTCCAAAACTTCCACTTCCTTAATGGCTTCTTCGTTGGATTGTTTAATGACCCTTTTCTTTCCCATAATGGCTTTACCTCAATTCCAATTTACGGCGGCCGCTACCGACGGTTTTCCGCGCGTTGCCGCGAACGGTTCGGGAATTGGTTTTGGTGCGCTGACCGCGAACCGGCAATTTTCGAGCATGACGGCTGCCCCGATAAGAACCGATCTCCTTGAGCCGCCTAACATTGGCCTGAATCTCTCGGCGTAAGTCCCCTTCAATACGATAATTTTTATCAATCACTTCTTGAATCCGGCCGATTTCTTCGGAGGTTAAATCCTTGGCCCTTTTTTCCGGAGGAACATTGGCTATTTTCAAAATTTTAGCGGATAAAAAGCGCCCGAGACCATAAAGATAGCTCAAACTGATATCAATCCTTTTAGGATCAGGGATGTTAACACCGGAAATGCGAACCATAGAGTGAAAAAATTAACCTTGCCGCTGCTTATGCTTGGGATTCTTACAAATAATAAAAATGCGGCCTTTGCGCTTTATAACTTTACAATTTTGACATCTTTTTTTAACGGAAGATTGCACTTGCATTGATTGATTATTTACGATAAATAATTCGTCCGCGATGTTCGTCATAGGGACTCAACTCCACCACGACCCGATCGCCGGCGAGAATTCTGATAAAATTTAATCTAAGTTTTCCTGAAAGATGGGCCAAAACTTCGCGACCGTCATCTAATTTTACTTTAAAAGTAGTGCTGGGCAACGCCTCCTCCACCACTCCCTCGAATGTGGGTTTTTTCATAAGGGATATAACACATTATATATAGATATTTTTTTTAGTCAACCCCAAAGCCCGCTGGAAGCGGGATATGGGAATAATTTTGCTATTTTCGCCTCTGAATTAATTGGCTGTCGGGTCTAAGACAATCTTAATATTCTTAACGTTAAGGGGCAAAAAATTCAAAAAGCTGGGTTTAACTTTGATGATGCCGCTTTCAATGCCCGGTAAATCAGCGAAAAACTTCTGAAATTGTTTCTCACTCAGACCAGCCAATTCCTTGGGGAAACCACTGACATCAATCTGATCACGAAAAACCAGGGTGGCGTTTACCGGAAAAGAAATCATCCCCTTTTCGAAATCAACCCGCGGCATGCCGTATTGGAAATCGCTGCTGAATAATTCTTTTTCCGCCAAAACCGAATCGCTTTTGATGGCGCTGGCCAGAAAAACTCCTTTAATGTCGGATTCGCGAAAAGCGATGGTTTTCAGACTGGCCGTAACGCTGCCGCTGAAAGTTTCCATCTGGTCTCCAACTAAACCGGAATAAACAATTTTTTCCACGGTAAAACTCTTGGCTTCATTCAATATTATAAAGCCCTGGGGAAATTTGCTCTGAAATTCTTCGTCCAAAGAAACTTGAGCCAATTCCGTTAGCTGACTTTTGGCTTGATTCAAATCTTCCTGACTGATAATTTTGGCTTGCCCGACATAGCCGCCAGTCATCGCTTCGCTGGAATCAGCGTAAAATTTATCGTATTTGGGCGTTCCCTGAAAACCGGGAATGGTAAAATGAGTGGGTTCAATGTTGTATTCGGCACCAGCTTGATCAGCCACTACCTTCACTTCAACAAAAGAGGGAATAATTTTCCCCGCTTCCACTTTGGCGCCGGGCACGATTACTCCAGCCGTCAACCTGAAAATCTTTCCGCTTTGCGAAAGAAAACGGGTGTTCACAACCAAATTCTGCGGCGTAGAACTATAAGCGTTAAAAATCTTTATTTTCCCCGAACTTTTAACTTTGACGTCTTTCAATCCTGTGGCCGGAAAATCCTGGGATGCCTGTCTGGAAAATTTTAAATACTCCGCCGGAATCTTAAAATTGACCTGATCCGCTTCGTCCAAACTTTTTAAGGCCAGAACGGCGCTCTGATTCTGCCAAGTAATCTTTTTGGTGACTATTTGAACCTCGGCGCTGCTGAATAAATAAACTCCGGAGGCTCCAAGCGCCAAAACAATAATAATCGCCAAGCCCGCCAAGACAACGCCTTTGGGTAAGTGCCGATGCCGTTTGCTTTTCCGCAGGGCCGATTTTTTCTCCGACTCCTCTTCTTGAGCATTGAGCCAATTTGAAGAAACGCTTTTTGAAACAAAATTATTTTTGGAAACAGCAGGAATTTCTGACTTTTCCAATGGACGGAGGACTTCTTCTTTTTTAACTCCATCAACCACCCTCTCTTTCTTATTTCTGACCGGAGGGGCAATGTCGCGAATAAAAGATGGTCCGCGCGACACCGGTTTAACCGGCTCTTTGTATTTCATTACCGGAATGCCGACTTCTTCGGCCATCGCCGCCACTTCTTCTTCTTCAGTATTCAAAAATATTTTCTTTTTCGCAGCCTTCGCCTCTCTGAGAAGAAGCCGTAAATTGAGAATGGTTTCGCTGATCTTAGCCTGCTCGGGCAGAAACAAAACGATATTATCGCTTTGCGTATTCAAAATGCGCTCAACAACCCTTGAGACATCATCATCGCTTTCAATATAAATATTCTCCATTTTCATAAGACGATCTATTATTTTAACCACTTAATGCGGCGTTTCAGAATCTTATTGAGCTCCTGATATGGCGATTCAGGCAGAAAAAGCTCGGCCATAGCCACGGTCAAAGCCAAAGAATCCGAACACGTTAAATTCTCCAATCCTTCCACGGCCACATTTATTTTATCAAAAATTCTTTCTTTTTGGTATGGTCCAATTACCGGCCGCCTCTTCAAAATAGTCCGCGACCAAGGATGGCTCCTGAAACATTCCAAAAGCCTGGGAAACCCGACCAATGGACCGCTCAAATAAAGATTCCAGCCCTTGGTATCCTCGACGGTAAAATTCTTAATCGCCAAACTAACGCCGTCAATTAAAATTTTCAACTCATTAAGCAGTATTTTCTCCAGATAATGCAGGCTGTGACCGCTTAAATTCCCGGCCTGGTAACGTTCTTTCAGTTCCCGAGCCGCTTCCAGCGGAACAGAAAAACTTTTGGCAATCAACTTCGTAATATTTTCTTCGCCCCAATTGAAGGATTCGGAATTTTTCAAAAAATTGCCCAGTTGACCGACACGAGTTTCCTCCGGCCCGATTTCCACTAAAATTCCCTGCTCGTCCAACAGGGAAAAAACCTTATCAAAAACCAAATTGTCCTCTACTAAAAAATTAGCTTCTCCCTTAAAACGCCTGGGAATTTTCATCAGTTTTTCCCAAAAATCTTTTTGGCTATACGTATTTTCAAAGGTAAAACCGAGGCGCCGACCGGCAAAGCCAATGGGATTTAAAATCTTGCGGCCGTCAATCCGAGGATCTTTAATTTTGGACGAGGTAAGAACAAGGTCAAACTCGGAAACGCCAAGGACCCTGCTGACAATCGGCCGCTCCCGATCATACAAGCGCCAAGCTAAATTCAAAATAACATTTTCCAGCTCTTCTTCATCAATCAACTCCAATGGTTTTTCCCGAATGATCGAAAAAACGGAGAGAGTGGATTTTAGGAATGGTTTTTCAAAAAGAAAAATCAATGACGTATTCCGAGAAGTAGCCTGGGTAATTTTTTCCAGATCGATTAAAGCATCGCCCATGCTAAAAGCCTCGCCAGCCGGAGCCAAAAATTCAAAATCGTTTCTTAGCCTTATCTTTTTATCAGCAAAATTAAAATCCGCCTCCAAGGCAGCCAAACCCTTCCGACTGATGTTAAAAATTAACACCCTGTTCCATTTATGGCGAAAAAGGTTGCGAAAATTGAGCATCTGATATTATTATACGATAATTTTTTACTCTCGGCTACTCTAAAACAGCTTTGATACGCCGTACTCCCTGAGAAACCGCCTCTTCTTTGATTATTTTAAAATGGCCCAATTCTTTGGTGTTTTGAACATGTGGACCTCCACAAATTTCCTTGGAATAATCACCAATGGAATATACTTTAACTCGGTCTCCATACTTCTCAGCAAATAATCCAATGGCGCCCGAAGCTTTCGCTTCGGCCAAAGACATCTCTTTCAGCATTGCCGGCAAAGCTTCATTGATTTTCTCATTGACAATATCCTCCACTTTTTTAATTTGTTCAGCGGTCATTTTTTGGCCATAAGAAAAATCAAAGCGCAACCGCTCAGCATTAATATTACTGCCTTTTTGGCCAACTTCCCGACCCAAAACATCGCGTAGGGCTTGCTGCAATAAGTGCGTAGCAGTATGATATTTTATCGCAATTTCCGAATGGTCTGCCAAGCCAGCCTTGAACATTCCGGCTGATGCGGTCCGCGAAAGTTCCTGGTGTTTTTTTAAGGCCTCGTCGAATTCTTGATCAAAATTTTCAGAGACCTTACGAGCCTCTTCTCTTATCATTTCTTTGGGAAATCCATAACTCTGATACAAATCAAATCCTTGCCGACCGGTAATGCTGGCTAATTGATTTTCCAAAACCCTCAATTCCTTTAATCCTTGCTCCAAAGTTTTAGAAAACTTTTCCTCTTCTCTAATCAACTGCTCTTCAATAAAATCTTTATTCTTTAACAATTCCGGATAAACATCTTGATAAATTCCAATAATCGGCTGGGCCACTTGAAAAGTAAAACTACGATTTATCCCTAAGAATTTCCCGTAGCGCACTGCTCGACGAATCAAGCGCCGCAACACATATCCCCTTTCTGTATTAGACGGCTCCAAGCCCTCGGCCAAAATAAAAACCGCGGCTTTAATGTGGTCGGCAATAATCCTGATACTTAACATTTTCTCCGCTCTTTCCTTTAAGTTATCAACTTCTTGATTAACAATACTTCCGGCATTATACAAACGGTCAAATGAACTTTCATAATCTTCCAAAGAAGCCAACTTTCTAATCACTAAAACAATGCCTTTAAATAACTCCGTTTCATAAACACTGGGTTCGTTATTTAAAATCGCAAAAGTTCTTTCCAGACCCATACCAGTATCAACATTTTGCTGTTTTAAAACTTCATATTTGCCTTCTTTGGTTTTATTATATTGCATAAAAACATCGTTCCAGATTTCCACCCATTGGCTGTCCTCGGGATCAAAAATTTCCGGCGCTTCTGTCTGACCAATCCAATAAAACATTTCCGAATCTGGACCGCAGGGTCCGGTTTCTCCGGCCGGTCCCCACCAATTATTTTTTTTCGGCAATTTAGCAATCCGTTTTTCGGAAATCACTAAATTTTTCCAAAGGCCATACGCTTCCTCGTCAAAAGGCGCGTCTTTATCTCCGGCAAAAACCGAGACGGCCAATTTTTCTTTTTCCAAACCCAGCCATTTTTTGGAAGTTAAAAACTCAAAGCTCCATTCAATCGCTTCCTTCTTAAAATAATCGCCTAAAGACCAATTACCCAGCATTTCAAAAAAAGTCAGGTGCGTATCATCGCCCACTTCTTCAATGTCAGCAGTACGAATACATTTTTGAACACTTACCAATTTTTTCCCAGCCGGATGTCTTTCGCCCAAAAGAAAAGGAATTAGAGGATGCATTCCTGCTGTGGTGAATAAAACCGTGGGGTCGTTTTCCGGAATTAAAGGTGCCGAAGGAATAATTTTATGTCCCTTGGCTGTAAAAAAATCAAAATATTTTTTTCTTAGTTCCTGGGCTGTCATATTGAAATAATAGCAAAAATAAAGGAAAAAATAAACGCCCAGAACTTTTTGGTTGAGGGCGTTTATTCTGAATAATATTTTGAATTGATTAACTATTTTTTAATCTGCCGGCGTTTATCCCAAAGACACCAATCATAAAGCAATGGGCTGGCGACAAAAATGGAAGAATAAGTGCCAAAGAAAGTACCGATGAGAAGAACGAGAACGAAATTCTTCAGAGAAACCGGACCGAAAATAAATAAGGATAAGAGGACTAAGATCAAGGTTAAGGAAGTATTGATAGAACGGGTCATTGTTTCGTTAATGCTTTGATTAACCGTGGAACCAAAGTCCAATCCGGGCTGCAAACGCAACTTTTCCCGAATACGGTCCATAACCACAATGGTATCGTGGACGGAAAAGCCCAAAACCACGAGCAAAGCGACGATGAAATTAGCGTCAATTTCCCAGCCCAAGAAATGACCGAGCGCGGAAAAAACTCCAGCCGGGATAATCACATCGTGCATCAAAGCAATTACTGTAACCAAACCATATTTCCAAGAAGCCATTGGCCGGGACACTTTCCGAAAAGCATAAGTCAAATAAAGGCTGATGCCTAGGATAACGAAAATTATTCCAGTAATTGATTTGTTTTTCAATTCCTTGCCGATGGCCGGACCCATTGATTCAAAACGCGTTTCTTCAAGGCCGGAAAATTTATCTTTTAATTCCTGAATCAGCAGTTGATGCTGCTCTTCGCTCACTTCTTTCATCCGCACCGATAGGCCGTCAGAACCGATTCCGGTAATAATCGCGTCATTAATATCAAAGCTCTTTAGAACCTCTTGAATCTGCTCGTTGGTGACTTGAACATTGGTAATTTTCAATTCCAAAAGTGAGCCGCCGACAAAATCCATTCCCGCTTTAAAACCGAAGAAGATGAGGCTCGCCAAAGACAGAGTAATTAACGCCGCGGAAAAGATATAAGCAATTTTTCTATTTTTAACAAATGGGATTGTCATATTTTTTAATCACCTTTCATAAATACTCTCAAAAACGACCGGGTAACAGTGATGGCCGTAAACATGCTTACCACCACACCGATTAAAAGGGTCAAAGAAAATCCTTTAATAATAGAAGTGGTGAAATTATAAAGAATCAGACAAGTGATAATGGTGGAAATATTGGAATCACGAATTGACGGCCACGCTCTCTTGAATCCTTCTTCAATCGCCCGAAACTTATTTAAGCCCAATTTCATTTCCTCTTTGGAACGGGCAAAAATCAAAATATTAGCGTCAACAGCCATGCCAATGGATAAAATAAAGCCGGCGATACCGGAAAGGGTCAAAGTTACGGGAATAAGCTTGAATATGGCCAAAGACAAAATTGTATAAATTATTAGAGCTAGGCTGGCAAAAAGCCCGAGCACTCGATAATAAAGAAGCATAAAAGCTATCACCAGGCAAATGCCGATTATTCCCGCTTTAACTCCCAACTTCAAAGAAGTTGCGCCCAAACTCGCTTCCACGGACTGCTGTGAGACAAGTTTAATGGGGACCGGCAAAGCGCCGGCATTCAAGCTTTCCACCAAAGTTTTCGCCTGATCTGCATTGAATTTGCCATTAATCTGCGCCTTGCCGCCGGAAATCGGCTCTTTCACCTGGGGCAAAGAAATAGGCTGACCATCCAAATAAATCGCCAAAATTTTCCCCACATTTTTAGTGGTTAGCTCTTCAAAAATTTTCGCGCCCTCATCGTTAAATTGCAAACCGACATACGGCTCATAGGTTTGCTGATTAAATTCCAAGACGCTGGTTTTCAGATATTTACCGGTCAAGGACGGCTCCGAGGAAGTGAAATAAGGGTCGACATTAGCGTAAAGCGGGTCGTTGGCCTTTTGCTTTTCCAAAATTAAATTGGTTTCTTCTTCGCTTCTTTGTTCCTTGAATTCCAAGTAGGGGGTGGCGCCGATCATTTGAATGGCTTGTTTAATATCTTTGATACCAGCCAGCTCCACCACCAAACGATAGCTGTCACCCACTTCCAAAGTTTCCACCCGCGGCTCGCTGACGCCAAAAAGATTGACGCGGCGCTCAATCACGTCGCGCAAACCGCTCATCGTGGAAGCGCGATCCCCCTGGGGAATTTGACTCACATCGGCTTCGTATAAAAGCCGGGTGCCACCGCTTAAATCCAAGCCCAAGCGGAACGGCTTTTTCGCCCAATTAGGCAGAAAACCGACATTGCCGTAAGCAAATAGACCGGCCATAACGGAAATGATAATAATGGCAATCAGCCAAATCAAAGCTCTCTTTTTTAATTTCTTTTGATTATTGTCCATCATATTTTTTATTTTAATCCGCCCAAGAGCGGATTGATTACGTCCGCCCGGCAGGATTCGAACCTGCGACCATCTGCTTAAAAGGCAGTTGCTCTACCGGGCTGAGCTACGGGCGGAAAATATTGGCTAACGTATTTTTTAATAATAGCTTTTTTTTGGAAAAACGCAATGCTTTTCAGTTTACAACCACGTGGGCAACCAGACCCTCTCATTAAAAACCGACTCCGTTAACGGCAGACCGTAACTAAGCGGAGCGAAAAAAGCAAAAGACGCGATAATCAACAACAGCACAACAGCAACCAAATAGGGATATTTTTGAAAATATTTCCAAAGGAAAAATCCCAAAGCAATAAACAAAAAAATCAAAGAAGGAAAGTAATGATAAAGAAAGGAGACCCGGCTCACGAAAACGTAAGGTAAGAGATTACAAAAATACCCGGCCAAAATAAAGCCGATGCTGGTAAAATCCCGGTCTTTGTTTTTTTGGAAAGCCTGACGCCAAAACCAAAAAAACCAATAAATAATAGCTAAAAAGCCGGGCCACCAAATTAGCGGATTACCCTGCAAATAAATTTTACTGGACACATCGTCGCCGGCGCCAAACCAATAATAAATCGGCCTGATTAGAAGCGGCCAAGTGTACCACCTTGAACCGTAAGCATGGGTGGCAGTCAGGCCGGCGTTAGCCGAATACATGACCTTGTTCAATTCTATGAATTTTTGAAAAATATTGGCCGGCTTAATCTCCGAATTGCCGTAAAGCGGATTGCCGATCAGCGTCCGCTGGAATCTTTGGCTCATAAAGGCATCGCCAGTGCCGCTCTGAGGAAGGAGTTTTAAATGAATGGCAAAAATAGAAAAATAAAATAAAGAAGAAACCACCAAGAGCACCAGAAATTGGCTCAAGAAAACTTTAAATTGCTTATTTTTCAGCCAATCCGTCAAGAGAATGATTCCAGCCACGCCCACAAAAAGCAAAGCCGTCCACTTGACGCTAAG
>Ga0209310_1000866_pt1 | contig 27759 bp, 20 predicted proteins | sample AD_UKC030_MetaG_FD_184415 | JGI IMG/M metagenome (GOLD analysis project Ga0209310, IMG submission 184415) | Active sludge microbial communities of municipal wastewater-treating anaerobic digesters from USA - AD_UKC030_MetaG (SPAdes) (version 2) | ecosystem: Engineered > Bioreactor > Anaerobic >...
TTCGGGATCTGGCAGCATTTCAGCTGTCCGATCGGGGAATTGACGGAGGAGGTGTTCAAGGAAGGCTTTGGGTTTGACGGGTCGTCGATCCGGGGCTGGAAATCGATCGAGGCGAGCGACATGCTGGCGGTGCCGGATCCGGACACGGCGTTTATGGATCCGTTTTGCGCGGTGCCGACGCTGTCGGTGACCTGCACGATCGCGGAGACGGGGACGTTGGAGCCGTATGCGCGGGATCCGCGGGGGATGGCGCAGAAGGCGGAGAAGTATCTGGCGGGGACGGGATTGGCGGACACGGTTTACATGGGGCCGGAGGCGGAGTTTTTCATTTTCGACAACGTGCAGTATGACAACAAGGGGCACGGGTGCTGTTACAGCATAGATTCGGAGGAGGGGAGTTGGAACACGGGTCGGGAGGAGATGCCGAACCTGGGGTATAAGATCCGGCCGAAGGAGGGCTATTTTCCGGTGGCGCCGAGCGACACGCAGCAGGACATACGGACGGAGATGGTGTTGATGATGGAGTCGCTGGGGGTGTCGATCGAGCGGCAGCATCACGAGGTGGCGACGGCGGGGCAGGCGGAGATTGATTACCGGTTCGACACGCTGGTGCGGGCCGCGGACAAGATGATGGTGTTCCGGTATGTGGTAAAGAACGTGGCGCGCAAGCATGGGAAGACGGCGACGTTCATGCCGAAGCCGATTTTTGGGGACAACGGATCGGGGATGCACACGCACCAGAGCCTGTGGAAGAAGGGCAAGCCGTTGTTTGCGGGCAACGAATATGCCGGATTGAGCCCGATGGCGTTGTATTACATCGGGGGGTTGTTGAAGCACGCGCGGGCGTTGTGCGCGTTGTGCAGTCCGACGACTAACAGCTACAAGCGGCTGGTGCCGGGGTATGAGGCGCCGGTGAACCTGGCCTACAGCTCGCGGAACCGGTCGGCGGCGATCCGGATTCCGACCTATAGCGAGAATCCCAAGGCCAAGCGGGTGGAATACCGTCCGCCGGATCCGAGCGCCAATCCGTATCTGGCGTTTGCGGCGATGCTGATGGCGGGGCTGGACGGGGTGTTGAACAAGATTGATCCGGGGGAACCGCTGGACAAGAACATCTACGAGCTGCCGCCGGAGGAGCTGAAGAAGGTGCCCAATGTGGCGGGAAGCCTGAGCGAGGCGCTGGATTGCCTGGAGGCGGACCACGAGTTCCTGTTGAAGGGCGATGTGTTCACGCGGGACTTTTTGGAGATGTGGATCAGCAACAAACGCAAAGAATCCGATGCCCTGCGGCTGCGTCCGCATCCCTACGAATTCTTCCTGTATTACGACGTCTAAGTCGTACTCAATCACGCAGGAAAGCAACGGCGTGGCCGGCGGGCCACGCCGTTTTTTCGTTGACGACAGGTTCCGGGTGACTTCACTTAGGAGATTATGAATCGATCGACCTCATCTCTCCTACTGCCCGGTTGCCTGGTTGCGCTGGCCCTGTCGGCGTCCGCCTGGGCCAATGTGCGTCTGCCGGCCTTGTTCACCGACCATATGGTGCTTCAGCAGGAAAAGGCGATTCCTGTCTGGGGATGGGCTGACGAAGGCGAAACCGTTACGGTCCGTTTCCGCCAGCAAACCGTCAGCACGGTGGCCCGCGGCGGCAAATGGATGGTGCGGTTGCAGCCGGAAAAGCCGGGAGGTCCCGATTCACTGACCGTCTCGGCGAACAACCAGGTCAGCATGGATGACGTCCTGGTGGGCGAGGTCTGGATCTGCAGCGGGCAATCCAACATGGAATGGCCGCTGAGTCGATCTTACCAGCCGGAGGCGGATATCCAGAGCGCCACGAACGCCAAGATCCGTCTGTTTACCGTGCCGAAGCTGAAGGCCAAAACGCCTGTCAAAGACGTAAAGGCCTCCTGGAAGGTTTGCCAGCCGGACGAGGCCAAGAACTTTTCGGCTGTCGGTTATTATTTTGGACGCGCGCTGCAGCGGGACTGCGCCGTGCCGATTGGCTTGATCCATACTTCCTGGGGAGGCTCGCCGGCCGAGGTCTGGATGAGCGAGGACGTGTTAACCCAAAATCCCGAATATCGGCGGGACATCCTGGACACTTACCCCGCCGCCTGGCGCAAATATCAGGAGCAGGTGGCCGCCTATGAAAAGGAGAAGGCCGAGCTGGAAGCCCAGGGGAAAAAGATCCAACGCGGACGACCGTGGGGGCTCTGGCGTCCGACCGAGCTTTACAACGGCATGATTGCCCCGCTGATTCCGTATGCCATCCGGGGCGCGATCTGGTATCAGGGCGAATCGAACGCCGGTCGCGCGCATCAATACCGGACGCTGTTTCCCGATATGATACGCAATTGGCGCCGGGACTGGGGGCAGGATGATTTTACATTTCTGGCCGTGCAGTTGGCGCCTTATATGAAGATCCAGGAGCAGCCCGCGGAGAGCGCGTGGGCCGAACTGCGCGAAGCCCAGTGGCTGGCCACCCAGGTCTTGCCGAATGTCGGCATGGCCGTCATCACGGATGTGGGGGATCCCCAAGATATTCACCCGACAAAGAAGGTGCCTGTGGGCGAGAGACTGGCCCTGGCGGCCCGGGGGATTGCTTACGGGGAGAAAATTACTTATTCCGGCCCCATTTACCGCCGCATGGTGGCGCGCGGCAACCAGGCCATCCTGAGTTTCCGTCACGTGGGCAAAGGTCTCCACGCGCCGGACGGCGAGCTCAAAGGCTTTGCTGTTTGCGGTCCGGATCGGCATTTCTACTGGGCCCAGGCGAAAATCGAGGGGCGTCGCGTGGTGGTTTCCTGTCCGGAGGTGAAACGGCCGGTGGCGGTGCGTTATGGGTGGGCTGATTGCCCGGTGGTCAACCTCTGGAATAAGGATGGGCTGCCGGCATCTCCATTCCGCACAGACGATTTCCCGATGATTACCGCCCCCAAGAACTAAGAGCCATCATCATTCGCGAAGACTCAGGTGGAAGAGCACCGGCAGATGGTCGGACGCCGGGCTTTGCAGGACTTCAGCCCGGGTGACTTGCCAGCGCCCGGGCGGATAGCAATAGACATAGTCAATTCGGGACTTCGGGCTGGCGCTGGAATACGTAAAACCGTCTCCCGATCCGCCCTGTTCCCATGCGTCCAGGAACATCGTTTTCATCGCGCGATGGACATCGCGATCAGGGTGGTCGTTAAAATCTCCCGCAAGGATGACGGGTTTTCCGGATTTTTGGGCTGCGGCCTTGATTTCCTCGACGTTGCTCAAGCGTTCCGCGGGATCGGGGCGATAATCGAGGTGTGTGGCCATGAACACGATTTCGCGGCCGGCACACTGGATCGTCGCCTGCAGCAGACCGCGCTGCTCGCCTGGACGCAGCATCCGGTAATGCAAGTTCGTCGAGGACAGGATCCGGTGCCTGGACAAGATGGCGTTCCCGTATTCGCCGCCCTGAAAGTCAATGTTCTTGCTGAACAGCGTTTCCATGCCGGTCAACCGGCCGAGCTCGGCCGCCAGATCGCGTTTTTGGGTCCGGGTTGTTCCGCGGTCCACCTCCTGCAACGCGACCAGGTCGGGCCGATGTTCGAGCATGAGCGCCGCAATCCGTTCCAGATCCAGACGCCCGTCTGTGCCCTCGCCATGATGAATATTGTAGGTGAGAACCCGCAGGGCCAGCGGAGAGGAATCGGGCTCCTGTGTGGCGCATGCTCCACAGAATAACAAAACTATCAGCAGGCTGAGTCCATTTGCAGTCAGCACGGCAATCGCCTTCTTCCGATCCGGCTTATGCGGGGAGGGGACTGGTGACGGACACTCAATGCTGAGGGTGGCCTGTTCAGAGCTGCTCTGCGCCGAGATCTTGGTCGTGTGCATGGCTGAATTCTACTCGTCCTGCTCGGTCGCTCAAGCCCTTGATCTCCGTATGGACCGGCAATCCTCACTGTTGATCGGATGCCATTCTCGCCGGTTTTTGCGCCGCATACGAAACGGAACGCGGCTGTGTCGTAAACCAACCGCTTACTCAGCAGACCGCCAGATGAACTACAAATGACTGGCCACAACAAGACGCAAGATCAGGGTCCGCGCCGGGGCAGGACGTCGCGGGAGTGGTCGTCGGGCATGCCGTGGCTCGAAGCGAGCCGGTATCCAGGGATCGACGTCATCCTCATCGATCACGGCATCGCAAGGCGCTGTCGAGCGGGCGCTCTTGACACGCAGGAGCGTAGCAAATCAGACGTCGTTTGTTGCACGCTGCCATCGCCCAAAGCGACCTGACCGAGTCCCCGATGCAACTTGCCGGACCAACCGATGGTGCGGGTGGTCTCCAGAAGGAAGACGCGATTTGAGCTGGGGATAAGTCCGCTGATATGATGATCCCCACAGAGCAGTAACTCGGGGGAGTTTTCCTCGGCGTCCAGTCCGACAAAATAGCTGACCTGGGAGTTGTTCGTCAGCGTAGTAAAAACCGTCGCCTTCTCCGGCTTGTCATCTGGGCACTGCAGGATCTTCGATGTGCCCAGTTCGTTCGACATCACGCGGTAATGCCAGTAGACATCGCCGAGCATGATATGCTCGAACGAACCGCCCTGGTTGGTTGTAACTTTCATGGGAAACCGTTCCTGATGGTCGGTCGCGAACAACCGGAAGGACAGTCCAATTTGCTTGAGGTGGCTGACACATCGGATCCGTCTCTGTTTGTCTTTCGCCTGAACAAGAGCCGGGAATCCCCATAAGGCGAGGATGGAGAGTGTGGCAACCAGAACCGTGACTTCCACCAGATTAAATGCCCGGCGATCCAAGGTTTTTCCCGGTGTTGGGCTTATGCGCATGCGGGTCTCAGATTATCAGCCTTTCCGTCAGCAGCAATTTAATACGCGTGCCCCGCCCACCGCTGCGGATGACAAACACTGATTGACGTTGACAAACGTCCGATGCAAACTCGCGACGAATAGACAAAACAAACCGACCAGAATAACGAACAATAAATAACATTTCGCGTAGCTTCGGCTGCTGTCCAACTCGAAACCTAGGAAATTTCAGCGAAAGACAGCGCTTAAGTGCGCCCCAGCCGGGGCGCATGAAAGCGTTCTTTCGTGGGCTCTCCTAGGTGCCTGAGTTGGGACGTGAGTAAGCACGTCCCATTTGTTTGGGCACGGTATCCCTTGGAGACAGTCACCAGACAGGGCTGATTCGCGCGCGAGCGAATCCCTGTCTGCATGGCCAAGCTTTCCATTCACGACGTCCTCGCTGCTTTTCGCGAGGAGGTGACTTCCAACCGCGAACTCGGCGACCGCTTCGAGCGGCTCTTCTGCCGTTACCTCGAACTCGATCCCATCTACGCCGAGCGTTTCTCCCGGGTCTGGATGTGGAACGAGTGGCCGCAGAAAGGCAACGTCGGCGACGTGGGCGCGGACCTCGTCGCCGAGGAGCGCGCCACCGGCGAATGCTGCGCCATCCAGTGCAAGTTCTATCTTCCCGAGCACACGATCGCCAAGGAGTACATCGACTCCTTCTTCACCGTCCTCGGCAAGTCTCTGTTCACCTCCGGCATGATCGTCTCCACCACGGACAAGAGGAGCGGCAACGCCGAACACGCGCTGGCCAACCAATCCAAACCCGTCACCCGCCTGACGGTCCACGACCTGGACGCCAGCCCGGTGGACTGGTCGAAATTCACCCTCCAGCGGCCGCAGGATCTCGGCCTGCGCGCCCGGAAGAAACCCCGCGAGGACCAGAAAGCCGCCATCGGCGACGTGATCAAGGGTTTCGCCGGCGCGGACCGCGGCAAGCTCATCATGGCCTGCGGCACCGGCAAGACGTTCACCGCGCTCAAGATCGCCGAGCAACTCGCGCCGACGGGTCAGGTCCTGTTCCTCGTGCCTTCGCTGTCCCTGCTTTCACAAACCTTGCGCGAATGGTCCGCTGAATCCGCCAAACCCATTCACAGCCTGGCCGTCTGCTCGGATTCGAGCATCGGCAAACGCGCCACAAAATCGGACTGTAATTCACGCATATTTCGGCCAAGGGATCTCGGCCACGGGTCCCAAGGTGAAGGCGCGCGAGCCGATGGCATTTAGTTTTACGTGGCAGCAATGACTTGATAGTCTCCAAATCATTTGAATGCCCAAGTCTAAATCAAAGAACTTAAAAGACGTCTTCGACGACGCTGTACAAGCAGAACGCTTCAGCGAGCGAATGCTTCACGCACGAACAGAAGCGCTTCGTGCTTTACCGCACACGGCAAAGCTGACGTCGGTAATTCAAACTTTTCTCACGCCCGCCGAAACTGAAACCATTCATCGGCGGCTGACGCGTGCCGCGTTCATGATTGAACCGGTGAATGATGAAGTGACATCCACCAAGTATGACGTGAGGTGGAGTGATCGTTTTGCTCATGGCGACCCGCGTGGAGCAAAATTTGAGGAGTGTTTGGCGATTCACGAGTCACTGACCAAGAAGTTGACTACTTTGCTTGCGGATGAAAGTTTCCGGACAGAGATCCGTCTTGTTTTAGCTTGGGGACGTTCACCGCACGAATTTCCAATTGATTATGTATCGAAAGCCGACGTCCCGATTCACACTGTCAGCAACGTGCGCTTGCTGCGCGACCCAGAATATCAGCGACTTCTTGGCGTTCGGCGTGCGTTACTTGACCCGAAGCTGAATCCTGACGGCCAGTTGTTTGAAGCTATCTTCGACAAAGTCCGCGTGAAGAGTTACCTGACGGACCGGGCGCAGACGGGAAATTTCCAAACCAACCGGGAAAAACGGTGGGAAGCGCATCCGCAGTCGCCACAGTTCGCGTTGCGCGGCGATTGTTTTTCGGTGGAACTCGAATTGATTGACCAACTGTTCCGCTTCCAATCATTTCCCCCCGGAATTGTCCGCTACCTACAGTCCTCGAAACTTCTTGGCAATTTGACAAAAGTTGCGCGGTGTCCGGTCACGCTCGACCCTCTCGACTTTGAACTTCTTGCTCAAGAGTGTGCAGACCCAACGCACGGCAAGTCCGCGTATCAGGTTGGGCACATGAATCCGCTCAAGGCAGGCGAGGGCGTGGAATTTCGCCATCACCGCGCGAATATCTCATGGATAACCGCTGACGGTAATCGCATCCAAGGGCACCTGACTCTGAAAGAAACGCGCCAACTTCTTTTACGCATCTCCGCAAACTACGACGCGCTGCTGAAGTCCGGCGAAATTAATGCGCCATAATTTCCTCGCATGCTTTTCGGGCAAGTTCGCGAGCCTCAATACGGTCGTGAATAACCTTTTCCACCAGGTCTGTGATGCGTTTTCGCGCTTCCTTAGACTTCGGCAACGCGAGGGATATCTGGTGGATTTTGTCACCGAGCGAATCAATGATGTCTTGGCTGATGCAGAAACTCTTGATTTGGCGTTGCGCAAAATTGGAGCTAAGGGCGGCGAGGAGTAGAAACGGATTAATTCGAGATGCGTCCTCAACTCGGATTTTGTAAATGTGACTCTGATAGAGCATCGGCAGGTCATATCGCGTAATGATGGCGCATGTGCCGATGAGATATGTTCCATCCCGGACCATCAAAATGTCGTTTGGACGAACGTCCTGCCGTGATTGGAATCGTTCATAGACTTCTTGCGATACACAGTGCTTTGTATCCAGTTTCACTTCCCAGTTTGAAATGTCTGAGGTGCGGACGAACGGGATGTCTCCCGTGCTATAAGCCAGCTTTCCTACTTCGTCGCCGGTGGACAATGAAAGCACGCCTTCTTTCACCAAGTCGCCAAAGGTCAGAATCTCGTGAGTACCGACGATTCGTTCACTTTCGGCTTCGGTGTCAAACTCAAAGGCGCGTGGCGCAAGATTTAAACCTAAGCGATCACGAGAAACGGAAATGCCCAAGCTCCCATGTCTGGCTTGCCCGTTATTACGAAACTCCGAGAAGTTCGCGACGATACGCGGAACATCGTTGAGCGGAACTGAGCGACCGCGACTGTCGTGTCCGCACCACTTGGCATCCGCAAAAAAGACCGCGTTCCGCTTGGTTCTTACAGGCTTTTTCTGAAGCACGACTGCTACGGTTTTGGTGTGCGTGCCACCTTTGCCAGAAGTCTTGAATAGTGCTTCAGGCATTCCGACGACCGAAATCAATTCCGCGTTGTTCTGCAGATATTGAACAACGTAGCCATGTGATTTTGATGAAACCAAACTTTCCGGGAGAATCGCGCCGAGAATACCACCGGGCTTCAACAGATTCAGACAACGCTCGACAAACAGAATTTGCGGCGGAGTAGAAGTGTTCATCGCGCTGTTCACGACATATTTTTCTTTCCCTTTTCCGGCTTTTACCCATTTCCGGGCGAGTTCATAGCGAAGCAGTGTGTTAGCAGACGCGGCGATAATCTTCGCGCCGAATGGCGGATTGGTAAGGACAATATCAAACGATTTTTCTTCGAGCGGAGTGCCCTCTTGCGAAATGGCAGCAAGCGAGTCGCCGCAGATTACTTCTGGAATCACGTCCAAAAACAACGCGAGCCGTCCGCGCGCGATACGTGTCAGGTAAGCGTCCTTGTCCACACCCTGAAGCGAAGCCGCTACTTCTTTGGGTTTCGCCCCTGCGTCCACAAGATGTTTTGCAGCGGCGATTAGAAAACCGCCAGCACCGCAGGCAGGATCACAAACCGTTTGAGATGGTTTCGGACTAATCATCTCCACCAGCAAGTCTACGGCGACAATCGGCGTGAAGAATTGGCCTTCGCTCGCCTTGATTCCAGTGCCGGCAAACGCTTCGTATAGCTCGCTGAAGATGTCGGCGCGGCACTGCTCCAAATCAATCACGTCGAACTGCCGATCCACATATTGCAGCGCAACTGGATCCAGTTCTATTTCGTCGGCTGGAAGAAAGATGCCCGGCAAGACTTTTTTCACATGGGCAAACGCCCCGCGATAAGACTTCGAGAGATCATTGGGAACGGCTAAATTCGGCGCTTTCATCAACCAGTGTTTGGCAAACACGCACTTAAATAACTCGTCCATGAGTGCCCGATCGCGTGTTGCCCCTAGCAGTCGCCCGGCTAAAAAATTCCTGATGTTCTGAAACGCGGAGCGGTGCGAGACAGGCAGTAATTCAAGTGTGTTATTCAGTTGCATGACAGGTTCTGTAATGCAATCCGCGGTGCTTGTCGAATACAGAATCTGTCATGTCTGCTGGCGGGTGTGTTCATGTCTTCACATAAGGATCGCTGCCCTTTTGGGAATGCGATCTAAACAAACGCGGGCGAATGGGCGTTGAAACGGATTGTCCGTGCACTTCGCGGTTGAAAAGGACGAGCCGTCGGAGAAATGAACACCGGCAAGGCGAGATGATGGCCAAAGAGCTGGAAGGCGAGCTTGTGGACGGCTACCGGCGGCGCAGCGCCATCACGGATGCCATCCTCGCCGATTTCCGCGCGGCGTACGAAAAGCGCATCACCAAGGAAGACATCTTCTATTACGTCTATGGCGTACTGCATTCGCCGGAGTATCGGACGCGGTTTGCCAGCGATTTGAAGAAGATGCTGCCGCGCCTGCCGTTCACGCGGGAGGCGGCGGATTTCTGGCGGTTCAGCCAGGCCGGCCGCGACCTCGCGCACTGGCATCTGAACTACGAAACCGTCGAGCCCTGGCCGTTACAGGAGCATCACAACGAACTCCTCAGCGATCCGGCGAAGGATTTTCTTGTGCAGAAGATGACCTTCGGCCGGCCAACGGCGGAACAGAAGGGGCGCGGCGAGAAGTTCGACAAGACCAAGATCCACTACAACGCCCGGATCACCCTCACCGGCATCCCGCTCGAAGCCTACGATTACGTGGTGAACGGCAAGCCGGCCATCGAATGGATCCTGGAGCGCTACCAGATCACCGTGGACAAGGACAGCGGCATCCGCAATGACCCGAACGACTGGGCGCGCGAGCACAACCAGCCCCGCTACATTCTCGACCTGCTCAAGCGCATCGTCCGAGTGAGCCTTGAGACGATGAAGATCGTGAACGCGCTGCCTCCCTTGAACGAGCGCCGCTAATTGGATTGTCGCTCGGTATTCCTGGCGTTGAAGAAGCCCCTGCAGACTCAGGGCTCCTGATTTCACACCTCAAAATGAACCCCCCTGGGAATTTTCCTGACACCGATTTCTCACACGAAGACACGGAGTTCACGGAGATTTTTCGGAAAAATTTACTCTCTGTGCTCTCGGTGCCTCTGTGTGAGGTCAGGCTATTTCCTTGGATTCAGGAGTTGTGAGACTTGAGCTGCTGGCTTGAAGAGAGGCATCGCTTGCATTAAGTTGTTCAGCGGTCAAAAAGGGTGACTGGCTCGAGGTCAAGGGTTATGCATGAGGAAACGCCATCCAGGTTGCTTTTTGCGTCGTTCCATGTGTGGGAGTTTTCTCCGGTGATTTCCCACGGTCCTCCTTGATTCAAAACAAACCACAAACATAAGGAAATTATGAAACGATCTTTTTGGAAATCCTGGGTGAATCCGGCGGGTTTTGTTTGGCTGGTGACGATGGTTTGCTGCTCACTCTCAGCCGCTGAAAGTCGCACAGCCGTTCTCGAGTTGCAGCGGGCCAACCAGATCAACGGCCCATGGCAGCAGGTGCCGGTCAACGAGTTGCCCATTTCGCCAGACGGGAAGTGGATGGATCCCGCTTCGTCGAGTTCGGCCTTTTATCGGTTGTCCATTCAGGGATTGGACGCAGCCGGAGGTCCCATTGGCATTCCTTTGGCGAGCCTGTCCGAAAAAATATATGGAATTGCGAAAGAGCATCTGGAGTCGCTGCGAAGCGAAGAGCCCGGTTGGGCGGACGCTGTGTTCAGCGAGACCGTCATCCCGATTTATAATCCTGCCGTTTTTGGCGGAGAGAGGCCCGCCTATTATGAGCTGAAGCTGATTCCAATCGCGACGCGTCCCGATCCATCACCCGTTGGGGAATCCTGGCAGCAAAGCCCGCCGGTGGATCCAAAGCCGGACCGGGGCTACCTGGTGTTATCCTCGGACACGCACGATCTGCCTGTCCTGGAATATGCGGACCACGGACCCACGCCGGCGGAAAAGCTCCGCCGGATTGCCCAGTCTTCCACCGTTCGAATCCTGCGTTATACGGACTCGTTCTGGGTGGCGGAAGACGAAAAAGGTCTGGTTGTGGCCAGCCTGGGATCCACCCCGTATCAGATGCCGGAAGGAATTCTCGAGTATGTGGGAAAATCCCCCACGACAGTGGTGGAGGCGGGGAAAATAGCGGTCCAGGACGCGCCGCCTCGATTTTTGCCCAAACCGTATGCTTCCTATCGTGAGTTCAAGGCCGATTTTCTGAAAGGTCCCGTGTTCACCCTGTTGCGTTACTACGCCAACCAACGCGCCAAGATCGAATGGGGGCTCTGGCAAGACCAAATCCCGGATATCATCTCGGTGCCGCTGAAACAGGAGACCTCGATTCTCGCGCGCACGGTCGTCAGCGCTTTTGATCTGGAGGATCCGATTGCGTCGATCCAGATTAATCCCAAGGGGGGATTGTTGGTGGAAGGCATCGAGACCGGCGCGTCGTTGCTGACGGTGTTTCATCCGGATCGCACCTGTGATTTTTACCTGCTTGCGGTCGGCCAAACGATCAAGCCCTCAGGCATTACCGCCGCCGGATGGTCCTCTTGGAGCACCCATTATGCGGCGAGTTGCGGAGACATCCCGGCCTACTACCAGGAATACAATCTCTCGGGTTGCTGCAGCAGCGGCTACAGCGGATGCGGTGCGACGGCTTGGGCCATGTTTTACGGATATTGGGACAACCGCGGCATCCACAACCTGATCGGCGGCGCCGGGGCAACCCCCTGGAGCAATGACGACGACGTTCGCGACTGCATTCGCAGCGTCTTTGATTATTGCGACACCTGGTGCACCGGTATTAGTGGAGCCGCGGCCACGAATCCGTGGGACATGGACGAGGGTTATCGTTGGGCCGGCGCCCAGGGTGAGGGCATCAATATATCGACCAGTTGGACGGTCCCCTACACGTCTTCGGGCCCCCGGAATCGCGCCGTGTCCTCCATCAAGGACCATGACCGGCCAGCCATTGTCGGCACGGGGTATTATGAGCATTACCCACTGGCGTATGGGTACCGTTCGCGCAAGTATACCGCTCTGGGCATCACGTGGTCGACCGAACGGCAGTGGCGCGTGAACAATGGCTGGGGCTCGACCAGTTGCTCCTGGGTCAATGCCAACAGTTGCTGGTTTGGTTCCAACGGTTATTGTTACTAATCGGAAACATCGCGCATATGGAAAAACGTATCTTTGGCAAAACAGGTCTCTCGGTAACATCACTCGGTTTTGGAGCGGGCCCCATCGGTTTTCTCGAGACCGATCAGACACGGGTCGAGACCATCGTCAACGCCCTGTTGGATGCCGGCGTGAATTTCATCGACACCGCCGCGTCCTACCGGGGATCGGAAGAGGCCCTTGGCAAGGCGGTGGGGCGTCGCAGGCGTGAATTCGTGCTGGTGAGCAAGTGCGGCCAGCAGTTCGAGGATCTGCCGGGCCAGGCATGGTCGGCGGAGGTGATCCTGGCGACTGTGGACCAATCTCTGAGGCGACTTCAGACCGATCACCTGGATGTGATGTTGCTGCATTCCTGCGGCCTCGAGTTGCTTGAGAAAGGGGAGGCCATCGGTGCCTTGCTGAAGGCGCGCGAGTCCGGAAAGATCCGCTATCTGGGATATTCGGGCGACAACGAGGCGGCGGTCTTTGCCGCGCGTCATCCGGAGATTTCGGTGATCGAGACCTCGATCAACATCTGCGACCAGGCCAATATACTAACCGTTCTCCCCATGGCCCGCGAACAGAATGTGGGAGTGATTGCCAAGCGGCCTATCGCCAATTCGGTGTGGCGCCCGGCCCAGGACCAGAAGGGGATCTATGAGGATTACACCAAGGCCTACCAGGAGCGTTTTGCGACGATGCGAATCAGCCCGCGAGACCTGGGCTTTTCAGGAGAGGCCGACTGGCCGGAGATCGCCCTGCGTTTCACGCTGTCCCAACCCGAGGTTCACGTGGCCATCATCGGCACCACAAATCCGGTGAATGCAAAAAGAAACCTGGACAACGCCGCCAAGGGTCCGCTGGACCGGAGCGCAGTCGAAAAGCTGAGGTCGGCTTTCGAACAGGCCGCCCAATCCCGAAACGAAATCTGGATGGGCCTGACTTAGGGTGCGAAAATAAATTCCGGTTTTGCTGGAGGCTCTTGGTCTGGCGGGCTCGGCGCGAAGGAACACGCCCGAAGGCAGCGGGCGCTCGCGCGCGATCAGAACCCAAGGCGGGGGCTGATACTTTGCATGGCTTGGATGACATGGGTGACATGCTCATCGAACGACAGGCCAAGTAACGCGGCGCCTTTCTCGATATCCTCGCGGTTGACGGCGGCGGCGAAGGATTTCTGTTTCATTTTTTTGCGAACACTGCTGGGCGTCATGCCGTTCAGTCTTTCCGGACGCACATAAGCCACCGCCGTGATGAAACCGCAGAGTTCGTCGACGGCAAACAAAGCGCGGCGCAGGGGGCGGTCCAGGGGGTAATCGGCCTGGTTCCATTCGGCGTGCGAGAGCATGGCGCCGACGATTTCCTCGTCCACCCCGCGGTCCCGGAGGATCTTGGCGCCTTCGCGCGTATGGTCTGGAGGTTGAGGCCAGCGTTCGTAGTCGAAATCATGGAGCAGACCGGTGATGCCCCAGAGTTCGGGATCGCCGCCGAGCAGGGGGGCGTAGTGGCGGAGGGCGGCCTCGACGGCCAGGGCGTGTTTGCGCAGAGACTCGGATTGGGTGAATTCAGTCAGGAGATTCCAGGCATCGTCGCGATTCATAGGCTTTCTTCCACGGACACGCCTCAGTAAGCAAGAGCCGGGTTGATTTGACAAGCCAAGACTCGGGACCCTGAACCTCGATGGAATCAGCGCCTCAGTGGTTGGGGGGCCACCCTTCCGAATTCGGACTCAGCCCGTCAGGCGTGTCCGACATGGAATTTGAAGAGGATCACATCGCCGTCCTGGACAACATAGTCTTTGCCTTCCATCCGATAGCTGCCGCGTTCGCGGGCGACGGCAAAGGAACCCAGCCGGACGAGATCGTTGAGACTGATGGTTTCCGCTTTGATGAATCCTTGTTCGAAGTCGGTATGAATTACCCCGGCGGCTTTGGGGGCGTGGTCGCCGGCGTGGACGGTCCAAGCCCGGACCTCCTTGTCGTTATGGGTGAAGAAGGTTCGCAATCCCAGCAACCGGTAGGTGGCATGGATCAAGGCGTCGACGCCCGATTCCGCGACTCCCAGTTCTTTGAGATACTCGCGCGCGTCCTCCGGGCTCAGATCAATCAGATCGCTATCGAGCTGAGCGCTGAGGACGACGGTATCGCACTGATGATGGGTCTGGGCATAGTGACGCACCTGTTGGACCCAGCGGTTTTGATCGGCGGTCGCGAGATCGCTGTCCTGGACATTGGCCGCGAACAAGGTGGGCTTGTCCGTCAGCAGAAACAGGTTTCGGGTGATGGCCTTGTGTTCGACGGGCAGATGCAGGGTATGCGCCGGCTGGCCGGAGTTTAGATGACGTTCCAAGGCCTGGAGGAGCTCAGTTTCGAGAAGGGCCGCTTTATCGTGGCGTTTGACGTCTTTGGCGATCTTCTCGTGGCGCTTATGAATGGATTCGAGATCGGCCAGGATGAGTTCGGTGGCGACGATTTCAATATCGCGGACCGGATCGAGGACGCCGGTCACGTGGTGGACATTGGAATCCTCAAAACAGCGGACGACCTGGATCAAGGCATCGACCTCGCGGATATGGCTGAGGAACTTGTTGCCGAGGCCCTCGCCCTTGGAGGCGCCTTTGACCAAACCCGCAATGTCCACAAACTCGATCATCGTAGGGATGAGGGTGTGCACTTTTGCGATTGCCGCCAGAGTGGCAAGCCGCGGATCTGGCACATTGACCACGCCCATGTTGGGTTCAATCGTGCAGAACGGGTAATTGGCGGCCTCCGCCTTATGGCTGTGCACGAGGGCGTTGAACAGGGTGGATTTGCCCACGTTGGGCAGTCCGATAATTCCGGCTTTCAACATAAACGGGGTGTGTTATACGGGTTGCTTTGTTCCGGAGTTCATGGGATTCCGACCGGCAGAATCCAGGCGGCGGCGCCGCGTTTTCGTGGCTTTGATACTCAATTTCTCAAGGTTTGGCAATATCGACTTCTGTCGGCAAATCCAGGTCCACAATCGGCTTTCGAATGGAATGGGTTTGAGGTAGCTTGGCCCGGACAGTGATATGGCGAGCGAAACTTTAGCCACTGGCCTGGTCATCACGGGGATGGGAATCACCTCCGCGGCAGGCAGCGACGTGGATTCCTTCTGGAACCAGGTCAGGGGAGGGCATTCCCCCGCCCAATGGTGGGCGGATCCCGAAAGGCCAAAGGCCATGCCCATTCCCGCCTGCAGAATTTCCGAACCGAATATCGCCCCGGAACTGGCCCGCTGGGCCAGAAAGAGTGATCGGTGCGCTCAACTGGCCTTGGCCGCCGGATGGCAAGCCGGCCAGCAGGCGCGCCTGGCCGGCCTGGATCCGGCGCGATTGGGAGTGATCGTTGGATCCGCCCGCGGCCCAGTGGGCGCCATGGCCGATGCCGTGCGCGAGGTTCAAAGGGGACTGGTGCACCCGATCCTGGCCGCAAGCTCGACCTGCGCCAGCCCAAGCGGCGTTCTTTCCCTGGTATGCCACGCCGAAGGCCCCTGTTTTACCGTGTCCGCTTCCTGCGCCTCCGCCGCCAACGCCATTGCGTTGGGTGCCATGCAGATTTTGGCTGGCGAGGCGGATGTTGTGCTGGCGGGCGGCGCCGAGGCGCCTCTGGTGAGCGCCGTGATCGAGCCCTTTCGAAAGGCGGGAATCCTTGCTCATCACGAGGATCCCCGCAAAGCATGCCGGCCTTTTGACCGCTCACGGAACGGATTGCTTCTGGGTGAAGGCGCGGCATTCCTCGTGCTTGAGACTGAAGACCACGCCCGTCGCAGGGGCGCGCAGCCCATCGCCCGGTTGCTGGGATGGGCAATGACTGCTGATGGTCGCGGGCGCACCTCGCCTCGCCTGGACGGCGCCGGATTGATCCGAGCAATGACCGCGGCCATGCGCCGGGCGCGAATCAATCCCGAATGCATCGATTACATCAATGTCCACGGGACGGGAACCGTCGTGAATGACCGAGTCGAGTCTCTGGCTTTGAGACGGCTTTTGGGTGCTCTAAACAGGAGAATCCCGGTCAGCTCAACCAAACCGGTTACAGGCCATTGCCTGGGGGCAACCCCCGCGTTGGAGGCGGTCGTCACCATTCAAACCCTGTTGCACCAGGAAATTCCCCCCACGATCAATCATGAGGAACCCGAGGACGTCTGGGATTTGGATTTTGTCTCAAAAACATCCCGCCCCGCGCCCGTGAAAACCGTCCTTTCCATATCCCAGGGTTTCTGGGGCAACAACGCGGCGCTCGTTTTCGGACATGCCTGACCCGAATCGAAAATGAAAGAGCAGCCCCACACGGAGCTCAAGAAGCCTCTTGCCGGCCCGTCGAAGCTTCGGATGGCTTGGGGCCTTGTGATCCTTGTTTTCCTGGCAAAACTTTTACCCTTCGGAATGCCGTACCTGCCTCCCTGTGGTTTCAGGTGGCTCACGGGATGGCCGTGTCCGCTCTGTGGAGGCATCCGGGCCGCGGAGAAACTCGGCGCGGGCCACTGGGGCGACGCGTGGCTCATGAATCCACTCGTGACGTTGCTGGCCCTGGGGACGTTCGCCTTGGGCCTGGAGGCGATTCTTGGCCGGAGAGGGTTATCCACTCTCATCCGGCATTACTCTCAACACCGGCTGTGGCATTGGGGGCTGGGTTTGCTCGTGGCCGCTCATTGGTTTTATCTGTGCTATCAGGTCCGGGGATAAGCCAAATAGCCTGTCACGGGTGATCGAGAACTGAACTCATGGTAAGACACGCAGTTTGTTGCTGTAACGAGCAACGCCAATCGATAGGATCCAAACCCAGCAGCCGACGAAGGCATGAAAACCAGTTTGAAACCCGCGGATTCCAGGGCCTGGGCCTTGCTGAGAAAGCTCGAAACCCTGGCCGACCGGGGCGTGGATGGCGAGAAAGCCTCGGCGAGGAAAAAGCTTGCGCGCCTTAAAGCGCGCTTTGATTTTACGAGGCCCGCCCCTGATGACGCCCCCGATCTGTTCGCGGGCCGATTCAGACGTTCCAAGAAGGCTATGGCCGTTTTCTCCTTCGAGAGTCATGAGCTGGATGTGGCGAACTCGGTGAAATGGGCCATTGAATCGGCCACGCGAATCCCCTGCATTTTCCGAGGCGGAGAACTGCTGGCGGAGGCCGAGCCGGCAACACTAAAAAGGCTTTCCCATATTGCGGCGCACATTGCCCAATGCTTCCGCGCCCTCATCAGTCAATTTGCCGCTGTGGATGGCTTGAGCACCAGGGACCGATGCGTGTTTGTCATGGGATTATACGACGGCATGATGAACGAAAAACGTGAAGCCGGGCAGCGCCTGCCCAGCAGGGCGGAACCAGGAAGAAAGAAGAAAATCAAGAAAGGGACTGAACCCGGCCACGCCCGGAAACCGATGCTCGACATTCATCCCTATTCCATCGGTTTAAGTCTTGGCAAACAGATTCGATTCTCGGCGCCGCTCCAACACCTGTCCTCCGAATTGGAAATGGCTACCCGAAAGCAGTTGAGCTGAACAGCGCCTTACTTCGCCTTGATATCATAACAGATGAGCACATCCTGATCGCGCACGTAGAGTTTGCCATTGGCAATGACCGGATGTGCCCAGGCGGGGAGGCTGCTGCGATCGGGTTGATCGAACCGGCCGTGCTCGATGTATTCCTTTGCGCTCGGCTCGATCAGGAGCAGGGTTCCCTTTTCCGTGCGGTAATAGAACCGGCCATCAGCCAAGGCAATCGATCCTTTCGGCGCCCGCCGCTGGGCGTCGTCCCGCCCGTCCCAAAGGACGTTGCCGGTCTTGAAGTCGAGGCAGACCAGGAATCCCCCCTCGTTGCCGCCATTCGCCCCGTAGAGGCAGCCCTCGAGGAGGATCATGCCGCCGTGGTGGTTCTGCATTTTCTTGGTGGCATAGACTTCCTCGGCCTTGACACCGCCATTCGCATCCTTGCTGAGCTTCACCAATCCACCGCCCGCTCCATAGGCCGATGCGGCAAACACCATGCCGTCGTGGTGGATTGGCGTGGAACAATTGATGCCCATGCGATTCGCCGGCGCGTCATAACGCCAGAGGAACTTGCCGTCCGAGGCCGCGACTCCGATCAATGCTCTTGCGGTGAGTTGAACATACTGGCGCTGCCCGTCAAAGTCGATGGCGATAGGCGAGGCGTAGGCCGACCCGGAGCCGCCTCCGGGACCACGGCCGAAGCCACCCGGCCCCCCCGGGCCTCCAGGACGACTCCCCGGACCACCGCCGCGTCCGCCGAGATTATCCGGTCCTCCAGACTGGCCACCCGGAGGAGGACTTACAGGGCCACCGCTCGGACTGCCAGAACTCCCTCCCGAACTCGTGGGCATTTGGCTCTTCCAGATCGTATTGCCGGTCATCTTATCCAGGGCGACCAGCATCGCGTCATCGCTGCCCGGCGTGCAGATCAGTTTGTCACCATCGATGAGCGGCGATTCACGGTAACTCCACATGGGCACGCGCCCGCCGAAATCGCGCGTCAGGCTGCGTTGCCAGAGGATCTTGCCGTCTTTGACCTGCAGGCAAGCCACATCCCCGCCCAAGCCCTCGACATAGAGCCGATCGCCATCGACGGTGGGAGTGCAAGCCGGTCCTTCTTTCCCTTGCGATGCCCGCTGTTCGAAAGCCGGCCCCAGGCGCTTTGTCCATACTGTCTGGCCATCCTTTTCGGACAAGGCCCAGACCGTTTCGTCCTCGCCCCGATTACTCATGCCAAAGATAAGCCCTCCGGCAATGGAGGGAGCGCCATCGCCACCGCCGAGGCCCTTGGTTTTCCAGGCCAGCGGCGGGCCGTCCTTCGGCCATTCCTTCAGCAGACCGCGTTCCTTGGAAATGGCATTACGGTCGGGACCCTGCCATTGCGGCCAATCGTCGGCGCGGGCGCAAGTCAGCAGAATCGTGAAACAAAGGGCGCTGACGAGCGTCTTTCCATGATGCATGGGTTCATTCGTTCTCATATCGCGTATCAAGATAAGGATTTGTTGAATAACGGAAACATCGTTCAGCATTGTTAAACAATCAAAGGTGTGATTGTTCTGGATTATGAGATGTGAGCACAGTTCCTCCGATGCCGTCAGCTAACGAGGTCGTCCGAAGCCTGGATGGATCGCTTGCCCCTCCGATTTTCCGGCGAGCTGATCTTTTACCGACTTTACGCGCGCTTCTACAAAGGGCTTGATTGGCTTCGTCATAATGGGGCCCGAAAAGCCCGGCCCCATCGAAATCGAGACCTTTTGACCCGAAGCGGCCTTGTTCATTTCTGCCAGCTTCTCCGGGGACTCCTCTTGCAGAGGCGCGCGGAGGATATTCGCCAACTCATCCACCTGCTTTTCGATGCGTTCCGGCTGAAAAATGCCCGTGCTGAATTCGTTGAACCTTTGCAGGTAGGCCTTCCTGAACGCCTCGACTTTGAAGACCTTCGCAAGGAAACGATTCTCACCGGACCATGGTTTCTGGATGCTAAGGTTTTCCCGCGCTTCCTCGGTCCCGCGCGGAAACTGGCCGAAGGCTTGGTCCTGATCCCACGGAATGAACGAGAATTTATGAGTCTTCGGGTGGAGATAGAGGTAGTAATTCTGGCCGGGACCCAGAATGCCATCAAGGTCGCTCAGCCACGCGGTGATCGCCATGTAGCGAGCGAAATTATCGAGCTCGATATAATCAGCGACTTTCGACGCGAATTGTGCATCGTCGGCCCTGCTCGCAAACTTGCAGAACTCAATGACACGCTGCTTCTGTTCTTCTGATGGGGCCCCTTTCGGATCGTAGGTTTGATTATAGTTCTTCCAATCATCGCCAAGATCAGAAAAAAGAGTGCCGGTAACTGGCTTGAAAAGCGCCCCTTTCGAGGTGTCGAACCACTCCTTGACAAACGCGCTGCCCACGTCCTCGACGAGGTTGTAAAGTCCGAAATACTGGCGATCGTGCTCCCCAGGAACCGTGATGAAAACTTTCGCGTATGCCGTGCGAGGCGCGGGGATCCCACCGTCCCGAAACAACCGATAAGCAATCGCCTCGTTCATGAAACTGGGGTCGCGCACCGAATTGTGAAGATTTAACTGGGACATTCCGGCGAGTTTTTGCCCTTTGACATACTGGTTCAGATCGAGCTTGAAGGAGCGCTTGAGGCTCTCCCGTGAACTCAGAAACGTGCCGTTGCCTTTGTATCGGACGCCGACATCCTTAAAACGATTGGTCCCGAATTCTAGATCGGCGCGGACGTAATCGAAAACAATGCCAAATGCCGCGGCGATGCCGTTGCGGCCTCCCTCCGGGCCTTGCAGGAAGCTTCCCTGACCCCCCGGACGAAACTGAGGCCTTCCCCCCTGTTTCGGTTCCATCGCTTCCCATTGCTCTGGCGTGAACGTGAGATGCACAGTCCAAACATTCGTAAAACGAAAGATATCACCCGAGCCGACGCCGCTTGCGCCGCTTTTCCTGTCCAGCTCGTCCGCATGTGTGAGAAAGGTCAATAAACCCAGCAGTGGGATCGCTAAAGCAACAACGGTTCGATTCATAAGATTCTGACTTCGGTTGATGTCTTTGCAGAGTGAGATAAAAGAGTGGGTCGATTCAGTTTTTCGGGCATCATTCAGCGACGCTCACGCACTTCAGCTTGGTCTGATCCCGTATGAGGAGTTTTCCGTCGGCAAGCGCGAGCGGCGCCCAGTTTTGGGTTCTGCCTCCAACCCGCGAGGCTAAAGGATCATTTTCTGAGCCTGTTCCTCCTTCTCCAAGAACCTGCGCTGAAGCAAGGGACTTGAATCCAGAGGGATCAGGCTCGATGAGATACAAAGTAATCCCACCGTCGGAAGCCAGAATCAGGCCGTCTACCAGAATCATACTGCCCTTGTTAAACTCGGGGGAACGTTTGGTCTTCCATAGGATCTGGCCATCCATGCTCATACAAACCATCCCGTCATTCCTATTATTGGTTCCGTACTGAGCATAGAAATGTCCCTTATGCAGAACCGGCGGTTTTGTTTGATCACCAAATTCTCTGGTAGTAAATAGTTCGGTTGCTGTGTACTTGCCGTCTTCGTTCTTCTTGACCTTGATCATCGTGGCGCCGAGTTCATATCCGCCTACAACAAGGACTTTGTTTTCACCGGCATCGACGGCACTCGGAACAGAAATATGGCATTTCCATTTGTCGTAAGTCCAAAGGACTGTTCCCGTAGCCGGATCTATTCCAACAACATTACCCAGGGTTTGAGGCAATCCTGGATTCCCAATAGGATTAGTAGATGAAATTACTATTACAACATGGTCTTTTCCGTCGATCCTCACAATGGAAGGACTGGCATAGGATTCATTGCCAAGATTGGGTGTTTTCCATTTTACGTCGCCAGTGAGTTTGTCATAGGCCACGACACCAGCCTCAGGAGCTTGCGAGGCAACAATGAGCAAATTGCCGTAAACCAATGGGCACTGCGTAATTGCCCAGATGGGAAAACTGCCGGGTTCGCGTGATCTGAATCCACCGGACGCACCGCCTGCCGGTTTGCCGGCGAAATCTTTCCACACATTCTTATTCCAGACTGGCTTATGGGAGTTGACGTCTATGCAATAAAGGTCGCCGTTGTGACCGCATGAGTAAACCTTGTCGCCGTCCACCGTTGGCACGCTTCGCGAGCCAGGAAACATCACAGTCCCGGGCGCATCATAGGCGAAATTCCAGAGCTCTTTTCCGTCGGAAAGCTTAAAACAACGAAGGTTATCGCCAACCTTATCGTTCCTATCGAGCAAATAGACCTTGCCGTCTTTAACAACAGGGCCTCCAAAACCGATGCCAACCGCAACAGCCCAAAGAACTTGCGGTCCATTCGTGGGCCAGGATCTCAGGAGTCCCTTCTCGGCTGAAATGGAGTTTCTATTCGGCCCAAGATACTGCGGCCAATCCGCCGCCGATGTGGGGATTACGAGTATGGCCCAGGAAAGGGCGCCAATAAGAGTTTTTGTATTCATAGAGCTGGTGTGACATGCGGAGGATCATAATAGAGCCCGCCAAGTTTTCTTGAACCCATTCGATTCCCTAAGATTCCGTCACTATTGGTGTCCTGTGTTCTCGTGTCACAGAGCCAACTGATTTGGGGATATGATGTTTGGCGAGAAAAACTGGATAGGCTCAGGTTTAGGAGCTTTTTTGGCCCCGTTTTTTTGGTTGTGAGAAAAGGGACTCTTCCGGTAGTAATCTCCGATGCCTCGCGCCCACAACCTGGAGATCCAAGGAGAAGTTCTGCATTTGACCCATCGCTGCCACAATCGCAAGCGTCTGCTCAAGTTTGCCCGGGATCGGGATGCTTACCGGTCCCGACTGCGGGAGGCATTGGGACAGTATGCCGTAGGGTTGTTGGACTACTGCCTGACGTGCAATCATATTCACCTTTTGGTCGAAGCGGAGGAGCGGCGCGAGATCAGCGGTCTGATGCAGAAGGTGGCAGGCGAGACGGCTCGGGCCTACAACCGGCGCAAGGCACGGCAGAACGCGTTCTGGGGTGACAACTACCATGCGACAGTAGTGGAGGGAGGGGGATATCTATGGCGATGCTTGGTGTATATTGAACTGAATATGGTTCGTTGTGGGGTGGTGGGGCATCCTCGGGATTGGGAGTGGGTGGGTTACCGTGAAATTATCGGGGAGCGGCAGCGGTATCGGCTGTTGGATTTGGAGCGTTTAGTCCGTCGGCTTGGGGCGGCAAGCTTGGAGGAGGTGCGGCGCAATTTGGAGACGACGCTGAGCCAACGCATCGCGGAGGGGTTGTTGGCGCGGGAGGGATGCTGGACAGAGAGCTTGGCGGTGGGGAGTCGGGCGTTTCTGTCGGCGGTGGAGCCACAGATACAATCGCGACGGGAGATACGGGTTGAGGAAGTAGCTTCGGAGTTGTGGGCCTTACGGGAGTCGCCGATCCCTTACGGTCTTGAATGCCCGCTGAAAATTGTGGCTAAGGCTTGAAAACGCGCCTCGATTCTCCACATAATCTTACAAACCAAATGCTTGTCTCTGTGACACAAGACAACAAGACAACAAATGCACGCACACTTACTGAATGGTAGAATTGTGCCCAGGAACCGTCGTTTTGGCCGGCTCGCGATCTGGTGACGCATCGAGCAGGCGCAGGCCGGTCGCGGTTTTGGCTGCGAGCCAATGGCCATCAGGAGAGAAAAGAATATCCCGGATGGGATCAGCCAGTCGTCGGATCGGGAGGAGTTCTTGTTGGGTTCGAAGGTTCCAAAAGCGAAGGGTGCTGTCGTCACTGACGGACGCGAGGGTCTCGCCGTCGGGAGCGAAGGCAAGCCACCTGACGCCCTGAGTGTGGCCTCTACAGACGCCGAGAAGCTTTCCATTGCACAGGTCCCACAGATGAATGGCGTTTTCCGTCTCGGTTAAAGGATTGGATCCAACCGCAAGCGTGTTGCCATCATCTGAGAGTGCCAGTGCAGCAAAGAAGCCCAGATCGGCCTCCAGGCGAAGCTCGGCTTTAAGCGATCGTGTTTTGGGATTCCAGGTTTTGATGGATTGATCGTGGAACGTGATCAATACATTGCCGTTTCGTGAGAAAAGCGCGCCTTTGCCTTCGAGACGCGCTGGTTCCTCCGAAAGGTCCTCGAGATTCCACCAGAGCATGGAATCCTTGCCGCTTCCGGTCAGGAGGGCTGTGCCGTCTGGAGAGACGGCCGTCCAGGATTGACGGATCCCAAGGCCTTTCATGTCGGCGGAGGACTTTGGCGCCCCGGGCTTGGATATCTCGCGGCTTCTGATCTCCACCGACTTCCTGGATTGCAGGTCCCATACTCGAATGCTACCGTCGGGCAAGGGATTGACTAACACGCGCAAATCATCGCTGATCGCGCCAGTCCACAAACCTCGTGGGCTTTTTGCCAGTTGAAGCTGGTCACTGGGCTCCCCCGTCCTGAGGTTAAGCAGCACGAATTTTGATTGGTCATCGATGGCTGCAAGCTCCCGGCCGTCTTTGGATAATTTGATGGGGGTCCAATTGCCTTCAATGAATCTTTCCCTTGAGGCCGTATTCGTTGGCCATAACCGAACGGTCCCGTCTTTGGCCCCGCTAATGATGCCCTTGCCATCGCCCGTGAAAGCCACCGCCCAGACCTCGGAAGGATTGCCGTACAGCCTTTCAAGGCACTGCCGAGTTCCGAAGTCCCATAAGCGAATGGAGTGATCGTGACTCGCCGAAGCCAGGACTTGTCCGCCGGGAGAAAACGCGATCCCTGAGACCATGCCGGCATGCTCGACCAAATCGCGAGTTGCGGGCATATTAGACACTTTTTTGCCGGTTGCGCAGGACCAGACATCAAGGACAAAGATGCTGCCCTCCCGCAAGACATTCCGGGCAGCGATCAATGAATTACCATCCGGAGAGAATGCCAAGGCATTCATGAATCGCATCCTGACATCAGCGAAGATTCCCTCGGAATGATCGAGAACACACAACGTTTTCGACGCGGCCAGGTCCCAGAGAACAGTCCCCTTGTTCGAGTTCACTGCGATCACGTCGCCTTGTGGGTGAAAAGCAAAGGGGGCCATGGCGCTTGGGATGTCAGCGACGAGCTTTCCATCCGAGCTGTTAAAGACATGCACCCCTCCGAGCGAGTTCGCGGCCAACCATCGTCCATCGGCCGAGAATGCGATGGGTGCCATGTGTTCTGGGACCGAAAAGGCCTCTGACCAATCCGAGGTTCTCCAGACCCGAATGGTGCTCTTGCTTGCCGTCGCCAGCAGGCCCGCTGTCGATAGCGCAACGGAGAAACCCGACTTAGGAAGTGTCTTGACCAGACTGCCGGTTTTCGGATCGTAGATTCGAACGGAATCCTGGAGGCCGACCACGAGGAATTCCGGCGAGTTTGCCAGGGATTGAATACTGGAGGATTCCTGCGCGAGCAGCCTGTGGCCATCTCCTTGGGCCGCATTCCACAGATACCGCCATTCAAAGCGCTGTGAGCCTCGGTCGTGGTGTTTAGCCAATAGCTCTTTTGCTCGGGCCAGGTTACCAGCGAGGACCGACTGGTGGGCGAGGTTGATATTGGCCACATATTCGTTCAGCTCCGCTTTATCCTGGCTTTCCAGAGCGCGTTCTCGCTCCTTTTCCGCGCTGTGGCGAAGCATTTCCTCATTGATTCGGGCCTGTTCCGCGGCGTGCTCCGCGTGGGTGGCGCGCCAGGCCTGCCAAACACTGACGGTGGTGCCTGCAACGACCGCGAGGAGAATGGCGGCCGCAGCGGCAAAAGCGGCGCGGTGCCGCCGAAATGCTTTGCCCAAGCGATACGCCCTGCTCTGCGGGCGAGCCAAAACCGGTTCCTGATTTAAATAACGCTGGAGATCGACCGCAAGTTCGAGCGCGGTCTCATAGCGGCGGGCGCGGTCCTTCTCCAGGCATTTCATGACGATCCAATCCAGGTCCCGATCCACCAGCATGATCGACGGATTGGCCGTGGGGTCGGCAACCGCCCGGCGCAACCGGGTGGAGGGTTTGGGCGGATCGACTTCCTTGATCATTCGCCGCATCCCATCCAGGCCGGATTGTGTCAACTCCTTCGCGTCGAAGGGGGTCGCTCCGGTGAGTAATTCGTAGAGCAAGACACCCAGCGAATAGATATCGCTGCGAGTGTCCACATCCACGGCGCTCATCCCCGCTTGTTCAGGGCTGGTATAGGCTGGTGTCCCGATGAACGCATGAAAGTTGGTCAGAACGGTTTTCTCGGTCAGGGGTTCCTCGATCGCTTTGGCGACCCCAAAATCAATGACTTTGGGAACTGGCTTTCCATCTTGGACCGTGACGAGAACGTTCGACGGTTTCAGGTCCCGATGGATCACGCCCTTTTGGTGGGCATGCTGGATGGCATGGCAAAGCTGAATCAACAGAGCCAGGCGTTCCGAAAGCGAGAGCTGATTCGCCTGGCAGTAATCGGTGATCCGAACTCCGCGAACCAATTCCATGACGAAAAAGGGACGGCCGTTGTCCGTCGCTCCGCCATCCAGGACTCGCGCAATGCTGGGATGATCCATGAGCGCGAGCGCCTGGCGTTCGGCTTCGAACCGGGCCACGACGCTCTTGGTGTCCATGCCCAACTTGATGACCTTGACCGCAACATGGCGTCGAACGGGTTCGCGTTGCTCCGCCCGATAAACGACGCCGAATCCCCCCTCGCCGATCTTCTCCAGGAGTCGGTAACGGCCGATGGAATCCCCAATTTGCTCATCTTGGAGCGTCAGCTTCCCCGCGGCTGCCAGGGATTCCCGGAGCAGCACAGCGGGACCCTGTTCAAGAAGAGTGTCCGCCTCGTTGTTTTCGAGCAGCGCCTCAACGGCTTCTCTGAGCTTTGGATCCCCAGCGGTGACGCGCTCGATAAACGCCGCCCGGGCCTCCTTTGAAGGCTGCTCCAGAGCTTCAAGAAAAATCTCGCGTTCCCGGTTCATGCGATCGTTGTTTGGCATGGATGCATCGCGCCATGAATCATTCCGCCGGAGCAGGAGACATGGCCTGCAGTTCATCGCAGGCTGCCTGCCTCTACGCAGGAGGACCTATGGCGTCGAGCGTCGCCGTCGTGACATGCGGGCAATTCACGAAAAATCCGCCAACTTCTTACGTTCCATCAGGCCTCGGTGGTTGTTTGCCAATTTGCCGTCTCAGCCAGGCTCGCGCGTAAGTCCATGTGCGTTCCGCGTTTCGCAAAGGCATGCCCAGGGTTGTCGCCGCCTCGTTCATGGTCATCCCGACGAAATACCGCATCTTGACCAGATTCGCCGCCACAGGATCTTCCTGGGCCAGCAAGTCCAGCGCTTCGTCCACCGCGAGCAGTTCGTCAGACCGCGCGTTCTGGACAGAATGGTGTTCCTGCAATTCTTCGCGCACGGCTCCGCCCCCGCGTCGAATCGCCTTTTTCCGGCGTGCCGAGTCCACGAGGATGCGCCGCATGGCTTCGGCTGCAGCCGAAAAAAAGTGAGCCCGGTTTTCGAAGTTGGCGTCGCCGTCGCCGATCAGCCTGATCCAGGCTTCATGGACCAAGGCTGTGGGTTGCAGCGTGTTTCCGGGGGATTCCCCGGCCATTTTCTGGGCGGCAATCCGCTTGAGTTCAGTATAGACGAACGAAAGCAACTGCTCGGCGCCTTCCTCGTTGCCGCCCTTGATCTCCTGAAGGATTTGTGTGATCTCGGACATATTCGGCTTATGCTCATGAACACCCGCGATGGCCCACATTAAAGGAAACTCACTGAAACGCAAAAACGAATCCAAGAAACGGTTGCACACAATTAAGGCAGACTACTCGAATGCTGTCGGACGTGAGATGCATACGACGTGAGATGGGGTCACATCTCACAATTAGATTCTGCTGAAAAACAAATTGTATAATATAATAATATGAAGTGAGGACGGGCCAATCGATCGCGATCGACCGGCCGTGATCAGTCGGGGGCCGTGATGCGTCCCCGAGTTTTCACTCAACTCATTA
>Ga0209310_1000867_pt1 | contig 27750 bp, 28 predicted proteins | sample AD_UKC030_MetaG_FD_184415 | JGI IMG/M metagenome (GOLD analysis project Ga0209310, IMG submission 184415) | Active sludge microbial communities of municipal wastewater-treating anaerobic digesters from USA - AD_UKC030_MetaG (SPAdes) (version 2) | ecosystem: Engineered > Bioreactor > Anaerobic >...
TTTGACATTGCTGTTTTCCTCCTGTGTGTAATACGAACGGGGGAGGCAAAACAGAAAAAAATTTTACTTAAATCAGGGTCGCTCAGAGTAATTTTTTCAAAATAACCACAATTCTCGTGTATTAGCCAGAGTAAACCAATTTGAAAGAGTCACAAGCTTCCAGAATTTATAGCAATACATCTTTCCCATGCTCAGAGCAAACTCTTTTTTAAGGACGTATTGAGCGCTCAGAGCAAAATCAAATAAATTTTATGCTTGAAATATTTTTTATTAACCCCTGATTATTAGAAAATGGAGGTAATAATGAACGAAGAAATGAAACAGAACCTGAAAAATCCGGGTACTTGGAACAGGTTTTTTTATATGTTACTTTTTTCCTTTTGTTGCTGTATCGCAGAGGCGTTACTTCTCGTAATTGTGGTTTTCCAATTTATCATCACTCTTTTTACATCGACTCAAAACAGCCGACTCAAGCCCTTCAGCAGGGATCTTTCATCTTATATTTATGATGTATTGCAATTTCTTTCCTATAATAGTGATCAAATGCCTTTCCCGTTTTCGGATTGGCCAGGAGAAAGATAGGCCATTTTTCCTCTGAGCATTACCCATGGGATTTCGGAATAATTACTCTGAATAACTAATTATTATGTCGCATATCAATTGTTTGTCATTTTTTTAACGTCTTAAGAAATTAATCCTTGACCTCTTTTTTGTCAGGAGTTAGTCTTTAACGCTGGTTTTTTAGGCTTGGTCTTCGTGAACCATATTTTTCGGAGGATCCCAATGCGACGCGACCGAGTTTTGACCAAAAATGACCGTGACAGATTGCGGAAGGTTATTGAATGTAGACCCGCAAGGTCTCCTGCCGAGGAACAGTGCGTCAGGGTTATCAGGGAATATGTTGCGAAGCTTAAGCCTGTTGATTCCACAAAAGTGCGCTCGGATGTCGTTACCATGAACTCGCGGGTGTGCCTAAGAAATCTCGGCAATGGTAAAAAGAAAATCGTTTCCCTCGTCTATCCCGACGATTCTGTAAAATCTGAAGACAAGCTGTCAATACTCTCTCCGCTGGGATCTCAGGTTCTTGGCCGTACAATCGGCAATGTAGTCAATGGATATCCTTTCGATGATGAATATTATGTCATCGAAAAAATTCTCTATCAGCCTGAAGCATCGGGAGATTTTCACCTTTAATCACGGTCATCTGTTTACTTTATCTAACCAAGTGGTTCGACCGTAATATCTCTTTGTTTAAGAAAGGCGCGGGTTTTACTGCACACAGGCGCTGATGTTTTAATGGTGATGCGGGTTCCTTTTTCCATTTGGCCAATTTTTTCCGCTTGTTCCAGAAGTCTCCTGCCGTCCTTCATGACGAGTCTGCTTTTTCTATCGATTATAATTGAGATTTCATGAGCGGATTCCCTGACAATATTAACAGTGTTCTTCAGGCCGAAGTCTGCGGGATTGAGTGTTTTTTTTATTGTTATTTCCATTGTATATAATAAGGATTTTCGCGCCCTGCGGAATCATGTCAGGCGGTGGCATTTTTTCGAGTTGTGAAAAAAAACGCAGCCGTTCCGAACAGGCAGATGAATGCAATCGTCCATTTCAGGTTGGTGCATATCCCGCTGAAAAGCACCGCCTCTCTCGTTACACGACTCAAGTCAGATAATAGATACACGTGCATTCCGTTTTCTATGAGGTCACAGGCCGCCGCGAGGTAGGGAAGTAACAGCATAAAATTCCAGGTTCCCGATAAGCTTCTCCTGTTGAAGGCCAGGGCCATGAATGATGAGAGAAACAGGCCATATATCACTGGATGGATGAAATCCAGGTAGAAATGGAGGTAGTATGTATCCATCAACCCGGAGGATTCCCACGACCTGGCGATTGCAAGAAATTTTTCCTGGGAGAGGGTTGTCTGGATTCCAAGCATGTCGTGTCCGAGTTTCGCAACTATCGTCAGGATAATAATCTGAGAAATGAGGTAAACAATGAGCGATCCGGCCGTAATTATCGGCCTGGCGATTGCATGGCGGTATGAAGAGAGAAGGGAAATCATGATGTTCCTCCAATGTTTGAATATCATTCATTTTATGATTGTTGGAGATAATGTCATTATAATTTGCAGATCTTGCGGTAATGGGGCCCGGTTGCAAGCCATTACTTGGTTTTATCAGGATTGTAGTTGCTTCTGATTTCACCCCAGCGTGTCGATAATAAGGCCCTCTCCCTTGAGTATATGCTTTACCGCCTCTTTGAATCTCTCATGAGTAATATTTTTATGGAGAACCGTTACAGGTCCTCCGGCGCCGGACAATCTGACAATGTCAATGATAATATTTTCTCCTTCGCGATTGAGAATGAATCGCAGGGGGCTTTTTCCCTCCTCCAGCCTGAAATTGGCCTGCTCGACGAGCGTTCTTAACTCGTCGAAGTGCTTCATTACTTCGTCGGGTGCGTCGTCTGGGCCGTTATCTTGTTCCCTCTGGCCGTTCTGCCTTCCGCCCGATCCCTGTGCCATTTCATGCGGGGGTACCCCGATCGGCGGTGTGCTGGATATTTTATCGTCAATCATGCTCTGCTACCGGAATGATAAAATGTGACATAAACTGTTTCTATTGTCAAGATCAATAATCCGTAAAAAACCATCGTCTCGGGATTGGAGCATCATACCTTTTTATCCATGGTGCAAGGCTGTACGGCTTCAGGGACGATGACATCAGGAGGCTGGAATAGGGAGTCGCCCGACCCCCTATATCCCATGTTAATTACCAAATTCCGATTTTAATTCACTTTTAACGATTCCTGAGTCGATTTCCTGCGCTTCACTGGTATAATTTTTTTATGTCTCCTGGAAAAATACTTATGCGTTTTTGAATTCTGCCGATTAGATTAACAGCAAGTATTGTAAGAGTACGGGGATGATGAAATGTTTATCGACAGTCTGATGATGCGGACCAATTACCTCCTTGAAGAGGGACTCAATACGGAGTCGCTTCGCCGTAAAGTGATTGCGAACAATATCGCAAATGTCGATACTCCGCATTTCAAGAGAAGCGAAGTTAATTTTGAGAGCCAGCTCAAACGCGTCATAATGGAGCAGAATGACGAGAACGCCAAGCTACCTGCCCTTATGAACGACAGGAGGCATATCCCGTTTTTCATTCCACGCGACATCCATTCCGTGCGCAACCGCGTCAACCTGGACTACAGCACGACCTACAGAAACGACGGAAACAATGTTGATATAGAAAAAGAAATGGTCGATGGCGCAACCACGACCATGCGTTACAACGCTTTTGTCACTTCGCTGAACAGCAATTATCGAATGCTGAAAATTGCGATGAGACAGGTGTAAAGGGGCATAGATCATGGGAATGTTCGACAGTTTTAACATAGCGGCGACTGGGCTTACGGCCCAGAGGCTTCGCATGGACCTCATAAGCAACAATATATCCAACGCGACGACCACCCGGACGCCCGAGGGAGGGCCGTATTGCCGCAAGCGCGCCATCTTTGCGCCGGTTAATGTGCGTCCGAATTACAAATCCCCGCTGGTTCCCGAGAGAATCGACAGCGGAGCCGGGCGGGGCGTGCGCGTGGTGAAAATCGAGGACGACAAGGAGCCGTTCAGGCTTGTTTACGACCCGTTTCATCCCGACGCGATAAAGACCGGGCCCCAGCAGGGTTATGTTGAAATGCCGAACGTCAACATTGTCATGGAAATGACGGATCTCATTTCTGCCTCCCGATCCTATGAGGCCAATATCATGATGGTGAACAATGCGCGGACCATGTTCGCCAAGGCGCTGGAAATCGGAAGAACCGGGGTATAGGGGGTAAATTATGAACAGGGAATTTTCCGGACGCATGGACATTCATATCACGCATGATCTGTCGACTCAGAAAAACGCAGGCAGAGATCATGTTCGTGAAACTGGCGAGACCGAGGTCTTCGTTTTTTCGAAGATCGAAATGAGAATCAATAACTGGAGGATCATGCAATGATTACGGGAATAGACCAGCAGGTAGGACATATCGTTAAAATGAAGACGAGCAGTCCTCTTCACTATGACAATGATTTCAGGGTTGAGCGCGAGACCGATGACGTTTCGGGCTCGTTCGCCGATATGTTCAATAAGTCGCTCGGGAAGGTGAACGACCTTCAGGTTGATTCCGAGAACCTTTCCCAGAAAATGATATACGAGCCTGAATCAGTGGACATTCATACCGTGATGATAGCGGCGCAGAAGGCCGAAATTGCCCTGACATTTGCCAAATCAATAAGGGACGAGGCGATCAGGGCATACCGTGAACTGGTAAACCTCAGATAGAGTGAAACATGATGAGGGAAATGAAAAAAAACCGGGTTAAATCCCGGTTTTTTTGTTTTTCGAAGATATATATTTCTGTAAATTAATTGACATTTTTCGGGCATTGTGTCAAAATGTATTATGTCTCATTAGGAACATCTTGAAAAGGTGAATATTGCCCGGGCCGCTGACAGGCCGGGAGGGGGTATTATGGGGGAGTTTTTCGTAAAGCTTTTCAATCAGGCCAAGGAAATATTCAATAAGCTTGATACCACCAAGAAGATCATTGTCGGCGCGGTTTTAGGCGTCGTTGTGGTGGCTTTTATAGTGCTCTTCTCGGTTTCGAGCGGCGAGCCGAACGTTGTACTCTTTTCGGAGCTTTCATCGGAAGATTTCGGCCAGGTGACGAAAAAACTCGAGGAGATGGGTTATCATTACGATACTTCGGGAACAACCGGCATTCTCGTAAAACCCGACGAAAGAGATCTCATCATGACCCGCCTGGCCCAGGAGCAGATGATACCCAAAGGAATCCCGGGCTGGAAGCTCTTTGATATGTCAAAGTGGACAGAGACCGACAAGGAACTTGACGTAAAATACATGCGCGCGCTCCGCGACGAGATAACGCGCCACATTGAGTCTCTTAAAAATATCGACAAGGCTTCCATAGAAATAGCGATGACCGAGGAAAGTTTGTACAGCGATGTAGAGACCCCCTATACCGCTGCCGTGACCGTCCATCTCGCACCGGGTTACGAGAAGCTGAGCCGCAAGGAAATCCGCGGTATAACGTACCTTGTTTCGCGCGCTGTCGGGAACAGGCTCAAACCCGAGAACGTAACCGTGACCGATGAGATGGGAAATATCATATCCGACTTTGATGACGACGAGGAAAAAAGCAAGATTGAGCTCAGCATGCTCGAAAACAGGAAGAAGCTCGAGGAAAAGGCGCGGGTCAAGCTGCTAAAAGACATACGAGAGGGCCTTGAGAGGATATATTCCGGAGACCGCATCCAGATCGTCCGCCTGAACATGGAATTCAACTGGGACAAGATTTCCGAGGAACAGGAGGAGTATACTCCTATCGAGATGGTCAAGGATAATCCCGCAACGCCGTATTCGGAAAGAAAGGTTCAGGATTCTCTTGTCATATCCGAAAAAGACACGAGCGAGCATTTTCAGGGCCATGGATGGAACCCCGAAGGCCCGGCCGGAACCGAGGGCAACAGGCCTCCTGGATACAAGGCGAGCGACGATCAGTTCGCACGTTATGATAAGAAGGAAAACATCAAGAACCATGCGCTGAACAAGACCATGCGCAAGATTGAGCGGGATCCCTACGATATAACAAGGGTGTCGGTCGCGATCGCCATTGACGGGCAGCAGGACCTTCCCAGGCTGCCGGACGGGGATTACGATCTGGATCCGACGAAACAGCCTGTTCAGAACCCTCTTCAGCCTGAAGATCTGAAAAAGGCCGAAAACATCGTCAAAAAAGCGATCAACTTCGACGAGGCAAGGGGAGACCAGGTCGCGGTCGAGAATATCATGTTCGACCGCAGTAGCTACTGGAACTCGATCAGGGAGGAATATCGCCGCAAGGATCAAATGAAAAAACTGCTCCTTGCAGCGCTTATCGGCGTTATAGCCCTTTTCCTGGGTTTCATTCTTTTCAGGACGATCACCAAGGAGATCGAGCGCAGGAGAAGATTGCGCGAGGAGCAGCTTGCGCTCGAACAGCAGCGGATGCGCGAGGCCGCCCTGCGTGCCGCCGAAGAGGAGGGGATCGACGTCGAGCTTTCGCTCGAAGAAAAGGCCCGGATGGAGCTGCAGCAGAACGCCATCAATCTGGCCAAGGAGAGACCCGACGATGTGGCGCAGCTCTTGCGTACATGGCTGGCCGAGGAATAGTTTTTTTGGTTTGACTGTGTTTGAAAGGCATGTTTTATTGTAAATATACCGATAATAAAAGCAGCAGGTAAAGTCAGAAAATGGTCGCGCCAAACCGGACGCGATCATTTTCCGTGAAGGAAGGGTGAATGCTCCAGTCTAAAAAAGCGCAGTTGACGGGAAGACAGAAAGCGGCGATTTTTCTCGTTTCCCTCGGCTCCGATGTCTCATCGGAGATTTTCAAGCACCTCAGGGAAGACGAAATCGAGCAGCTCACTTTCGAGATCGCCCGCCTGGACAAGATAGAGCCCGAGGACCGCGATCGCGTATTACAGGAGTTCCAGGAAATGATGATGGCCCAGGAGTTCATCTCCAACGGCGGCATCGATTACGCCCGCGACGTCCTCGAGCGGGCGCTGGGCACCCAGAAAGCCATCGATATCGTGAACAGGCTTACCTCTTCTCTGCAGGTGAGGCCGTTCGACTTCATCAGGAGGACCGACCCGAGCCACCTGCTGAACTTCATACAGGGCGAGCATCCGCAGACCATCGCCCTCATTCTGGCGTATCTCGACCCGCAGAAGGCGGCCCAGATCCTTTCCGGTCTCTCGCACCAGATACAGGCAGACGTGGCCCGCCGCATCGCCCAGATGGACCGCACCTCTCCCGACGTATTGAGGGAGGTCGAGCGCGTTCTCGAGCGTAAGCTCTCGACCCTGGCGAGCGAGGACTTTACATCCGCGGGCGGCATCGACTCCATCGTCGAGGTACTGAACAACGTAGACCGCGGAACAGAGAAGATCATCATCGAGGCGCTCGAGGAGGAGGATCCGGAGCTTGCCGAGGAAATCAAGAAGAGGATGTTCGTGTTCGAGGACATTGTCCTTCTCGACGACCGCTCGATACAGAAGGTCCTCCGCGAGGTCGATACCCAGGACCTGGCGAAAGCCCTCAAGGGCGTCGATGCCGAGGTTCAGGAGAAAATATTCAGGAACATGTCCAAGCGCGCATCGTCGCTTTTGCGTGAGGACATGGACTTCATGGGCCCCATAAGGCTGCGCGACGTCGAGGAATCGCAGCAGAAGATCGTCAACATAATCAGGAAACTTGAAGAGGCCGGAGACATCATAGTCGCCCGCGCCGGCGAGGAGGAACTCGTTGTCTAAGCTCGTTTTCAAGCCCAACGAAGTCAGGCACCTCAACATAGCCAAGCAGATCGAGCTGCCGCACAAGTATCAGAAGAACCTCATCGACGCAGAAGAGTTCAAGGAATTCGAGGTCGACGAGGAAGGGAATCCCATCGACGTGTACCAGGGGCCGTCCATCGAAGAGATGGAGGCCGAGCTTGAGCGTTATCGGCGTGAGACCGAGGAAGAAGTCCGTGAGATGCTCGAGCAGGCCAGGAAAGAGGCCCAGAAGATCGAGGAGAAGGGAAAAGAGGCCTCGTTCAGGGAGCTCCAGCAGGCAAGGGACCAGATAAAGATCGAGATGGACCGCCTCAAGGCCGACTCTGAGCAGGAGATCGAGCGGGGTAAGTTCGAGGCAGAAAAGATGATCAAGGAGGCCGAACTCAAGGTCTCCGAGATCGAGCACGAGGCGTACAAGAAGGGATACGAGGCCGGCCGCGAGGAAGGATACAAAGAGGGGCAGGCCGAGGTCATGCGTCTTATCGACCGTCTCGGCACGGTGGTTTCAACTGCGGTCGATATCCGCGACGACATCATCCGTTCATCGGAAAAACTGATGACCGAAATGATCCTGATGATTTCGCGCAAGGTCATCAAAGACGAAATCGTCGAGCGCCGCGAGGTCGTCATCAATAACATCAAGGAATCGATCAAGCGAGTCAAGGACCGCGACCGCATCGACATCCGGGTCAATTTCGCCGACCTCGACATGACAACCGCCCACAAGGACGAGCTGATCAAGATGATGGAGTCGCTGAAGAAAGTCAACATATACGAGGATTCGAGGGTCGAGCGCGGAGGATGCATAATCGAGACCGACGTCGGGGCGATCGACGCGAGGATCTCGACGCAGCTTGACGCGATCGAGGAAGCGATCAGGAACACCAGTGCGCTGTGATCGGCGCGCGGGTGTTCCGGAATGACCGCAGCGCGGTGAAAAGCGCAAAACAATGCGACATAACATGAGCCCAGCATGATAAAGATACTACCGCACGAAAAGGTCGACGTTCTTTCGAAGTACCGCAAGGTACTCGATGAGGTCGAAGTCGTCAAGTTCACCGGCCGGGTCGAGAGGGTCGTGGGCCTTACGATCGAGTCTGCGGGCCCTGCGGTAAAATTCGGCGATCTGTGCAAGATCAGGATCGCCCGCGGCGAATATCTCTACGCCGAGGTCGTCGGATTCAACAAGAACAAGGTCATCCTCATGCCGATCGGAGACATGCGCGGGGTGGTGGCCGGGGCCGAGGTGTACGCCGCGGGTTCGGCGCTCATGGTCCCTGTGGGCAGGGAAATGCTGGGCAGGGTGGTTAACGGCGTCGGCCGCGCCATTGACGGCAAGGGTGAAATAATAACAGAGCACAAATATCCGGTCGAGGGCAAGCCAATCAACCCGCTCGAGCGCACGGTCATAGACACCCCGCTTTCGGTCGGTATACGCTCCATCGACGGGCTGAACACCGTGGGTAGGGGCCAGCGGATCGGGATATTCTCAGGTTCGGGCGTGGGCAAATCGACGGTCATTGCGATGATTGCGCGTTATACCGACGCCGACGTGAACGTGATCGCGCTCATCGGCGAGCGCGGCAGGGAAGTGAAAGACTTCGTCGAAAAGGAGCTCGGTACCGACGGGCTCAAACGATCGGTCGTCGTAGCCGCGACATCCGACCAGCCGCCCATGATGCGCATCCGGGGCGCTTTTCTCGCCCATTCGATAGCAGAATATTTCAGGGACCAGGGCATGGCGGTGAACCTTCTTATGGACTCCGTGACCCGGTTCGCCATGGCGCAGAGGGAGGTTGGCCTGGCAGCGGGCGAGCCGTCGGCCACGAGAGGATATCCTCCCTCGGTTTTCTCGCTGATGCCCAGGCTCATGGAAAGGTCGGGAACGAGCATCAGCGGCGGCAGCATCACCGGATTCTATTCGGTCCTGGTCGAGGGTGACGACATGAACGAGCCGATCGCGGATGCGGCCCGGGGAATCCTCGACGGCCATATCGTGCTTGAAAGAAGGCTCGCCAACAAGGGCCACTACCCTGCGGTCGACGTTCTGGCGTCAATCTCGAGGTGCATGAAGGACGTTGTCACTCCCGAGCATAAGGCGGCAGCCCAGAAGTTCAGGGAGCTCCTGGCTGCCTACACCGAGGTCGAAGACCTGATCAACCTCAACGCATATGTCAGGGGTTCGAATCCGCTTGCAGACAGGGCCATACAGATGATCGATGAGATGAACAGGTTTTTAAGGCAGGGGATATACGAGAAAGACACCCTGGAATCCATTGAGAAAAAACTCGCCGCCATGTTCGCCGAGGAGAAAAGGCCGGCGCGGGGAAGGGCGGTGACCCCGGCCTTCGCGCAGGTCAGGAGATAGGTAACGCCGGATGAAAAAATTCAAGTTCGGCCTGCAAAAATTGCTCGAGCTCAGGGAGGCGAGGGAACGCGAGGTGAAAAACGAGCTGGCGAAGATCGTCAGCATCCAGAACAGGGAGCGGGTGAAGCAGGAGAGTCTAAGAAAGAGCATCGCGGACAACCAGCGCATGCTGGCCGAGAAAATGAGGACCGGTAAGCTCAGGTCCGAGGAAGCGATCCTGTTCGAGAAATATTTTCATGTTTCGTCAAGGGCGATCGATGTTGCAGGCGAAAAGATAAAAAGCATGGAGCCCGAGGTCAACAGGATCAGGGAGAAGCTCGCAGCCGCGTCCAAAGAGCGAAAGACCGTGGAAAAGCTGAAAGAAAGAAAAATGGCCGAATACAATTATAAAATCAACAGGGAAACCGCCAAGGAAAACGACGACATCAACCAGAACGTTTTCAACCGGCAGTCGCTTCAGGAGCTGTAGGAGGCGGATATGATCGAAGACGTATACAGGGTAATGACGAGGATTAACAGCATCCGCGAGCGGTTCGGGATGAACAGGCGCCCGGATGTGGCAGAAACGGCTTCCCCGCGCCAGTACCGCGACGTGCATGAATCCTCCCTGGCGGTGGAGGAGGTTCTTCCCCCGGGCAAGAAGCCCACGGTGGATGACATCAACGGGCTGGCCGAGCGGTACGGGGTGCGCTACCGCGTGCCGCCGTCGCTCGTGAAGGCGGTGATAAGCGCCGAATCCAACTACAATCCGGAGGCGGTTTCGCCCAAGGGGGCGCTGGGTCTCATGCAGCTCATGCCGGCAATGGCCGACGAGCTCGGAGTGCAGGACCCGTTTTCTCCGGAGCAGAACGTGAAGGCCGGCACCTCTCTTCTTTCGAGCCTTCTCAGGGAGTACAACGGGGATTACAAACTGGCCCTCGCGGCCTACAACGCCGGCAGGGGCGCTGTCGAGGAGCACAAGGGGGTTCCGGATTACCCGGAAACCCAGGCATATATCAAGAAGGTCATCGACAGTTATCTGAAAAACAAATAGGGAGCGCGCCATGAGAAACTTATCGAACAGGGCGAAAGTGATATATCTGATGATACTCATATTTTTCATATCCGCTTTCGGGTTGTTCTGGCTCGACTACATCGGCATGATCAGGATGAGCAAGTACATAAACGTGTTCCGCGAGGAACCTGAGCTGGTGGTAGACGCCGCTGGCGACGAGCCTTCCCTGATGGAGCGCGAGGAATTCGAGAAGGAGAAGCAGCGTTTCCTCGAGCGGATTGAGGACCTGGACAAGCGCGAGGCCGTGATCGTCGACAAGGAGAAATCCCTCGATGTGGAGCGTGAAAAATTCGACCAGATGCGCCGGGGCCTCGACCTTGAGAAAAAGAAGCTTGCCGATGACAGGAACAGGTATTCGGGTTACAAGGATAACGTGAAAAAACTGGCCGGCAAAATATACAACATGCCGCCCGAGGAATCGGTCAAGATCATGGTCAACTGGGAGGACCCGCTCATCATCGACGTTTTGAGGCAGATGGACGCCGACGCCGAGGACGCAGGCAGGCAGAGCATGACCCCTTACCTGATAACGCTGCTTCCCAAGGAGAAGGCCAGCAGGATCATGTACCTGATGACGCAGCTTTAATCCGCACCGGCGCCTTCTTCTGGAGCCCCCGAGGCCGCGCCGGATATCACTCCCAGCAGGTCTTTTTTCCCCTCGCCGGTTTTCGCCGAAGTAATGAACATCGATTCTCGTCCGATCCCCAGTTCGGCTTCGATCAGCCGCAAATTTTTTTCCTTCTGGTTTTTTGTAAGCTTGTCGCACTTGGTCAGGGTGATCGCGACCGGGACCTTCTGATTGTGAAGCGCGGTGATGATCTGGTGTTCGAAATCGCCCGGCACCCTCCGGATGTCGATGAGGAGAAATGCAGCACGCAGGTTTTTCCTTTTTGTTATGTAGGTCATGAGCATGGGCATGAATCCGCCCGATACTTCCTTTGATATCCTCGCGTATCCGAAGCCGGGAAGGTCGACCAGTGAAATCGCGTCGTTCATCACGAAAAAGTTGATCGTTCTGGTCACTCCGGGCTTCTGGCCGGTCTTGACCAGGTCCTTGCGGTTGACCAGCATGTTTATGAGCGAAGACTTGCCCACGTTCGATCTGCCGAAGAAGGCGAATTCGGGGTGCGGGAAGTCCGGATAATCCGAAGGCTTGGTGCAGCTTTTAAGGAACCGTACATTCTTGATTTTCACGCTTTGACTCCGGCCGGGCTATAGCTTTTTTTCCATCAGGACCGCGTTGTCGTCATCGTAGTATTTTTTTCTGACTCCGGTCTCGGTGAATCCCATTTTTCTGTAAAAGCCGCGGGCCGCGGTGTTTTTTTCGTTTACTTCGAGAAGGATCTTTTCGGGCCCGAAAGGTGCGAGAATCTCGACGATGCGCCCGATCAGGGAGCGCCCGAGGCCCCGCATCCTGAGATCCTGGCGCACCGCGATGTTGTTGAGATGAATCTCGCCGGCCACGTTCCAGGCGACAATGTACCCGGCGACGGTTCCCGAGACCTCCGCCACGATGAAGCGCGAGAACGACGTGCCGAGTTCATGGACAAAGAGGCTGCGCTCCCATCTTCCCGATGATGCCGCCTCGATGTCCATGATCAGGTCCAGATCGGCCTCTGTCGCGTTCCTGAACATGATGGAATCGGCGACGGGCATCAGCGGTCGATTGCGTTGGGCTCCCTTTTTCCGAGGAAGGCCGCCACGCCCTCGTTCTTGTTTTCGGTTTCGCACAGTGAGCCGAGGCCGTCGCGTTCGTACTGCTGCGCGGCGGATTTCTCGAGCACGAGCCCGTTGCGGATCACGTCCATGGCCACCTTGACCGCGGGCCTGCCTTTTTTCGCTATGGCTTCGGCGATCTTTTTCGCCTCATTGACGGCCTCGCCCTTGGGCACCGCGCGGTTCACGAGGCACCACTGCGCGGCCTGGGTCCCTGACACGAAATTCGCCGTAAGGATGAGCTCATAGGCCTGGCCGAGCCCCGCGGCCCTGGGCGTGCGGATTGTTCCACCGTAGCCGGGAATGATGCCGAGCTTGATCTCGGGAAGACCCATCTGCGCGGTCTCGTCGGCGATGCGGATGTGGCAGGCAAGCGCGACTTCGCATCCGCCCCCGAGCGCGAACCCGTTGATGGCGGCGATGAACGGCTTGTCCGCGCCCTCGATCAGGTTGCACACGTCGTGGCCGTTCTCGAGGTATCTGCTCGCCGTCTTTTTCTCTTTCATCTGGTCGAGCTCCTTGATGTCTGCGCCGGCGATGAACGCCTTGCCGGCGCCGGTGAAAACGACGACTCGCACGGCGTCATCGGCGAGGGCCTTCTTGACGCATTCGCGGATGTCGTTTATGACCGACGTGCTCAGCGCGTTCATTGGCGGATTGTTGATGGTCATTATGGCTACGCCAGTGCTTTCAACGGTATAAGTGCAGGTGGACATGGTGTTTTCTCCTCTGTTTGTTGATGTTTTTCACAGTATTTTTCAGACGGCGGGCAAATATGTCAAATGTTTTTAGTGTCCGGGTCGTTCAGCACCTGGTGGATGACGGAAGACAGCTCGGTGAAATTGTATGGTTTCTGGATGAAACCCCGGCAACCGATTTCCATGAGTTTGCGTATTTCGCCCTGCATGCTGTAGCCGCTTGAAAGAATGACCCTCGCATCGGGATCGATTTCCATGATTTTCTTCAGGACTTCGGTGCCGCCCATTCCAGGCATGATCATGTCAAGGATAACCAGGTCGATTTCTTCACGGTTCTCGCTGAATACCAGAACCGCCTCGTATCCGCTCTGGGTCGTATATACCCTGTATCCGATTTTCTTGAGTAGTTCGGACGTAGGACCCAGGATCATGGGCTCGTCGTCGACGAGAAGTATGACGCCCCTGCCGGGAATGAAATCGCTTTTCCTATCGCGGTTTTCGTGCTCGATCTCTTTTGCACTCACAGGCAGGTATATCGTGAACGTCGAGCCCCTCCCGAGGCTGCTTGATGCATGTATGGCGCCGCCGTGGTTGCGGATGATGCCGTACGCGGAAGCCAGGCCCAGGCCCGATCCTTCATGCTGAAGCCGCGTGGTGAAAAAAGGCTCGAAGACTCTTTTCAGAGTGTCTTCTGTCATGCCGATGCCCGAGTCGGTTATGGATATTTTGACGTAATCACCGGGCCCGATTTCGAAAGATCGCGCCTCTGCGTCGGTCAGTGCGATGATGGATGTCTCGATGTCGAGGAGGCCTCCTTCGGGCATCGCATGCGCGGCGTTGATATAGATGTTCAGCAGCACCTGCTCCATCTGCCCGCTGTCTGCCTCGACCGGGAGGATTTCGTCTTCGAGCCTGAGATTCGCCCGTATTTCCTTCCTTGTCTCGATGAAAAACTGGAGGCTCCGGCGGATCAGTTCGTTTATCGACAGGGTCCTGAGTTCGTATTTGCCGCCGCGGGCGAAGCCGAGAAGCTGCCGGGTCAGGTTCGCGCCGCGCTTCACATACTCTTCTATTCTGGCCACGCGCTGGTAGTGCGGATGCTCGGGGCTGCAGTCCATCAGGATGAGGGAGGCGTTGCCCTGGATCCCGGTGAGGATGTTGTTGAAGTCGTGCGCCACACCTCCTGCAAGCTGGCCGATCGCGTCCATCTTCTGTGAATGATTCAGTCGCTGCTCAAGCTTCAGACGCTGGTCTTCGAGGTTCAGCCTTTCGGTGATGTCCTGCATGACGAAGATAAGGCATGCTTCTCCGCCTATGTTCATGGCCCGGGCCGAATACAGGCCGGTCCTGGGCGATCCGTCCCTTCGTTTGAAAAGGTATTCGCGGTACCTTATATCGGACCCTGCCCGGACGGTTTTGACCATGTAGGATCGCTCGTCGGGGTCCTCCCATGCGCCGATTTCTATCGCAGTCCGGCCGATAACCCTGTCGCGCCTCAATCCGGTAATTTCTTCGAACCCCATATTGACATCGAGGATCATGCCGTCAGAAAGCCGGGAAATCACGATGCAGTCGGGAGCCATCATGAAAACGTTCATGAATTTTTCCTCGTTCTGGCGCGATTTTTCCTCCGCGAGCTTGCGTGCGGTGATGTCGAGCATGATCCCGTCGAAGACGATCCTGCCCTCGAGACGGGTAGGGGTCGAAATCCCGTGAACCCAGATCAGCTCGCCGGAAGGTTTGGTATAGCGGCCCTCGAACTCCCACTGCGAGAGTGTTTCAATCGCCTTAACAATCGATGCCATCATATGGCCCCGGTCTTCTTCATGGATAAAGGACATGAATAGATGAAATAAATCTTTCATTTCAAAATCGAGGCCGAAATACTCCGAGATGCGCTCGCTTGCGTAGCTTATGCCGAATTCTCCGCTGTCGGTCGCGTAGAACTGATACACGACCCCCGGGATATTCCTGTTGATCTGGCGCAGCATTTTTTCTTTTTCAAACAGCATCAGTTCGGTCTTCTTTCCCTGGGATATGTCGAGCGAGATGTTCGCCAGGTACTTCATGTGCGCGGCGTCCGGGTCGACTATCGTGAAAAGGACCGTGTGAACGTCGGTCGTAGCGCCGGTCTTCATGTTGACGTACCGGAGCTCTCCCTCCCATCCGGAACCGGCCTCAAGCGCCGGAAGCACCTCATTGTTCCATACTGTTCTGTATGAGTCGTGGATGACCTGGAATATGCTGGCGGATTCGACATCCTGCTGCTCGATTCCCAGGATCCGGGAGCCGGCCTCGTTCAGAAAGAGCATCCTGCCCTCGAGGTCGGTAAGATTAACCATTTCGCTGCTGTGCCGCACGATCGCCGCGAGCCGGGCTATTTCCTTTTCGATGCGCCGTATTCGGGTGATGTCGCTGAATATCCCCTCAATACCCAGTACGTTGCCGCTTTTATCGCAGTAGAAATGGCTGTTGGTGATCACCGTGATGGGAGAGCCGTCCATCCGCTTCAGCGTGACCTCGTAATTGGTCACCCGGCCGTTTTTTTTGAGGTGTTGCAGGAGTATGGCCCGGTCATCGGGATTCCAGTAAAAATCGTTCGCGATGTTTCTGCCGATTATTCCATCGAGTGAGGATGCGCCGACAAGACGCGCGCATGACGGGCTGGCAAAAAGTATCTTCCCGTTGATATCGCATCGGTACAGGGTGTCCTGCATGTTGTCGACCAGGGACCGGTACTTCTGCTCGCTTTCCCGCACGGCTTCCTCCGCAATCCGCCGTTCGGTCATGTCAAAAAGCGACGCCAGGCTGTATGTTGAGCCCGGCACCATGATAACCCTGACAAGAACGTCGAGAACCCGACCGTCCTTCACCCTGATCTTCGTGTCGTATGTCTCAGGCGCAAGCGATGGGGCGACCCGCCGCAGCCGGTGGTATTCGGTTATTCGACCGAGGTCCTCTTCGCTGATGACGAAATCGGTCCAGCTCATCTTGCCCTCGACCTCGGCTTTGGAGAAACCCGACATCTTCTCGAATTCCTTGTTGCTCAGGGCGATGACCGTGTCCTCCCGGATGTACAGGAAGCTGATGCCGGCGTTTTCGAACAGGAGGCGGTAGCGCTCTTCAATCGATGACGTCATCGCAGCGCTGCCGAGACCGGGCGCCTCGTTCCCGAAAAAAACGACCGCTTTTTCACGGTTGCCTTCATCTCCGCCGATGAGCATGGTGGTCCAGCGGAAGGTTTTCTCCAACCCGTCCGCGCACATGGCGGGTATAACCTCGGCTCTCCCCTGGCCGATGAGTGCGCCGGTCGTCATGGATTCGAAGAGTTTTTCATGATCGGGCGCCAAACACGGCCACCTTGGAGTTTCCGGGGCCGTTCCGGCGCTGTATCCGAAGAAGGATCCGAATGAATCGTTCACCCATAGCAGTCTTCTGTCTGAGCTTACGACCATTACGGGTGCTATTGCGGTATTCAGGGTCTTTTTGAATGATTCGAGCATACGTCACGTTACGAAATTTGTCATCATATAACACACACCTCATATTAGGACAATACTTTTAATTCCAGCATATCATATTTTTTTCTTTTGGCTCGATGCGGTTCCGGGTTGGCCTGATTGATGATATTACGATCAGCGCCGGGAGCACTATAAAGGCGATGATGTTCTGCTTGACAAGTCTGCGCGTTCCGGCGTTCTATAAGGAATGCCGTATTCATATGATCAACTCCGGCGCAGTTCGTTTCTGCTTGCCGAAAAATCCGCGACGCCGAGATTCTATCGTGATCTGCGTGGCGAGCTCGAGGATTCGCGGGCGCTCGAAAGCGCCTTCCCGGTCATCACCCTGGCCCGAAAAACTATCGCGGATTCCGGCGATTCGCTCGGCCACGGTTTGTACCACGCAGAAAAGGTCGCGATCGAGGCCGGGGCCATCGTTCGCAGAGAAATGCAACCCGGGCCCGAAAGGGACAGGCTTTCGGCGCTTGCTGTTGCTGCGGGCTACCTCCACGACATCAGGCGCAGCGAAAAGAGCCATCCCGAAAAGGGCGCAAACGAAGCGCGCCTTGTTCTTGACGGGCGCATGGACCCCTCAGACATCGAGATCGTCGCGTTCGCGATCAGGAACCACGAGGCCTTCAGGGAGCCCGAGGCCGCTGAAAGCCCGGCCGCGCTTCTGGTGTCATCGGCCCTTTATGACGCGGACAAGTTCAGGTGGGGCGCCGACAATTTCGTGCACACCCTCTGGGACATGGCCCAGAGCATGGGCGCCACACCCGGGATGATCCTGCTCCACTTTGACCGCGGGATTTCGAGCATCAGGAAAATTCGCGGCACGTTCAGGACCGATACCGGGAGGATGTACGGGCCGGAGTTCATAGACATCGGGCTCGCTCTTTCCGAGGAAATACGCTGCATGCTGCGCGAGTGTTCATCGGCGGAATGACCGTTGCCGGCGGCTCAGAATTTTATGCGGAAAGCGGTTCCCGGGTCCCTGACGATCTCCACAGTGCCCTTGAGCTGCATGGTCAGCGAGTAAACCAGCTGAAGGCCGAGGGTCTTGCTGTTTGTTATGTCAACTGACTCCCCGATTCCTTTCCCGCTGTCATGGTAGTGGATCACGTGCATTCCGTTCCCGTCGAGCGAAAGATCGATTTTTATGGTGCCGCCCCGGTCGGGATCGAACGCATGCTTGAAAGAGTTGCTGATGAGCTCGTTGATGATGAGCGCGCAGGGGATGGCGTTGATGATCTCAAGCGGAAACCCGGTGGATGAAAGGAGTATATTGATGTTTTTTGAAATCTGCGAATAGGTCTGCTGGATCTGACTGATTATTGCGGTGATGAAATCCCTGAAGTCTATTTCCCTGAGGGACTCGGAACGGTATAGCATCTCGTGGATCAACGCCATCGAATAGACCCTGTTCTGGCTTTCCCTGAAAAGCTCCCGGTCTTTTTCGTCGACTATGTATTCTCCCTGCAGCCCCAGGAGGCTTGAAATCACCTGCATGTTGTTCTTGACGCGGTGGTGTATTTCCTTGAGCAGAACTTCCTTCTCTTCGAGAAGCTCGCCGAGTTTTCTTTCGGTGATCTGGTGCTCCTTGACCTCCGCCTGAAGCTTCAGCACGAACTGGTCGAGCCGCTCGGCCATCATATTGAACGCCGCAGTCAGCTTTCCGAGCTCGTCACGCTGATAACCCGGCGCAGCGTCATCCGTATTGATGCGATGGCTGAAGGTTCCCAGTTCGATCATGCGCGCGCCGGCGACCAGGTTTGCGAGGGGGCCTGTTATTCGATTGATCGTGATGCGCGAGTTCACGATGATGACGACTATCGCGGCCAGTGTCAGGATGAGCATGATATAGCTGCGCGCGCCTCGTATTTTCCTTATTTTTTCGTTGGTTTCAGATGTTATGCGGAATGAACCGGATAAGATGTCCTCGGAAAGCAGGTTGATCCGGGTGAGCAGGATGCGGTTCAGGACGGATATTTTTTCTAACTCGAAAGCAGGCGCGTTTTTTTTTATCATCGCGTATTCCAGGCTCGTCTCATCCTGTAAGCGGGTAAAGTTGTCCCTGAGCGAGACGAGGTCTTTTTTAATCGACAGGAATTCAGGGTCGCCGGTGTTTTTCAGAAGGTCCATCATGCTGTCATATTCAATGCGCCATTGCTCCTTTTCACGCGCGTAATGCCTGATAATGTAGCTGTTGGTCAGAAGTACGAGGCTCGCTCCCTTTTTTTCGAGCGCCAGGGCGATGTCCAGCTTGTTATTTTCCAGCGTGATGGATCTGTTGGTTATCAATGTCATCGCTATGAGGACCGTCATCATAGCGGTGATGACCAGGCAGTTGAGGGATATTCTCGTGCGTATTTTCATGGCTTTTTTTACTTGATCAGCGTTACTGCCTCGGGCCTGAATCTCTTGAGTGCGCCGGCATAGATGAAATGGAGGTAATTGGGGACTTCGGTCTTATTTGTAATCCCCGCATTAATCGCCCATTCAGCCTCGTCTTCCATGGTGATGATGAGCTGCTGGTCGAGGACCAGGCGGTGGACATAGTCGTTCCAGATCCTGCGCACAAAGGCGATATCGAGGCCGACCGCCTTCGAGACTATTTCCTGCGCTTCGTCTTTATTTTCTCTCGAGTAAATCTCGGCCCTTGCCATTGCCCGGATTATCCGGTAAATGATGTCGGGATTTTTTGCGATGAACACGTTCATTGCAACGAGGTTCAGCGCTATCCGGTAGATGTCGGCCGTCGGTACGTATACTGCCTCTGGTCCCAGTTTTGCCGCAGCCCTGCTTGCCAGCGGCTCCCATACCGCTACTGCGTCGACCGTACCGGCAGAAACGGCTTCCGGGAGAAGCTCGGGCGGTATATCCCGGAGCCTGATCTCGTTTTCGTGGATTTTATTGTTGGCAAGCAGGCTTTCCATCATGACATGAGAGATCGTGCCCCGCGCATATCCGATTGTTTTTCCTTTGATGTCGGACTGGGTCCTGATGCCCCGTTTTTTTACGGCGATGATTTTCACTCCCCGGTAAGTCGTGGTAAAGGTGAGAAATATCGAGAAATCGTTTCTTTCAAAACTCTTGAGCACCACCGGCGTGGTCGCAGGCGTCGAGATATCGGCGCTGCCCGAGAGCATCGCGTCGAAGCTTTGCTTTCCGCTTGCGTAATAGGGCGTATAGCGCACGTTGAGACCTTCGGACTCGAAGAATTTTTTTTCGCGTGCGATTACGGGAAGAATCGTCAGCACGCCTTTAGCGATCGCGATTGTTATCGGGCGGGCGTTCGCGGCAATGCGCGCCTGCACCGAGAGAGATTTTGTCCGATGCACGACGGCGGTCCCGCCGAAGGCAATGAGCGCCAGAATGAAGATTGAGATCATGCGTCTTTTCATGCTGTGAGCACGCGTCTCCGGTAGACTTTTGCAGGGTCTAACTCTTTTATACCATGATTTTCAGGATCAGGCAATTAAATTTTACTGAAAAATGCGTTTTACCGGATCATGTGAGAAAAAAAATTTAAATTTTCCGTCTTCCCGTTCGTATAACTTTATATGGAAGATTCAATTTTCGCCATAGCCCTTTCCACCGTATCCTCTCCGGTGATTCATGGTGTGTGGGACCGGGTATCATGCCTGGGGCCCGCTGAAATATACCGGCTTCTGGATTCTTCGGGATCGAGACCGGAAACACAGGATTACCTCAGGGAAAAATATCCCTCTGACCCTCTCGCCGCGGCCGAGCTGATACTGAAGACCGCCCGCGAGCTCAACGTGAGAACAATCCATTACTGGCAGGCAGACTACCCGCGCATGCTCGCAGAAACGGCCCGGCCGCCCCTGGCGCTTTACGCGCTGGGAGATTTCAGGTTCGCAGATTCCGTGGCCGTTGTCGGGTCGCGCAGGGCAGACCCGCGCTCGCGCCTCATCGCGCGCCGCATCTGCGGCCGCCTGGCGGCCGAGGGGTACGCGGTGGTGAGCGGCATGGCCATGGGGATCGACCGGGAGTCTCATGAAGCGGCGCTCGATTCGTCCGGTTCGACCGTAGGGGTGCTTGCCAACGGGATCGACATCACCTATCCGCTGTCGAACCGCGACCTGTACCGGCGCATACTTTCGACTCCCGGATCGGGCCTGGTGTCCGAATATCCCCCCGGGACATTCACCCGAAAATGGACCTTCGTGAGGCGCAACAGGATCATCAGCGGGCTGTGCCTGGGCACCGTTGTCGTCAAGGCCGGATCGCGAAGCGGAGCGCTGATCACCGCGGGCTATGCGCTTGAGCAGAACAGGGAGCTTTTCGCCTGCACCGGCTATTCGCTCGACCCGGATTACGAAGGCTGCATCAGACTGATTCAGAAAGGGGCCTACGCCGTGGCCACTGCGGATGATATCGTGTCAGAGCTCAGGGCGCCTTCTTTTCGGCGCGCGACGGGGGCTTTCGGCTCAGGGTCGAGGAGAGTTTTACGGCCGGAATCATCCCCCTGCCTTCCCTTTGAAAACGACGACCCGGCGGCGATGAAGATACTCTCCCTGCTGAAACAGGGTCAGCGTGACGTCGACGATCTGGCGAGGATGAGCGGTTTTCCCGTGAATATCGTGAACGAGGCCCTCATTGTGCTTGAGCTTTCAGGGAAAATAGTCAAGAATGGCTCAACCGTCGCCGCCGTGTGAGTCCGGCTGCGGCAAAGAATCACAATGGAGCGCCGCTACATGAAAATCAAGTATTCGATCATCGCCGTTCTTTTTTTTCTGACACTCGTTTCCGTTTCGCAGATATTCGACATACCGCCGCTCAACAGGGACGTGTATCCCCTGTACAAGTCGGATTATTTCAGGGAGCTCGACAACGGGTTCGACATAATCATCGATTCGTTTGTCGCGGTCAAGTCGATGTCGCAGCCGGTGTACGGATGGATCCTGCTCGATGATATTTCGAGGCGCCGCGGCATCGATATCGCCGTCTTCGACAGGCAGGGATATCCGGTGAAGGCGCCGGGGAACACTGGTCCGGTCTATGACCCGGAAGTGCATAAGTCCCTTGTCGCTCTGGACCCCGTGCCGGTATACTGGATCGACGGCGACAGGTACAGGGGCATCGTGCCGGTGAAGGCCGAGGACCGCTGCCGCATATGCCACGCCAAAACCAACCGGAACGGGACGATCGGCGCGCTGGCCTTTTCACGCGCCTATGACGGGCGCGCGTACTATTCGGGCGAGCGGATGATCATCTTCACCGCCGCCGCGATCATTCTGCTCCTTATGCTGGTATTCGTGGCGCGCTGGGACCCGGAAAAGAATATAAAAGAATTGTTTGACAAATCGTGATTCAGCCCTTTCTGTAGTCCCATTATCCAATTTTTCGGGGTTTCCTGATGCCAAAGAAAAACAAGCCCAGCACTCTTGTGATCGTCGAGTCTCCGTCCAAGGCCAAGACCATCCACAAGTACCTCGGGGATGATTACGTCATCTCGTCGTCGGTTGGCCATATCATCGATCTGCCGAAATCACGCCTCGCGGTGGACGTCGAGAACGATTTCATTCCGGAATACATAACTATAAGGGGCAAGGCCAAGGTTCTGAACGACCTCAAGAAGAAGGCGGGCGACGTGGAGCGCGTGCTTCTCGCGACAGACCCCGACCGGGAGGGCGAGGCCATCTCGTGGCACCTCGAGCGGGTGCTTTCTCCGAAAAACCCGAACATCCGCAGGATCGAATTCAACGAGATCACCGAATCAGCGGTGAAAGATGCCATAACCAGGCCGCGGGACATCAACATGGACCTGGTGAACGCGCAGCAGGCCAGGCGCATACTCGACCGCATAGTGGGCTACTACATCAGCCCCATTCTCTGGAAGAAGGTGAAGAAGGGACTCTCGGCCGGAAGGGTGCAGTCGGTAACGCTCAAAGTTATATGCGATCGCGAGGAGGAAATCAACGGGTTCATTCCCGAGGAGTACTGGACCCTTGATGTGGACGCCGTGAAGGGATCGAAGAAATTCACCGCGACCCTGACGAGCTTCCAGGGAAACAAGATCAGGATCGGAAACAAGTCCGGGATGGACACGGTGCTCGAAGAGGTCAGCGGAAAGAAGCTCACGGTCGACGACGTCAGGAAGCAGGAGCGCAGGAGGAGGCCGCAGGCTCCGTACATCACCAGCAAGCTCCAGCAGGACGCGGCGAACCGCCTTGGATTCACCTCGCAGAAGACGATGATAATCGCGCAGCAGCTTTACGAGGGAATCGACCTCAAGGGCGAGGGGCCCGAGGGACTCATCACCTACATGAGGACCGACTCGACCAGGATATCGGCCGGCGCGCTGGCGTCGGCGAGGGAATATATCGCGTCCAATTTCGAGCCGGAGTACCTTCCCGGGACGCCGAATTTTTTCAGCAATAAAAAGAACGTACAGGACGCGCATGAGGCGATCAGGCCGACCGACATTCACCGCACGCCTGAATCGATCAAGAACGACCTCTCCCGCGACCAGTTCAGGCTCTATGAGCTCATATGGAAGCGTTTCATAGCGTCCCAGATGACTCCCGAGGTGTCGGAGGTCATAACCGTGAGCCTGAAGTCGGGGGATTACGGGTTCAGGGCGGGAGGGAGCACCGTCCTGTTCAACGGTTTCACCGCGATCGACAAATACAACAAGACCGAAAAGGCGACGCTGCCGGCGCTCGAAAAGGGCGACGAGGTCGACGCGGTCGATTTCAGGAGCGAACAGCATTTCACCACGCCGCCGCCCCGGTTCAACGACGCCTCGCTGGTCAAGTTCCTCGAGGAGTCCGGGATCGGAAGGCCGTCGACATACGCCCCGACCATCGCCACCCTCATCAAGCGCTATTACGTGAACAGGCACGGCCGCCAGATCGTGCCAACGGTTCTGGGCAAGCTCGTCAACGCGATAATGGCGAAGCATTTCTCGTCGCTCGTCTCGATCGATTTCACCGCGAACATGGAGGACAGGCTCGACCATGTCGAAGACGCCAAGACCGACTGGGTCGGCATGCTGCACGAATTTTACCGGCCCTTCAAGACGTCGATAGACGAAGCCGAGAAGAACATCGAGGAAATGAAGGGCGTGCTCGACGAAGAGACCGACATCGTGTGCGAAAAATGCGGAAGGAAGATGCTCAAGAAGCTGGGCAAGTTCGGCTATTTTCTCGCGTGCAGCGGATTTCCCGAATGCCGGAACGCCAAGTCGCTGCCGCTGGGCAAATGTCCCAAGTGCGGAAACGGCGACGTGGTCAAACGCTCGTCCAAGAGCGGCAGGGGAGGCACCTTCTACGCCTGCGCCGATTATCCGGTGTGCGATTTTTTCGCCAGGGAGGCCCCTTCGGACCGGTCATGCCCGAAATGCGGAAGGCTCCTGTTCACCCGGAAGATCAAGCACAAGGGCGAAAAGATCGTCTGCCTCAACGAGTCGTGCGGTTTCGAGGTGGATATCCTCGATGAAAACGGTTCGGGAGAGCAGGGACAGCAATGATCGCAGAGATAGATCATTTCATGAGCTATCTTCAGAACGAAAAAAACGCATCCCCTAAAACCATCGAAGCATACAGCCGTGACCTCATGCAGTTCGGCGCCTTCCTCTGCGGCGAGACCGACGCCTCCTACGAAGAATACGACATGACGGTCAGGAAAGATGACGTCCCGCCGGCGGACGTGACCGAGGCCGATATCAGGGCCTTCGTCGAATACGTGTATGACCGGGGGCTCACCCGATCGTCGATCGAGAGAAAAATCGCGGCCATAAAGTCCTTCTTCACCTTCCTGCTCAACCGGGACCTGGTCCTGCGGGACCCTTCCGAAAAGGTCCTGTATCCCAAAAGAGAGAAGCGCCTGCCGAAATTCCTGTACCTGAACCAGGTCGACGAGCTGCTCGGTTTCGAGAGAAAAAGCTTCATCGATTACCGGGACATGGCCATACTCCAGACGTTCTATTCGTCGGGATGCCGGGTGTCCGAGCTCGCATCCGCCCTGCTCGTCGACTTCGACCCGGAGGGAGGAAGGCTCAAGGTCACCGGCAAGGGCGGCGACGAACGGATCGCGTTCCTGACCCCGGGAACGGTCGGTTCACTCCGCGAATACCTGAGCGAGCGCACGGCACGCTTCGGAAGCGCCGACGGACCGCTTTTCGTGAACGCCCGGGGAGCGGGGATAACCGAGCGAGGTATATTCGGGATCGTGGTCAAGCGCTCGAAGGCGGCCGGCATATTCTCGCGCGTTTCGCCGCACACGCTGCGCCACAGCTTCGCAACAGAGCTCCTCGACCGCGGGGCCGACATCAGGGCCGTGCAGGAGATGCTGGGCCACAAGCACCTGTCTACCACGCAGGTTTACACCCACACTACCAGGGACCGGCTCAGGAAGGTATACGAGAGGTTCCATCCGCATTCGGGCCGGAAAAAAGAAGAATGATTCCGGCTTGCGTCAGAAGCTTTTAACGATGATGCCGCCGCCCAGGATGTCCATGTCAGCGCTGTAGAACACCGCGGACTGGCCCGGCGTGATCTGTATCTGCGGCTCCCTGAACACGGCGATCATGGACGCGCCGTCCGTCTTTAAATCCGCCTCGAACGGCGGCTGCATTGACCTGGTCTTGAGCATGACCGTCATCCCGTCCAGGTTCTTTTCTTTCATGAAGCATATGTCTTCGGCGACGAGCCCCCTGCATTCGAGCTCCTCCCTGAAGCCGGCGATGATCCTGTTGCGGCCCGCTTCGATTCCGGTGACGTACATGGGCCGGGGAGCCGCGATCCCGAGCCCGCGGCGCTGGCCTATGGTGTAGCGCGTGATGCCCGCGTGGGCGCCGAGAACGCGCCCGTCCCGGCCGACGATCTCGCCGGGTGGGGATTCGGATGCGGTGAATTCGCTGATGAAGCCCGGGTAGTCGTTGTCGGGAATGAAGCATATCTCCTGGCTTTCTCCGCGCGATACGCAGGGGATTCCCCTTTCGGCGACCATGGCCCGCGCGTCGTCCTTGGTGAGCGCTCCCAGCGGGAACAGAAGCCCGCTGAGGGATTCCTGGGAGAGCCTGTACAGAAAATACGACTGGTCCTTTTTGCGGTCCGCGCCCATCGATATGTAGAAGCGGCCCTCGGGCGTCCTGCCGGTCCTGGTGTAATGGCCCGTGGCCCATGCGCCGCACCCGTGCTCCACGGCGAACGATGCAAGCGCCGGAAACTTTATCGCCGCGTCGCAGCGCACGCAGGGATTGGGCGTGCGCCCCTTCATGTATTCTGCGCAGAATGGGGCCATTATTTCGCGCTCAAATCGTTTCCTGATATCGACGACATGATGGGGCACGCCGAGACGTTCGGCCGCCTCGGCGGCCTCGGCGAGAATCCCGCCCGATGAGCCGCGCAGGCTCCGGTCGTGCATCTTCAGGGTGAGTCCGATGACCTCGTGTCCCTGTTCGAGAAGGATGAGCGCGGCCGCGGTCGAATCCACTCCGCCGCTCATTGCGACTGCGATTTTCACTGCGTTACTCCGTGACAATGATGACAGGATTCGATATCAGCGGCGGGGATTGAAACTGTCAATATAATTATTGTGCGAATACCGCTTCCCAAGCGGCGCAAGGTGATGCCGAAACCTTCGGCAGAGGGTGGCCCTGAACAGGGGCGGGGTTCTGCTACTTTTTTCACTGGCGAAAAAAGTAGCCAAAAAAGCCATCGCTCAGTCGGCGCGAAGCCTTGCCCCTCATTCGCCGGGCAGGCTTATTAGATGTATGAGTAAATTCACAGGTAGACAAAAATCCAATTCATCGGAAATCTTACGTCACGTCAGCATCAATGGATCAACAGTCCAGGGCGCGTATAAATATCCATATTTGACGCGCCCAACGCGAACATCCTGTTCGCGTTATTGGATCGAAGAAGATTGTTGAAACAAAATTTACTCTGAGCACCGGGGTTGAAAGCGGCGCCCTCGTCATGGAGTCCGCTCCCTTCGAGAAAAATATCTAATCCTTCCTGAAACTGTCCTTTTTATTGAAATCCGGCAGGAACTCTTCGTGACTGTCGAGCTCCTGGATGAGGCAGTTCTCCAGCCCCAGTTCGAGGGCATGGTCGACCGCGCGCCGGTATTCGTCGCGGTAAAGGGTCCTTCTCATCTCAGGGGGGATTTCGGGAAGATCGCGCAGCGGATGGTACTGGGACATGAGTGATATGGATATTTCGGGCCCGTAGGCCGCGAGCCGGTCGAGCACCCGGATGCTGTTCCCGACATTGTCGGGCAGCACGAGGTGGCGAACGCTCATCCCCCTGGCCGCCATGTCCCTGCGATCGAGTTTGAGATGGCCCACCTGTGCGAACATCTCGTCGAGAGCGGCAGACGCTGTGGAGTAGTAATGCGGAACGCCTGAATACTTTTCTCCGAGTTCGTCCGAGCAGTATTTGAGGTCTGGCAGGTATATATCAGCAAGCCCCTGCATGAATTTCAATGCTTCGATCGAGTCATAGCCGTGGGTGTTGTACACGACCGGAATTCCGAGGGATTTCCCTTTTGCGATCTCAATGGCAACTGCGATTTCGCGCACGTACGGAGTGGGCGAGACCAGGTTGATGTTTTCGCAGCCCCGGTCGGCGAGCTCGAAGAAAATGTCTGCAAGGCCCTGCGGGCCGGTCTTTCGCGCGCGGGGCGGCAACGGGTCATGCACGGTCCATCGGCTGATCTGGTGGTTCTGGCAGAACACGCAGCGGAGGTTGCATCCGAGAAAGAATATCGTTCCGGAGCCGCCCCTGCCCGTGAAGAATGGCTCTTCGCCGAAATGCGGGCCGTAGAACGATACATACACGCCGTCGTCGAGGCCGCAATGTCCCGGACGTATCGAACGCTCGGCATTGCACCGGTATCCGCAGAGATTGCATTTCATGGGTTGGGTTTAGTGGTCCCTCCGGGTCAGATTAACGTCGGTGGTTGTATTGTCTGTCGCGACGATCATTCATCCGTAGAAATCGCATCAACATCGACGATGTCCTTGCCCCTGCCGATCGCTCTTTTAT
>Ga0209310_1000873_pt1 | contig 27599 bp, 33 predicted proteins | sample AD_UKC030_MetaG_FD_184415 | JGI IMG/M metagenome (GOLD analysis project Ga0209310, IMG submission 184415) | Active sludge microbial communities of municipal wastewater-treating anaerobic digesters from USA - AD_UKC030_MetaG (SPAdes) (version 2) | ecosystem: Engineered > Bioreactor > Anaerobic >...
CGCCGCGCTCAAACCCGAGGAGCGCGCCGCATTTCGCCTGCGCCGCGACAAGAGCGTTATCGAACTGCAGGTCAAGATCGGCAAGCGCCCGGCCATGCGCGCGGAACAGGAGTAAGCCATGTGTCAATTGCTGGGCATGAACTGCAACACACCGACCGACATCTGCTTTTCCTTCACCGGCTTCCAGGCGCGTGGCGGAGCCACCGATGTGCACTCCGATGGCTGGGGTATCGCTTTCTTCGAGGGACGTGGCACCCGCGTCTTTCTCGAGCCCAAGCCATCCTGCACCTCGCCGCTCGCGGCCCTGGTGCGCCAGTATCCGATCCAATCGAAGAATGTCATCGCCCACATCCGCAAGGCAACGCAAGGTGCCGTCGGGCTTGAAAATACGCATCCTTTCATGCGCGAACTTTGGGGCCGTTACTGGATCTTCGCCCATAACGGCAACCTGCTCGATTTCGCGCCTGAACTCGATGGCTACTATATTCCCGTCGGCGTGACCGACAGCGAACGCGCCTTCTGCTGGCTGCTCCAGAAACTGCGGCGGCGCTTTGGCAGCTCGCCGCCGGCAACGACCGACCTGTTCGCGGCGATTCACGAGTTGACGCTGGAGATTGCCCGCCACGGCGAGTTCAATTTCCTGCTGTCGAACGGCGACTGGCTGTTTGCCCACGCCTCGACCAAGCTCGCCTACATCGTCCGCCAGGCGCCTTTCGCCCAGGCACACTTGAAGGATCAGGACGTCACCGTCGATTTCACTGAAATGACCACGCCCGAAGATCGCGTGGCGGTGATCGCCACCCTGCCGCTGACCGACAACGAAACATGGACGGTGATGCCGGCGGGAACGCTGTGGTGGTTCGCCGAAGGGGAAGCGGTATCGATGCTTGAAACCGTAGCGGGCCCGGTGAAGCCGCCGGCAAGCTGAAACAGCGCGGCTACTTGCCGATTCTGCGGAAAATTTCTTCGGTACGATCCAGTTCGTCGTCCATCTCGGCATCCATTTTTGCCTGTTTTTCGGGGTCGACCGCAACCGGCAGGGTTTCCGGTGCCGGCCGCGACACCAGCCGCGCGGCCAGGATGCCGAGTTCGTACAGCAGGCACATCGGGATCGCCAGCGCCAGCTGCGAAACGACATCCGGCGGCGTCACCACAGCGGCGACAACGAATGCGCCGACAATGAAATAGGAACGCCATTCCCTCAGCTTCTCGACGGTCACGATACCGAGCTTGACCAGGATGACCAGCGCCACCGGCACCTGGAAGGCGATGCCGAAAGCGAGGAACATCGTCATCACGAAGGACAGGTAGGCTTCGATGTCCGGCGCCGGGGTAATGCTTTTCGGCGCAAAGCTGTTAATGAAACTGAACACCTGCCCGAAAACGAAGAAATAACAGAAGGCCATGCCAAGCATGAACAGGAGGGAACTGCAGACGATCAGCGGAATGCCGAGCCGCTTCTCGTGCGCGTACAAGCCCGGCGCGATGAAGGCCCACGCCTGGTAGAGAATGAACGGCAGCGCCAGCACGAAGGCGACCATGGCGGTGACCTTGAGCGGCACCATGAACGGCGTGATGACCCCGATGGCAACCATCTTGGTGCCCTCGGGCAAGGCGGCGGTCAGCGGCGCGGCGAGGATGTCGTAGATGGCGCCCGGCCCCGGATAGAGACAAAGGATGCCGAGCACCGCGCCCACCGCGATCAGGCTGCGCAACAAGCGGTCGCGCAGCTCGACGAGGTGCGAGATGAACGACTCTTCAGGCGCGGCGCTGTCCTGCTCGCTCATGCTGCCGGCTTGCCCGCATCAGGCGTGGCGGGTGGAGTGAGCGAAGGCTCGGGTGTCACGGGGGTGCCGGCCAGTTGGGCGGCCTCCTGCAACTCGGTAACCGCCGCTTGGGCCGGCGCCTCCACAGCGTTACGCGCCGACTCGTATTCCTTGCGCACCGAGTCTTCGAGGGCGCGGGCGGAGTCGGTCACTTGTGACTGCAGTTTCTTCAATTCGTCGAGCTGGATTTCACGGTTGATGTCGGATTTGACATCGTTGACGTAGCGCTGCGCGCGGCCGAGCAGATGCCCCAGCGTGCGCGCCACTTTCGGCAGCTTCTCCGGCCCGATGACGAGCAGGGCGACGACGCCGATAACCATGAGTTCGGAAAAGCCGATATCGAACATATATAGTTGCTGGTTGTTAGTTGTTAGCGGTCAGCCAGTAGCTAGCGACCGGGAACCAGCAACTAGCTCTTCGTCTTTTCCTTGACTTCGACGTCGATCGTCTGCCCGGTGACCTTCTCGGCCGGTGCGGCGTCAGCCGGCTTGTCGGTCGCGTTGGCGTCCTTCATGCCGTCCTTGAAGCCCTTGACCGCGCCGCCGAGATCCTGCCCGACGTTGCGCAATTTCTTGGTGCCGAAAATCAGCAGCACGATGACCAGTACGATCAGCCAGTGCCAAACGGAAAAACTGCCCATGGTTGTCTCCTAGATGCGTTTTAGCATGGGGCCGACCGGTTCCGGCCCGCCCACGATATGCAGGTGCAGGTGCGGCACTTCCTGGTTGCCGATCCGCCCTGTATTGATGATGACGCGGAAGCCGTCGGGGCTGCCCTGCGCGGTCGCGATTTCGTTGGCCCTGGCCAGCATCTTGCCCAATACCGCCGTATCTTCGGCAACCACCGTGGCCAGCGAGGTGATGTGCTTTTTCGGAATCACCAGCACATGCACCGGGCGCGCCGGATTGATGTCGTTGAAGGCGAGGATGTCCTCGTCTTCGTAGACTTTCTGCGCCGGAATCTTGCCTTCGACGATCCTGCAGAAAATACAGTCGCTCACTTGGCGCCCCGGGCGGCCTTTTCATCGATGCCGGAAATGCCTTCACGACGGCGCATTTCCTGCGAAACGTCCTCGATACCGAGATCGTAGTAGGCGAGCAATACCAGCACATGGTAGATCACGTCGGTCGATTCCCAGACCACCTTTAGGCGCTTGCCTTCCTTGCCGGCCATGATCAACTCGGCGCACTCTTCGCCGATCTTTTTCAGGATCGAATCCGGGCCGTCCGCGATCAGCTTGGCGGTGTAGGACTTCTCCGGGTCGGCATGCTTGCGCGTGGCCAGGGTTTCGGAGAGGCGGTGCAGGATGTCATGCGTGCTCATTTGTAGATTTCCTTCGGGTCTTTCAAAACCGGTTCGGCGGGAATCCAGCGATCCCCGTTCAACTCATTGAAAAAGCAACTCTGGCGACCGGTATGGCAAGCGATGCCGCCGATCTGTTCAATTTCCAGCAACAATACGTCGCCATCGCAATCGGTGCGGATCGAGCGAATTTTCTGTAAATGCCCGGATTCTTCGCCCTTGCGCCACAGTCGCTGGCGTGAACGGGACCAGTATACCGCGTTGCCGCAGCGAACCGTTTCCTGAAGCGACTCACGGTTCATGTAAGCGAACATCACGACGCGACGGTTTTCGTCCTGGGCGATGGCCGGAATCATGCCGTCGGCGTCCCACTTCAGTGCCTCCAGCCAGGGTAATGCGTTGTCGAGGTCGCTCACAGGCGAACCTCGATGCCGCGTGCCGCCATGTATTCCTTGGCCTGGCGCACGGTGTATTCGCCAAAGTGGAAAATCGAGGCGGCCAGTACCGCATCGGCACGCCCTTGCGTAACGCCATCGGCCAGATGCTGCAGGTTGCCGACACCGCCGGAAGCGATCACGGGGATTCCGACCGCATCGGACACGGCGCGCGTCAGCGCCAGGTCAAAACCGTTCTTGGTGCCGTCGCGATCCATGCTGGTCAGCAGGATTTCGCCTGCACCCAGCATTTCGACCCGTTTTGCCCAGTCGACCGCATCCAGTCCGGTATCGTTGCGCCCGCCGTGGGTGAAGACATGCCACTGGCCCGGCGCGACCTGCTTGGCGTCAATGGCTACGACGATGCACTGTGAGCCAACCTTGCTCGAGGCGTTGAACACCAGATCCGGATCGTTGACCGCCGCCGTGTTCATCGACACCTTGTCGGCGCCGGCGTTGAGCAGGCGACGAACGTCTTCCACCTTGCGCACGCCGCCACCGACGGTCAGCGGAATGAAGACTTGCTCGGCGCAGGCTTCGACGATGTGCAGGATGATGTCGCGCTGGTCGGAAGATGCGGTGATGTCGAGGAAGGTGACCTCGTCGGCGCCCTGCTCGTCGTAGCGCCGGGCAATCTCGATCGGGTCGCCGGCATCGCGCAGGTCGACGAAATTGGTACCTTTGACGACGCGGCCAGCCGTGACATCAAGACAGGGAATGATGCGCTTGGCGAGCATCAGGCGCCCAGCTCGTCGGCAAGCCTCTGGGCCGCGGCGAAGTCGAGCGAACCATCGTAGACTGCGCGGCCGGCGATGGTACCGACGACACCCTCATGTTCGACGGCGCACAGCGCCTTGATGTCGTCGAGGTTGGACAGGCCACCCGAAGCGATCACCGGAATGGTCAGCGCCTGCGCCAGACGCACCGTGGCTTCGATGTTGATGCCGGACAGCATGCCGTCACGACCGATGTCGGTGTAGATGATGGCTTCGACGCCGTAATCCTCGTATTTCTTGCCGAGGTCGACGACATCGTGGCCGGTCAGCTTCGACCAGCCGTCGGTCGCCACCTTGCCGTCCTTGGCGTCGAGCCCGACGATGATGTGGCCGGGGAAAGCCGTGCAGGCATCGTGCAGAAAACCGGGATTCTTGACGGCGGCGGTGCCGATGATGACGTAGGTCAGGCCGTCGTCCAGGCAACGTTCGATGGTATCGAGATCGCGGATGCCACCGCCCAGCTGCACCGGGATGTCGTCGCCGACTTCGCGCAAGATGGCCTTGATCGCCGATTCGTTCTTCGGCTTGCCGGCAAAGGCGCCGTTGAGGTCGACCAGATGCAGGCGACGGGCGCCCTGTTCGACCCAATGGCGAGCCTGTTCAGCCGGGCTTTCCGAAAAGACGGTGGCCTGTTCCATCAGGCCTTGCTTGAGACGGACGCACTGGCCGTCCTTGAGATCGATGGCGGGAATTATCAGCATGGAGTTTCAGATGAGAGAGGTCTCGGCAGCAGCACCTCAGGGACGCCACTCGACAAAGTTTTGCAGCAGTTGCAGGCCGTCGCGAGCACTTTTCTCGGGGTGGAATTGAACCGCGAAGATATTATCCCGCCCCACCGCGCAGGTAAAGGGGACGCCATATTCGCAGCGACCAGTAACCAGCGCCGGATCAGCGGGCTGTACGAAATAGCTGTGCACGAAGTAGAAGCGGGCGCCGTCGGCAATGCCATTCCACAACGCGTGCGGCGTCTGGCGCACTTCGTTCCAGCCCATGTGCGGCACTTTCAGGCGCACGCCATCCGCCAGCACCATCTTTTCGTCCGGAAAGCGGACGACATTGCCCGGGAAAACGCCCAGCGCCGGCACGTCGCCTTCGTCCGAGTGCGCGAACAGCATCTGTTCGCCGACGCAGATACCGAGAAAGGGCTTTTCTTGCGCGGCTTGCAGCACGGCGGCACGCAGCCCGCGCATGTCGAGCTCGCGCATGCAGTCCGGCATCGCGCCCTGGCCGGGAAAGACGACGCGCTCGGCGGCAGCCACGACGGCCGGGTCAGCCGTGACGACGACTTCCCTGCCCTGCGCGACGTGCTCCAGCGCCTTCGACACGGAACGCAGGTTGCCCATGCCGTAGTCGATGACGGCAATGGTGTTACCGGCGGGTTTGCCAACACTCACAGCGAGCCTTTCGTCGACGGCATGGCACCGGCCATGCGCGGATCGGGCGTAGCCGCCATGCGCAGGGCACGGCCGAAGGCCTTGAACACGGTTTCCGCCTGATGGTGGGCATTGACGCCACGCAGGTTGTCGATGTGCAGGGTCATGCCGGCGTGATTGACCAGCCCCTGGAAAAACTCGTTGACCAGATCGACATCGAACTGGCCGATCGTCGCGCGGGTGAACGGCACGTTGAATTCGAGGCCGGGCCGACCGGAGAGGTCGATGACGACGCGCGACAGCGCTTCGTCCAGCGGCACGTAGCTGTGGCCGTAGCGGGTCAGCCCTTTCTTGTCGCCCCAGGCCTTGGCCAGCGCCTGACCGACGGTGATGCCGATATCTTCCACCGTGTGGTGGGCGTCGATATGCAAATCGCCCTGGGCGGCGACATCGAGGTCGATCAGCCCGTGGCGGGCGATCTGGTCGAGCATGTGATCGAGAAAGGGGACGCCGGTGGCGAACTTGCCCTGGCCGGTGCCATCGAGATCGAGACGCACGGTGATCTGCGTCTCCAGGGTGTTACGGGTAATTTCAGCTTGCCGCATGACGTAAGGCCGCGAAGGCGTTGGAATAGAGGGCCATGATACCATTTCGCCCTACTTTTACGCTTTCCGTGAATTCCCCATGAGTCGCTTCTGGAGCCGGGTCGTCCGCGACCTCACCCCCTACGTGCCGGGCGAGCAGCCCAAGCTGGCCAACCTGGTCAAGCTGAATACCAACGAAAACCCGTTCCCGCCCTCGCCGAAGGTGTTGGCGGCAATCCGGGCGGAACTCGGCGACGATGCTGCGCGCCTGCGGCTCTACCCCGACCCGAACGCCGACCTGCTCAAGAATGCCATCGCCAAAACGCACGGCGTGACGGCGCAACAGGTCTTCGTCGGCAACGGCTCGGACGAGGTACTGGCGCACGTCTTCATGGCACTGTTGAAGCACGAGGCGCCCATTCTTTTCCCCGACATCACCTACAGTTTCTACCCGGTTTACTGCAGGCTGTACGGCATCGAATACCGCACAGTACCGCTCGCCGACGATTTCAGCATCGATCCGGCCGCCTATTGCGGTCAACCGGAAAAAACGGCCAAAATCGGCGGCATCATCTTCCCCAACCCGAATGCGCCGACCGGCCGCCTGCTATCGCTCGCCGCCATCGAACAGATGCTCCGGGCCAACCCGGATGCCGTCGTTGTCGTCGATGAGGCCTACGTCGATTTCGGCGGCGAGTCGGCAATCAAGCTGGTCGGCCGGTACGACAACCTGCTGGTCGTGCACACGCTCTCCAAGTCGCGCTCGCTGGCCGGGCTGCGCGTCGGCTTCGCCGTCGGCCACCCTGATCTGATCGAAGCGCTGGAGCGGGTGAAGAACAGCTTCAACTCCTATCCGCTCGACCGCGTCGCCATCGTCGGTGCCGTTGCCGCAATGGAAGATGAGGCTTACTTCGCCGACTGTTGCCGCCAGGTCGTCGCCACTCGCGACAGGCTGACCGCCGATCTGGCCGCGCTTGGCTTCACGGTACTGCCTTCCGCCGCCAATTTCATCTTCGCCCGCCACCCGCAGCGCGACGCTGCGGCACTCGCCAAGTCGCTGCGCGAACGCAGCATCATCGTCCGCCACTTCAAGCTGCCGCGCATCGACCAGTTCCTGCGCATCACCGTCGGCACCGACGGCGAATGCCAGGCGCTCGTCACCGCGCTGCGCGAAATTTTGGCCTGAGCATGTCCTGCGGTACCTGCACGCTGTGCTGCAAGACGATGAAGGTCCATGAACTGGACAAGGCGGCGCACGTCTGGTGCGCGCATTGCAACGTCGCCAAGGGCTGCGCGATTTACGAAACGCGCCCCGAGTCGTGCCGCATCTACGACTGCCTGTGGCTGCAAACGCAGCGCCTGGCCCGACCAATGGCGGCGGAACTGCGCCCGGACCGCTGCCGCGTCGTGCTCGGCACGGCGAATGGCGGCGAGGACGTGATTCTCTACCTCGACCCGGATCGCCCCGATGCCTGGAAACGCCCGGCGATGCAAGGTTTCCTCCGTGAGCTGCACGGGCGCGGCATCCGCGTATTCCTGAGTAGCAACGACGTGCTGCGGCCCCTGGCGAGTTGATCCGGACGCGCCTGCTGCGGTCGACCGTCAAAAACAGGCAAAAATCAAAGCACGCCGCTCAGGCCCAAGGCAGCGCCCACCGCGATGTACCACAGCGGATGCAGCTTGGAACGCAGATTGGCGACCACCGTGGCCGCCGCCACCGCCCATGCCGCCCAGCCGAACTGTGCCGCCTGCGCGATCAGCGTCGCCCCGGAGAAAATCAGCCCCACCGCCAGCGGCGCGACGCCGAGGCTGACCGCCTTCTGCCAGCGCTTGCCGGAAAAGCTGTCCCAGCGGTCGATCAGCAGGTAGATCAGGACACTCATCGGCAGGCACATGGCCAGCGTCGCCGCCAGCGCGCCGGCCAGCCCGGCGATTTCCCAACCGATCAGCGTAACGACCAGCACATTCGGCCCCGGCGCAGCCTGGGCGATGGCGTAGAGGTGAGTGAAAGTGGTGTCGTCGAGCCAGTGATGGTTCTCAACCACGACCCGGTGCATTTCCGGCAACAGCGCCGTAGCGCCGCCGAAAGCCACAAGGGAAAGCAGCGCGAATTCCAGGAATAGTTCGCCGGCGACGCTCATTTCCGGCCCAGCCGCCAATAAGCGACGCCGCCTGAAAGAAGCAGGCCGGCGATCATCACGATGGGCATCGGCCAGCGCAGCCAGGCGATGGCGGCGACGGTCAACACCGTAAACGGCAGGAAAAAGGGCTTGTCCTTGAGCGCCGTCCCCATCCGCCAGGCCATCGCGAAAAGCAGGCCGCAGCCGGCGGCGGCAATGCCGCGCAACATGCCTTGGGCGAGCGGCAGACTGCCCCATCGGTCGTAGGCCAGGGCCAGCAGCAGGACGATCAGCAGCGGCGCGGCCAACAGCCCGAGCGGCGCGACGATGGCCCCGGCAACGCCTTGGTAACGCTTGCCGACGACCACGGAAAGGTTGATGACATTGGGGCCGGGCAGGAACTGGCACAGGCCGAGTTGGGTATTGAATTCGTCGGCGCTCATCCAGCGCTTCTGTTCCACCAGCATGCGCCGGGCGAAGGGCAGCACGCCGCCGAAGCCGGAGAGGCCGACCGCCGAGAAACCCAAAAAAAGCGCCCGGAGATCCGGGCAGCTTCGGGGATGCGGGTCCGTTGCGGTCGACACCGTTTTCAGGTCAGTTTTCGAGCCGGAACTCGGCCGATTTGGCATGTGCCGGCAGGCCTTCACCGTGCGCCAGCGTCGAAGCAATGCGGCCCAGCGTCTGGGCACCGGCCCTGGAAACCTTGATCAGGCTGGTGCGCTTCTGGAAATCATAGACGCCGAGCGGCGACGAGAAGCGAGCCGAACCGGAAGTCGGCAATACGTGATTCGGCCCGGCGCAGTAGTCGCCGAGCGACTCGGAGGTGTAGTGGCCGATGAAGATGGCGCCAGCGTGATGAATCTTGCTCACCCATGGATCGGGGTCGGCCAGCGCCAGTTCGAGGTGTTCCGGCGCGACGCGGTTGGCGATGGCGATGGCTTCGTCTAGATCGCGCACCAGAATGAAGGCACCACGATTGGTCAGCGAGGTTTCGATCACCGCGCGACGCGGCATCGTGGGCAACAGTTTTTCGATGCTGGCCTGCACTTGCTCGATGAAGCCGGCATCGGTGCAGATCAGGATCGATTGTGCCAGTTCGTCGTGCTCGGCCTGCGAGAAGAGGTCCATCGCCACCCAGTCCGGGTTGCCCGAGCCATCCGAGACGACGAGGATTTCCGACGGGCCGGCCACCATGTCGATGCCGACGATGCCGAACACCCGACGCTTGGCAGTGGCGACATAGGCGTTGCCGGGGCCGACGATCTTGTCGACCTGCGGCACGGTCTGCGTGCCGTAGGCCAGCGCGCCGACAGCCTGCGCGCCGCCCATCGTGAACACGCGGTCGACGCCGGCCAGACAGGCAGCAGCCAGCACCAGCTGGTTCTTTTCGCCATCCGGCGTCGGCACGACCATGATGAGTTCCTTGACACCTGCCACCTTGGCCGGAATCGCGTTCATCAGCACCGACGACGGGTATGCCGCCTTGCCGCCTGGCACATAGAGGCCGACGCGGTCGAGCGGAGTGATCATCTGGCCGAGCATGGTGCCGTCGGCCTCGGTATACGACCAGCCGTCCAGCTTCTGCCGCTCGTGGTAGGCGCGAACGCGATTGGCGGCCGCTTCCAGCGCGGCGCGGCGGTCGGCCGGCAGGCTGTCGAGCGCCTGCTGCATCTCCATCTTCGACAGCTCGAGATCGGCCATCGCAGCGGCACTCAGGCGATCGAACTTGTTGGTGTATTCGACCACGGCGGCATCGCCGCGCGCCTTCACGTCGGCCAGGATGCCGGCGACGGTACGTTCGATCCCTTCATCCGCCGCTGCCTCGAAGGCCAGCAGCGCATCCATTTTTGCCTTGAAATCGGCGTCGACCGTGGCAAGCCGTTTAATGGCGACCATTTACTCCTCCACCGCCTGTGCAAAGGCGTCGATGATCGGTTGCAGGGTTTCGCGCTTGACCTTGAGCGAAGCCTGATTGACTACCAGACGCGATGAAATGTCCATGATGTGCTCGCAGGCGACCAGTTTGTTGGCCTTCAGCGTGCCGCCGGTCGACACCAGATCGACGATGGCATCGGCCAAACCGGCCAGCGGTGCCAGTTCCATCGAGCCGTAAAGCTTGATCAGGTCGATATGGACGCCCTTGGCGGCGAAATGCTCGCGCGCCGTCTTGGTGTATTTGGACGCCACCTTGAGGCGATTGCCCTGGCGCACGGCGCTGGCGTAATCGAAGCCTTCGGGAATGGCGACCATCATCCGGCACTTGGCGATCTTCAGGTCGAGCGGCGCGTAGAGACCCTCGCCGCCATGCTCGATCAGCACGTCCTTGCCGGCCACGCCGATGTCGGCGGCGCCGTACTGGACATAGGTCGGCACGTCGGTGGCGCGCACGATGACCACCCGCACGTTCGGCTGGTTGGTCTCGATAATCAGCTTTCTGGAGGTTTCCGGGTTCTCGGTCGGAACGATCCCTGCCGCTGCCAGCAACGGCAGGGTTTCGTCGAAAATGCGGCCCTTGGACAGGGCGATGGTGATGGTCGTCACGTGGACTCTTGCTGAAATGGCGAAAGCGCCATTTTAGCAGAGCCCTACAGATAGCCGAGGTGACGCGGCAGCCAGAGCGCCAATTCGGGCACGAAAGTCACCAGCAACATCGTCGCCCCCATTGCAGCGACCATCCACAGCACCCAGCCGACCGTCGACTCCATCGCGATGCCCGCCATCCGGCTGGTCACCATCAGGTTGACCCCCATCGGCGGCGTGAACTGGCCGACCGCCATGTTCATCGTGATGATGACGCCGAACCACACCAGATCCCAGTTGAAATGCAGGGCGATCGGTACCAGCAGCGGCAGGAAGATGAAGTAGATCGAAATGGCATCGAGGAACATGCCGGCGACCAGCAGCAAGGCCTGGATCGAGAGCAACATGACGGTTTCCGACAGGCCCGTGCCGAGCACGACCCTGGCCAGATGATCGAACGTGCTGAGTGTGCTGCTCGCCCAGGCGAAGACGCTGGCCAGCGCAACGATGATCATGATTACCGAGGAAATTTCCGCCGACTCGACGAGAACGTTGTAGACCTCGCGCCAAGTCAGCGTGCGATAAACGACCATCCCGACAAGAAGTCCATAAAACACCGCCACGACAGCCGCCTCGGTCGGCGTGAAGGCGCCGCTGCGCATGCCGCCAAGGATGATGACCGGCGCCAGCAGCCCCCAGCCGGCCTCCTTCAGGCTCTGCCAGAACGGCGGGCGCGTTTCGGCCGGTTCGGCCTCGAAGTCATGGCGAACCGACAGCCACCAGGCCATCAGGATCAAGGAAACGCCGGCCAGAATGCCGGGGATGATACCGGCGGCAAACAAGGCCGGAACCGAGGCCTGGGGGACCAGCAGGCTGTAGATGACGAAGGCGATCGACGGCGGAATCAGGATGCCGGTCGAACCGGCCGCGCCGATCACACTGGCGGTGAAGGCGCGCGGATAACCGGCCTTGATCATCGACGGCAGCATTACGGCGCCGACCGCCGCCGAATCGGCGGGGCCGGAACCGGAAATCCCGCCCATGATCATCGCCACCAGAATCGCGACGATCGCCAGACTGCCGCGCCGCTCGCCGACCAGCGCCGAGGCGAAACGCACAATGCCGGCCGCCACGCCGGCACGCTCGAAAATCAGGCCGGCGATGACGAAAACCGGGATCGCCATCAGCGGATACTTGGCGATGCCGGTGTAAACATTGGTCGGCAAGGACAACATGCCAAAACCGGAAAGCGCGACTACGGCGGTGCCGGCCAGGCCCATGGCCACCGCCAGCGGCACGCCGGCCAGCATCAGAAAAATGAAAATGCCGAAGAGTAGCCAGTCCATCACTTCGCTCCCCGCCACAGCAGCGCCAGCAGGCGCAGCACGATCAACAGCGAGAGCAGCGGCAGCCACACCGTGTACCACCATTGCGGCACGCCCAGCGAGGGCGAGGTGACCTCGAAGCGGTAGTCATCCCAGGCCATCGAGGTGCCATACCAGGTCAGCAGACCGAACATCAGCAGGGAACACAGGATCGCGAAACGACCGGCCAGCGCCTTCAGGGCAGCATTGCCCTCGACCAGATAGCCGATGGAAATATGGTGATTGGTGGCAAACGCATGCGCGGTGCCGACCAGCGCCATGACCACCAGCAGCGCCACTGATATTTCCTCGGTGAAAGCAAAGGAAATATCGGTGAAATAGCGCACCAGCACGTTGGCCATGGTCAACAGGCAGAGAATGCCCATCGACGCGGCCATCAGGAAGCGTTCGACGGCCGCGAGCGTCAGCTTGCTGCCGGAAGCGGCCGCATTTTCATGATCGGACATCGGCGGTTCAGCGTTTGGCGATGGAAGTTTCAGCCTTCTTCACCAGATCGACGCCGATGGTCTTGCTCCACTTGTCGTAAACCGGGCGCGTGGCCTGCACGAAGGCAGCCCGCTGCTCGGCAGTCGGATTGGTCACCGTGACGCCGGAAGCTTCGATCTGCTTGAGCACCGTGTTGTCGTTGCCGGCAATGCCCTTGCGCGCTTTCTCGACGTTCTCACGCCCGGCCTGCAACGCCGCCTGGCGGACAGCCTCGCGGTCGGCAGGAGTCCAGCTATTCCACACCTGCTTGTTGACGACGAAGATCAACGGGTCGGCCACGTAATGCCAGAGGGTCAGATGCTTCTGACCGACCGTGACCAGCTTGGCGGCGACGAACACGGAAAGCGGGTTTTCCTGGCCGTCGACCGCGCCCGAGGCCAGCGCCGGCTGGGCATCGGCCCAACTCATCTGGGTCGGGTTGGCGCCGAGTGCCGAGAAGGTCTCGTTGTAGAGCGGCGAGCCGACAACACGGAACTTCATGCCTTTCATGTCGGCCGGCGAAGAGATCGGGCGCTTGGAATTGGACATCTCGCGGAAACCGTTCTCACCCCAGGCCAGCGGAATTACGTCGCCCTTCTTTTCGAGCACTGCAAACAAATCCTTGCCGACCTCGCCCTGCGTCAGCGCGTCGATCGCCTTGTAGTCGGGCATCAGGAAAGGCAGTGAGAAAAGGTTCAACTCCTTGATCTGCGGCGACCAGTTGATGGTCGAGCCGATCGACATGTCGATGACTCCCTGGCGGATGGCGGTGAATTCACGCGTCTGCTCGCCGCCGACCAGCGAGTTACCCGAATAGAGCTTGATGACGATGCGCCCCTGCGTCTTTTCCTTGACCAGCTCGATCCAGCGCTCGCCAGCCTGGCCCCAGGGAAAGGCCGTCCCCAGGGTCGTCGACAAACGATATTCCGCGCGGTAGGTCTGGGCCTGGGCACCCCCGGCGGCCAACAGCGTGGTGGCGACAGCGGTAGCGATAAAGGTTCTGCGCAGCATCGTTCTCTCCTAGTTTTATTAGGGCAAAACTCGGATTATGGGCGCACGCCATGCCATGCGCAACCTGAAAGCGGGCAGAGCGTAGACGCAAAAAAGCCCGGCGAACCGGGCTTTCTCGATACAGGCTAGGCCGTGACTTATTCAGCCGGGCGGATGTTTGCAGCCTGCTTGCCCTTCGGGCCGGTGACGACATCGAAGGTCACCTTCTGGTTTTCGGCCAGGGTCTTGAAACCGTTGCCTTGAATGGCGGAGAAGTGAGCGAAGAGATCTTCGCCGCCTTCGGACGGGGAGATAAAACCAAAACCCTTGGAGTCATTGAACCACTTAACGGTACCAGTTGCCATTTGATAGCTTCCTAAAAAAAATACGGGCTTGCGCCACAAAAATACGAGAACCAAGACCGAGGAGCTGACAAACCGTGGTACGGCGCAGGAACAAAACACTGCCTGGAAATCCCGAGTCTCGGAGTATGGGGCACGGATTCGATAATGCAAAGCGTTTTTTGGCCGTTTTTTGGCCATTTCCCGGGGTTGGCTGCGGTCGACAGCGAAAAACAGCCAATTTTCGCGAATCAATGCACTCGCTTGACCGAAGCGCCGAGGCGAGCGAGTTTTTCCTCGATCCGCTCGTAGCCACGATCGAGGTGATAGATGCGATCGATCAAGGTTTCACCCTGCGCTACCAGCCCGGCAATCACCAGCGACGCGGAGGCGCGCAGATCGGTCGCCATCACGCTCGCGCCTTCGAGGCGATCGACGCCGCGCACGACGGCATTGTTGCCCTCGATCTGGATGTCGGCACCGAGGCGCGCCAGTTCGCTGACATGCATGAAACGGTTCTCGAAGATGGTTTCGCGGATGGTCGCGACGCCATCGGCGATGCAGTTGATAGCCATGAACTGGGCCTGCATGTCGGTCGGGAAAGCCGGGTACGGCGCCGTGCGCAGGCTGACCGCCTTGAGACGCGGCGGTGCCTGCAGGCGGATGGCATCGCGCTCGACGGTGATCTCGCAGCCGGCATCCATCAGCTTGTCCACCACGGTATCGAGGTAGGCGGCCGAGGTTTTCAGCAGGCGAACGTCGCCGCCGGTGGCCGCTGCGGCACACAGGTAGGTGCCGGTTTCGATGCGGTCGGGCATGATGGCGTGCGTGGCGCCATGCAATTTTTCGACGCCCTGGATACGAATGATGTCGGTGCCAGCGCCGGATATACGCGCCCCCATGCTGACCAGGCAGTTGGCCAGATCGACCACCTCCGGCTCGCGCGCGGCGTTTTCGATGATCGTCTCGCCATCGGCTAGGCAGGCAGCCATCATCAGGTTTTCGGTGCCGGTGACGGTAACCATGTCGGTACAGATGCGCGCGCCCTTCAGCCGCTTGGCCGTGGCGTGGACATAGCCCTGCTCGACCCTGATCTCGGCACCCATCGCCTGCAAGCCCTTGATGTGCTGATCGACCGGCCGCGCTCCGATGGCGCAGCCGCCGGGCAACGATACCCGCGCCTCGCCACAACGGGCGACCAGCGGACCGAGCACCAGAATCGAGGCGCGCATGGTCTTGACCATCTCGTAGGAGGCGACCGGGTTGTTCAAACCGCCACCGTCGAGCACCATGCCGTCGACCCCGTCCATCGTCACCTTGATACCCATGTCGCCGAGCAGGCGCAGCATGGTCGAAATGTCGTTGAGGTGCGGCACGTTGGTGAAATGCAGCGGATCAGCCGTCAGTAGCGAGGCGCAGAGGATGGGTAGCGCGGCATTCTTGGCGCCGGAAATGGCGACTTCGCCGGAAAGGGCGGCACCGCCCTGAATCAATAACTTATCCACGCTGGGCGCTCCATTCTTCCGGGGTCAGGGTCTGGAAGGAAAGGGCGTGCAGTTCCCCGGTTGCTAGCTTTTCCTTGAGCATCTTGTAAACGTGCTGATGACGCTGGACACGGTTCAGGCCGGCAAACTCCCGGCTGACCACGATCGCCTGAAAATGCTGTCCATCGCCATCGAGGGCGAGATAGTCGCAGGCCATGCCGGCGAGGATGAGTTCTTTGATATGTTCGGGATTCATGTTGATTCAGGCTCTGAGTTTCCAGCCCCGCTTGAGCAGCCCCAGCGTCAGCAAGGACACGGCAACGAAGCAGGCGACGACGACCGTCAGGCTGACTTCGGGCGCCACGTCGGAGACGCCGAAAAAGCCGTAACGGAAGCCGTCGATCATGTAAAAGACGGGATTGTAATGCGACACGCGCTGCCAGACTGCCGGCAAGCTGTGAATCGAGTAGAAAACACCGGACAGCATGGTCAGCGGCATGATCAGGAAATTCTGGAAGGCGGCGAGCTGGTCGAACTTTTCCGACCAGAGGCCGGCGATCATGCCCAGCGCGCCGAGCACGGCACCAGACAGCACGGCAAAAGCCAGCACCCACAGCGGCGCCGCCAAGCGCAGTTCGGCAATCCACAAGGTCGCCACCAGCACGCCGACACCGACCATCAGGCCGCGCACGACCGACGCCAGCACATAGGCGGCAAAAAAGGCCCCATAAGGAATCGGCGGCAATAGCACGAAGACGATAGACCCCGTGATCTTGGCCTGGATCAGGCTCGATGACGAGTTGGCGAAGGCGTTTTGCAGCACCTGCATCATGACCAGTCCGGGAACCAGGAAACTGATGTAGCGCACGCCATGCACCTGTACATGCTCGTCGAGCACGTGGCCGAAAATCAGCAGGTAAAGCAGCGCCGTCAACACAGGCGCGGCGACGGTCTGGAAAGCGACTTTCCAGAAGCGCAGCAATTCCTTGTAGAAGAGGGTCCAGAAGCCGATCACTGGTTCATCGTCCGCACAAAGACGTCTTCCAGCGAACCGCCGGGATGCGCCGCCATCAGGTTGGCCGTGGTATCGAGCGCGATGATGCGCCCCTGTTTCATCAGCGCAATACGCCCGCACAAGGCTTCGGCTTCTTCCAGGTAATGCGTGGTCAGGATGATCGTGTGCCCCTCGCCGTTCAGGCGCCGCACGAACTGCCACAAGCCCTGACGCAATTCGACATCGACCCCGGCTGTCGGCTCGTCGAGGACGATCACCGGCGGCTTGTGCACCAGCGCCTGGGCCACCAGCACGCGACGTTTCATGCCGCCGGAAAGACGGCGCATGTTGGTGTCGGCCTTGGCGGTCAGATCGAGGTTTTCGAGGATCTCGTCGATCCAGTCGTCGTTGTGGCGCAGCCCGAAATAGCCCGATTGGATACGCAGGGTTTCGCGCACCGAGAAAAAAGGATCGAAAACGATTTCCTGCGGCACTACCCCGAGCAGGCTGCGCGCCTTGCGATAATCCTTGACGACATCGTGACCGAGCACGGCGAGCCTGCCCGAATCGGCGCGCACCAGACCGGCAAGGGTCGAGATCAGCGTCGTCTTGCCGGCCCCGTTCGGCCCCAGCAGGCCGAAAAACTCGCCCTCGGCGATTTCGAGAGAAACACCGGCCAAAGCTTTCAGCGAACCGAAATGCTTGACGACGTCAACGATGGAAACTGCGGCAGCCATGAATTCCCCTCAGGCGAGGGGCAACAGTTCGGTGACGCCGTACAGTTCGGCCAGCGAACGCACGCCCGCCGGAATATGGGCAAACTTGAGGGTTGACCGCGACAGGCTGGCGACACGCAACCAGCCGAGCATGACCGCAACGGCCGACGAATCGGCGTCTTCGACCTGCGCCAGATCGAAAATCTGCTCGCCCGGCTGCAAAGCACAACGGCCTGCTTCAAGCAGGCCGCGCGCGTTGGCCATCACCATCGGCACCTTGATCACGAGGCGCTGCGCCTCACGTTCGATCATTTACCGTCTGCCTTGGCCAGATTACCTTCGAGCGACTTGTTCTTGGCCGCAATCGCCTTGATCAGGCCATCGATGCCGCCGTTGCGGACTTCATGCCCGAACTGGTCACGGTAATTGGTTACCAGACTGATGCCGGCCACCGAAACATCGTAAACCTTCCAGCCGGCATCAAGTTTCTCCAGGCTGTAATCGATCTGTACCGGCTGATTGCCCGGCTGCTGCACCTCGGTACGAACAACGACTTCGGTATCGCCGGGGTTCATCCTGAACGGCCTGTAGACCACCTTCTGGTTCTTGTAACCGGTCAGCGCGTTCGAATAGGTTCGCACCAGCAGCGTCTTGAACTCCGATGTCAGCTGCTGTTGCTGCTGCGGCGATGCCTTGCGCCAATCCTTGCCGACCGCAAGCGCCGTCATGTGCTGGAAATTGAAATGCGGAATCACCTTGGCATCGACCAGGTCGACCGCCTTCCTGGCGTTGCCGTTCTGGATATCCTTGTCCTTGCGGACGATCTCCAGCACCTCCTCGGTCACCTGCCTGACCAGCGCATCGGGCGCCTCCTGCGCCAGCGCAAGCGAAGCCAGCAACATGGCAAAGGCAAGAACAATCAGTTTCTTCATCATCACTTTCAATCCAGTACATCTTCCAGCCGCGGCGGGCTGCCATCAAAAATCTGGTTGCGGCGGCGTTGCAGGTAGGCATCGCGAACATAGGCATATTTGTCGAGCGCCGCTTCGTCGACCACCTTGTCCGACGGCAGCAGGCTGGCCCGGACATCGATAAAGCGCAGGGCCACCAAGCTGTTGCGGGTGGCGACCGACTTGTTGATCATGTACCAGGTCGGGTCCGTGTAGATATCGACGATCAGGCCACCGGTATCGCGCACCGTCCGCGGCCCGACCAGCGGCCAGAACAGGAAGCTGCTGTCTTCCCAGCCCCAGACGGCGAGCGTCTGCCCGAAATCTTCGTCATGTCTTTGCAGGCCGAGTTCGCTGGCGACATCGAACAGGCCGAAAATGCCGATGGTAGAGTTGATCAGCAGGCGCCCAAGGTCGACGCCGGCATCGCTGAGCTTGCCTTGCAGGGTATTGTTCAGGACGTTGCGAACATCCAGGACATTGCCGAAGAAATCGCCGACCCCGGCCCGAACCGGCAAGGGCGTGACAAAATCGTAAGCTTGGGCGATCGGCTTGATGGCGACGGTATCAAGCCCCTCGTTGACTGCGAACATGGCCCGGTTGAACCCCTCGAAAGGGTCATTCACCGGCTGCTGGGCCAAGGCCGAGCCGCTCAAAATCAGCGCCCCGGCGATCAGGCCGGCCAGGCCGGCACGCCGCTTCCTCATCATGATTTCCCCTGTCATTTCGCTTCCTGTCCTTCTGCCGCCTTGTTGAAAAGGAACTGGCTGATCAGCTTTTCCAGCACCACCGCCGACTGCGTCTTGGTAAGCGTATCCCCCGCCTTGAGCATTTTTTCGTCGCCCCCTGACTCGAAGCCGACAAACTGCTCGCCCAGCAGGCCCGACGTGTAGATGGCAGCAATGGTGTCCTTGGGAAAACGGTAACGTCCGTCAACTTCCATATTCACCACCGCCTCGTAGGTCGTCGCGTCGAACTTGATATCGACGATACGCCCGACGACCACCCCTGCACTCTTGACCGGCCCCCGCACTTTAAGCCCCCCGATATTATCAAAGCGGGCTTGTAGCGCATACGTTTCGGACAGGCGAGATGACGAAAGGTTGCCAACCTTGAGCGCCAAAAACAACAGCGCGGCAATGCCAATGGCAACAAAGATGCCGACCCACAGGTCGATAACGGTACGGTTCATGAAGCTCCCCGGAACATGAACGAGGTTAAGACAAAATCCAGTGCCAAGACGGTCAGCACCGAAGTCACCACGGTTCGCGTGATGGCGCGCGACACGCCCTCGGCGGTCGGCACCGAATCGTAGCCCTCGAAAACGGCGATCAGCGAAACGGCGATGCCGAAAACAAAGCTTTTGACCACGCCATTCCAGATGTCATAGCGAAAATCGACGCCCGACTGCATCTGCGACCAATAGGCACCATCGTCGACGCCGATGAAGACGACCCCGATCAGCCAGCCGCCGAGCACACCCATGGCGGAAAACAGCGCGGCCAGGAAGGGCATCGAAATGACGCCGCCCCAGAATCGCGGTGCCACAACTCGGGCGATCGGATTGACCGCCATCATGTCCATCGCCTTCAACTGCTCGGTCGCCTTCATCAGGCCGATTTCGGCGGTCACCGACGATCCGGCGCGCGAGGCGAAGAAAATCGCGGCGAGCACCGGCCCCAGTTCGCGGGTAAGCGAGAGGGCGACCAACGTACCGAGTGCTTCCGTCGATCCAAAGCGCTGCAGGATTTCGTAGCCCTGCAGGCCAAGCACCAAGCCGACAAACAAGCCGGAAACAGTGATGATCAGCAGCGAAAGCACACCACCGAAATAGATTTCGCGAATGATCAGCGGCAGCCGGCGAAAGGACGGGCCGGAATAGCGAATTACCGCGAACATGAAGCGCACCGCAAACCCCAGGCGCCAGATGCGGTCGACGGCCAGATGACCGATTTTTCTGAACGGAGAGGCCAGATCAGCCACGTGCGCCGCCCCCCAGGAATTCCTTGACCACCGACGGTGCCGGATAATCGAAATGCACCGGCCCGTCGACTTCGGCATGGACGAACTGGTGAACGAAGGGATCTTCCGAGGCGCGGATCTCGTCCGGCGTTCCTTCGGCAACGATACGGCCCTGCGAAACGAAATAGATATAGTCGACGATCGCCAGCGACTCATGGACATCGTGAGTCACCATGATCGACGTTGCCCCCAGCGCATCGTTCAGCTTGCGGATCAGTTGCCCGATGACCCCGAGCGCGATCGGATCGAGTCCGGCGAACGGTTCGTCGTACATCACCAGCATGGGGTCGAGCGCCACCGCACGCGCCAAAGCAACCCGGCGCGCCATCCCCCCGGACAGCTCGCCGGGCATCAGTGCATGCGCGCCACGCAAGCCAACCGCTTCCAGCTTCATCAGCACCAGATCGCGGATCATCGCTTCCGACAGGTCGGTGTGTTCGCGCAATGGAAAGGCCACGTTGTCGAAAACGGAAATGTCCGTAAACAGGGCGCCGAACTGGAACAACATGCCCATTTTGCGCCGCAGGTCGTATAACTCCGTGTGCGACATATTGCACACGCGATGCTTTTCGAGGCGCACCATGCCCCCCGTCGGCTTCAATTGGCCGCCGATGCAACGCAACAAGGTCGTCTTGCCGCAGCCGGAACCGCCCATGATGGCCACGACCTGACCGCGCCGGATCTTCATGTTGATCCCCTGCAGCACAGGCCGCCCATCGTAGTTGAAGTGCAGCTCCTCGATATCGACCAGAATGTCGTCGGACAAAAGTCTTCCCTCACAAAGAACTCGCGATTTTAACAGATGGGTTAGGCATCGCCACGGCATGGCGTAGTTATAATTGCGTGAAATATTTCTCGAAAAGTTGCACATATCTTTGTCGAACAAGCCACTGCTCCTCGTCGTTGATGACGACCCGCTGATCAGCGATGCACTGAGCTATGCCTTTGCGGCAGAGTACGACGTCGTCACCAGCCACGCCCGTCCACATTGCCTGACCCTGCTCCAGCAGTTGCGCCGGACTCCGCAAGCGGCGCTCGTCGATCTCGGGCTCCCTCCGCTACCGCACCGGCCGGACGAAGGGTTCGCGCTGATCGGCGACCTGCTGGCTCGCGCACCCGAGATGAAAATCATTGTCCTCTCGGGCCAGAACGGCGACGACAACGCGCGTCATGCACGAACACTGGGCGCCATCGAATTCGTCGGCAAGCCTTGCGACCCCGGCCATCTGCTGAAACTACTGCACCAGGCACTGACTTTCTCCGCCACCGAGAGCAATGCCGCCACGGCCAGCGGCCTGATCGGCGAAAGCCTGCCGATGCAACGCCTGCGCCTGCAACTCGCGCAGTATGCCAACCTCAGCTTTCCGATACTGATCGAAGGCGAGTCGGGCAGCGGCAAGGACGTCGTCGCCAGTCGTTGCCTACACCTGGAGACCGAGCGTCGGCAGCAGCCGTTCCTGGCGCTGAACTGCGCGGCAATCTCGCCCAGCCTGCTCGAACCGACGCTCTTTGGCCATGCCCGTGGTGCATTCACAGGCGCCACTGCGACAAAGGCCGGCTATTTCGAGGAAGCCGGCGAAGGCACGCTGTTCCTGGACGAAATCGGCGAGTTGCCGCCCGACCTCCAGCCCAAACTGCTGCGCGTTCTCGAAAACGGCGAGTACCAGCGGGTCGGCGAAACCCAGACCCGCATTTCCCGGGCGCGCATCGTCACCGCCACCAACCGCGACCTGCGTCTGGAGATCAAGGTTGGCCGCTTCCGGGCCGACCTGTACCACCGGCTTTCGGTCTTCAGCGTCAGCGTGCCGCCACTGCGCGAGATGGGCCGCGACCGGCTGCTTCTGCTCGACCATTTCCGCAGACTTTACGCCAGCCAGGCTCATTGCCAGCCCTTCTCCCTCGCCCCCGACGCCGAAGCCGTGTGGCTGGATTATTCCTTCCCCGGCAACGTTCGCGAACTGCGCAATATCGTCATTCGCCTGACGGCACGCCATGCCGGGCAGATTGTCGATTCCGGCTCGCTGCTGGCTGAATTCGACATCTCCGAAGACGTCGACCGCAACCACCATGTCGAATCTGCCGACGCCAGCGCCGACCAACGCCTGCAGGCCGCACTCAAGCATTTGCAGGGCGCCGCCCGTATCGATCTCGACGCAACGCTCACCGCCTGGGAGCGCAGCTATATCGAAGCCGCGCTCGAACTCAGCGGCGGCAACGTCAGCCAGGCCGCCCGCCGCATCGGCATCAACCGCACCACGCTCTACAATCGCATGGAAAGCTGGCACCGTTCATGAGTCTGTATCTCGAACATTTCGGCCTGCGCGAACCGCCCTTCCGCATCACGCCGCACACCGACTTCTTTTTCACCGGCGCCAACCGGGGCCCGACGCTCGACGCCCTGATTTACGCCATCACTCAGGATGAAGGCATCGTCAAGGTCACCGGCGAGGTCGGTAGCGGCAAGACCATGCTCTGCCGCATGCTGCTCGAACGTCTGCCGGCCGACGTCGAGTCGCTGTATCTGGCCAATCCCTCGCTGTCACGCACGGAAATTCTCGGCGCCATCGCAGACGAACTGGGCATTCCCGCCGACGGCAAGACCACCCATTCGATGATCCGCACCTTGCAGGACGCGCTGGTCGAGCGCTACGCCGCCGGCAAGCGGGTCGTCATCATGATCGATGAAGCGCACGCCATGCCGGCCGAGTCGCTGGAAGAAATCCGGCTGCTCTCCAACCTCGAGTCGAAAGCCACCAAGCTGCTGCAGATCGCCCTCTTCGCCCAGCCCGAACTGGACGAGCGTCTCGTCGCCAACGACATGCGCCAGCTGCGCGAACGCATCACCCAGCATTTCAACCTGTCGCCGCTGAAGCCCGGCGAAGTGGGCAACTACATCGACTTTCGTCTGCGCGCCGCTGGTTACCATGGCCCGAACCCGTTCACTGCGCGGGCGATCGAGGCGATTGCCAAGGTTTCGGAGGGGCTTTCCCGGCGCATCAACATCCTCGCCGACAAATCCCTGCTTGCCGCCTATTCCAGCGGATCGCATCAGGTCGACGCCGCCGAGGTAAAAATCGCCGAACAGGATGCCCGCTTTTCCCCGATCCAGCAAAAAACGAGCATTACACCGACCCCGGTGATCAAACTGGCCATCGCCGTATTGATGACGCTTGCCCTAGCTGCCGCTGCCATCGCACTGTGGCCCCGCGCCGCAGCCACCACCACTCCACCGCCACCGCCACCGGCCCCTGCCAGCATCCCGGCACCGGCGGCAGCGGAGTCATTGCCGCGCGCCACCGAACAGTTTCCGCTGACCGCCCAGTTCGCCAGTCAGTTCGATGCGTGGCTACCCACGGCTTCAGGCGACAGTTACTTCATTCAATTGACGGCACGCAATGCGGCGCACGCCCCTGACATCGAGAACTTTCTGGCACGCGGCGGAAGAGCGCTCGAACCGGAGCAACTTCGCGTATTCCGCAGCGGACCGCCGGAAAATGCCCAGATTGGCATCATTTACGGCGACTACCCGACGCGCGCCGCGGCTTGGGCGGCAATCCGCAACCTGCCGGAACCGATTCGCCGCATGCGCCCCTACCCCCGCCCGGTGAGCGCGCTACAATCATGACAACCGCACGCTCCCTCTCTGCCTCGCACAACCATGAGCATGTGCTAGCATGCGTGCAGCCAGGAAATTTGTGACAACGTGATGAAAGAAGGCATTTCTCGGATGAAACACGGTCTCTTCACGGCAATCCCGCTGTCGCTGCTGCTTGCCGCCTGTCAGGCGCCGACGCCGCAACAGCCGCTGGCCGGACATCTCAGCACCGAGACCGCCCTGCCCCAAGCCAGAGGAGAAATTCCGGCGCCAGTTCAGCAAACATTGGCTCTGCCCAAGCCGCGCGCCGTGCCCAAGGCTGAAACCTACAGCGTCGTGGTCAACAACGTGCAGGTAGCTGATTTGCTGTTTGCCCTGGCTCGCGATGCGAAGGTCAATGTCGACATACATCCCGGCATCACTGGCACAGTCTCGCTCAACGCGATCAACCAGACCCTGCCCCAGTTGCTGACCCGCATCGCCAAGCAGGTCGACATCCGCTTCGAACTCGATGGACCGAATCTGGTCGTGATGCCCGATTCGCCCTTCCTCAAGCATTACAAGGTCGATTACGTGAACATGGGGCGTAGCGTTACTGAAATCGTTTCAACCAGCACCCAGATCAATACCAACCCTGGGGGCAACACCGCCAACACCGGCAACAACATCGGCACCGGCGGTAGCACCGGAAACGTTACTGGCGGTGGAGGCAACGTTTCGAACACCCGGATCGAAAACAAATCCAACAATCAGTTCTGGGATTCGCTGGAAAGAAACATCAAGGACATCCTGCGCGAAACCGACAAGGTACTGCCCGAGGGCTCGAGCGAAACGGTCATCGAGCAAGCCAACACCCAGATCGCCAGCGGCGCTGCGGCCCTGCCCCAGGGTGCCGGGCCGCGCGCCGCGCAGGCTATCGCCAACGCGCTCCAGACCAATCCGGCACCCGGCTCGTCCAGCCAGGCAACCGGAAACTCAATCGTGCGCCGCAATACCTTCCGTGAAGCCGCCTCGGTGATCGTGAACCCCGAAAGTGGCGTAATCACTGTGCGCGCCACCGGCCGCCAGCACGAAAAAATCCAGGAGTTCATCGACCGTGTGATCGCATCATCACGCCGCCAGGTACTGATCGAGGCCACCATCATCGAAGTCACACTGGGGGACGGCTATCAACAGGGTATCCAGTGGGATCGCCTACGCAAGGACGGTTCAACGAAATTCTCGATCAGTCCCGCATCGGTTAACAGCAATGTCGGCAATGCCGTCTCGCCATTCACCCTGACTTTCAGCCAGCTCGGCAGCGCCTTCGACATCACCGCCATCGTCGATCTCTTGCAAGCTTACGGCACAGCCAAGGTGCTCTCCAGCCCACGCCTGTCAGTGATGAATAACCAGACCGCGCTGCTCAGGGTGGTCGAAAATTTCGTCTATTTCAACGTCAAGTCAGATATTGTTCCAGCAAGTGTTGTTGGCGCTCAACCCACCCAAGCTGTTACGACAACGCCGCAATCGGTCTCCGTCGGCCTCGTCATGTCGGTCACCGCCCAGGTCAGTGATACTGACGCGGTGATTCTCAACGTACGGCCGACGATTTCGAGCATTAACGAACTCAAGGAAGACCCGAATCCAAGCATCCCGCCTGGCGTAAAAAACTATGTCCCACAAATTCGGACCCGTGAAATCGAATCTGTGATGCGCGTCAGGAGTGGTGAAATTGCGGTTCTCGGCGGGCTTATGGAAGACGGCGTCAACTGGAAGACCGGTCGGGTACCGATTCTCGGGCAAATCCCGCTGGTCGGCGAACTGTTCACCACACGTAACAATTCGGCGACCAAATCCGAGCTGGTCATTTTCCTGCGCCCCGTGATCATCAAGGACCCCAGCCTCAACGGCGATTTTTCCAGTCTGCGCTCGATGTTGCCAGGCGATAACTTCTTCGCCCAGCCACCGGAGGCGCAGCCTTTCAACAACCTGCCCTATCGCTAAGCGGCCGCAATGAGCCTTTTGATGGATGCCCTGAAACGGGCCGAGACCAGCAAGCAGGAAGCAGCGCGCGCTGCAGCCGCGCAGGGAAAGCCCGCGCCTGCTGCCGACGGCCTGAGTCTGGAGCCATTGCCTGCACCGTCGGGGAGTGCCAGTGCGCTGCCCGACCTCGCTTCACATATTGACGCCCTCGACGCCGATCTTGCTGCCACCGCTCCTGCGCCGGTTCGCCAACCGGCAACAGCGCCCGTCGAGCCGACATTGGCTCTCAATCCCGACCCACAGCCGGCGCCCCAGCTGCAACAAAACCTGGAAGCACTCAATCAGGCGGCAGCGCGCAATGCCTTTGCCGCAAAACAGGCAGATGAAACTCCCTCGAAACGCCCGATGTGGATAGCACTCGGCGTTCTCGGATTGGCATTTGCGGGCATCGGCATCTATGTATGGCTCCAGATGCAGTCAATCGGCGGGGGTTCGCTGGCGCCCATCGCCAACGCACCTGCACCGACCACCCCGCGCCCGGTAGCGCCTGCCGCCGCGCCGTCGCCACCGGCTCTGCCCTTGACCCCACCACCGGCAACCAGCGTTTTGTCCCCTATTTCGGCGTCGACCGCAACAGCCCCAGCGGCGGAACCGCGCCCGGCGGCCGCGCCGCGCCAGGACTTCGCGCCTAGCCTGGAGCCACGCCCGGCACCCGGAAGCGGTGCGCCCATCCGTTTCTCGCGTACGCGCCCCGAACCGGACGTCAATGTGCAGGAAGGCTACGCCAAACTGCAGGGCAACCATCTTGACGCAGCGCGCCGCGATTACGACAAGGCGCTGGCCAGCGACCCGAACAACGTCGACGCGCTGCTGGCGCTGGCTGCCATCGCCCAGCGTCAAGGGCACTCCGGCGATGCCGACCGCTACCTGCAGCGTGCCATCGAAGCCGATCCGCGTAGCCCGGCGGCACTGGCGGCGGCTCTGGGCAGCAATGCCGGCGGCGACCAGCAGGGGAACGAGAGCCGGCTGAAATCCTTGCTGTCGACCCAGCCCGAATCCGGCCCGCTGAACTTTGCGCTCGGCAACCTCTATGCGCGCCAAGGCCGCTGGTCTGAAGCGCAGCAGGCTTACTTTAACGCCGTCGCCGCCGATGCCGACAATCCCGACTACTTGTTCAACCTGGCAGTCAGCCTGGACCAACTGCGCCAGCCGAAGCTGGCTGCACAGCACTACCGCCTGGCGCTGGAAGCCGCCGAACGGCGCCCGGCCGCTTTCGATCGCGAGCGTGTCAAGCTCCGCCTGAACGAACTTCAGCTGTGACCCAAGTCGTGATACCTCGCCGGCCATGAACTCCCCCGCCACCCTGCGCCGCCCCCTGGGCCAGATCCTGATCGCCAAGGGCATCCTTTCCGAGGATCAGTTGCGCATTGCGCTGCTCGAGCAGATGAAGGCCAACCAGCCGATCGGCAAGCTGCTGGTTTCCCTCGGCTTCGTTTCGGAAACGACGCTGCGCGAGGCGCTGTCGGAAAGCCTTGGGCGTCAGAGCATCGATCTCTCGAATGCCATTGTCGATCCGCAGGCGCTGAAACTGGTGCCACGCGATCTCGCCAAACGCCATCACCTGCTGCCGCTCGATTTCGATGACCTTGCCCATCGGCTGACGGTGGCCATCGCCGACATCAACAATATTGTCGGCCTCGACCGGGTGCGCGCCCTGCTGCCCGAGAACGTCGAGATCGAGGCGCTGATTGCCGGCG
>Ga0209310_1000874_pt1 | contig 27529 bp, 22 predicted proteins | sample AD_UKC030_MetaG_FD_184415 | JGI IMG/M metagenome (GOLD analysis project Ga0209310, IMG submission 184415) | Active sludge microbial communities of municipal wastewater-treating anaerobic digesters from USA - AD_UKC030_MetaG (SPAdes) (version 2) | ecosystem: Engineered > Bioreactor > Anaerobic >...
GTCAACCACGCCAACGCCGCCGCCGCGCGCCCGGCGCTGGACGCGCTGGTGCAGTGGGCGCTGCGCGACGCACCGGCGCGCTGAGCGCAGCGGCGCGCGGCAGTCAATACGCGATCGGGCAGCCGTTGCCGAAGGGGTTGCCGGTCACCCGGCCGCGCGCATAGCCGCCCAGGTACTGGTGCGCGCGCCAACCCATCCAGACGTCGCTGGCCCACAACCAGCTGAGCGCGCTCGCGCCATTGACCAATGTGTTGGTGGTGCAGTTCGGCATCTCGGCCTTGGCCGGATCGCAGGCCGCCTGCGTGATGTTGTTCAGGCCATAGGTGCCGGGGTTGCTCATGCCGGCGTTGATCAGCGCGTCCAGCTCGACCAGCCCCCACAGCGCGCCGTCGTTGATCATCGTCGTGCGCAGGCCGGAGTTGAAGGCATTGCTGAACTCGTTCGCCCACCAGATGATCTGTTGCGTCGGCCGGTCGCGCGCCAGTTGCTGCGCATAGGGCGTGAAGCCCATCAACGGCATCGTCGACACGATGAATTTCGGCCCGCAGTGGGTCATGATCGCGTTCAGCTCCTGCGCCAGCTTCACGCCGCGCGTGTTCAGCTCGGCGACGATCGCATTGCCGCGGTCGGTGGTCGGCTCGGCCAGGTATTGCGGCAGCAGCTCGAGCACGTCGTTCGCGCCGTAGAGCACCGTCATCACGTCGGTCGGGCCGAGAGCGCCGAGCCCCGCCTTCGCCGCCTCGTTCGCCGCCGCGTATTGCGCCGCGAAGTCGGCGGCCTTGGCGCCGGGCCTGGCAAAGGTCCAGGCGTTGACCCGCAGGTGCAGCGGGTTGCACTCCGCGAAGACGAAGGCGTAGGCCAGCGCCATCTGCTGCGTCCACAGCAGCGTGGTGTTCAGCCCGGTGTTCAGCGCGCAGCTGATCTGGCCGTTATCGTCCAGCCCGTTGACGGTGTACTTGCGGCCCAGCGGCGCGGTGTTGGTGAGCACGCTGATCTCGTCGCCGAGCGCGAACATGCGCTGGGGCGCGAAGGGCTCGATCTGTTCGGTGCCGCCGCCGCAGCCGGCGAGCACGGCCGTCAACAGCGCGGCCGCCAGCACGGCAGCACGGCGGCCGGCACGTGCCGAGATTGCAACAAAACCCATGGTCACTCCAGATTGCGTGGCGCGCCGCTGCCGGCAGCCGCGCGCCGCAGGCGGTCGGCGACCGCGTCCCAGGCCGCATCGTCGGGCGGCTGCTCGACCCAGATCAGCTGCACCGCGCGCGCGTCGAAGTCGCGCAACGCGGCGAACAGTTCGTGGGCCGCGGCGGCGGCATCGGCCGGCATGCGCCGTTGCACCACGCCGGCCGCTGCCGGCAACGCGGTGCGCGAATATACCGCCAGCCGCAGGTCGGCCCGGCTCGCCCCGGCATCGCGCAGCACTTCGAGCGCCGCCTTCAACTGGGCGGCATCCATCAGCCGCAGGCGCGCCTGCGGCGCGTAGTGCGCGTCGAGCGTGCCGCTGGCGCGCGGCGCGTCGGCCCCCGCTGCGCGCAGCGGGCCACCGAGCGCGGCTTCGATGCGCGCCCGGGCCAGCAGACCGGGGCGCAGCAGCGCCGGCTGCGCGCGCGTGCAGTCGACGATCGCCGATTCGACGCCGCCGGGGCAAGCGCCGCCGTCGAGCACCCACAGGTCCGGTCCGAATTCCTGCTGCACGTGCGCCGCGCAGGTGGCGCTGACCCGGCCGAAGCGGTTGGCGCTGGGCGCGGCCACGCCCGGCACGCCCAGACGCTGCGCCTCGCGCAGCAGCGCCGCCGCCGCCGGGTGGCCGGGCACGCGCAGGCCGATCGTCGCCGCGCCGCCGGCCGCGGCTGCAGCCAGCCCGTCGCGGCGCGGCACGATCAGCGTCAGCGGCCCGGGCCAGAAGGCCGCAGCCAGCCGCTGCGCCGCATCCGGCCAGCCCGCGGCGAATGCCTGCGCCGCGGCAGTGTCGGCCGTGTGCACGATCAGCGGGTGCGCGCGCGGCCGGCCCTTGGCCGCGAAGATGCGTGCGACTGCGGCATCGTCGTCGGCACGCGCGCCCAGGCCGTAGACGGTCTCGGTCGGGAAGGCGAGCAGCTCGCCTGCAGCCAGGTGCGCGGCGGCCTGCGCCAGCGCCTGCGGCTCGCCTGCGTCGAGCAGCGGCATCGGCGCGTTCTCAAGCCGGCGTGGCTTGGCCACGCTGCCAGTCGCCTGGGCGCGCAGATGACGACGTCATCGCGGGGGGCTCAGAAATCCGGCAGCCCGAGCCGGGCGGCAGCCGCGCGCGCCGTGCGCAGCGCGGCTGCGTCGTCGGCGGCGGTGACGGTCAGGTGCCCCATCTTGCGCCCCGGGCGCGGCTCGAGCTTGCCGTACAGGTGCAGGTGCGCGCCGGGCAGCGCCAGCACGGCGTCCCACGCGGGGGTGCGCGCCGGACCCTGGCCGCCGACGAACCACAGGTCGCCGAGCAGGTTGAGCATCACCGCCGCACTGTGCTGCCTCGGCTGCTGCAAGGGCAGCCGCGCCAGGCAGCGCAGCTGCAGCTCGAACTGCGACAGGTCGCAGCTGTCCAGGCTGTGGTGCCCCGAGTTGTGCGGCCGCGGCGCCATCTCGTTGGCGACCAGGCTGCCGTCGTCGAGCACGAAGAATTCGACGCACAGCACGCCGACATAGCCGAGCGACGCCGCCAGCCGTGCCGCCTGCGCCACCGCGCGCTGCTGGGTCGGCGCCGGCACCTCGGGCGCACCGGCGATCGTGACCGCCAGGATGCCGTCACGGTGCAGGTTCTGCTGCACCGGCAGGTGCACCCCCACGCCGTCGGCGCCGCGCGCCACGACCACGCTGATCTCGCGCGCCAGCGCCAGCCGCTGCTCGAGCACGCAGGGCACTGCGCGCAACTGCCGCCAGGCGGCGGGCAGCGCGCCGCGGTCGGCCACCGCGAGCTGGCCCTTGCCGTCGTAGCCCAGCCGCGCCGTCTTCAGGATCGCGGGGAACAGCGCGGCGTCGGCGCGCGCCAGATCGGCCTCGCTCTCGATGCGCAGGTGCGGCGCGCAGCGCACGCCCTGGCTCGCGAAGTGCGCCTTCTCGGCGGCGCGGTCCTGGCACACCGCCACCGCGGCGGCTGCCGGCGCGACCGGCAGGGTCCGTGCCAGCAGCGCCAGTGCCTGGGCCGGCACGTTCTCGAATTCGGTGGTGACCGCAGCGCAGGCCGCGGCCAGATCGGCCAGGCCCGCTTCGTCGTCGTAGGCGTAGCGCAGGTGGCGGTGCGCGATCAGGCCGGCGGGGCTGTCCGGGTCGGGGTCGAGCACGGCCGTGCGGTAGCCCATCGTTTGCGCCGCGTGCACGAACATGCGCGCCAGCTGGCCGCCGCCCATCACGCCGAGCATCAGCGGCGCGCCGTCGGGGCCGGGCGCGCCCGGCAGCAGCGGCGTCATCCGCGCAGCTCGGCGCTCATCGCGCGCGCGGCTTCGGTCTGGCGCGCGCGGAAGGCGAGCAGCTTGGCGCGCAACGCCGCGTCGGCGTTGGCCAGCATCGCCACCGCGAACAGCGCCGCGTTGGCCGCGCCGGCCGCACCGATCGCGAAGGTCGCCACCGGGATGCCGCGCGGCATCTGCACGATCGAGTGCAGCGAATCCACGCCCTGCAGGTGGCGGCTGGCCACCGGCACGCCCAGCACCGGCACCACCGTCTTGGCGGCGAGCATGCCCGGCAGGTGCGCGGCGCCGCCGGCGCCGGCGATGATCGCCTGCAGCCCGCGGCCGGCGGCGGCCTCGGCGTAGGCGAACATGTCGTCGGGCATGCGGTGCGCGCTGACCACGCGCGCCTCGTGCGGCACGCCGAATTCGGCGAGCAGATCGGCCGCGTGCTTGAGCGTGTCCCAGTCGCTGGACGAGCCCATCAGCACGCCGACGAGTGGCGATGCGGCTTGCACGGCAGGAGGCACGGTGGCGGCAGGCCGCGCGGCGGGCGCGGCCCGGTGCGGCTACTGCACGACCTGGCGCAGCGCGCCCGCGCCGTAGCGCTTGGCCATCTCGGCCAGCGGCACCGGCTGGATCTTGCCCGCCTGGCCCTCGCAGCCGAATTCCAGGTAGCGCTGCTTGCACACCGCGTAGGCCGCCTCGCGCGCCGGCTTCAGCCACTCGCGCGCGTCGAACTTGTCCGGGTGCTCGGCCATGAACTTGCGCACCGCGCCGGTCATCGCCAGCCGGATGTCGGTGTCGATGTTGACCTTGCGCACGCCGTGCTTGATCGCCTCCTGGATCTCGGACACCGGCACGCCGTAGGTCTGCTTCATCTTGCCGCCGTACTGGTTGATGATGGCCAGCAGATCCTGCGGCACGCTCGAGCTGCCGTGCATCACCAGGTGGGTGTTCGGGATGCGCGCGTGGATCTCCTTGACGCGGCTGATCGCGAGCACGTCGCCGGTGGGCGGACGCGTGAACTTGTAGGCGCCGTGGCTGGTGCCGATCGCGATCGCCAGCGCGTCGAGCTGCGTCTTCTTCACGAAGTCGGCCGCCTGCTCGGGGTCGGTCAGCAGCTGCTCGCGCGTCATCGTGCCCTCGGCGCCGTGGCCGTCCTCCTTGTCGCCCTTCATCGTCTCGAGCGATCCGAGGCAGCCGAGTTCGCCCTCGACGGTGACGCCGAGCGCGTGCGCCATGTCGACCACCTGCTTCGTGACGCCGACGTTGTAGTCGTAGCTGGCGATGCTCTTGCCGTCGGCCTCGAGGCTGCCGTCCATCATCACCGAGCTGAAACCCAGGTCGATCGCGCCCTTGCACACCGCCGGGCTCTGGCCGTGGTCCTGATGCATGACCAGCGGCAGCTTCGGGTAGGCCTCGACCGCCGCGTGGATCAGGTACTTGATGAAGGACTCGCCCGCGTACTTGCGCGCGCCGGCGCTGGCCTGCAGGATCACCGGCGCATCGACTTCCGCCGCGGCGGTCATCACCGCCTGCACCTGCTCGAGGTTGTTGACGTTGAAGGCCGGGATGCCGTAGCCGTTCTCGGCTGCGTGGTCGAGCAACTGGCGCATGGAAACGAGCGGCATGGCAAACCTCCCCAGGGTGCGGACATGGACCGGCGGCATTCTATCGAGAGCACCCGGCGCGGGCCCGGCCGGCGCCGCCGCCGCGCAAGAGGCTGCGCGCGCGGCGCGGCGGGCGTTCAGCCCACCCGGCAGACCTGCAGCAGGTTGGTGCCGCCGGGGTGGCCCATCGGTTCGCCGCAGGTGATCGCATAGGTGTCGCCGGGCATCAGCGCACCCTGCGCGACCAGCAGCCGCTCGGCTTCGTGCAGAGCCGGCGTGCGCTGGGTGTGCGCGTCCATCAGCATCGGCCGCACGTTGCGGTACAGCGCCATGCGCCGCTGCGACGCGAGGCGCGGCGTCACGCCGTAGATCGGCACGTGGATGTCGTGGCGGCTCATCCACAGCGCGGTCGAGCCGCTGTCGGTGAGCGCGATGATCGCCTTGCAGCCCAGGTGGTGCGCGGTGAACAGCGCACCCATCGCGATCGTCTGGTCGATGCGGCCGAAGCGCTTGCCGCTGAAGTCGGCCTCCAGCCGCACATCCTCGGCACGCTCGGCCTCGAGCGCGATCAGCGCCATCTGCTCGACCGTCTCCACCGGAAAGCGGCCGACCGCCGTCTCGGCGCTGAGCATCACCGCGTCGGTGCCGTCGAGCACCGCATTGGCGACGTCGCTGACCTCGGCGCGCGTGGGCGTGGGCGCGTTGATCATCGACTCCATCATCTGGGTCGCGGTGATCGTGATCCGGTCCATGTCGCGCGCCATCCGGATCATGCGCTTTTGCAGCGCCGGCACCGCCGCGTTGCCGACCTCGACCGCGAGATCGCCGCGCGCCACCATGATGCCGTCGCTGGCCTTCAGGATCGCTTCGAGCTGCGGGATCGCCTCGCTGCGCTCGATCTTCGCGATCAGCCCCGGCTTGTGGCGCCAGCGCTCGCCGGCGACGTTGGCCAGCTGGCGCGCCATCTCCATGTCGGTCGCGCTCTTCGGGAAGCTCACCGCCACGTAGTCGGCCTGGAAGGCCATCGCCGTCTTGATGTCCTCCATGTCCTTGGCGGTCAGCGCCGGCGCGGTCAGCCCGCCGCCCTGCTTGTTGATGCCCTTGTTGTCGGACAGCACGCCGCCGACCACGACGCGGGTGTGCACCTGGTCGCCCTGCACCGCCTGCACCTCGAGCACGATCAGCCCGTCGTTGAGCAGCAGGCGGTCGCCCGGGCGCACGTCGCGCGGCAGGTCGGCGTAGTCCAGGCCCACGCCCTGCAGGTCGCCGGGGGTGCCGCGCGCCGCGTCGAGCACGAAGGCCGCGCCTTCGGCCAGCGTGACGCTGCCCTCGGCGAAGCGGCCGACGCGGATCTTCGGCCCTTGCAGATCGGCCATCAGCGCCACCGGCTTGCCCACGCGGGCGGCGGCGTCGCGCACCCGTTGCGCGCGCTCGATGTGGTCCTCGGCCGAGCCGTGGCTGAAGTTCAGCCGCACCACGTCGACGCCGGCGCGCAACAGCCGCTCGAGCACCTCGGGGTTGCTCGATGCCGGGCCAAGCGTGGCGACGATCTTGGTGGCGCAGGGCATGGGCGGCGGCGGGGCCGGGTGCCGTCAGCCGACCGCGGCGTCGGCCGCGTCGGCCACCGCCACCGCGGTCAGGTTGATGATGCGGCGCACGGTCGAGCTCGGCGTCAGGATGTGCGCCGGCCTGGCGGCGCCCAGCAGGATCGGCCCGACGGTCACACCGCTGCCGCCGGTGGTCTTGAGCACGTTGAACAGGATGTTCGCCGCGTCGATGTTGGGCAGCACCAGCAGGTTGGCCGAACCGCTGAGCGTGGAGTCGGGCAGGTAGCCGCGGCGGATCGTCTCCGACAGCGCGGCGTCGCCGTGCAGCTCGCCGTCGCACTCGATGTCGGGGCAGCGCTGCACGAACAGGTCGCGCGCGGCGCGCATGCGCCGGGCCGAAGGCCGCTGTGACGAGCCGAAGACCGAGTGCGACAGGAAGGCCACCTTCGGCGGCACGCCGAAGCGGCGCACCTCGGCCGCCGCCATCGCCGCGATCTCGGCCAGCTCCTCGGCGCCGGGCTCCTCGTTGACGAAGGCGTCGGTGATGAACAGCGTGTAGCGCTCGAGCATCAGCGCGTTCATCGCCGCGAGCACGCCGCTGCCGTTGCGGTGGCCGACCACCGTGCGCACGTGCTCCAGGTGCTGGTCGTAGCGGCCGACCAGCCCGCACAGCATCGCGTCGGCCTCGCCGCGGTGCACCATCAGCGACGAGATCAGCGTGTTCGAGCGCCGCACCGCCGCCTTGGCCGCGTCGGGCGTGACGCCTTCGCGGCCCATCAGCTTCGCGTAGGTCTCCCAGTACGCGCGAAAGCGCGGGTCGTTCTCGGGGTCGACCAGTTCGAAGTCCTTGTCGGGCGCCAGGCGCAGGCTGGCGCGCTCGATGCGCATGCGCACCACCTCGGGCCGGCCGACCAGGACCGGCTGCGCCAGCCCCTCGTCGAGCACCGCCTGCACCGCGCGCAGCACGCGCTCGTCCTCGCCGTCGGCATAGGCCACGCGCACCGGCCGCTTCGCGTTGGCCGCCTTGGCGGCAGCGAACACCGGCCGCATGAACAGGCCCGTCTGGTAGACGAAGCGCGTCAGCGACAGCCGATAGGCGTCGAGGTCGGCGATCGGCCGCGTGGCCACGCCCGACTCGGCCGCCGCCTGGGCCACCGCCGGCGCGATGCGCAGGATCAGGCGCACGTCGAAGGGCGTGGGGATCAGGTAGTCCGGCCCGAACTTCAGCTCGCGCCCGGAATAGGCGGCCGCCACCGTGTCGGTGGCCTCGGCCTTGGCCAGCGCGGCGATCTCGCGCACGCAGGCGAGCTTCATCGCCTCGTTGATCTTGCTCGCGCCGCAGTCCAGCGCCCCGCGGAAGATGTACGGGAAGCACAGCACGTTGTTGACCTGGTTCGGATAGTCCGAGCGGCCGGTGGCGATGATGCAGTCGGGCCGCACCTCCTTCGCCAGCTCGGGGCGGATCTCGGGCTCCGGGTTGGCCAGCGCCAGGATGATCGGCTGGGCGGCCATCGTCTTGACCATCTCGGCGCTGAGCACGCCCGGCGCCGAACAGCCGAGGAACACGTCGGCACCGGCCACCACGTCGGCCAGCGTGCGCGCGTCGGTCTTCTGGCAGTAGCGCTGCTTGCTTTCGTCGAGCTTGTCGCCGCGGCCTTCGCGGATCACGCCCTTGCTGTCGCAGACATAGACGTTGCCGGGCTGGACGCCCAGGCCGACCATCACGTCCAGGCAGGCGATCGCCGCAGCGCCGGCACCCGACACGGCGATCTTGACCCTGCCGATGTCCTTGCCCACCAGCTCGAGCCCGTTGAGCAGCGCGGCGGCGGAGATGATCGCGGTGCCGTGCTGGTCGTCGTGGAACACCGGGATGTTCATGCGCTCGCGCAGCTTCTTCTCGATCTGGAAGCACTCGGGCGCCTTGATGTCCTCGAGGTTGACGCCGCCGAGCGTGGGCTCGAGCGCGGCGATGATCTCGACGAGCTTGTCCGGGTCGCGCTCGGCCAGTTCGATGTCGAACACGTCGATGCCGGCGAACTTCTTGAACAGGCAGCCCTTGCCCTCCATCACCGGCTTGCCGGCCAGCGGGCCGATGTCGCCCAGGCCGAGCACCGCGGTGCCGTTGGTGATCACGCCGACCAGGTTGGCGCGCGAGGTGTAGTCGGCCGCCAGTGCCGGGTTCTCCTCGATCGCCAGGCAGGCGTAGGCGACGCCGGGCGAATAGGCGAGCGCCAGATCGCGCTGGTTGACCAGCGGCTTGATCGGCGTCACCGCGATCTTGCCGGGCATCGGCGCACGGTGGTATTCGAGCGCGGCGTCGCGCAGCGCCTCCTCGACGGCGGTCAGGGTCGGCTTCATCGGGGCTCCTCGCAGTTGTTGGGCGACCGGGGGAGCGAGGTTACGCCAAAGCGGCGTGCGCGCGCAGCGTGAAACCCGCAGTAGCGCCAATCGGCCGGCCGCGGCAGCCGCCGGCGCGCGCGGTGCGGCGCTTCAGCCGGCCGCGCGCCGGCCGAGGATCTCGAGCGCCGGCAGCGTCTTGCCCTCCAGCACTTCGAGGAAGGCGCCGCCGCCGGTGGAGATGTAGCCGATGTCGCGCTCGATGCCGTACTTGGCGATCGCCGCCAGCGTGTCGCCGCCGCCGGCGATGCTGAAGGCGCTGCTCGCGGCGATCGCGCGCGCGACCGTCTCGGTGCCGTGGGCGAAGGCGTCGAACTCGAACACGCCGACCGGCCCGTTCCACACGATCGTGCCGGCCGAACGCAGCTGCGCCGCCAGCGCCGCCGCGGTCTGCGGGCCGATGTCGAGGATCAGGTCGTCGGCCGCGACCTCGGCCACGGCCTTGACCGTGGCCGGCGCGTCGGCCTTGAATTCCTTGGCGGTGACCACGTCCACCGGGATCGGCACCGCCGCACCGCGCGCCTTCATCGCCGCGATCACCGCACGCGCCTCGTCCACCAGTGCGGCTTCGGCCAGGCTCTTGCCGATCGGCAGCCCTTCGGCCAGCAAGAAGGTGTTGGCGATGCCGCCGCCGACGATCAAGCCGTCGACCTTGGCCGCCAGGCTCTGCAGGATCGTCAGCTTGGTGCTGACCTTCGAGCCGGCGACGATCGCCAGCAGCGGCCGCTTCGGCTGCGCCAGCGCCTGGCCGATCGCGTCGATCTCGGCCGCCAGCAGCGGCCCGGCGCAGGCCACCGGCGCGAACCGGGCGATGCCGTAGGTGGTGGCCTCGGCGCGGTGGGCGGTGCCGAAGGCGTCGTTCACGTAGATGTCGCACAGCGCCGCCAGCTTGCGCGCCAGCGCGTCGTCGTTCTTCTTCTCGCCCTTGTTGAGGCGGCAGTTCTCGAGCAGCACCACCTCGCCCGGCGCGACGGCCACGCCGTCCACCCAGTCGCGCTCCAGCCGCACGGCGCGGCCGAGCAGCGCGGCCAGGTGCGCCGCTACCGGCGCGAGCGAGTCCTCGGAGCGGAACTGGCCCTCCGTGGGGCGGCCGAGGTGGCTGGTCACCATCACCGCGGCGCCGGCGTCGAGCGCCATGCGGATGCACGGCAGCGACGCGCGGATGCGCGTGTCCTCGGTGATCCGGCCCTGGTCGTCCTGGGGCACGTTCAGGTCGGCGCGGATGAAGACCCGCTTGCCGGCCGCCTTGCCGGCGGCAGCCAGGTCGCTGAAGCGAAGCACGTTCATGGCACAGACGCGGGCCGTGGTTGCGACGCGCAAATTGTGACAGGCACGGGCATGCGGGCGACCACGCGCGATCACCGGCAACCTCAGGCGGGCTGTCGGGCCGGCCGCCTGCCGGTGCCGATGCCGATGCCGATGCCGATGCCGATGCCGATGCCGATGCCGATGCCGATGCCGATGCCGCGAGTTGCCTGAATGAGAATCGCCCTCATCCGTGCTATCGTCTATACACAAGCTGCCGCATCCGCCCCCGTGTCGACCCACGCCGCCCCCCACCCCAGCACGATCATCGACACCGGCCTGCCGCCGCTGCCGCGGACCGGCGCGGCTGCAGTGCTCACGCCGCTCCAGCGGCGTCTGGTGGTGGCAGCGATCGTCGCCGCGCATGCGCTCGCGGCCTGGGGGCTGATGCAGGTGAGGGCGGTGCGCGATGCGGTAACCGAGGCGGCGCCGATCCTGGTGAGCCTGCTGGCCACACCCGCGCCGCCGGCACCGCCGCCGCCCGCCCCCCCGCCGCCGACGCCCAAGGCGCAACCGCGCGCACAGCTGAAGCCCATCCCTGAGCCGCGCGTGCTGGCAACACCGGCCAGCCCGGCGCCCGATGCCGTGGTCGTGCCGCCGCCCCAAGAGGCCCCGGCGCCGCCGGTCGCAGCGCCGGCACCCTTCGTCAGCGTTCCCGCGCCCGTGACGGCCGCCGCCGCGCCGGCGGCCCCGGCACCGAAGCTGCTGCCCGACGATGCGGTGCAGTACCTGCAGGCGCCGCAGGTGGTGTATCCGCCGCTGTCGCTGCGCCGCCGCGAAACCGGGCTGGTGGTGGTGCGCGCCTACGTCGGCACCGAGGGCGGCACTGCGCGCACGGTGCAGGTGGAGCGCTCGTCGGGTCACCCGCGGCTGGACCAGGCGGCCGTGGCCGCGGTGCAGCACGCGCGCTTCAAGCCCTATGCCGAGGGCGGCCGGCCGGTCGAAGGCTGGGCCCTGGTTCCGATCCGTTTTGAACTGGAGAAATAGCGTGGATGTCGACAGCGGCGCATTGGGCTTCGGCCATTTCATCGCCCACACCGATGCGGTGGGCACGACCCTGCTCGCGATCCTGATCGCGATGTCGATCGCCTCGTGGGCGATCATCGCCGTCAAGGGGCTGACGCTGATGTTGCGCAAGTCGCGCGGCGCCGCCTTCTTGCAGCTGTTCTGGAACGCGACCTCGCTGGACGCGGTGGCCGCCGAGATCTCGGCGCACGGCGCGCGCGACCCGTTCTCGCACCTGACCGCGCACGCGATGCACGCGCAGGCGCACCACGCGAAGTACGGCGCCGCCAAGCTCGAGGAAGCCGGCAGCGCGAGCGACTTCGTCACCCGCACGATCAAGAAGGTGCTGGACGAGGAGACGACGCGGCTCGAGAACGGCCTGTCGGTGCTGGCCACCGTCGGCGCCACCGCCCCCTTCGTCGGCCTGTTCGGCACCGTGTGGGGCGTGTATCACGCGCTGGTGGCGATCGGCATGAGCGGCGCCGGCACGCTCGACCGCGTCGCCGGCCCGGTGGGCGAGGCGCTGATCATGACCGGCCTGGGCCTGGCGGTCGCGGTGCCGGCGGTGGTCGGCTACAACGCGCTGGCGCGCGCCAACCGCGTGCTCGCCGCGCGCCTGGATGCCTTCGCGTACGAGCTGCACACCTTCGTGTGCATGGGCCACGCGCTCGGGCATCGTGCCGAATCGCCGGCCGCCCAGGTGCAGCCGCTCACCCGCGCGGCCAAGCCGGCTGCGGCCTGACGGGGGCGGCGCGATGGCCTTTGCCAGTTTCGACTCCAAGAGCGCGGGCACGCCGATGTCCGACATCAACATGGTGCCGCTGATCGACGTGATGCTGGTGCTGCTGGTGATCTTCATCGTCACCGCGCCGCTGCTGACGCAGGCGGTGAAGCTCGATCTGCCCAAGGCCAGCTCGCAGGTCAATGACCTGCGGCCGGGCAAGATCGACATCGCGATCGACGCACAGCACACGCTGCACTGGGACGGCGCGCCGGTCACGCGCGCCGAGCTGCAGCAGCGCCTGGCGCAGGCGGCGACGCTGCCGGTGCAGCCCGAGCTGCACCTGCGTGCCGACCAGAGTGTCGCCTACCGCTACGTCGCGCAGACGCTCGCCGACGCATCGAAGGCGGGCCTGGGCCGCATCGCCTTCGTCAGCGAACCCGACACCCAACCCTGAACCCGCCGCCGGGCCGGCATCGCCCGCGCCCGGCGTTCCCGCACCCCGTCCGCCGGCCTGCCGCGGCAGGCGGCGGGCAACCTTCGGCATGAGGACCCCACCGTGACGCACCGCAAACGCCCGCATGTCCGTCCCCGATCGAAGCCGCGGCCCACGGCGCAGGCGCCGCGCAGGCTGCTGCCGCTGGGCGCGCTGGCCGCAGGCTTCGGCCTGATGCAGGCCCAGGCGCTGGCCCAGGTACCGCCGCCTTCGGCCGAAACCGCGGCCCCGGCGCCGCCGTCCGCCGCCTCGGCACCCGAAGGCAGCCGCCAGACCACGATGCCGGCGATCACCGTCACCGCCAAGCCCGAGTCCGACGCGACCTCGCTGCGCGCCACCACCACCGGCGTGGCACGCGGCCTGCAGGATCAGCGCGACATCCCGCAGTCGGTCACGGTGGTCACCGACCGGCTGATGGAGGAGCGCCAGGTCGACACGCTGAACCAGGCGCTGCGGCTGATGGGCGGCATCAGCTTCCTGGCCGGCGAAGGCGGCGAGCAGGACGTGCGGCTGCGCGGCTTCTCGATGTCGGGCGACCTGTACGTGGACACGATCCACGACCCGGGCTTCTACGACCGCGACACTTTCAACTTCGACCGCATCGAGCTGCTGCGCGGATCGGCGTCGATGCTGTTCGGCCGCGGCTCGACCGGGGGCGTGGTCAACCAGGTGTCGAAGCAGGCCTTCCTGAGCAACGCCAGCGTCGTCAACTTCACCGGCGGCAGCTACGGCTTCCTGCGCTTCACCGGCGACTTCAACCTCAAGACCGGCGACAGCTCGGCGCTGCGCATCAACCTGATGCGCAACACCGCCGACAACAACGGCAACTCGATCGACAAGGAAGGCGCCGCGCTGAACTTCCGCTGGGGCATCGGCACGAGCGACGAGTTCTATGCGGCCGCGTTCTACCTGAACAACGACAACGGCATCAACTACGGGCTGCCGTGGGCGCGCGTCAGCTCCACCCAGCCCGGTTTCGGCCCGGCCGTGATGATCCCGGGGCTGAACCCGGGCAACCTGTACTACGGCGCGCCCAGCGACTACAACGCCGGCGGCGCCAGCTACGGCACGCTGGGCTGGCTGCATCGCTTCCAGGACGGCGGCGAACTGCGCGCCCAGGCGCGCTACGGCAGCTACGACCGCGACCAGCGCGCCAGCACGATCCGCTTCTGCCAGCGCACGACCAACCCCAATACCGGTGTCGTCAACAACCCCGACTGCCCGCCGACGCCGCAGGGCCTGGACACGATCAACGCCGCGACGATCCTGACGCGCGGCACGGCCAACAAGGTGCAGGACATGCGCACCACCTACGCGCAGATGGACTACAGCAACCGCTTCGGCTGGTTCGGCGTGAACCACGAGGTGCTCGCCGGTGTCGACCTGGCCTTCGAGGACTTCTCCGGCTACGCGATGACGCTGCCGAGCGGCGTGGTGCTCGACAAGAATTCGCCGCGCACCACGATCGGCACGCCCGACAACGGCTACGGCTGGGTCAACGAGGGGCTGCGGCAGAAGATGCAGCAGTCGGCCTTCGACGCCCGTGCCGCCGGCATCTTCGCGCAGGACCTGATCCAGGTGGCCGAGTACTGGAAAGTGCTGCTCGGCCTGCGCTACGACTACTTCAAGGGCGACTACCAGGCTTTCCAGACTGCGGCCGGCACGCCCGTACCGCCCGGCACCGTCACCGCCGACCGCCGGCGATCCGACGGCGAGTGGAGCGAGCGCCTGGGCCTGCTGTACCAGCCGAACCCGAACTCGAGCTACTACTTCTCCTACGGCACCTCGTTCAACACCTCGGGCGACACCTACGCCTACGACCTGCCGGGATCGAACACGCCGCCCGAGTCGAGCCGCAACATCGAGCTCGGCGCCTACTGGACGCTGTTCGAAGGCCGGCTGAGCTCGCGCGCGTCGGTCTTCAACATCACCAAGTACCACGAGCGCAACCGCGATTCGCCGGCCGGCACGCCGATCGAGGACTACCTGCTGTCGGGCCGGCGCCATGCCACCGGCATCGACATCGACATCGCCGGGCGGATCACGCCGCAGTGGGACGTGTTCGTCTCCTACGCGTGGATCCCGATCGCCGAGATCGACGTGGGCAACACCGACGGCACGGCGATCTCGGGCGAGCGCGTCGGCGAGCGGCCGTCGCTGACGCCGCGCAACAGCGGCTCGGTGTGGACGACGTACCAGCTGCTGCCCCAGCTGCGCCTGGGCGCGGGCATCACCTTCCGCAGCTCGCAGACGCCCAACCGCAACCCGCCGGGCATCGTGGCGCCGAGCTTCGTCACCGGCGACCTGATGGCGCAATACGACTTCAGCGACAAGGTGGGCCTGATGGTCAACGCCACCAACTTCACCAACCGCTACTACGCCGACACGCTGTATACCGGCCACTACGGGCCGGGTGCGCCGCGCAGCGTGCAGGCCACCTTGACGCTGCGCTTCTAGGACCGCCCCCGCCATGCTGCTCCACATCCGCCAGGTGCTCACCCGCGACGAACTGCGCAGCGCGCGCGCCATCCTCGACCGCGCCGCCTGGGCCGACGGCCGCGTCACCGCCGGCGCGCAGTCGGCGCTGGCCAAGAAGAACGAACAGCTCGACCAGGAGGGCGAAGCGGCCAAGGCGCTGCGGCCGATCGTGATGCAGGGCCTGAACCGCAATGCCGACTTCTTCTCCGCCGCGCTGCCCAAGCGCGTGTTCCCGCCCTTGTTCAACCGCTACGGCGGCGCGGCCAACGCCTTCGGCAACCACGTCGACAACGCGGTGCGCTTCCTGCCCGGCACGGTCGGCGAGCGCGTGCGCACCGACATCAGCTGCACGCTGTTCCTGGCCGAGCCCGACGAGTACGACGGCGGCGAACTGGTGATCGAAGACACCTTCGGGCCGCAGCGCGTCAAGCTGCCGGCGGGCGACATGGTGCTGTACCCGGGCACCAGCGTGCACCGCGTCGACCCGGTGACGCGCGGCCACCGCGTGGCCAGCTTCTTCTGGGTCGAGAGCATGGTGCGCAGCGACGAGCAGCGCCGCCTGCTGTACGAGATGGACCGCCACCTGATGCACCTGCGCGGCACGGTGGGCGAGGCCGACCCGGGCGTGATCGGCCTGACCGGCACCTACCACAACCTGCTGCGCGCCTGGGCCGACATGTGAAGGGCCGGCGCGCCTTGCAGCGGCGGCCGCGGATCTGCCGCCTGCGCGCCGCCGCCGGATGCGCGCCGATCGCCGCACGGCCGGCGCGCGGCGTCGGCGCTCGGCCGCATCACGGCATCCGGCAGCGCGCGCGGCGCGGCAGCGGCCCCAAGGGCGGGGCGCGGCGCGATCCGGGTCAGGAGCCCCGCGGCGCCGGCCTGGCTTCGGCCGCAGGCGCGGCCTCGTCGTGGCCGGCGTGCGGCGCCTTGCCGGCCAGTTCGGCACCCGGGCCGAGTTGCGGCGCCACCGCCTCGATCTGGTTCTCCCGCATGTAGTCGTTCATCTCGCGCCAGCCGGCGAAGATCGCTGCCTTGTCGGCCTTGCGGTTCAGCGCGAAGCAATCCTCGAGCGCGCGCGCGGCGTGGCGGCAGGCGCTGCCGACCGCCTTGCCCTCGGCCTCGCGGCGCGCGGCCACGGCTTCGGCCGACTCGATGCCCAGCAGCTCGCAGCCGCTCAGCGGCAGCAGCAGCGCGGCGATCAGGGCGGTCAGGACCGGGCGGCGGTTCATCGTCGAGGGCGGGCGCATGTGCCGGCCTTATCGGCAGCCGCGCGCCGCTGCTTGAGCGCCCCGCGATTCGCCGGGCCGCGGCGCCATGGGCGAGCGCCGCCTCTCAGCCTCTCAGCCCGGCAGCGGGAGCCTCCGCCCCGGCACGAAACCCGCCGCCGCCAGTGCCGCCGCCAATTGCGCCGCCGGCTGGCGCCGGCCGCCCGGGCGCTGCAGTTCCAGCATCTCCAGCGCGCCGTCGCCGCAGGCCACCAGCAACCGGCCCGGGCCGGCATCGAGCACCTCGCCCGGCGGCGCATCGGCGGCGGCCGGATGCGCCTGGGCGCGCCACAGCCTCAGTACCTCGGCACCCAGCTTGAAGGCGGCACCCGGAAAGGGGTCGAAGGCACGCACGCGCCGCTCGATGACTGCCGCCGGCGCGCGCCAGTCGATCGCAGCCTCGGCCTTGTCGATCTTGGCCGCGTAGCTGACGCCATCGGCCGGCTGCGGCGTACACGCCGGTGCGCCGCCGGCCAGCAGCGCGCGCAGCGCGGCGACGATCGCCCCGGCGCCGATCTCGGCCAGACGATCGGTCAGGCTGGCCGCGGTGTCGCCGGCGGCGATCGGCGTGCGGTGCAGGCTCAGGATGTCGCCGGTGTCGAGCCCCGCGTCCATCTGCATGATCGTGATGCCGGTTTCGGCGTCGCCGGCCTCGATCGCGCGCTGGATCGGTGCGGCGCCGCGCCAGCGCGGCAACAGCGACGCGTGGATGTTCAGGCAGCCGCGCGCCGGCAAGGCGAGCGCCCACTGCGGCAGGATCAGGCCGTAGGCGGCGACCACCAGCACGCCGGGCCGCGCAGCCGCCAGCGCCTGCTGCGCCGCCAGCGCGTCGCCGGGATGCCTGCCGTCCAGCCGCAGGCTGCGCGGCTGCAGCACCGGCAGCGCGCGCGCCAGCGCCAGCGTCTTCACCGCCGACGGCTGCAACTTCAGCCCGCGGCCGGCCGGCCGGTCGGGCTGGGTCAGCACCAGCGGCACCTCGAAGCCGGCATCGACGATCGCCCGCAGCGCCGTGGCCGCGAACGGCGGCGTGCCGGCGAAGGCGACCCGCAGGCCGCCGCCTTCAGGCTCGGACCGCTCCCCCGGGGCGGGCGAGGTCACCCGACTACCCTGCGCACGACGTGCTCCGGGATTCGCGCTTGGCAGCGGCCCGGCGCGCTCACGCGGCGCGCCGCTGTTCGCGCTGGCGCTTGAGCATCTTGGTGCGGATGCGCGATCGCTTCAGCAGGCTCAGGTAGTCGACGAACACCTTGCCCAGCAGGTGGTCCATCTCGTGCTGCACGCACACCGCCAGCAGGCCTTCGGCGTCGAATTCCTGCGCCGCGCCATCGCGGTCGAGCGCGCGCACCCGCACCTGGGCGTGGCGCGGCACGCTGTCGAAGACGGTCGGCACCGACAGGCAGCCCTCCTCGGCCTGAATCATCTCGTCGCTGCGCCAGAGGATCTCGGGGTTGATCAGCACCCGCGGCGCATCGCGCTTCTCGGACACGTCGATCACGATCACGCGTTCGTGCACGTCGACCTGGGTGGCGGCCAGGCCGATGCCTTCGGCCGCATACATCGTCTCCAGCATGTCGGCCACCAGCCGGCGAACGCGCTCGTCAACCGCGGCCACCGGCTGCGCCACGGTGTGCAGGCGCGGATCGGGATAGCACAGGATCGGCAGTTGCGCCATCGTGCGTCAACCCCGCCGCGCCAAGCGCTGCCGCGGGCCGGCCACGGCCTGCGATCGGGCGCCGTGACAGGCTTCACGGCGCGGGTCTCTGGTTACAGCTTTCATTGCGACATCAAGGGTTTATGGGCAGAATCTGATGAACCGATTGAGCATTTGCACAGCCTTTGCGCTAGGCTGCGCAGCTCCGATTCCCGCCTGCACCGAAGGCGCGATTGTGGCACCCGAGGGGGTTGCAGCAGCCGCGCCGGGAGCCTTGACCGATGATTGCAAGAGCCCTTTGCCGCCGTGCCGTTGCTGCCTTCGGGGCGCTGGCCTGGGCTGCAGGCGCCGGCGCACTGGCCGCCGAGCCGAACTTTCCCGTCACCGCCGGGCAACGCGCGACCGCGCAGCAGGTGGCGCAGGCCGGCATCCCGCTGGGCGAACTGGCGCCGAACGCGCCCGACGTCTACACCGTGCAGCCGCGCGACACGCTCTGGGACATCTCCAAGCTGTACCTGAAGGCGCCGTGGCGCTGGCCCGAGCTGTGGGGCATGAACCTCGACCAGGTGCGCAACCCGCACCTGATCTTCCCGGGCCAGGTGCTGGTGCTCGAGAAGTCGGGCGACCGCGCGCGGCTGCGGGTGGCGCAGGGCCAGGGCGGCGCAGCGGGCAGCACGCTGCGGCTGTCGCCGCGGGTTCGCAGCAACCTGATGGCCAGCGGCGCCATCGGCTCGTTGCCGCTGCACCTGATCGCCCCGTTCCTGAACGAAGCCGTGATCTTCAGCAACGACGAGCTGGCCGCGGCGCCGCGCGTGGTGGGCGCGCAGGAGAACCAGGTCAGCATCGTGCCGGGCGAACTGGCCTACGTGGTCGGCGACGTGCAGCCGGCATCGGGTTACCGCCTGTTCCGTGCGCCGACGCCGCTGCTCGACATCGACAACGGCGAACTGCTGGGCTACGAGGCCCGCTTCGTCGGCACCGCCGAGTTCGTGCGCCCCGGCGGCACCGCCGCCGGCCCCGACGGCACGGCCCGGATCGTGCCGGCCACGATGCAGATCCAGACCGCGCGGCTCGAAGTCAACGTCGGCGACCGCCTGGCGCCGCTGCCGGTGCGCGACCTCGACGCCTATGCTCCGCATCCGCCGGCCGCGCCGGTGGCCGGGCGGGTGCTGTCGATCTACGGCGAAGGCCTGAGCGCCGGCCAGAACCAGATCGTCACCCTCAACCGCGGCGCACGCGACGGCCTGGAGCGCGGCCACGTGCTCGCGCTGTGGCGCCAGGGCTCGTTGATCCGCGACCGGCTGGGCGACCCGCGCACCCAGCTGCAGCTGCCGAACGAGCGCAACGGGCTGCTGTTCGTGTTCAGCGTGTTCGAGCGTGCGTCCTACGCACTGATCGTGAACGTGAACGTGCCGGTATTCCCCGGCGACAGCTTCTCCCAGCCCTGACGACCGGCAGCGCGGGCCTTGCTCGACTTCGACGAGTTCGACGCCTGGTTCCGGCTGATCGAGACGCCCGGCCTCGGCCGGGAGCGCGTGCGGCGCCTGCTCGCCGCGTTCGGCCCGGCCCCGGCGGTGTGGGCGGCGTCCCGCGCTGCACGACGCGAAGTGGCCGGCGCGGCGGCCGATGCGCTCGGCGACACCCACGCGGCACTGGCTGAGCGCCTCGAGCTGGCGCGGCGTTGGTGGCAGGCCGGTGAAGGCCGCGGCGCCCTGACCCTGGCCGACCCCGAATACCCGCCGCAGCTGCTGCAGACCGCCGACCCGCCGCTGCTGCTGTACGTGCACGGCGACGCGCGGCTGCTGGCGCGGCCGAGCATCGCCATCGTCGGCAGCCGCAACGCCAGCGCGCAGGGGCTGGACAACGCCCGCGCGCTGGCCGCGCACCTGAGCCGGGCCGGCTGGGCGATCGTCTCGGGGCTGGCGCTGGGCATCGACGGCGCGGCCCACGAAGGCGCACTCGCCGGGCCCGGCAGCACGATCGCGGTGCTCGGCACCGGGCTGGACCGCGTCTACCCGTCGCGCCACCGCGCACTCGCCCACCGCATCGCCGAGGCCGGCGTGCTGGTCAGCGAATTCGCGCCGGGCATGCCGCCGCTGGCCGAGAACTTTCCGCAGCGCAACCGCATCATCGCCGGCTTGGCGCGCGGCACGCTGGTGGTCGAGGCCGCGCTGCAGTCGGGCTCGCTGATCACCGCGCGGCTGGCCGCCGAGGCCGGGCGCGAGGTGTTCGCGCTGCCGGGATCGATCCACTCGCCGCTGGCGCGCGGCTGCCACGCACTGATCCGGCAGGGGGCCAAGCTGGTCGAGACGGCGCAGGACATCATCGACGAGTGCGGCGGCGCCGCACCGGTGCCCGCCCCACCGGCGCCGTCCGCTGCCCAACCCACCGCCGAACCCGCCGCCGACCCGCTGCTCGACGCGCTCGGCGAGGACCCGGTCACGTTGGACGCGCTGAGCGCGCGCACCGGCTGGTCGGCAGCCGATCTGGCCGCGCGGCTGCTGGAGCTGGAACTCGACCAGCGCGTCGCCCGGCTGCCGGGCGGGCTGTATCAGCGCCGCCACGTCGGCTGAGAGTGCCGCCACCGCCGGCCCAGGGCCGCCCGCCCCAACCTGGCATCGGGGCCGCGCTTCCCGCCGGGCGCCGCGCTCGGGAAAGGGGGCTGCGCTATAGTGCCCGCATGTTCGACGTGCTCGTCTACCTGTACGAAAACTACTGGCGGCCCGACGCCTGCCCGGGGCACCGGCAGTTGTCGCGCAAGCTGTCGGCGGTGGGTTTCGAGAACGACGAGATCCAGGACGCGCTGAAGTGGCTGGACGGCCTGGCGGACAACGCCGGGGCCCGTGCCGACGCGCAAGGCCTGCACAGCCTGCGGGTCTACACCGAAGCCGAGCGCGAACTGCTCGGCAGCGAATCGATCGGCTTCATCGGCTTCCTCGAATCGGCCGGCGTGCTGCCGCCGGCGATGCGCGAGATGGTGATCGACCGCGCCACCGCGATCGGCAGCGGCCCGATCGCGCTCGAAGACCTGAAGGTGATCGTGCTGATGGTCTTCTGGAGCCTGGGCGAGGAGCCCGACGCGCTCATCCTCGACGAGCTGTTCGTCGATGCCGAGGACCGGCTGATCCACTGACCCCGGTTCAGCGCCACGCGTAGGTGGCGCGCAGGTAGAACAGCCGCCCGAGCGGGTTGGCCGCTTGCGGGTTGTAGCCGACCTGGAAGGTGTTGCCCTGCGCGCTGACCGGCGGCTCGGTGTCCAGCAGGTTGCGGATGCCGGCCGCCAGTTGCCAGCCGGCGAAGCCAGCGTAGCGCAGCTGCAGATCCCAGCTCGACCAGGCGCCGACCGCACGCAACGAATCGTCGAGCGGATTGGCTTCGACATAGCCGCGGCTGTACACCTGCGACAGCGTCGCACCCCAGGGCCCGCGGCTCCAGTCGAAGCTCAGCGTGCTGCGCCAGCGCGGCACCGGCGGCCCGTAGACCGAGTTGCCCAGCATCGACACATCGTCGACGCCGTTGAGCTGCGCTTCGTACTGGCGCACATAGGTGCCCTGCAGGCTCGCGCGCAGCAGGCCCCAGACTTGGGCAGGCAGTGCGGTGTTGACGAAGACATCGATCCCGGAGGTCCTGGTCGTGCCCAGGTTGATCGGCGAGCTGTCGATGGCGACGATCGGCCCCGGCAGGCCGGGCGTCGCCGGGTCGGCCGGGCCGCGAACGATGCGGTCGGCGAACTTGTCCGGATAGCGCAGCGCGGTGTCGATGCTCAGCGGCGCGATGACGCCGTCCTGGCGGATGCTCCAATAGTCCAGCCCCAGCGACAGCCCGCGCGCCGGCTCGAGCACCAGCCCCAGGTTCCACTGCTGCGAGGTTTCCGGCTGTAGATTCGGGTTGCCGCCGCTGTAGACGGTGACGATGCCGAAGCAGTCGTCGACCGAAGCGGTGACGGGGCAGCGGACCGGGTCTTCGACCCCGCCGACGAGGGTGCTCGCGGTGGCCGGCTCGCTCAGCGCGTACAAGGGCGGCGCGCGGAAGCCCGTGCCCCAGGAGCCGCGCAGCAGCAGTTCGCGCGCCGGCTGCCAGCGCAGCGCGAGCTTCGGGTTGGTGGTCGAGCCGAAGTCGCTGTAGTCGTCGAAGCGTGCGGCCAGCCGCGCATCCAGTCCGGCCACGATCGGCACGCTCAGTTCGGCGAACATCGCGTAGACGCGGCGGCTGCCGCGGTCGGGAAACAGGCCGTCGCCGAGCGGCGACTCGCCGCTCAGCGCTGCCGGGTCCCAGTCGTAGTTCAGCCGCTCGCGGCGCAGTTCGGCACCCAGCGCCACCGCCAGCGGCCCGGCCGGGAGATGCGCGATATCGCGCGAGGCGAATCCGTTGAGCAGCGAGCTCGTGCCACGCGCGGACTGCGGCGAGCCGCTGTAGGCGGTCGACCGCAGCAGCGCCTGGCCTTCAGGCGCGCTCGGCCCCCAGGGGTTGATCAGCCCGCTGTTCAGCGCCGGCACGATCTTGCTTTCATAGAGGTAGCTGCCGCCGTAGCCGACCTCCTGCTGGTTGCGGTTGTAGACCGCGGCGACATCGAAGTCCCAACCGGCGGCCTGGCCCTGCGCGCCGACCCCATAGCGTTGCATCTCGGTCGTCACCGAGTTCAGCCGCGGCCCCAGCTCCGTGGCACGGAAGGCGAAGGGCAGGTCGCCCGACAGGCCGTTGGCCGCGGCGAACGCGGTCGGGTAGTAGGGCCCGCCGGCGGGATAGGTCAGTCCGCTGAACTTGAAGACCCCCATGGGCGCCAGCTGCCAATCAAAGCGGTTGCGCGCCAGCAGCGCCTCGGCAAACAGATCGATGGCCCGGTCGGCGCGCCAGGTTCCCCGCACGAGCGCACTGCCGCGTTCGACGCCGGGCAGCAGGTCGACCATGGAAGCGGGGTCGAAGCCGCAGGCGGGCGTGAAGAAGGGCGGCGGCGAGAACGGCAGGCTGCTCGGCGGCGCACAGCCGTCGGCGCGCGACGGGTTCAGCACCCGCCGGCCGGGACGGTCGATGATGTTGGCCGGGAAGGTGATGCCGATCAGGTTTTCGATGCCCAGATCGGGACGGTGGCCGGTGCGCGCGAATTCCCGGTCGATCGCCTTCAACGCCTGTTCCTTCTGCCAGCTCAGCGCCGCGAAGACGTTGTAGCCGTCGCGGGCCGCATCGCCGTAGCCGGCAGTGGCGTTGATGCTGCCGCTGTCGCCGCCGGCATGCTGGGCCGCACCGTAGTCGGCGCTGACTTCGATACCTGCATAGTCACGGCGCAGCACGAAGTTGATGACGCCGGCGATCGCGTCGGTGCCGTAGATCGCCGAGGCACCGTCCTTCAGCACCTCGACCCGGTCGATCGCCGCCAGCGGGATCGCGTTCAGGTCGACCGATTCGCCGTCGAGCGCGTAGTTGCCGAGCCGCCGGCCGTTGAGCAGCACCAGCGTCGAGCCGCTCCCGAGCCCGCGCAGGTTGGCGGCCGACAACCCGGGGTTGGCGCCGTTGCCGATCGTCGCGCCCAGGTTGACGCCGTTGAAGTTGGCCGGCACGCGTTCGAGCAACTGCTCGACCGTGGTCACGCCGCTGCGCGCGATCTCGTCGCGGCGGATGATCTGCACCGGCAGCGCGGTCTCGAGGTCGGTCTGCGCGATGTGGGTGCCGGTGATCAGCACCCGCGGGGTGCCGTCGGCGCCGTCGTCGGCCGAGGCCGCGAAGGGGCAGCCGAAGACCGCCGCCACGCCGCAGCCGCAAGCCATCGACCGGGCGGAACTCCGGTGCCCGCGCATGCCGGCGCGCTCCTTTCGCGGCAGCTGTCCGCCGCGATTCTTCGGCCGGCCGCGCGGCACCGTCAAGGGCGGGCAGCCCGCGCCGGCGGCAGCAGCCGCCGCCGCAGGCGCGCACAATTCCGCCCAGGAACCGCAGGGAGCTGCGCCGTGGGCGACATCACCGACCTGCTGCACCGCGTCGCCGCCGACGACCCGGCCGCGCCGGACCGCTTGTTCGCGGCGCTGTACGCCGACATCCGCCGCATGGCACGGGCGCGGCTGGCGCAGAACGGCCCGATCACGTTGCTGGACCCGACCTCGCTCGCGCACGAGGCCTACCTGCGGCTGCACGCCGCCGGCCGCGTCGACCTGGACAGCCGCGGCCGCTTCATGGCCTACGTGTCGCAGGTGCTGCGCTCGGTGATCGTCGATTTCGCGCGCAGGCGCAGCACCGAACGCCGCGGCGGCGACGCGCCGCACATCACGCTGGACACCGCAACGGCCGAATCGGTGGGCAACCGCGACGACGACATCGTGCGCATCGACGACGCGCTGCGCGCGCTCGACCAGACCGACCCGCGGCTGCGCCAGGTGGTCGAGATGCACTACTTCGCCGGCTTGAACTACGGCGAGATCGCCGCCGCGCTCGGGCTGAACGAACGCACCGTGCGGCGCGACTGGGAGCGCGCGCGGCTGCTGCTGGCGGTGGCGCTGCAGCGCTGAGCAGCGCCGCGACCGGGAAGGCCCGATGTCCGCTTCCGGCAAGCGAAAGCGTCCGGCAGGGTGACCATCGCGGCGGGGGAGGACGCAGCGTGCAAGCACTGGTCCCTGAAGACTGGCAGCGGCTCAACGGCCTGCTGAAGGACGCGCTCGAACTCGATCCGGCCGCGCGCGCCGCCTGGCTGCAGGCGTTGCCGGCCGACGCGCAGGATCTGAAGCCGCTGCTCGAAAGGCTGCTCGCCGAGGCCGCCCCGTCGGACACCGGCGCGGCACTGCAGCCGGTGGTGCAGATGGCCGCGGCGGCGATCGCCGCGATGCGCCGCGAGCAGCCGGGCGACCGCATCGGCCCCTGGCAGCTCGAGCGGCTGCTGGCCGAAGGCGGCATGGGCGCGGTGTGGCTGGCGCAGCGCGCCGACGGCGTGATGCAGCGCAGCGCAGCGCTGAAGCTGCCGCGCGCCGAGTGGGTGGACCGCGGCCTGGCCGAGCGCATCGCCCGCGAGCGCGCGATCCTCGCGCGGCTGCAGCACCCGAACATCGCCGTGCTGTACGACGCCGGCTTCGGCGACGACGGCAGGCCGTACCTGGCACTGGAATATGTGGGCGGCCAGACCATCGACGCCTGGGCGCGGGGCCGCGACCTGCGCCAGATCGTGCGGCTGTTCATGGCGGTGGTGCGCGCCGTCGCCTACGCCCATGCACAGCTGGTGATCCACCGCGACATCAAGCCGGGCAACGTGCTGGTCGCGGCCGACGGCACGCCCAAGCTGCTGGACTTCGGCATCTCCAAGCTGCTCGAAGGCGATGCGCCGGCCGCTGCCGAGACCGCGCTGACGCGCATGACCGGTCGCGCGCTGACGCTGGCCTATGCCGCGCCGGAGCTGGTGCAGGGTCTGCCAGTGACCGTGGCCGCCGATGTCTATTCGCTCGGCGTGCTGCTGTTCGAGCTGCTGACGCAGGCACGGCTGTACCGGGCGACCGAGGCGCGCGCGCTCGAAGCCGAGATCCTGCGCGGCGACCTGCGCGCGCCGAGCGCGGCCGTCGCCGACCCGGCGCGCGCGCGCCAGCTGCACCGCGACCTGGAAGCGATCGTGCTGCACGCGCTGAAGCTCGAGCCGGGGGCGCGCTACGGCAGCGCCGGCGCGCTGGCCGACGACCTGCAGCGCTGGCTGGTCGGCGCGCCGGTGCGGGCCCGGCCCGACAGCCGCGGCTACCGGCTGCGCCGGTTCGTCGTGCGCAACAAGCTGCCGGTAGCCGCCGTCGGCGGCATCGTGCTGGCGCTGGCGGTGGGGCTCGGCGCCGCGCTGTGGCAGGCCGAGGTCGCGCGCGACCAGGCGCGGCGGGCGACCGCGCTGAACGAATTCGTGCTGTCGCTGATCCGCCAGGCCGACCCGAACGCCAGCCTGCAGATGAAGGCGGCCGACCTGGCGTTGCTCGCGGCGATCGAGGAACGCATCGACCGCGATTTCAAGGGCAGCGCCGAGCAGCTGCTGCGGCTGCGCGTGACGATCGGTGACGCCTACCGCAACCGCGGCGAGGCGGCGGCCGCGCGCCGCGTGTTCCAGCGCGCGATCGACGCGGCGGCGCCCGTCCTGCCGCCCGACGACCTGCGGCTGCTGGGCGCGCGCGTGCGCGCCACCGATCCGCACCTGATCGTGTCGACCGCCGCGGCCGAACAGCTCGCCGGCGTGATCGATGCGCTGCGCCGCCGTCAGCCCGACAGCGCCGCGCTGCTGGTCGACGCGCTGCTGAACCGCCACGAACTGGCGCAGCGCTACGGCCTGCCGGCCTACCTGCCGCAGGTGCAGCGGCTGGCATTGCTGCAGGAGGCCGACGGCATCGCCCGGCACGGCTTCGGCGATGGCAGCCGCGAGCAACTGCGCGTCGCGCGCGCGCTGGCGGCGAACCTGAGCGACGACGCGCACGGCGACGCGGCGCTGGAGCTGCTCGATGCGACGATGGCGCAGGCCCGTGCCCGCGCCGACGGGGCCGATTCGAGCGTCGACTACCTGCTGGCCGAAGCCGCGCTCGCGCGCCAGCTCTGCACCGACGAGCGCCGCGTCGCCGAGGGCCGGGCCATGCTCGAAGGCCAGCTGCCGGCCGTGCGCGCCGCCTACGGACCGACCAGCGTGCTGCTGGAGGAGATGCTCGCCGCCCTCGCCTACTGCGGCGCTGCGTCGCCGCTGGACGCGGTCGAGGTCGCCGGCGCGCGCGAGCGGCCGCCGTCGACCGGGCTGCTCAATCGCGCGCTGGAGGCGTACGGCCTGGCCTTCGGCGCGCTGGACGAGGCCGCCACCGAGCGCCTGTACCGGCAGGTGATGTTCAACGCCGATGCGGTGCCGGAACCGGCGCTGCGCGCCCGGCTGACGCGGGACGTGCGCTTCGGGCGCATCTGCCAGCTGTCCCGGCGCGGCGACGCCGAACAGGCCGAGCGGCTGGCGCTGGCGCTGATCCGCGACGAAGAGGCGACGCGCTCCGGAGACTCGCTGTACGGGCCGCTGGTGTGCCTGAGCGACGCGCTGCGCCAGCAGGGCCGCTACGCCGAAGCGGCGCAGGCCGCGCAACAGTTGTTCGAGCGCTGCCGCAACGCCCGCAACGGCTGCGACCACCGCGCGCTGACGGCGCTGGCGCTGGTCCAACTCGATGCCGGCCGGCTCGAAGCCGCCCGATCGGCGATGGCGCAGCGGCTGGCGTTGGCGAGCGACCAGCGCGGCGACTCGCGCTTCGCGGTCGCCTACGGCCGCGTGCTGATCGCCGGCGGGCGGTATGCCGAGGCGGCCGAACTGCTCGCCGCCGACCACGCGCGCTGGCAGTCCAGGCTGCCCGACAACCCGCAGACCGCGGAGTTGCTGTACTGGCTCGGCCGCGCCCAGCAGGCCGCCGGCGACCCGCGCGGCCGCGCGGCCCTGGCGCAGGCGCGGCAGCGGCTGGCCGCGTCGCCGTTGCAGACGCACCAGCGCCTGGCCGCCGCCGACCCGGCGTTCTGAGGGCCCCCAGGGCCGGGCTGCGCCCAGCCCTCCCCCCGAGGGGGTCAAGGAAACTTGGGGCGGCCCGGCGTTTCCTCGAGCGCCGCGGTGCTGCCCGGGCGGCGCGCGCGGCACGCATGTCCGGATCCGCCGGCCGAACGCGTCCTATCGGGCAGGAGCCGCAATC
>Ga0209310_1000877_pt1 | contig 27452 bp, 24 predicted proteins | sample AD_UKC030_MetaG_FD_184415 | JGI IMG/M metagenome (GOLD analysis project Ga0209310, IMG submission 184415) | Active sludge microbial communities of municipal wastewater-treating anaerobic digesters from USA - AD_UKC030_MetaG (SPAdes) (version 2) | ecosystem: Engineered > Bioreactor > Anaerobic >...
TAGGCGAGCTCGATGCCCTGGCGGCCGACGAGCGCCTTGAGGTTGTCCAGGTTCTGGCCCGGGTCGCCGCCGACACGGGCAAATTCTGGCATGGGTTTCCCGTCGGTCTGGGACACGTCAAAGACGTAGACGGCGCGGAAGCCCCGAATGACGCGCCGCCCGGGCTCGCCATCCTCCCCATCTGTGGCGGCCTCCTCCGGCCTGGCTTTGCGGACTAGCGGGGCAAGAATCGCGATGCCTTTCTCCCCCTTCATCACGAAGCGGCCAAAATCGTGCTGCCAGGTCCGAAATCCCGCCACGAAGGTGGCGTCCGGGCGCTGCATAGCAATCAGCATGACGTTGTGAAACGAGTAGCGATGGAAGCGGGAGATGGCGCCGAGGTACTCGGTCAGTGCGTCGCTCCTCCCCTGGTCCAGCGCGTCGGCAAGAGCGGTGATTGCCTTGTCCGCGGTTTCGCGGAGGCGCTCTTCGCGCGTGAGTTCCCGGGCTGGGGGCGTTAGGCCTTCGGCCCAGGGTTGGCTTGTCTGTGGTGTGGCAGTTTGCGGCCCGGCGCCAGCGGCGCGGGGCTGGTTGGTTGGTTCCATGGGGCCTCCCGCGAAACGGTCTTCAAAGAGCGTTATGGGGCCCCCGGCTGGTGGTGTTGCATTGGCGAGTCGGGATGAGCTGGGCAAGGGTGCCGGGGCGTCGGCGCCCGGGCCTTGCTCGTCCGCAAGGACCTCCTCGTAGCCATGGAGCCGCTCCCAATTGCGGTGCCAGCGGCGCGGGGTCTCTTGCTTCCAGGAGCTAAAGAGATTTGCGCCGACCCACCACTTGAGCTTGTGCTCGTGGCAGACAAACCAGTGCGAACGGCCGACGTTGAGATATCCGTCGTTTCGACCACATCGCGGACAGGCACCGAAATCAGGGCCTCTTTGTTCCGTGTTCTCGTGTCTGGGATTTGTGTTTGTCATGAAATGTTTCCTCCGTTTTTTCGTGGGCCTATTCCCCTCACTGGAGGTTGGGGGAATAGGGCTTCGAAAAACTGGAGGAGCGGCCGCAGGCCGGTCGGACGGCCCGAAGCGAAAGCCAAAGCAGCAGGAGTGACAGAAGCGAAGCGATGGCGCGAGTGATGCGGCGAAGCGAGGGACGGGAGGCTGGACAAGGCCAGAGACAAAGCGTCGAAAGACACCACTTGGAGACGATGAGGTCGCGGCCCGGGCCGCGGCAGCCGGAGGTGTTGCATTGAGGCCGCAGGGCGCGCCAGGGTGGCCTAGCGGCGGTCGGGCGCCGGGCGGCGGTGGGTCAGGGCCTCGAAGAAGCGAAGCTCCTGCCTGGCTGAGATGGTCTGGCGCCAGAAGGTTGCGAGATTGATGCGGCGAAGGATGGCGGTCGCAAGCGAAGGCATTTAAGCGCCTCGGAAGGCCCCCCTACTTCCGAGCCACCAGCGCGAGAAGTGGCCCGCTACCAAAGGTCCGCAGCCGGGCGCGGGATGGATTGTCCGGACATCGCAGGGAGTTCGTGGCCGAGAGAGGAGAGCGCCGCAAGCTCGAATGAAAGTGACGCGCGCCGGGGGTTCAGGACGCGCACGGGTAGGCCGTCCGAAAACTCGACCACGCCCTCGTCGCGGAATTCCTCCCTGAAGTGCGAAACATCGGCACAGCGACAGAATCGCTCGGTGAGGACCACCCCGGCATTCTGCGAAGCGGTGGCGCTCGCTAGTTCTGCTTGAAGCTTGCGCCACCATGCGACCGTTGGCTGGCGCTTCGAGGTTTTGGGACGCACGGCAAGCGCAAAGAGGTACCTGGGCGGCGTGAAGAAGCGGGTTAGTGAGGAGTAGCCTTCTGCGCGGCCGCAGAAACGCAGCGCACGCAGGGCAGCCAGGACCGCGCGGGCAACAAAGACGTCCGAGAGGCCAAAGACTGCGGGCTCGGCATCGAAGGAGAACTGTCTGGCAACCGTGCGGTGGTGGACGGGTTCGGAGATGCCGAAAAGGCGGCGGAGCTGCTTCCCCAGCTCGCGGTGGCCACCAAAGACAATCGTGGTGAAGGGGGTGTCCCCCGGCCGTGGTTGGCGGCGCGGCGACAGGACAAGCGTGCTTTCCCGCGCGCGGCCGACCTCGATGGCCAGGCTATGGTGAAGTTCTGCCGTCTCCGGATTCGAGGAAAAGTCGAGGGCCACCAAGTCTGAGTCGCGAAGGATGACGCTTAGCTCCTCCCCCCGAGGGGCTGGTCCGTAGAGGTTTCTCTGCAGGTAGCGGATATGGAAGCCCGCCTCTTCGAGGGCGAACTGCGCCGTCGAGGAGGCATCAAGCCGGGTGAGCTGTAGCTCGCCACTTAGCGCGGCGACAGGTTCCTTCGCGGCCATCCGAAAGCCACTTCCTGGAAGCGGCCGGCGCGGGCCCCTCCCCTACTCCAGCGTCGGCGCCGCTCGCATGGCGGCAACAAAGGCGTGGGCAAGCTTCTTCTCCAGCTCATCTCGTTTGTGCAGGAGCCAGGGGTCGTTCTTGGCGCGACGAAGAGCCCCGAGGGTCCGGGCCTCCCGCTCATGGAGCTCGACGGTGTGCTCCATGCCGTAGAGCATTGCCCTGAAAAACTCACTACCGGTGATGTCCAGCCCCGTGGCATCGCTATATGCGTCGATAAGGCGCTTGAGAACTTGGTCGGCGCTGGCTGTGAGTTGGAACTGCCGCTTCACGGTGGGCAGCTCCCCGGTGGGCGCCGTGGAAAGCGGTGGGGCCGCGGGTGTCGCCGCCGGTGCTGGGCTCGCCAAAGCGGCCGCCCCGCCCCCAGAGGCCAGCCTAAGCGTCGGGGCTCCGGCTGGTGTTGCAGCAGGCGCAGCGTTCGTGCTTACAACCTGGCGCGCGGAGGGCTGGCCCATGGCCGCACGCGAGGCGTCTATGTCGAGTGCATTGTCGAGCGCGTTTGCAATTGAGCTTGAGGGCTGGGGGCGCTTGAGGTCCTTTGGCATGGTCTAGCCCTCCTTTACCCGTTTGCGCTGGCTTGGGTTTCGCCCACGACCGGCGCTTCGGCTTCGATGGCGTTCACAACGGCTTCTGTTTGCATCGCTGCAATTTCCTTTTCCTCGGCCGCGGGCGTCGTCTCCACAAGCTCCGGGTGCATGGGCGCAAGATTTGGAAGCGCCGACCTTCCGTCGCGCACGAAGTCTTCGCGGTTGGTGATACGCGCGTGGACCTCGGCCGCAATCATCCGGTACTGCGCGAGAACAGGGTGACGGCGATGTTTCTTGATTTGGAAAAGTGTCTTTCCGGCCTTGAAGGCCTGCGGAATGGCCTCAGTCCTCGAAATTACCGTACTGAATTCGCGACCGGCGAAATGGCGCGCGATGAGGTCGTTGACCTCATGCCAGGCCTTTGTGCGGCCGTCGACAGCGTTCACTATAACACCAAGGAGCTCAAGGTTCGGATTGCGCTTGGCCCGCGCATCCGCGATGTCGGCGAGAGACTCGTTTAGGCCGTGCATGGAAAGCACGTCGGCGAAGGCGCTAAGCAGCACCCAGTCTGCGTTCAGATAGGTTGAGACAAGGAGCATGTCCTCTGCGTTCGGCGCCGTGTCACAGATGATGACGTCGTAATGCGCGCGCGCCGCGTCAATGCCGCGGCTAAGAATATTTTTGTAGTCGACGAATTTGGAGAGGTACTTGCGGATTTCGTTCAGCTCGGCGCGTGCCGGGATGAGCTCGACATTTCGCGGGAGCCCTGCCTGCACGGCAAGCTCGACTGGGTTGGAGTCCTCGCCGACCACGAGCTCGAACGTACCAGCGAAGCTCTTGCCGTTGATGCCGAAAATCCTGGTGCTACCGGCGCCGGGGTCACAGTCGATAATGAGAACGCGAAGTTTTCGTTCGCCAAGAGCGGCGGCCAGGTGGCATGAGAGCGTGGACTTTGCGACGCCACCCTTATGGTTCCCCACCCCGATGACAATGCCGAGTGGTTTCTTGCTCATTTTTGCCTCCCTGCAAAAAAAATCTTTTCCTGGCCCAGTAGGGCCCATGGGGCCATGGGCCCATGTCGCCATGCGGCCATGCGCCCATGGCCGCACTTTAAGGGAAGGAAACAGGGTCGCGCAAGTAGGAAAATTGGGCTCTTGGGTCAGTAGGTGCATGAGCCCATGGGCCCATGCCGCCATGCCCCCATGCAACCCTGGCCCCATGGCCCCATGGGGCCATGGCCCCTATGTCACCACAACTTCATTTTTTGTGCTTGTCAGGATTCTCGCGGTGGGGTACTAACCTCCCAGGTTCAACGGAGTTAAACCTAGCGAGGGAGCGCATGGGCGGGGACGAGGAACGGCGGCAAAGACTCAAGGAGGAGTACGAGGCTCTGTCGCCGGAAGAGCGGCGGCGCCGCGTCTTCCTTGAACCGGCCTACCGTGATGCCTACAACGAAATAACGCAAGCCGAACGCATCGCCGTCGTGCCGCTTTACTTCTGGCGCACATGGGTTCCGGTGCTCGGGCCCGTGGCCTCGATGCTCTACATGCGGCTTCGCCAGTACTGCTACTGGAATCCGGCAAGCGGAGAGACGCGCATCGAGTGTTGGCCGAAGCAGTCGACCCTTGCTGCAGAGATTGGGGTCAAGGACCGAAAGACCATCCGCGCAGCACTTGTCCTGCTCGAATCCCACGGCTTCATCGAACGAAAGACGACGTACCATCTCGACGCCAACGGTCGCCCGCACCAGGGGAGCGACCACTACCTGGTTTACTTTGAGGTGCCCCTCGTAGCCGCGGATGCTGCCGAGTTGCTCATCCGCGAAACGAAACCAAAAGCTGAATCAGGGGGAGCGGCTTATGGGGGGAATAATTCCCCTCATAGAACCTGGGCTGTGGATAAGTCGCCCTATGGGGGGAAAATCTCCCCTCATATTGCTGGGGAAAAAATCCCCACCAGAAGTAGTACTAATAATTATAACTCTAACGTTGATAACGTTTTGTTGCACAAGGACCAGGAAGAGGGAGTCCCAGAAGCCGAGGAGAAATCGCGGAGTTCGAAGAAAATTGGTCTAGCCCCAGAAGCGGAACGTTTGGCAACGGAAATCGGGGACACACTGCTCGCGATGGAGGGGGACCGTTCGAGCGAAGAGCATCGAAGCGCGGGCTTTCATCGCGTGATTGTTTCAAGGATGCCGGAGAGGCTTCTCAGGCAGGCAATCATGGCCACCAGGGATGCCCTGGACAGCCGGAACCTTCGAGGTCGACCCTCGGCGTATTTCGCGGGAGTAGTGAAGCAACTCGCGGCAGACGAAGGCATAGACTTGGGCCTGAAGACCCAGGCAGACGCAGAATCACCCGTTAAAGGCAATCAGGCGGGCCACAGTGCGCGCGGAGCGCGCTCCGAGGGGCGTGGTCGCAGCGTTGACGAGAAAGCTGCTCAGGAGGCCAGAGAGGCGGTCAAGGCGCTTCGGGAAAAGTGGGCGGAGGAATAGGGGGCCGGGGAAAATTCACTGCCGGTTTTTACGATGGCTTGCGCTTAACCAAACAGGAAACCCACCGGCAGGTCACTAAGCGGCGTGGTGTCACATAACCGTATGTAGACAAAGAGATAAACGGTGTCACCGTTCGCGCGATAGTAGACCAGCATGTTCGCGGATAGGCGGCCACCCGTGTTCGCCCGATAGGGAGCCACCGATGTTCGCGGCATAGGTTGCCACCTGTGTTCGCGAACGGGGAGCCACAACGGCAGACACGTGCCCGCTGCTTCCGATCCTGGACGTGCTCGAGGAGGGGCGGTCAGGGCCAACGGCGAGGATGGTCCTTCCTGCCAGAGGGGATACCTTCCGGGTACACCACTACCCAAGGAGGGGTCCCGTGGCAGGAAGGAGACTCATGACACTCGATGTACGCGAACTGCTGCGACGGCTGCAAGCCGGCCAGAAACACCGGGCGATCGCCCGCGATCTGGGCGTGGCCCGCAAGACCGTCGCCAAGTACGACGAACTCGCCCACGAGCAAGGGCTGCTGGCTGGCCCCTTGCCGGCAGTCGGCGACCTGGATCGCCTGCTCAGCGCCATGGTGGCCGATGCGCCGCTGCCTCGTCAATCCTTCAAAGCCGAGAAACACCGGGCCAAGATCGAGACCTTGCGCAAGGGCGGAGTCGAGATCATGGCCGTCTTCAAGCGGCTGTGCGAAGAGGACAAGTACCAGGGTAGCTACAGCGCGCTGCGGCGCTACGTGGTGCACCTGGAGCAGACGGCGCCGGTGGCGTTCGTGCGGCTGGAGACGCCGCTGGGCGAAGAGGCGCAGGTGGATTTCGGCTCGGCGGGGCGGATGATCGACCCGCGCACGGGCGAGCTGCGCAAGGCGTGGGTCTTCGTGATGACCCTCTCGTGCAGCCGCCACCAGTACGCGGAGCTGGTGTTTGACCAGCGGGTCGAGACCTGGCTGCGCTGCCACCGCCACGCTTTCGAGGCCTTCGGCGGCGTGCCGCGGCGGATCGTGCTGGACAACCTGAAGGCGGCGATCGTCAAGGCGTCGCTGTACGACCCGGTGGTCCAGCGCAGCTACCGCCAGCTGGCCGAGCACTACGGATTCCTGATCTCGCCGTGTCGGGTCTGTACGCCCGAGCACAAGGGCAAGGTCGAGTCCGGGGTGCACTACGTGAAGCGCAATTTCCTGGCCGGACGGGCGCCGATGACCCTCACCGAGGCCAACGAGAAGCTGGCCAAGTGGGTCGCCGAGACGGCGGGCCTGCGCCGCCACGGGACCACCAAGCAGCAGCCGCTGGTGCAGTTTCGCGAGCAGGAGCAGGCCGCCTTGCTGCTGTTGCCCCAGACGGCCTACGATCTCGGCGTCTGGAAGCAGGTCAAGCTGCACCCGGACTGCCACGTCGTGGTCGAGGGGGCCTACTACAGCGCGCCGCACCGGCTGATCGGCGCCCGGCTGTGGGCCCGCACCAACGGCCGGGACGTGGTGCTGTACCACGATTGGGAGCGGATCGCGACCCACCCGTGGGGTCGGCCGGGGACGCGGCGCACCATCGACGACCACTATCCGCCGGACAAGCTGGCGTTTCTGATGGCGACGCCGACGTACTGCCGGCGACGGGCCAAGGAGATCGGCCCGGCGACGGCCGACACCGTCGAGAGCCTCTTCGCCGAACGGCCCCTGGACCGCCTGCGCTCGGTGCAGTCGCTGCTGCGCCTGGCCGACAAGTACGGCGCCGTCCGGCTCGAACAGGCGTGCACCCGGGCGCGGCTCTACGACGAGACCTCGCCGCGGGCGATCGCCCGCATCCTCGAACGCGGCCTCGACTGCCTGCCGCTGCCGACGACGGCGGCGGCGGCGACGGTGCTGCCGGGTGCGTTTGTCTTTGCACGTCCGGGATCGGAGATCTTTCCCCTAGAAGGAGGTCCGAGCCATGGACACTAGACCCCAGCTGACTCCCAAACTGAAAGCGCTGCGCCTGTCGGGCATCCTCGAGACGCTCGACGTGCGCAACCGGCAGGCGATCGACGACAAGCTCAGCTACGTCGAATTCCTCGAACGCCTGCTCGAAGACGAGGTCGAACGCCGGGCCCAGAAGCAACTGCTGATGCGGCTGCGCCGGGCGGCATTCACGGCCGAGAAGACCTTGGAGGGATTCGACTGGGCATTCAACCCGTCGGTGAACCGGCAACAGATCCTGGACCTGGCCACCGGCCAGTGGATCGAACGGAAGGAGGGCGTGCTGATCGTCGGCCCCAGCGGCGTCGGCAAGAGCCATCTCGCCCAGGCGCTGGGCCAGGAGGCGTGTCGTCGCGGCTACAACGTCCTGTTTACCACCGTGATCAAGATGCTCGGCCAGATCAACGGCGGCCGCGCCGACGGCACCCGGGACAAGCGCCTGGCCGGCTATCTGCGGCCGGACCTGCTGGTGCTCGACGATTTCGGCCTCAAGCCGATGCGCGGCGCCGAGCCGGAGGATCTCTACGAGGTGATCAACGAGCGTTACGAGCGCGGGTCGGTGCTGGTGACGAGCAACCGCGACTACCAGGAGTGGCCGGCGGCATTCGTCGACAACCCATTGATGGCCTCGGCGGCGCTGGACCGGCTGGCCCACCGGGCGCATCTGATCACGATCAAGGGAGCCAGCTACCGGGCGAAAGAGCGCCCGAAGGCGATGGCCAAGACGGAGACCAACTAACCGAGAAGGAAGGACCGTCCGAGCCGTGCCGACCCGATCAGTGGCAACCTATCAGGCGAACATGGCTGGCAACATGAGGGCGAACATTGACAAACGGAGGCACCGTCGTGAAGAAATACGTTATCGGCCTATTCCTGGGACTACTCCTCACTGCTGGAGTAGCATCGCCAGCACTTTCGACCTGTGACCCGGCGGCCGACAACGCGCCCCTGATCGTCTATGAACAGCACGGGTGCGTGCTCCCATATGAGGACCTATCGCACTTCTATTGCGGGCCTGATGCTGATGTACAACTTGCTCCGGAAGCGAGTGTGAGCTGGGACCGCAGCATGGAGTATTCTGGCCCTCTTCACGCGCAATGTGTCGCACAAAATGGAAACGTCCATTTGACATATGACTACAATATGGAGAGAGAGTTCTGCTGTGGCTTTTGGGCTGGCGGATGGGCTGGAGCCGGAATACAGCCGAACCTCAATATCTACGTTCGAGTAGATGACGAAAGTGATTTTGTCGATTTTCACAGAACGGACACCGGGTCCTATTCCTGCAGCCATTCCGGCACTGGGACGCCTGCGTTTATTAGAGCCTGGTGGGGCGGGCTGGACGGGAATGAGATTCAGGCCTCGCCAGACAATCCCAATCCAAGCCATACGGTGAACGGCGAAGAGGCCTTCACATATCGGCTAAGCACATTCCCAATCAGCGTGCTCGACAACGCGCGCTGGCCTGGCGTGCGCTACGCGCTAGTGAGAACGATCAGCTCCAAGGCCGACTGGCTAACCTACCGGAGCTTCGGCGGGGATGGGGGAGTGACCACTTCGGCCATGCTTCACATAGAGGTCGACGTGAACGTCCAGGTGGTTGACGGCGGGGAGCCACCGATTGCCGTAATTGATGGGCCATCTACTGCAGTTGTCGCGGTCCCGGTGTCGTTCACTGGCGAAGCGTCCTTCGACCCAGATGGCGACCCGCTGGCCTACGAATGGATGGCCGAAGGCTCCCCAACCATCAACGGAGTCAATGACCCCATCTGTCAGATGACTTGGGCCGAGCCGGGCACCTACGTCGTGTACCTCACGGTTAAGGATTGCGATGCGATGGAGGCGACCGAAGAGCATGAGGTCATAGTCACTGGGGTCTGTGACGGCAGTCTAAATGTGGATTTTGGTGGCTGGTACAGTAGAGAGATTCGTGGACACCCTGGTTTTGAAAGAGAATTTCGAATGGATGCCACCTTTGATCCTCCTTGCCGCTGTTGTGAATATCGACAGTTCCTGCGTTTCAGAAAATGGATTCTGGATCCCGCGAACCCGCTCCCACCCCGAGAGCCCGCAATAGATACGGGTTGGTTTGAAGACGGTTTTCGTCATCCTTATGGACACCGCTTCGACTTTCCGAATGAACCGGGAGACATGTACTTGCCGACACGCGAGGACGGGAGTGACTATAACGGCTCAGACCACCCCCACTCAGCTGGACCGGCAGGGGCCGAGGTGATATGGAACACGTGCTTTGAAATGCGACTCCAAAGAGTCGCCAACCCAGGCTGTGAAGGGGGAGAGGATCTGGAGTGCGTAATTCCAGGGACAGTACGGCAACAGTCCTTTTGTGCCCATTTCATATATGGGGGTCAAGCCAGTGACTGTCCCTCGCTTCCGCAGTTCGATGCGTGCACCAATCGCCCGGTTGGTGTGCCACAGCACCCTCCTTGTATAGGTTCGAAGAATTCCGCAGGACGGCGGGTGAATATAGGCGGGTGCGAAGTAGAATTGCAGCTGGCCGTTAGAGATTCGGTTCCCATGCTGGATGTTATAGCGTGGTGTGACGCTCAGAATGACACTCTACCGGTCATTTCAGTGCTGGTGAACGGGCAGGCGCCAACTTCTGACTACGGTCCGTTTATTGACTCCGTTGGCTACGGGGGGGAGATCATATCCTACTACCAGAAATTTCCAAGAGACGATGGCTGTGAATTCCAGGTGCAGGTGACCGTGAACGGGGAAACCGCTAACGAGATGCTTCACGTGGCCCCATTGAGTGATGATGCGGATTTCGAGAATTGTGTGGCGGGAGCGACGGCTCCCGCGCCAGGCAACGAGTACCAAGGGGGCTGGTATCGGGTTCTTGCTGATGGGGGCGCCTATGGCGAAATTCAAGATGCCGTAAGCGTCAATGGCAACGCCCTCCATGAGTTCGCACCAGCAAGCAATCCGTGTGGGGCGCAGACAATCGATGGTCACGAGGTGTTCTGCAGCGACCTCGGCGGGCTCCCGTTCGTTACCTTGGAGGCAGACTTTCTTGCGCGTTGCAGCAACCTGAACGCGACAAACCCATATACTGCGTCTCTGGCCTGCGAAAGCTATACAAGCTCTATTTGTGAGATGATCGGATTTTCGGCAAACGGGGGAAATGGCGAGACACGCCTCGCGACAGGGGTATCGGTCGGAGCGAGTTGCTTCAACGGCGTGGACAACAATCAACCCCTGCCCTTGCAGGTCGGGCAACACTTAGCGTGGGACACTTGGCACCATGTCAAGGTAGCCATCGACCAAGGCGGGGACAGGTATCTCTACATCGAGGTAAATGGAGAGCGGCAAAATCTCACCGAATTTCGGCCCCCGCAAGGGGAGGCGGCTGGCGTGTGGTCGCGCGGGCAGACGTTAGAGCGGCTGCTTGCTCAGGTGATAAGTTGTCCGTGGGAGGCTCCGAATTTCTCTGACGACCACATCTACTGGGACAACATCGAGTTGAGGACAGAGTCTTCGCCCACCAGCGTGGAGCAGCCGACTCAGGAAGTCGCGCTGCCGACAAGTTGGTCGATAGCGGCTTTCAATCGCCCGGGTGCGGCGCAGGTTGAGATGTCCTGCAAGGTACCCGCGACCGACAAGTGCTGGGTGAAGGTGTTCTCGGTCCGCGGGGAACTGGTTCGCAACGTGTATCAAGGAGAGATGCAGGCAGGCGAACAAAGAATTTTCTGGGACGGACGGGACACGGGAGGAAGGACGGTGTCTGCGGGCATCTACCTGATTCACCTCAGCAACGGCAGGGACGGTGCTTCAACGAAGGTACTGCTCTTGAGATAGACAGCGCACCGCGGGTAGCTGGAGAATTCGAGCCCCCGGCGCGGCGAGCATCGGGGGCTTTTTCCAACCACGGGCGTGAGTAGCGGCACGTCCCGTGGTAAAATGCTTTTACGATAAACCGCCACAACTCACAGATTGACAATTAGTTAAGCGCCACCAGGCGAGAAAGGAGCAAGCATCTTTGTTTGCCTCTCCCTTGCCGTTGGGGCAAGTGGGAGAGGCGGGAGTATCGTTGCTGTCAGTGAACGCTCAACGCGATGCCTGACACCAATTCAGTCGGTCGCGCGCGCCCGGTAAACCGATGCCTCACCAGCTCGGCTAAGGGGACGGATTTATCACCCGTCAAGCGCGTGGCCCGTAGAGCCGGATGCCATGAGAGTGGCTTGTCCGGTTCGATGGAGGCTTGAGCAAGTAAACCTCCGAACTCTTCGGAGCCAATCTGCTCACTCTATCCAATCGCCCTGCGCCGATGCGGGGCGACCGAGAAAAACTCAGGCGAGCAAAAGCTCGCATGAGCCGCAGCATTCCAAAGAGGTGATGTCGCAGCCTTGCGGCTAATCCTCACGCGGGAGCAGGACCAAAGCCCTCCGGGGCAATTCGGGTGAAATTCCCGTCAGGTTCGGCTAACGCTGTCCGGCGTCGGGAGCCTCTTGCCTGGTGACAGGCGGAGCCGGGTGGATGACAACACTCGGGGACGGGCCGAAAAAAGCCCGCCGTGAAAAGCTCAACGATGAAAGGCCCAACAAGGGCTTGCCGGTGAGGAAACGGAGAGACGGTGCCGAAACGCGAAAAGGTTCTCGTCGACGGGTAGGGGGGCGCTTGTCGTGTCGACCCCCAGAAATCGAGCGAAAAAATGCGCTCGGAAACTGCGCCAAGCTGGAAGGCCTGGACGTACGACGAAACCACGAGGCCCAAAAAGCCACTAGCGACGTGAATCCGTTTCCGAAGGGTGCTGCTAATCGGGGAAGGACTCTTCCTGCCGGAGTGATGCCCGGTGCCTGGCTCGTCGGCTAGGTGTTCAAAATGGAGGAGTCTGGGAGAGTGCCTTGAGTAGAACGGACCGGGAGGTCCGCGATGCTGGGAGCGAAGGTTTCCACGCGCTCGAGCTCGTAGAGCTCAGGCGCGCACGGCAAGGCAGTCGTGGCTCGTCTCAGTCTTCGGGTGGTGCCGAGGACGAAGAGGAACGAAAGAGGCGACGGGCAACTGAAAATCCGACTGAAGATGGTGCTCGGCCGGGGGAGAGGCGCTTTGGTCTCTCCCCTTGGCGTGGGATTCCTGGAAGGGAGGATACGTGGTCCAAAGCGGACAGACCTGGCGGTCTGGCGGCTTTAGATGGCGCATTGACGGCGAACGCTTGAGGTCCCTCTAGCGTTCGCCGACAGGTTTTCTGGCGCTACCGCTATGAATTAGGGGCAGGGGAACTGGGACACGACCCAGCGCTCTGCGCTCCGAAGCGGCAGCCGAGGAGGTTCCGACTGAAAGGAGGAGGTTTTTGACGAGGTTGACGCCTGGCGAGCTGGAACGGCGAATGCCTGTTCTCGCTCGCCGCGCCGAAGGATTTGACGGCTTTGTGGGTGTGCCAGAACTTGCCTTTTAGGCAGGTGAAACACCCACGTCCCTTCTCTCCATAACCTCTCTTGATGGGTCAAATTTCCTACCAATGCGTCGCCACGACGGTGAGCGGGTTCCTGCAGCAGCTCGCGGTGGCCTATCTCGGCCACGGGTACTGGTTCTATGTGACAGGGCACGTCCCAGCCGGGAAAGACCCGGCGGCCGTCGACGAGAAGCTCCTTCGCAAGTACGAGGTCGCAATCTCGAAGTGGGCCCGGGCCAGGCGAAAGCGCGCCGACCTGGCAAACGTCCACTACCTTCGGCACGGGCGCTTCTTTGTGCTGCTCGCCAGCCGCGGGCACCATGCCTTCTTTGAGGGGGAGGCGCATTTCAAGGACGCAAGGGAGGAGCCCATCCGATTCGGGGGCTACTCCATTTCGGTGAAGAGGGGAGTCGACGGGCGCCTTCACCCCTCGGTCCGGCTCCATCCGGACACCTACCGGGAGCTCCGTGAGTATTTCGTAGACCTGGCACCCCGGCGGCCGGTTGAGGGGCTTTCAGCAGAACTCCGGCGCCTCCCCTTCGAGCCCTATGCGCCGGTTAGGCGCCAGCTCCTGAACATCCTTCGGGCACTCAACCGGGCCCGCAGTGTCGCGGGCCTGGAGACGGTGCCGGTGTCGGCCCTGCGGCTTTCAAGGAGGGGGGTCAAACCGTTCGAGGAGGCGCCGCTCAAGGAAGCGGCGTAGGGGGCGCGGTTCCCGGCTGGGCAATTTTTTGCTTGACGGTCGTTTCGTCCATTCCTATATTCGTCTCATGAAAGACGACCTTCGTTTCATGGACGAGCTGTTTCGCATCGTAAACGGGGCGCTTCGTCTCGATATCGGGAAGGTGCGCAACTACTCGTCTTTCCTTGCGGACAAGCTAGAGAAGGCCGGGGAGGTCACGGCAGCGAAGCGCCTTCGGCGGCTCTTGGAGGAAACGGATCAGACCCTAAAGCCTGTCGGGGTCACTAGCAGGGCGCTGCCCGTCGACAGTGAAAGCCGGTTCCCGCTTATGGAGCGCGTCGAGGCGCGCGGCATCGAGGAAGCCCCTCTGGTTCTGGCAGAAGCGCAATGGGACATCCTCAAGGAATTCCTCAGCGTCGCGAAGAGCCATGCCCAGCTCGAATCGCACGGCGTGTCGACCTCGTTGACCTTCTTGCTCTACGGACCCCCTGGGTGCGGGAAGAGCCGGGTAGCTCGCCACATAGCGGATGAGCTTGGGCTTGAGCTCTACATCGTTCGGCTCGACGGCGTGATCTCGTCTTACCTGGGATCGACATCGAAAAATATCCGGGGCGTTTTCGAATTTGCCGCACGAACCCCCGGAGTGCTCTTCCTGGATGAGTTCGACGCCATCGCGAAATTGCGGGGCGACGAACAGGAGCACGGCGAGCTGAAGCGAGTTGTAAACAGCTTCATTCAGAACCTAGACGCACTAGGTTCGCAGTCCATAGTGCTGGCAGCGACAAACCATGCGGAGCTACTCGATCGAGCAATCTGGCGGCGGTTCAGTTACCGGCTGGAGCTCTCCCTCCCTTCGTTGGGTGAGCGCGCCGCCTTGTGGGAGGGGTCCCTAAGCCCGATCCACTGCCCGCCTCGCGATATGCGACTGCTCGCTGATCTGTCCGATGGCTTCTCGGGTTCAGACATCCACGAAGCCTGTTTGCGGCTCCATAGAACGCGGATCACGACAGGACAGAATCCGGGATTGCCAGAAATTCTGAGCGTGCTTCGCAACTTCGCGAGCGGGGAAGGAGTTGAGCGAAAGTTCCTCGCTCAACTAGCGTCTGCTTCGCCACAAGATCTCGCTCGGGCTCTTCGGGCAAGGAACGCGAAGCTGTATTCCCACGCCGCGCTTGGCGCGGTGCTCGGTATTTCTAAGGCGACCGCGTATCGATGGACGATGGAGGGAGAATCAAACCATGCCAACTAGCGACAAACGTTCCGCGCAGCGCCTCCCGATCAAGCTGATTCTCCCGAAACAGGGGCAGGAGCGAAAGGTGCCGGGAGGCGGGGGGCTCAGGGCGCCATTTCGGGAAATCACAGGGGAGTACCGCGGGTCGCTGAGAAGCCAGGTGCGGGGGATTGAGAGCGCCGTGGGCGTCCTTCAGCGCACCAGCAAAGGACCAGCGCCGGTGCGAGTGATGCTGATCAGGAAGGCTGTCGCCAAGAGCCACCGCCCAACGCGGATGTTCTCGGATCGGTCGTGCCCAATCATGGGAGCGGGAAGGCTCGGAGAGCTCTTCGTGAAGGCCACTCCCGGGGGCCTTGCTGCGCTCGGGGACATGATTGAGCGCGACGAATCACCGATCGGCCGCAAGGAGCTGTCCAGCATCGAGACGATCGAGATCGTGACGCCTGATTTCCGGCGCGGGCGCAGCAGCTCAGCAGACATCCTTCGCCAGAGCCCGCGGGTCGACGACGGCTTCCAGACGCGAGTCCGGCTTTTCGACTTTGGCAGCGAGGACCAAGGTCAGGCGATCAAGGAATTCGAGAAGCTCTGTCGTGACCGAAAGCTCGTCCTTGATCAGAATGGATACGACCCCCGTAGTTACGTCTATGGCGTTCGGTGTCGGACGGCAGACGATGTTGAGGCGCTATCGAAGGCCGTGGGCGTGCGAAGCGTGGGGCGAATGCCGCGGCTTCGTCTCATCCGGCCCAAGGCAACAAACCACCAGCAGCTTCCGACAGACCTTCCGCGCCACCCCGGGGGGGACGCGCCGGTGGTGGTAGTCGTAGATAGCGGCATTTCGTCGACGAATCCGGCCCTCAATAGCTGGGTCATCGGCCGGGAGTCAAAGGTCGCTGAGGAGTACCGAAACGAGGACCACGGCACCTTTGTGGCGGGGCTTATCTGCTGGGGCCCGGAGCTCAACCCAAACTTGGAGGATCTGGACGGGCAGGCGTGTGCGGTATTCGATCTACAGGTGATTCCCAATAGCGATCCAGAGCGGGGCGAGGTCGATGAGCTAACAGAGCAGGAACTGCTGCAATCGCTGGAGACAGCCCTCAAGCAGTACGCCAACCGCTACAAAGTGTGGAACCTCTCGCTGGGGACGGACGAGGTGTGCTCCCTGGACGAATTCTCTCCCTTGGCGGAGCAACTCGACAATCTGCAGGAGAGGTACAAGGTCTCTTTCGTGATTAGTGCGGGGAACTACGATATAGCCCCCCTGCTCGATTACCCGCGCACGGCTGCGCAGAAGACGGCCGGGCGAATCACGACCCCGGCCGACAGCGTGCTTGGGATCACGGTGGGCTCAATCTCACACATCGCCTATGCCAAGAAAGGGCCGGGGTTAAACTGCCCCTCGGCCTTTTCGCGCCATGGCGCTGGACCGAACCACATCATCAAGCCGGACCTAGTCCACTATGGCGGCACCTGCTCTACGGACCTGCGGCACATCACCGGTGTCCGCTCTGTTTGCGGGAATGAGTCGGCCGAGGACCTGGGCACGAGCTTCGCAGCCCCGCTTGTCTCGCGGGCGCTGGCGCAGATTTACGATCAAATCACCCCAACGCCCTCACCGGTTCTGGCGCGGGCACTGATGACGCACCATGCGCGCGACCCGCGAAGCGGCGGACGGGTGCCGGACGAAGACGTGGACTTCCTCGGCTTCGGCCGACCGGCGCCGCCCCCGTACTGCATTGAGTGTGCGCCGCATACCTCGACGCTGGTGTTCGAGGACACGCTTCGTCCTGGGTATTTTCTGGAATGGGACCACTTCCCGTATCCGGAGTGCTTGCACGAGGACGGGCGCTTCCGCGGCGAGATCTGGATGACGGTGGCGTTCATGCCGGTGCGGGGTGCGCGGTGGGGGAGCGAATACTGCGAGACCCACGTTGATGCGCATTTCGGTGTCTACGTAGAAAGCACGGAACGAAAGTCTGGGACCAAGCGAGTCAAGTTCAAGGGCCTCGTCCCCCCGGAACACAAGAACCCAGGCATCCTTTACGAGGCGTACCAGGTCCAGGAACTAAGAAAGTGGGCTCCCGTTCGGACGTACCACGGAGATCTTGGGAAAGGGGAGCGGGGGCTTCACTGGCGACTCAAGCTCCAGCTTCTGACCAGGCACGACACCAAGACGGGGGAGGCAGACCGGCCACAGCCGTTCGCCTTGATTGTGACGATCGCGGACCCGACGAAGAAGGCCCCCGTCTACGACGAAATGGCTCGATTGATCCGGACACGCTTTGAGGTGGAAAATCTCGCCATCAGGACCGCAGCCCGCGTGCAGACGAGGGCATAGGAAGAAGACGCCAAGCAAGGAGGATCGCCATGACAGGCAAGAAGGGCATCAATCCCGGAGCTACCGCCCCCCGGTCGGGGCAGTACCAGGAGCGTGGACCGCGCGGCGGAGAGGGTCGTGAGGTCACGGTCCCCAAGGGAAAGACCATGCCGCCGACAACTCAGAAAGGGGCGACATACAAGCTGGTCGACCCGACGAAAAACAAGTCGGGCGGGAAGTAGGCGGCGAGAAGAACCGTCGCCACAACCGTTCTCGAAAAAACGCCGCGCCGCGACAAAAGCCTGTGAACTATTTCACTGAGCGGTACGGACCCAAGAATTTTGGACCGTTGAAATGGACCATGTGGTCCGGCTTGTCGGCCATCCAAACCTCTGTCTCCCACGCGATGTCGGCCACATACTTCTTAAAATCGGCAGTGTTCAAGAATGCGGTCACGTAGACGCGGTCGGCCGGGCAGGCCGCCAGGGTCTTCTCAAGCTCCGCGTGACGCTTGGGTGAAACTGGGCCGTGGGTGGTGACGGCCTCAATGAGGAATAGCCAGCGCTTCTCTGGTAGGTAAAGAACAACGTCTGGCAGCTTGTCGTGTTCGGTGATGGGGACCTTGAGAGACGCGAGGCGCTCGGCGGCGAAAACGACGTGTTTCTGCGCGGTATCCCCCACGTAGAGAACTTCTGCACCGGGCGCGAAACGTGGGCCGAATTGCTCGACGACGGCCACCTGGAGAAGGTTGTGGTCTCCGGGCGAGAGGAGCGCGGTCGTTCCATCTGGAAGGATGAGGGGGACGAGGTGCGACTCACGCTCTTTCCGATATGAAGCCGCAAGCGAACCATGCAACGTCTGGAAGTGTGCCGCGGCTTCAGTGAAGCCGACCTGCCCAAATGCTTGGACGACGCGAAGCGCGTCGGCGGTGAGACGGTATGCGTTCTTTCCGCTGTTTGTTGGCCGCGTGGGGTCGTCCGGGTTACGGTCGACGATTCTGGCCTGCTCAAATTGGTGAAGGGTTTGGCGGCGGAAAGTCTCCCGAGAATTGGCCGCGTAGTCCTTCCCGTGGTCTTGGCGGATGAACGCCATGATATCGACCGTGCGGAGAAGGGGGGCTTCCGCGCTCTTCCATGGCGTTGGTGGTTTGATGTTCGCCAGGGCCAGGAGGGTGAGGGCGGAACGGTCGTTTTGCTGCGCCCGGGGGAGTCCAAGGGCGGCGAGAATTTCGGCGGCTTCAGATATCTTGCTCAACGGACGTACTCCTCCAAATATTTAGCCAACTCTGGTACGACGTGAAGCTCGGCAAGAACAAGGTCCCCTACCTCCCGAGGGGAAGGCGCCGAGAGCTTCTGAATCTTTTTTCCGATTCGCGCGATTTTGTCGAGCGCGGGTAGCGGCATGGTCCGCAACTCGGTGGCGTTTACCTGAGTGTTCCCGCTGATGGCTCGGAAGTAGCGGTCGAGGAGCGCGGAATTGAAGAGCGCCGTAAGCCCGAGGCACTCATCTTCAGTGAGCTCTCGCTCGGCGTGATAGACGTAGTTTAGATGATTTTCAAGGGCGACCATCGGCTTCACGGCGTCGCGACGCAGGAGGGAGCTCGCTACAAGGCGGCGATGCTCTTCTTTGGCCGTGAAGCGCCGGAGAAGTACATAGTTCTTTGACGAAAGGAGGAGGGGTTCCGATTCGGGGTCCACCAGGAATGCAGTCGGCTTGGTTCCCTTATCAACGGGCCATCGCGTTTCAAAAGCGCGGACATTGTGGACAGAGAGGAGGGGAACGGTGCTTCCATTCATTTTAGACAAGAGAAATGGGCGCGCGCGGAAAGCGACAACCGGCCCCGTAGAGACCCGAAGCCCGATGTCTCGGAATCTAAATGGCCAGCTTTCGACGAGCGTGATCACGTCAGAGTCCCGCGGGTCTTCTGGGATGCGAAGGACCATATCGCCCGCGCGGTCATCAAGCACGTGGTCGGCGGGAAGCGTCCGGTGTTGAGGCCTGGCGGGGAGCTGTTGGCCCGCGCTCGTCGTGATGGAAATCTCCTTAGTCTGGGAGCCTTTCCTTGTCAGGGTGACGACACTCTCTTGGAGCACTTTAGCGTGGCGGAAGGTGTCCGTGCGTGACCCAAACAAATGGACGTGCTCAAGAGACATGCAGCCGAAAAACCAACGCCTGAACTCACGGAAATAGGGTCCATTGCAATAACTTCTCGGGGTGATGGCCACGAGTTTGCCACCGGGCTTGAGAAGGTCGGCGCCGAGCGCCATGAAGAGCGCGTAGATATTGGGCTGTCCGTGGACTACGCCCGCCAGAGCCTTGGCGTAAGGGGAGTCCTTCCCGATCTTGAAATAGGGGGGGTTCATAATTACGGCGTCAAACAACCCCGTGGGCCTGCCCGAAAAAAGCGCCGCTTGTGGCGCGGCCGAGAGAATGAAATCCTCCACATGAAGTTCAACCGTGAGCGTGTGCCCCGCTCGACGCATCTCACGCTTGCACCGTTCGAGGCATTCCACCAAAAGCGGTAGTACCGAGGGCTCCGTCTCATAGAGTTCGAGATGCACGACCCTTGGAGATTTGAGGCGGACGACGTAGTCGCAGACGGCCGCGGAGAGAATCCCCGACCCCGTTCCCGGGTCTAGCACGCGGAAGTTGCGCGGCGGTACTCCAAGGAGACTTGCCATAAAGGCGGCGACACTTGGCGGCGTGAAGAACTGCCCGTGCGCTTTGCTATGAGAGCGCGTACTCCCAGCCTGGTGCTGCTCTTGTAGTTCAAGCGCAGTCGAAATCAGGCTGAGGGTCTCGGGGGAGTTGGTCATTGGTGTCTCTCGTCCTGTCTTCGATTACATCCGCCCTAGTAGCTCGCGAAGAAGGAGGCGGCCTTCTCCGGGTTGTACCCACGGCGGTCATAGAGCTTTGTCGTCGAGGGGTCTGCGTGGCCCACGGCCTCCTGCACGTCCTCCAGGCTGGCCCCGTTTTCCAGCGCTGTCGTGATGAACGTAGCCCGCATTGAGTGTGCAGAGTACCCCTTTGCGGCCACCAAAGCCAGTCTTGCGTACTTGCGGAGGATCCGGTCAATAACGTCCGGATCGAGGTGGCGCCGGAGCGTCTGCCCCCGGCGATTCCCGCGAACGGGCCGGAAGAGGGGCCCCTCCTGGTCCTCGCCGTGGCCGACGGCCTCCAGGTACTCCCGAATCCGGCTCGCAACATTGGGATGGACGGCCAGCGCATGCTGCTCGCCGCCCTTGCGAATGAACCGGAGCGAATCATAGCCTTGGTTCTTGTGGAACGAGCCCACAACCATGCTCGCAATTTCGGCCCGCCTGCAGCCGACCTGGAAGCCGACGGCGAGGATTGCCCGGTCCCGCAGCCCGAGGATCGACTTCGGATCCGGGGCGTCGAGGATGGCCCGGGCCTCCTTGGGTGAGAATGACGCGGTGGTCCCGTGCTTTCGGTTGATCTTGGGGCGCCGGATCTCACGCACTGGGTTCGTGTCTGCGGCGCGCCTGTCGACCAGGTGCGTGAACAGGCTCGACAGCGCCGAGAGCTTTCGCCTAACGGTCGACGGTTTCGCTCCGGTGGACTTGAGACCACGCTGCCAGGCGATCACGGCGGCTCGGTCGACCCGGCGGAAATCCTCGCGGGATTCCACCCCGAGAGTCCGGCAGAAGTCCGCGACGTCCAGCCGGTACGCCCGGCGGGTCTGTTCCGAGAGCTGACCGGCAAGCCAGATCTCTTCCTCGGGGACGGCCTTGAGGATCTCCAGGGCGTCCGCCTTGACGAGATCATGGGTCCCGGAGTGTATCACAAGTGCCTTCGCCGAAGTGTCGTCACGGTCGATCACGGGGCCTCCCCTGTCGTCTCTTTAATACGTGATAATCCAGTTTATCACGTACTAAGAATTGCATGGGGGAGAACCCTCCGCAAGACCAAAATCGCGCCTACCGGACCGGGACGAAAACTCGCTTGAGGGGGAACTTGGCCTGCCACGACGGGTCGAGCCGGTCGTAATGGTCGAGGAACAGGGAGACAAACTGTTTGGCGTCGAGGAGCCGAATGGATGAGCTGGTCCTGGCGATGTTCTGAGCGCCGGTCGTGAACCCTCCGAGTGCCACCACGATTCCTTGTTCACCTGCGTTGAGGGCGCCTTTGAGTTGGTTCACCTGGGGCTCGCCAACGGAAGACGAGCCGCTCTTGACCTGGACCTTGATAAACGGCGGCTGCAGACCGAGCGGATCCGGGTGGGCGATGATGTCTACTCCGTGGTCACCTGAGGCCTGGGTGACGTTGGCGGTATAGCCCATGGCCCGAAAAACTGCGGCCACCACGTGTTCAAACTGGGCTCCGGTGCGAAGCCATGCCTTGAGCAGGGCATCCTCGGTTTCTTGAAGGGCCGTCTCGTACAGGTCAGGACCTTGGGTATCGCCCCCGTCTCCAGCCCCACTGTCAGGCGCCTCCTCTTGCTCGTCGTCGGCTGGTTCCGTGATTTTGCCCTGGAGAACGGCGACAACTTCTTCGAGGAAGTCGTCGGAGGTGCTCACGGTGGAGAAGGAGCCGAAGCTGTGGAGGGCAGGCTGCGAGAATACAGTACGGGGGACAACTTTGAGCCACTCGACATCGCGGACGTTTGCATAGTCGCGGGCGAAGAGGTCTGAACCCTCACCGGAAAAGCGGTACTGACCCGAGACGCGGCCGATGGCGATTTCGCGCGTGGCTTTGATGGGCAGGACCACGGGGTCCCCTACCTTGATTTCACTGGCGAAGCGCCAGACCTGACCATAGCAGGAGGAGACCGTCTTCGGCTTCCATTCCGGCCAGGTCTTTGCCATGGCCTCTTTGAGTGCCTCGCGAGTTTTGAACCTCGCAAGGTCTCCGAGCTTGCTCCAGCCGATGGCGACAAACCCCTTGTCCCGCGCTTGAAGCGCGGTCTCTTGGTCGTTGCCCATGTGTAGGACCCAGAGAGTCTGGCGACCCTCAAACGGATTGGCTGATTGAGTGCTCATGCGGGGCAGTCTTTCACGGGGGCGGTGGCGGCGTCAAACCCAATCAGGCCGCTGGTGGTCTATCCTGGGCTGCGGCCCACCTGTCGAAGAGCGCCTCCCCCTCCACGCTATCGAATGGGACAAAGCGGCATTCCTGGTCCGGGACCATGCGTCGGAATTGTCCGAGACGAAGGTCCACGGTCCAGCCCTCAAAGGTGGGGAGCTCGTTGGGGGTGCGTTGGTCGATGTGTTGTGCCATGGGTTCAGTATCTCGAAGTCCGAATTGCTAGTCAAAGCAGAGGGCCCCGGCCGGGAGGCAGTATCGTACAAAATGCAAAAAACAGGGTGGTGCTACGGTATGGGTCGGGGTGCGTTCGTCGCTCAGAAGCGATCCTGGGGCTTCGATTCTTGGGGAGGGAGAGGTCGAGACCACATTTCTGCCATTTTCGCGCGCAGGTGACACCTCGGCCGCGGCGCGACCTCGGACAGCGAGTCTTGCGCCAGCTCAGGCTGTCTACGCGCGAAGCAAAAGGCCGACGGGGTGTCGCGGAACAGACGCCGCCGTCGGCCCGAGGACAATCAGCCAAACGGTCCTGCGATTAGCCAGCCGAGACCCACCTCTCAAGGATGTCCTGCAGATGCTGCTGGCCGTCCTGCTGGAAATACACCGCGAAGCGGCGGACGTGCATCCCCTGAAACCAGGTCCGCCACGTGGCCTCAAGGGCCTCTCTGTCGTTGAAGGTCCTGGGCTTCATCTCCAGAACCACGACCTCCCACTGCGAAAGGTCGAGCTTCGGGACTGCGAGGCTCGAATTGGCGGCGGCCATGTAGGTGCCGACAGGCCTACCCCGAAGTTCCGCGTCCTCGAAGGCCAGGTAGCCGTCGGTCAGGATGACGAGGATGTTTCGGACCGGGGCGGGCCGAGTCGGGATGAGCTCGTAGGTCGAGAGGTCGTGTCGGACGAAGCTCCAAATGTCGGCGCCGGGGTAGCTCGGAAGCCTCATCGCACCGGAGTAGAGTTCCTCCAGTCCCCGAAAGGCGCGATTTCTGGCCTGCCTAAAGGAGGAGATCCCCCCCGAACTCAACTTGTTCATGTCGATGGTGAGGCTATCGGCCAGCTCCCCGTAGAGGATGTCGGTGCCCTTCTGCGGCGCCGCCACCAGGGCGAAGCGGTCGGCCGAGAAGACGAAGCTCTGCTCGGAAACATGCCTCTCGAAGACAGCGAAGGCGGCCCGCGCGGCGGCGATGTCGCGCTGTGCCTGGCCGGGGTTCAAGGCCGAATCGACGCGGTCTGAGAGGTCCGCAAGGACCACGAATCCGAACACGGCATCCGGCCCGTTTAGCGCCGCATCGTCGGCCGCTGTTCCCGAGCAGCCGCACAGAAGAAGTACGAGCAGGAAAGACAGAACGAGTTGCCGCATGGTTCTCACCTCAGCGTGTGCGCGAGCGCGCGGTTGGAGATGAACGACCGGATGAAGGAATCGGTCCAGTTCTCGATGGCCCAAACGGAGACGGTCTGCTGGCGCCGGTCCTTCACGGAGTCCCGGATATAGCGCACCCAGCCCCGCTGAAAGGCCCGAATGCGCAGGTGGATCTCGTGCGCATCCATCGGCGTGCGCTGGTGCTGCTGTTCGAGCATCTGCATCTGCATTTCGAGCTGACGAATTGTGGCGTGAAGCTCCTGCAGGCGACGGCGGTAGTCCGCGACGGCAGCGACGCGGGCGTGGACGTCCGCCATCACAGCTTCGTACTCAGGAGATTTGTGCCGCCGCAGCGTCCAGACCTTGTCCCATGCGTGTGCGAGCACAGAGAAGAACAGGAGCGAAAGCGTGGAGCAGAGAAGGATGTAGCCGCTCTCCGGGTCGGCCAGGGCGTGGCCAATGGACCAGGTCCCCGGGTTCTCGCTGACGAGCCGCGAGATGTTGAAGTTCTGATGGGCGATGGTGACGGCCGAATAGGCGTCCGCACCGATAACGGCAACGACAAGGAGGACAACCCACATCCAGGCCCGCCGCTTCAGGGCGTAGTGGATCAGGATCGCCGCGGTGAGCATCAGCGAGGGGTAGGCTAGGATGCCGATCTGGCCGCCCTGGACGGCGCGCCAGATCCCCTGGAAGTTCACCACTGGCTGGAAGAGCTGCGTGATCGAATGCGAGCCGCCGCCCAGAGCCTGACCGCCACCGAAGATTCGCAGCGACATCCCGGCGTGGATGTTGAACAGAAAGGCCCCGCAGGCCACGAGGAGCAGGGACATGGCGACAAAAACAGGCCCGGAGGTCTTCTCGGCCTCCGTAAGGCCCCTCGGTTGCCGGGCGAGCTTGGCGGCCTCGGATCGCTTGGTCGAGAGCTCCTGCTGAGCCGTTTCGAGCGAAGTCTCCAGCGGGCCGAGTTTGGCGGAGAGATCGGCGTGTTCCTTGGTCCGCGCGGCAAGGTCGGCCAGAAGTCGCCTTGCCTGCGGGCTCCCCTCCCCTCTGAGCTGGTCCACCATGGGTTCGACGGCGAGCGGATAGCGCTCGGGATCGCCACGGTGCCGCTGTGCGGACGCGAAGCCCATATCCTCGTAGGTCGCGTTCGTGTCGGTGCCCGCGTTCAGTGTGTCGGCCTCCGGTGAGAGCCCGGCGAAGGGGGCTTCGTCGAGGTTGGCGCTGCGGGCCTGGTGTTCCTGGGGAAACGGCGGGAGTGGCGGAATGAAGAAGCCGCCGTCGAGGTGCCCGGTGTCCTGGGAATCGCCGAGATTGGGGTCTTTCATGGTCGGTGCCTCCTTCTATTGGAGATCCAGCTTCGAGTTGTTGGGGTTCGCAACCACGCGCGGTTTCTGGGTCTTGACGGGGGATGGGGCTGTGCTCGGCCGGGTGAGCTGGAGCTGCGAGAGTTCCTCATCGGAGAGTGGCTCCAGGACGTTGTCGTCCTCGTCGCCAGGCACGAAGCCCTGCGGGTCGTCGGGACCGGGGAACGGCAAAATTCTTGCGACCTGCGACAGATCGAGCTCGAAAGGAAAGGCCTCCCCGCCAAGCGACGGGGCGCGGCAAACGCCGTGGATTCTGCCCCTGGGGTCGCCCTCCGGGCTGGGCAGCGTGAGAAAGTAGCCCGCATCGACGACAGGTCGCACGACACGGTTCCAGACCTCGCTAGTCGACTCACTCCAGGTGCCACCACCCGGGCCTCCTCCCCTGCTGAAGCTGGTGGAGGGATGACGGAAGAGCACCTCCTCGGAACTGAAGAGCTTCTCTGCCCATTGCGCGGTCTCGGGATCGCTGAGCCCCAGCACAGCCTTGTGAGCGCACTGCGAGAGCAGCACTTTGCCCGTGCCGTCCTTGTAGAACTTGTCGAGGTCGGCCAAGCACTGCAGCGTGAGCACGTGCACGATGCGCTTCTCGGCGCCAAGCGTGAGCGAGTTTTCGAGTCCCGCCAATTGCCCGGCGCGCAGAATCTCGTCCAGGTAGAGCCAGGTCTGGACCTGCGGCCGGTTCGGCTGCGCCAGGAGCAATTGCGTCATACGTCTGAAAAGGGCCTCCGTCACTCCGCGCATGGCCTCCGGGTACTGGCTCGCGTGGCCAAGGACCAGGATCGACTCGCTCTCCATCCAATCCGCGAGGGCAAAGGAGCGCCCGGCCTTGGCCTGGTGGTGCATCCGCGCCGCGACGATGTTCAAGCGCATGATCTTCTGGAAGAGCGTCGCCCGGACATCCGCGCCCATGCGGCTCTTGCGGCTCGGAAAGTACGCGCTGAGCAGGCGCTGGTTCTCTTCCGGGCCACGAAGGAGCGCCTGGCGAAGGAGGTCCTGGTCAGACAGGATCAAGACGAGGTGGCGAAGAGTCCAGGTCTCCGGCATGCGTCTCTGGAGCGTGCGGATCACGCCGCCGCCGAGCTGCGCCGGTGCGGTCTCGAAGAACGGCTGCGTGGCCTTTTCCGGACGAAGGAGCAGGTAGGCGAGCTCGTCGGCATCAGCATGGTTCGGGAAATCCCTGCCGATAGCCCAGGCCCAGCCGCGCACGTCAAAGGGGTGAACGAGAATGACCAGGGCCTGCACGCCCATGACGCTGAGCGTCGGGAGCATAGTGTTCTTGTGGTCGTAGATGAAGGCCCGGATGTTGGCGCCCTCACTGATCCAGGGCAGCACTCCAAGAAGCAGGAGATTGCCCGAAACGGATTTCCCCGAGCGCGTGATACCAACGAGGAGGAAGTGTGTCGTGGCCGCACTGATGTGCACGGGCACGCCGCACCAGCTCAGCCACTCCGGGCTGGCCGCGGGATGTCGGACCAGACTAAGCGATCCGCGCCTCTTCATCACCGTCCTCCTCTTCGTGTTTGTACTCACGGGAGTAGCGCCTGGACGCGCGGCGCATCGCCGCTTCCATACTCATGCCCCGAGGGGTGCCGAAGGGGTGCTGCATCCAGTCATTGACGGGCACGAGCTGCTTCTCAGAGAAAAAGAACGACTGGACCGTGGCGGTCAGGATTCCCGCCAAGATGGTTGCGGTAATCCAGCGCAGGCTGCGGTGCTCGAAGCCGATGAGGCGCGTAAAGCCCGCCCAGGCGCAGATCAGAAGAGCCGGGCCGATGACAGAGAGGATGGCGAGCTTGATGAAGCGGGAGATCTGACCCGTCATCCTGAGCGCCTGGCCCGTGTGGTAGCAGACGAGGAGCGCCGCGGCAATGCCACCAATCCAGATAGGCACGACGCGCTTGTAGTCGCTGGCCACTTCGGGGATAGCCTCGAAGATGTAGGGTGCGGTGATGTCCACCGCCCTGGCCGAGATCAGGATGCAGAACGAGAGCCGCAAGAGAAACCAGGCGGCTACCGCCACGTACCCGGTCAATTCGCGCATCCTATCGGTGGCCAAACGGGAGCGTTCTTTGAGCCTCATGATTGCCCTCCCGGGGTTCCATATTGCTGGACCTGCTTCCTGTCTTCCTCCGCAAGGCGGAGGGCCAGGGACTTCTCCGCGGACAACCCCCTTTCGTCTGCAAGTTGCGTGAGGGCCTCCCCCGCTTCGGAGCGGGTGAGGTAGATGTGCGTCGCCTGCTCGGCGCGCGAGATTGCGCCGTAGAGCTGTCCGCGGTCATGGGAGAGCCCAGAGGCAAGGACAAAAGAGTGCGAGACCGTGCGGCCTGCTGACTCCTCCGGAGTCGACGCATAGGCAAGGCGCAGGTGCTCGTAGCGGTGGCGATCAACCCAGACGCTGCGACCATCGTCCAGGCGCACCGTCATGGTGCGCTGGCCAAGGTGGATGGAGGTGACAGTGCCCTCCTCCCCGCGTTTTGCGCCGCTGGAGGGGGCGTTTCTGGTGAAGCGCACCCGGTCCCGCTCGTGAATGCGGCCGCCGGGGACTTCCACGTTTCGCTTACGGATGGCGCCGTCCTCAAGCCTGGCCTGTTGCGCGGCGCGATTAAGGCCCGCGACGTTGTCGCGTGAGCAGATGATGAGGTTTTCAGATGGCCGAGAGCTGC
>Ga0209310_1000879_pt1 | contig 27429 bp, 22 predicted proteins | sample AD_UKC030_MetaG_FD_184415 | JGI IMG/M metagenome (GOLD analysis project Ga0209310, IMG submission 184415) | Active sludge microbial communities of municipal wastewater-treating anaerobic digesters from USA - AD_UKC030_MetaG (SPAdes) (version 2) | ecosystem: Engineered > Bioreactor > Anaerobic >...
CTCGTGGTCGGGGCCGGGGCGATGGGCAACCTGATCGCGCAGTGCGCGCGGATCTCGGGGGCGGCGAGGGTCGTCGTCAGCGAGCCCATCGCCCTCAGGCGGGAGAAGGCGCTCGAGAACGGGGCCACCGACGCGATCGACCCCGGCGCGACCGACCTCGGCGCGGAGCTGCGGAAGATCCGCCGCCTCGGGGCGGACGTCGTCTTCGAGGTCGCCGGCAGCCCGGCGGCGCAGGCCGCCTGCGTGGGCCTCGCGCGCAAGGGCGGGACCGTCGTCTGGTTCGGCGTGGCGCCGCCCGCCCGGAGGGTCGAGGTGAGCTCCTTCTACGTGAACGAGAACGAGGTCAGGATAACCGGCTCGTACAACAACCAGTTCGCGACCGAGCGGGCGGTGCGGCTCCTCGCGGAGCGGAAGGTCAAGGTGGCCAACCTGGTCAGCCATCGCTTCCGGCTCTCGGAGTACCCCGCCGTGTTCGGCGCCTTCGGGGGCAAGGACACGCTCAAGCTCATGGTGGACACGGGGGCGTAGTATGGACGGGATCGACCTCGTCGGCAACCTCAACATGGACCTCGTCATCCGGGGCTTCGCCCGCCTGCCGGGCTGGGGGCGCGAGGAGATCGGCTCGGACTGCGACCTGTATCCCTCCGGCCAGGCGGGCTACACCGCCTTCGCGCTGCGCGCCCTCGGCCTGGGCGTCCGCCTCGCGGCCAACGTCGGGGACGACGACTGGGGCGGCCGCATCCTCGGCGCCCTCGGCGCGGCAGGCGTCGATTGCGCCGGCGTGGAGCGCCGTCCGGGGTCGAGGACCGGCGTGACGGTGGCCTGCGTCCGCCAAGACGGCGAGCGGGCCTTCGTCTCGTACTACGGCTGCCTCATGGACTTCGACGCCGCCTGCCTCGGGCGGGCCGCCGCGTCGCTTTCCCCCGAACCGAGGGTCCTCGCGCTCTGCGGCCTCAACGCCCTGCCGAACCTGCCGCTGGCCGAGGTCGGGGCCCTCTTCGCCCGGGCGAGGCGGGCGGGGGGGCGGACCGCGCTCGACACCGGCTGGGATCCCATGGGCTGGCCGCGGACCCGGGTCGCGGCCCTCCGCGGGCTCCTGAGGGAGGTCTCGGTCTTCCTGCCCAACGCGGAGGAGGCGACGGCCCTCACCGGCCTCGCGGATCCCGCCGAGGCGGCCAGGGATCTGGCGGGATGCGGCGCCTCCCTCGTCGTGGTCAAGCTGGGGCCGGGCGGCTCCCTGGCCTTCGGCGAGGGGCTCGGGCCGGCGGGCGCGCGCGTGCCGGCCCCGGCCGCGCGCGTCGTTGACGCGGTCGGCGCGGGCGACGTGTACAACGCCGGCTTCATCGCCGGCCTGGCCGAGGACGTCGATCCCGAGGGATGCATGGCCCTCGGGACCGCCGCCGCCTCACTCTATATCTCGCGCGCCGCCGACCGCTTCCCCTCGCGAGGCGAGGTCGACCTGGCCGCGCGCGCGGCCGCGAAGGAGGCGCCATGATCGACGCGCACGCGCACCCCCTGATGGTCAGGGAGCTGGTCGAGGGGGATCCGGCCCTCGCGAGGGCCGTCCGCGAGGTCTGGGGGCTCCTCTTCCCCCCCCAGCCCCTCGAGGTATTCCTCCGGGAGATGGACGAGGCCGGCGTCGACCGCGCCGTGCTGCTGCCCGTCGACTGCACGACGGCCCATGGCTGCTGCCTGCCGGGCAACGAGGCGATAGCCCGCCTCGCCGAGCGCTCCGACCGTTTCATCGGCTTCGCCTCCGTGGATCCCGCCCTTCCCGACGCGGAGCGCCGGCTCGAGCGCGCGGTCAGGGGGCTCGGCCTCCGCGGCCTCAAGCTCGATCCGGCCCTCCAGCGCTTCGATCCCGGCGACCGCGAGCGGGCCTTCCCCTTGTACCGGCTCTGCGGCGAGCTCGGCGTGCCGGTCGTCGTCCACGCGGGGATGAGCTGGGCGCCGAGGGGGCTCGCCTCCTTCGCGCGCCCCTTCCTCCTCGAGGAGGCCGTCCAGTCCTTCCCCGGCGTCAATTTCGTCCTGCCGCACCTCGGCTGGCCCTGGACCGGCGAGGCGCTCATGCTCGCCCTGAAGTACCGCAACGTGTTCCTCGACACGTCGGTGATCTACGCGCGGACGCCCCGCGAGGCCCTCGCGAAGGTCGTCGGCGAGGGCATCGGCGTTCCCGCCCTCGAGGGCAGCATCCCGGGCCAGCTGCTCTTCGGGTCGAACTACCCGCGGCAGGACATGCGGCGGGCCGTCCGCGGCCTGAAGTCCCTAGGCCTGTCCGACGCCTTGTACCGGGCGGCGACGGCGGGCAACGCGGCCCGGCTGCTGGGCCTCGGAGGAGGCGCGAGATGAGCGTGCTGCGGCGCGTGACGATCCTCACGCGGAAGGAAATCGAGCTCGTCGACATCACCCCGGAGATAGTGAGGACCGTCGAGTCCTCGGGCGTCGAGGACGGCACCGTCTTCGTCCTGAGCCTGCACACGACGACGGGCCTCGCCGTGAACGAGGGCCTGCCCGACCTCGAGGCGGATATCGCCGACTTCCTCGCGGGGCTCGTCCCCGAGGAGCGGCCCTATCGCCACGCCCGCTTCCTGCACTCGGACGGGCAGATGGCGATCAACGCCCCGGCCCACCTCCGGGGCTCGATGCTCGGGTTCGAGGCCTTCTTCCCCGTCGCGGGCGGCAAGATCGTGAAGGGCTCGCGCCAGACCGTCTACTTCGTCGAGCTGGACGGCCCGCAGGAGCGGACCTTCGCCATCCACGTGGTCGGGGAGCCCGGAGGGGGAGGGGGACGTGACTGACGAAGCGTCGGCGAGGAGGCTCGAGGGGGTGATCGTCGCCCTGGCGACGCCGCTGGGGCCCGATTGCCGGATCGATCTCGAGCTCCTGGCGAGGCAGGTCGAGTGGGCCTCCGGGTACGGCGTCCGCGGCGCGATCGTCCGCCATTTTCGCGAGCTCGCCGCCGCCGCGAGCTCGCCGCTCATCGCGTACAACATCCCGGGCAACACGCACAATCCCATGACCGCGGAGACCATCCTCGAGATCGCGGATACGGAGAACGTCGCGGGGATCAAGGACTCCTCGGGCGACTTCGCGACCTTCTCGCGCGCGGTGCTCTCCGGGGCGAGGGGGCCCTTCGCGTGGATACAGGGCGAGGACCTCCTCGACGCGGCGGCCTACCTCGTCGGGGCCGGAGGCGTCGTCAGCGGCCTCTCCAACGTCAGCGTCGAGCCGTACGTCGCGATGGCGCGGGCCGCGGCCGCCGGGGACGTCGAGGGCGTGCGGGAGGCCCAGCGCGCCATAAACGCCCTCTTCCGCCTCGTGGCCGCGACGGGGGGGGGAAGGGCGTCCCCTCGATCAAGGCCGCGATGGAGCTCCTCGGGCGGGGAAGCCGCCGCATGCGCCTCGAGGGGCTGACCCTCGCGGAGCATGAGGTGGCCAAGGTCCGGGAGGCCCTGGTGTCGCTGGGGCTGCTGACGGGCCAGGGGCAGGATCGGGGCGGATGAGAAGGCTCGGGGCCGCGGGTGGGGCATCCAGCGGGCGCCCGGCCCGGCCCGGCCTTCGGCTTGAATCTGCCGCCCTCCTCGGGTAGTATCGGGGGACCTGCACATCCCGAGGGAGCCCGCAATGGCAAAGTATCCGTTCGCCGAGATCGAGAAGAAGTGGCAGTCGCGCTGGGAGTCGGAGAAGACCTTCCGCGCCGTCGAGGACCCGGCCTTCCCCAAGGAGAGGCGCCGCTACGTCCTGGACATGTTCCCCTATCCCTCCGGCGACGGCCTCCACGTCGGCCACCCCGAGGGCTACACCGCCACCGACATCTACTGCCGCTACCTCCGGATGAACGGCTACAACGTCCTCCACCCCATGGGCTTCGACGCCTTCGGCCTGCCCGCCGAGAACCACGCCATCAAGACGGGGACCCACCCGGCCGCCACGACCCACGCCTGCATCGACCGCTTCCGCGCGCAGATCAAGAGCCTCGGCTTCTCCTACGACTGGGACCGCGAGATCGCCACCTGCGACGAGGACTACTACCGCTGGACCCAGTGGATCTTCCTCCAGCTGTTCAAGAAGGGCCTGGCCTACGAGTCCGACATGCCCATCAACTGGTGCCCCTCCTGCAAGACGGGCCTCGCGAACGAGGAGGTCAAGGACGGGGAGTGCGACCGCTGCGGCACCAAGGTCACGCGCAAGCGGATCCGCCAGTGGGTGCTCAAGATCACCGCCTACGCCGACCGGCTGCTCGAGGACCTGGAGGGCCTGGACTGGCCCGAGGCCGTCAAGCTCATGCAGCGCAACTGGATCGGCCGCTCCGAGGGCGCCGAGGTCGAGTTCGGCGTCGAGGGCTCCGCCGAGAAGCTCGAGGTGTTCACGACGCGGGCCGACACCCTGTACGGCGTCACCTACATGGTCCTCGCCCCCGAGCATCCCCTCGTCGGCAAGATCACCTCGGCCGCGCAACGCGCCGCGGTCGAGGCCTACGTCGAGGCCGCCGCCCGCAAGAGCGACCTCGAGCGCACGGACCTGGCCAAGGACAAGTCGGGCGTCTTCACGGGCGCCTACGCGCTGAACCCCCTGAACGGCCTCAGGGTCCCGATCTGGGTCTCGGACTACGTCCTCATCTCCTACGGCACGGGCGCCATCATGGCCGTCCCCGCCCACGACGACCGCGACTGGGACTTCGCCAAGAAGTTCGGCCTGCCCATCGTCCAGGTCGTCGCGTCGAGGAAGCAGTACGAGGGCGGCCACGATTTCTCGAAGCCCCCCGCCGAGTGCGACATCGAGGACGGCTACTCGGTCAACTCCGGCGAGTTCACGGGGATGCCCACCGAGGACGCGAAGAAGCGGATCATCGAGAAGGTCGAGCGCGAGGGCCTGGGCAGGCGCGCCGTGAACTACAAGCTGCGCGACTGGCTCTTCAGCCGCCAGCGCTACTGGGGCGAGCCCATCCCCCTCGTCCATTGCGACAAGTGCGGCATCGTGCCATTGCCCGAGTCCGAGCTGCCCCTGCGCCTCCCCGAGACCAAGAGCTACGCGCCTTCCGGCACGGGCGAGTCGCCGCTGGCGAACATCCCCGAGTGGGTGAACGCGAAGTGCCCGAAGTGCGGCGGCCCGGCCAAGCGCGAGACGAACACCATGCCCCAGTGGGCCGGCTCCTGCTGGTACTTCCTCCGCTACCTCGACCCCAAGAACTCCGGCGCCTTCGCCTCGGACGAGGCCGTGAAGTACTGGATGCCCGTCGATCTCTACGTGGGCGGGGCCGAGCACGCCGTGCTCCACCTCCTGTACGCGCGCTTCTGGCACAAGGTGCTCTACGACATCGGGGCCGTGAACACGAAGGAGCCCTTCCTCCGCCTCGTCAACCAGGGCATGATCCTCGGCGACGACAACCAGAAGATGTCCAAGAGCCGGGGCAACGTGGTGAACCCCGACGACATCATCCGCGACTTCGGCGCCGACTCGATGCGGGTCTACGAGATGTTCATGGGCCCCCTGCAGGTGTCCAAGCCCTGGGCCACGGCGGGCCTGGTCGGCGTATCCCGCTTCCTCGAGAAGGTCTGGGCCCTGGGCGAGAAGCCCGTGGCCGCCTCCTCCCCCTCGCCCGAGCTCGCGAAGCTCCTGCACAAGACGATCAAGAAGGTGTCGAAGGATACCGCGAGCCTCGACTTCAACACCGCGATCTCCCAGATGATGATCTTCTGCAACGAGGCCGCCAGGCTCCCCGAGCTGCCCCGCTCCCTCTGGGAGAGCTTCGTCCTCCTCCTCTCGCCCTACGCCCCCCACCTCGCCGAGGAGCTCTGGGAGAAGCTGGGCCACGGGAAGAGCCTGGCGCGCGAGAGCTGGCCGGCCTACGACGAGGCGCTCTGCGCCGACGAGTCCAAGGAGATCGTCGCCCAGGTGAACGGCAAGATCCGCGAGCGCTTCACCGTCCCGGCGGGCACCCCCGAGAAGGAGCTCGAGGCGATGGCCCTCGCCCTGCCCAAGGTCCGCGAGTGGACCGAGGGCAAGGAGCTCGCCAAGGTGATCGTCGTCAAGGACAAGCTGGTCAACGTCGTCGTGAAGGGCTGAGCGCCGTGCGCCGCAGCCTCCTCGGGCGCGCCTCCTCGGCGGAGCCGCGCCTCCGCTTCTCGGACCTGAGCCTCACGGTCAAGCTCCTCGCCCTCGTCGCCTCGGTCCTCCTCGGCCTCGGGGGCGTGGCGATCGTCTCCGCCCGGGGCCTGTCCTTCCTCTCCGCCGGGCTCTACGAGCAGCGCGCCGATTCCCTCCTCGAGTCGCGGGCCCTGGCCCTCGAGCGGAGCGCCCTCCAGGTCGAGTCCCGGCTCAACCGGACCGTCGCCTCGGGCCTCAGCGAGGGGGGCTCGGCCCGGACGAGGCAGATGCTCCAGGACCTGGGCAAGCTCCTGGACTCGGTCGAGGCCGCGATGGGCGAGCTCGCCCAGACCGAGGGGCTCAGCCCCGAGGAAGCCGGGGTCGTGGAGCAGCTCGAGGGCCACTTCGTCATGTACGCCCTGGTCGCCCGGCCCGCGGCCGAGCTCGCCTGCGACGATCCCGCGGCGGCCCTCGAGTCCCTCGGCGAGGTCGACGAGGCCTTCAAGCCCCTCGAGGAGGCGCTCGGCCGCTTCATCGAGCTCGTCCGCGACGGCGGCCAGGCCCGGCTCGACGCGTCGATCGCGACGGTCAGGAAGGCCCGGGCCGCCCTGGCCCTCGCGGTCCTCGCCGCCGGGGCCCTCGCCGCCCTGGTCTCGGCCTTCATCGTCCGGAGCGTCACGCGCCCCGTCGCCGCCCTGTCGGGCTTCCTCGAGCGGATCGGCTCCGGCGACCTCAGCGGCTCCTCGGGCATGGCCGGCCGGAACGAGATCGCCGCGATGGCGGCGGTCGCGGACGAGCTCGTGGAGCACCTCCGCGGCCTCCTCGTCGTGATCAAGGAGCGCGTCGCCGCCCTCGAGGAGGCCGGCCAGGGGCTCTCCGCGACCATGGAGGAGACCGGGGCCTCGGTGGTCCAGATCAACGCCAACGTGTCCAGCACCCAGGCCCAGCTCGGCGAGCAGTCGGCGGCCGTCAGCGAGGTCTCCTCCGCGATCGAGGAGCTCGCCAGGAGCGTCGACGCCCTCTCGGCCCTCATCGGCAGCCAGTCCGCCCTGATCTCCCAGTCCTCGGCCTCGGTCGAGCAGATGATCGCGAACGTCGAGTCCGTGGCCGCCAACGCGGAGCGGGCCGGCGCCGCCAGCGAGCGGAACCTCGTCGAGGGCGCCGAGGGCAAGGCCCGGATCGACGAGGTCTCGGACTCGGTGGCGGCCATCGTGCGCTACTCGGAGAACCTCGGCGAGGCCGCGCGCCTGATCACGGAGATCGCCGAGCGGACCAACCTCCTGGCGATGAACGCCGCCATCGAGGCGGCGCACGCCGGCGAGGCGGGACGAGGCTTCTCGGTCGTCGCCGACGAGATCCGAAAGCTCGCCGAGCAGTCGACCGAGCGCTCCAAGGACATCTCCGACGACCTCGCCCGGGTGAGCCAGGCGATCGAGTCGGTGCGGGGCGCGGCCTCGGCCGCGGTCGACTCCTTCGGCGCCGTCCTCGGCGGGGCCGGCGGGGTCAGCGGCGCCGTGCGCGAGATCTCGCGCTCCATGGCCGAGCAGCGCGAGGGCGGCAAGCAGGTCCTCGAGGCCCTCGCGCGGCTGCGGGACCTCACCAAGGAGATCTCCCGCGGCTCGGTCGAGATGGCGTCGGGCAACGCGTCGATCCTCGGCCAGGTCGAGCGCCTCAAGTCCGCGAACGCCGCCGTCGTGCGGAACAGCGACGAGATCTCGCGCGGGACCGCGGAGATCAGCGAGGCCGTGGGCCAGACCCTCGGGCTCGGGGCGCGGAACTCCGGCCTCATCGGCGAGGTCCGCGAGGCCGCCGACCGCTTCCGGGTCTAGGGCGCGCCGGGGGCCCGCCGGGCGCGGGCGGCGTTTAGTATGCTTTAGTAGCCTTTAGTTGAGGTTTAGTCGAAGGCTCGGTGTCGCGCAACGTCGAAACCGGGCTTCGATCCCCCCGAATTTGACAGTCCCCCGGAGCTCGCGTATCCTGGCCTCCCGAGCTCGAGGAGGGAACATGCGCGGATCGCGAGCCTCTCGCCTGACGGTGCGGGCCAAGCTATTGCTCCTGTGCGCCGCCGTGGCCGCGGCCATGGGCCTGCTCTTCGTCGGCTCGGCGCGCACCTTCCGCTCGCTCTCCGCGGCGGTGGGGGAGCTGCGCGCGGGAGCGGAGTTCTTCGGCCTGGCCTCGTCCGTCGAGCGCTTCTCCTACGGCATCGAGGTCCTCCTTCTCAAGGCGGCGGTCGCTGGCCTGCGGGGCTCGGGCGGCGACGCCGCGGCGGCCATGGCCGCGGAGCTCGACGCGACGGTAGCCGCGGGCGCCGCCGCCGCCGAGGAGCTCGCCGCCTTCCCCGCGGCCGGGGAGGGCGAGCGCGAGGCGGCCGGGGCGGCGCGCGACTCCTACGCGGACTACGCCTCCTACGTGACCACCCTCGCAGGGATCCTGCGCGAGTCCCCAGAGGAGGTGGCGCCCGCGCTCCCGGGCCTCGAGCGGGGCTTCTCCATGCTCAAGCGCTCCCTCGGCGCCCTCGACGAGCTCGTGCGGGCCGGGATCGAGGCCTCCACGGCGGCGGCGGCCTCCGCCGAGTCGCGGGCCACGGCGACCCTGGCCGCCCTGTCGGCGGCCATCATGGCCGCCGTCCTCGCCGCGGCCTTCGCCGCCGCGCGCTCGATCTCGCGGCCCATAGCCGCCCTCCAGCTCGTGCTCGAGCGGCTCGGCTCCGGCGACTTCACCGCGGGCTCGGGCATCGGGGGCAGGGACGAGGTCGCGCGGATGGCCGCGAGCGTCGACGAGCTCGTCGCCTCGATGCGTTCCCTCATCGGCACGGTCAAGGCCCGCGTCGCCGAGCTCGAGTCGACGGGAAGGGAGCTCCGGGACAACATGTCCGGGACCAAGGCGGCGGTCGCCCTCATCGGCTCCGGCGTGGAGGGGGCCAAGCGCCGCCTCGAGGACCAGGAGTCCTCGGTGCGGGAGGCCTCGGCCGCGGTGGAGGAGCTCGCCCGCAGCTTCGAGTCCCTCGCCCTCATGATCTCGAGCCAGTCCGCCATCGTCGAGGAGTCGGCGGCCTCCATCGAGGAGATGATCGCCAACGTGGACTCCGTGGCCGCGTCCGCCGGCAGAGCCGGCGAGGCCGCGGCGGCCCTCGCCGCCGAGGGAGAGGCCGGCAGGGCCCTCATCGACGAGGCGGGGGCCCAGGCCGTCTCCATCGTGGCCTACTCCGAGGGGCTCGGGGAGGCGGCGCGGGTCATCACCCAGATCGCCTCGCGGACCGACCTCCTGGCCATGAACGCGGCCATCGAGGCCGCCCACGCCGGCGAGGCGGGCCGGGGCTTCTCGGTGGTCGCGGACGAGATCCGCCAGCTCGCCGAGCAGTCCACCTCCCAGGCCGCGGAGATCTCCGCGAGCCTCGGCCGGGTGGCCGAGGCGATCGAGAAGGTGCGCGCCTCCTCCACGGCGGCGGTGGCCTCCTTCGCCTCGGTCCTCGCGGGAGCCGGGGCCGTGGACAAGGCGGTGGGCGAGAGCGGCCGGGCCCTCGTGGAGCAGCGCGAGGGGGGGCGGCAGGTCCTCGAGGGCCTGGGGAGGCTCCGGGGCATCACGGGGGAGATCACGCGGGGGGCCGCGGAGATGCGGGAGGGGAACGCCTCCATCGTGGCCCAGGTGACGAGGCTGCGCGAGGCGAGCGCGGCCGCGGCCAAGGACGCCGAGGAGATCGGGCTCGGCTCCGAGGCCATCAAGGCCGCGGCCGCCGCGACCGACGGGCTCTCGGCGGCGAACGCCGAGCGCATCGCCGAGGTCAGGCTGGCCGCCGACCGCTTCCGGCTCTAGGCGGAGAGATCAGGAGAGGGCGAGGAGGGCCCAGGCCGCGGCGACCGCGAGGGCGAGGAGGGCCCAGCCGCGGGCGGGCCTCCGCGCGCCGGCGTCGCGCCGCGGGCCCGCGGGCGGCTCCTCCCAGACCCGGAGCATGAGCTCGTCGGCGTCGGCGACGAGGGAGGCGGGCCGGAGCCTGCCCTTGTACTCGACGATGCGCTCGTAATACACGAAGGCCGAGGCGACGATCGAGCCGAAGCGGCCGGGGAGGCGGAGGCCCGGGAGGATCGAGGCCTTGGAGGCGTAGATCAGGCCCTCGAAGGTCACGGCCCGCTCGATGCCCTCGAGGAGGGCCGTCTCGGTGAGGACGAGGGGGCCCAGGCGGGCCAGCACCCGGCCGACCGGCACGAGGAGGTTGGCCGCGACGATGCCCGCCGAGATGAGGACCGTCGCAAGTACCGAGACGCGCTTGCCGGCCCCCCGGGCCGCGGCCATGAAGGCGAGGAGCATGAGGATCCGCGAGCCGAGGGCCGGCTGGAAGAGGAAGGCGGCCGAGACGGCCGCCCCGGCCGCGGCGAGTGCCCAGGGGGCGAAGAGGGCCTCCCAGCGCTCGCGCCTGCGGCCCCGAGCCTCGGCGGCCCGTGCCTTCCTCGCCGCGGCCCGGGCCGCGGCGGGCCGGCCCGGCTCAGGGCTCATCGCGTCCCTCCCCGGGCCGGGCGGCGAGCTGGGAGCTGGCGAGGGCGTACCAGGAGGACTTGGCCGCGAAGGCCTCGGCGAAGAGGCCGAGGAGGGTCCCCGTGACCAGGCCCATGGCGAGGAAGGCCGGGGCGATGAGCCGGGCCGCCTCGCCGAAGACCACGACCCGGGCGAGGAGGACCTGGACCGCGTTGGAGCTGACCGCCCCGAGGACCGAGACCCCGACCGCCGAGATGAGCCGCCCACCGGCCCGGCGCGCGGCCCACATGACGAGGGCGGCGACGAGGGTCCCGGCCAGGGAGAAGAGGGCTATGTAGGAGAACAGGGAGCCCGAGATCACGCTCATGCCCACGACCTTGACCAGGGCGAGGACGAGGAACCAGGGCAGGGGGAGGAGGTCGGCCGCGAGGAGTATGGGGAGGTTGGCGATCCCCAGGCGCATGAAGGGCAGGGGCTTGGGGACCATGTACTCGATGGCGGAGAGGAAGAAGCAGAAGGCCCCGAGGAGGGCGGTGACGTCGGCCTTGTCGCCGAGGCGGCGCTCAGAAGCTTCCCGCATCGACCCCTCCCTCGGCGCCTCGGCCCTCGATCCGCACGAAGACCTCGTTGGGCAGGCAGGCGAGCCACTGGCCGGGGACCGAGACCGCGCCGGCGGCGACGCAGGTCTGGTTGGGGCAGGGCGAACTCTCGATGCGGACCGAGCCTCCCGAGATGCAGATCCGGGTGGCGCCCAGCGAGCCCTCGATCTCGAGCTCGCGATCCTCGCCGAGGGGGTAGATCCACTCGCCCCCGGGGGCGGTGACGACGACGAACGGCTCCCCGCCCTTGGGGGAGTAGGCCGAGACGCAGGCCATGGCCACGGCGGCTGCCGCGGCGAGGAGGGCTACGAAGTCGAGGGGGCGGAGGCGCATCGTCCGGGAGGCTCCGTCCTAGTGGCAGCCCCCGCAGCCGCAGCCCCCGTCGCCGCAGCCGTCGCCGCAGTCCTCCTCGCCCTCGCAGCCGCAGGAGCAGCCGCCGTGGACGTGGCCGTGCTCGAGCTCCTCGGCCGTGGCCTCGCGCACGTCGACGACCTTGACGGTGAAGTGCAGATCCTCGCCCGCCAGGGGGTGGTTCGCGTCGATGGTGACCTCGTCGCCGTCGATCGCGACGACGGTGACGATCTGGGCCCCGCCCTCGCCGTGGGCCTCGAACTGGGCGCCGATCTCGAGCTCGGCCTCGGGCCCGAACTCCGACTTGGGGACGGTGAAGACGAGGGCGTTGTCCCGCTCGCCGTAGGCCTCGACGGCCGGCACGAGGCAGTCGACGTCGTCGCCGGCCTTCTTGCCCAGGAGGTGCTTCTCGAGGCCGGCTATGATGTTGTCGTTGCCGTGGAGGTAGACGAGGGGCTCGGCGCCCTCGGAGGAGTCGAGGACCTCGCCTTCGGTATCCTGGAGCTTGTAATCGATGGTTACGACGCGGTTCTTCTCGATGACCATGGGGGTTCCTTTCGGGGGAAGGTGAAGTGCCATGATACGGCTTTTCCCCCGCGGGGGGCAAGTTGGGGACTAGTAATATATAAGTAAATTCCTATGTCTTCGGCAAGGCCGTCGCGGGGGAGGGCCCGGGCCTCCCCGCCGAGGCGAGACTCGCGCGCCGCGGGCGTGCTAGCCTCCCTGTCCTGGGGGTAGCGATGAAAGCGCAGCGGAGCCTGGTCGAGGGCATCGTCTCGATCCTCGTGCTCGTCCTCGTCTTCGGCTTCATGGGCTCGGTCATGGGGGCCGAGAACCTGATCAATACCATCATGAGGACGGCCTACGACCTCCTGATCAACACCGTCCTCTACCTCGTGGCCGTCACCGTCATCGTCGGCGCCTTCTCCTCCTTCCTCGTCGAGTTCGGCGCGGTCCGCATCGTGGAGCGCCTCCTCTCGCCCCTGATGAAGCCCCTCTTCCGCCTGCCCGGGGTCGCCTCCCTCGGGGCCCTCCTGTGCTTCCTCTCGGACAATCCCGCCATCCTGAGCCTCGCCAAGGACAAGGGCTACCGCTCCTACTTCAAGAAGTACCAGCTCTACTCCCTGACCAACTTCGGGACCGCCTTCGGCATGGGCCTCATCGTCATCACCTACATGATAGGCCAGGGCCACCTCAACCCCTCGGGGGGGAACTTCTACGCCCCCGCCCTGATCGGCCTCGGCGGGGCCGTCTTCGGCTCGATCGTCTCGACGAGGCTCATGCAGCTCTCCCTGAGGAAGACCTTCGGGGAAGAAGAGGCCGTGCCCGCCGCCGAGCAGGAGGGCTTCGACGAGGCCCGGGTCATGGCGCGCAAGGAGGAGGGCCTCTTCATCCGCTTCCTCAACGCCGTCCTCGACGGGGGCAAATCGGGCCTCGAAGCGGGCGTCGCGATCGTGCCCGGGGTCCTCGTGATCTCGACCGCCGTCATGATGCTCACCTGGGGGCCCAAGGACGCGGCCCTCGGCTACCAGGGCCTCGCCTACGAGGGCGTCCCGGTCTTCCCGGCCATCGGGCGGGCCCTCGGCTTCCTGTTCAACCTCCTGTTCGGCTTCACGAGCCCCGAGGCCATAGCCTTCCCCATCACCTCCCTGGGCGCCGTGGGCGCCGCCCTCGGCCTCGTGCCGCGGCTCCTCAAGGAGGGCCTGGTCGGGCCGAACGACATCGCCGTCTTCACGGCCATCGGCATGTGCTGGTCGGGCTTCCTCTCGACCCACACCGGCATGATGGACGCCCTCGGCCGCCGCGACCTCATCGGCAAGGCCATCGGCGCCCATGCCGTCGGCGGCCTGGCCGCCGGGGTCTTCGCCCATTACCTCTTCCTGGCCTTCCGCGCCCTCGGGGCCTAGGGCCGGCCGGGGCGCCGCCCGCGGGGCGGGGGCGGGGCTCTAGCTCCCTCCCCGCCGGCCCTACACCGCCCCGGCCCTCCTGCCGATACTGAAGGGATACGCCCGACTAGGAGCTCGCACGAACGATGCTGGAAGCAGAGCAGACCTCGAAAGCCAATAGAGTCCTCGCCGCGGCCCTCGCCTCGGCGGCGCTCCTCTGCCTCGCCTCCCTCGCCGCGGCGGGATCGGGGGCGGACCTGCCCCCGGCGATCACCGCCCTGGGCTCCTTCCTCCTGGGCTCCTTCTCCTGGGCCTGCCTCTTCGTCCCGGCCTGGCTCGCCGCGGCCGCCCTCCTCGCCTTCATGCCCGGCTACAGGCCCGCCGCCCAGGTCGCCCTGGCCGGCTCCCTCCTCCCCTTCCTCCCCGTAGCGGCCTTCGCCAGGCTCTCGAGCGACCCCGCGGCCCTGGAGGCCCTACCCTTCCTCGAGGCCGCCGGCCTGCCCGCCTTCGGGGTCGGGGCCTTCGCCCTGGCTCTGTCCCTCGCCGCCGGGGTGGCCCGCCTGGCCCTGGCGGCTTCGCGCCGGCGCCTCCCGCCCGAGGAGGAGGGGCCGGTCGAGCGCGAGCGGGGCAAGCGCCCCGGCCTCCTTCTTCCGCCCCCCGCCGATCGCGCGGAGGAGGCCGAGGAGGCCTCGGCCGCCGGCCGCCGGCCCCCGGAAGCCGAGGAGCTCGATCCCGACCCTGTCCTGGGGCCCACCCCGGCCCTGGGGACCGGGGCGCCCTTCGTCTTCCGCGTGCCCGAGCTCGCCCCCCTGCCCCCCCTCCGCGTCCTCGGCTCCGAGGCCGCGACCGATCCCGACTCGCTCGACGCCGCCGAGCCTGACGAGGGGGTCGAGGAGCTGCCCGGGGCCGATCCCGGCTCTCCCTCCGAGCCCGAGCCCGGCGCGGAGCCCCTCGCCGCGTCCCTCGCGGCCTCGGTCCCGCGCGAGCCGCCCGCCCGCGCCGCGGTCCTGCGCGACCCCGCGGCCTCGCGCGAGCCATCCGCCGCGCGCGAGCATGCGGGAGCCGGCGAGGTCGCGGCCAAGGCCGAGGAGGCCTCGATCCTCGAGCTCGAGGGCGCCCCCCCGATCGAGTTCACCTCGGTGCCCCCGGCCCCCCCCTCGGCCTCCGAGGAGGCCGAGAAGGAGGCGGCGATCAAGCGGATCCTGGCCCGCCGCAAGGACAAGCCCTACGCCGTGAGCGCCGAGGGCATCTTGAACGCCTACCCCGACGGCCAGTACTGGATCATCGACGACAAGACGCGCAAGTCCGCCGAGGTCCTCCGCGACACCCTGGCCGAGTTCAACATCGAGGCCGAGGTCACCGGCATCCGCAAAGGCCCGGTCATCACCATGTTCGAGATCCTCCCGGCCCCCGGGGTGAAGCTCTCCAAGATCACGAACCTCGCGGACAACATCGCGCTGCGCCTCGCCGCCTCGAGCGTGCGCATCGTGGCCCCCATACCCGGCAAGCACGCGGTGGGCATCGAGGTGCCGAACGAGCGGCGCTCCATCGTCTCCCTGCGCGAGATCGTCGAGAACGAGTCCTTCAAGACGGCCAAGATGGAGGTGCCGGTGATCCTCGGCAAGGACATCGCCGGCGAGGTCCAGTTCATCGACCTCGTGCAGACTCCCCACCTCCTCATCGCGGGGGCCACGGGCTCGGGCAAGTCCGTCTGCGTCAACTCGATCATCCTCTCCGTCCTCTTCCGCCGCTCTCCCGAGGAGGTCAAGCTCCTCCTCATCGACCCCAAGATCGTCGAGCTGAAGCTCTACAACGACATCCCCCACCTCCTCACGCCGGTGATCACCGAGCCCAAGCGCGCCTTCCAGGCCCTCCAGTACTGCATCTGCGAGATGGAGCGGCGCTACTCGATGCTCGACCCGTTGGGCGTGCGCGACGTGAAGAGCTACAACCGCAAGGTCAAGGAGAAGGGCCTCGCGCAGGAGCGGCTGCCCTACATCGTGGTGATCATCGACGAGTTCGCCGACCTCATGGCCACCACGGGCAAGGAGCTCGAGTCGACGCTCGCGCGGCTCGCCGCCATGTCCCGCGCCGTCGGCATCCACCTCGTCCTCGCCACCCAGCGCCCCTCCATCGACGTCATCACCGGCCTCATCAAGGCCAACATCCCCAGCCGCATCGCCTTCATGGTCGCCGGCAAGTTCGACAGCCGCATCATCATCGACATGGTCGGGGCCGAGAAGCTCCTGGGGCGCGGCGACATGCTCTTCGCGAGCGCCTGGGACCCCTTCCCCATCCGTATGCAGGGGGCCTACGTCTCCGACGAGGAGGTCGAGCGCGCCGTCGAGTTCGTGAAGACCCTGGGCGAGCCCGACTACATCGACGAGGAGATCTTCATCGACGACGAGGACGAGGAGGGCGAGCCCTCGCTCTTCGGCGACGAGGACGACGACCCCTTGTTCGAGAAGGCCCTCGAGATCGTCCTCCAGCAGGGCAAGGCGAGCGCCTCCTACATCCAGCGCCGCCTCAAGATCGGCTACAACCGCGCCTCGCGCCTGGTGGAGCTCATGGAGGAGAAGGGCATCGTCGGCCCGGCCAAGGGCTCCAAGCCCCGCGACCTCGTGCACAATCCCGAGGTCCTCGGCGCGGCGCGGGGAGCGGCGTCGCCCAACGCTCGCCCGGCCGAGGCCGGCCGCCAGCCGAGCCTCCTGCCCGGCCTCGAGACGGTGCCGGGGCAGCGCGTCACGGGCAAGGACGAGGACGAGTAGGCGGCGCTTGCCCAGGAACCCGGGCCCTGCTACGATCCCTCCCACTACATCCTAGGCCAAGCGAGGTATCCATGCGGAGAAACACGTCTCGGACGCTGCCCCTGCTTCTGGTTCTGTCGGTCGCGGCCCTCCTTCTGGCGGGCTGCCCCTCGGGCGGGGGAGGCGGGGGCGACGATACCTACGAGATCATCGACCAGCCCCTCCAGGGCAACTTCAACGGCAAGGTATTCGACTACAATTCCGGCTACGCCGAGGCCGACGATGAGACCGGGGAATACCACTTCTACCTCTACAACGTCGAACCCGCGGATGGTTTCCAGCCTTGGGAGGCTGGCGCTTATTTAGGATCGGAATACCTCGAGGTGCTCTTCTCCGTGCCCCAGGCGGTCGGGACCTACGACCTATACTTCGATTTATACGATTGGTCATCGGAGGAAAATCAGACGGTGACCCTCTACGACCCTATAGACGACTCGCTCAATATACTCTGCGACCTGGGCTCGATCCGCATCGACAGCATCGACACGGTCAGCGGCATCATCCAGGGCGCCATCGCGGCCCGCCCGAGCGACGATGGCAGCGATTGGGTGAACGGCACCTTCGCCATCGAGATAGAACCCATCGATTGATCGAGCGGGCTTGCGCCCCGCCCGCGAGGGGCGGCCATAAGGGAGGCTTATGCGCAGGATCGGCATCATCGGCGGGGGCCAGCTCGGCCGCATGGCCATCGAGGAGGCGAGGAAGTACCTCGCCCATATCGAGGTCCTGAGCCCCGACTACCCCTCGCCCGGCTCCGAGCTCGCGGACGTCGCCCACGTCGGCCCCCTGGAGGACTACGAGTCCGTCCTCGAGTTCGCCCGCGAGGTCGACGTCGTCTCCTACGAGATCGAGCACGTCAGCCTTCCGGCCCTCCGCGAGCTCGAGCGCCTCGGCAAGCCGGTCCTCCCCTCGGCCGGGGTCCTCGCGGCCATCAAGGATAAGTCTACGCAGAAGCGCCTCCTCGAGACGGCTCGGATCCCGACGGCGCGTTGGGCGATGCTGGAAGGCGGCCCCGGCGCGCCGCCTTCTCCCGCCGCGCTCGCGGCGGCGGCCGAGGCCCTCGGGGGCTTCCCCCTCGTGCAGAAGTCCTGCCTGGGCGGCTACGACGGCCTCGGCGTCGCTATCCTCGCGGGCCCCGAGGGCCCGGGGGCCCTGGCCGGCCCCTCCTTCGCCGAGGCCAAGGTCCCGATCGAGAAGGAGCTCGCCGTCGTCCTCGCCCGCTCCCCCGACGGCTCCACGGCGGTCTACCCCTGCGTCGAGATGGCCTTCGACGAGCGCGCCAACCTCTGCGACTCCGTGGTCGCGCCGGCGCGGATCGGGGCGGCCCAGCGCCAGCGGGCCGAGGAGCTGGCCCTGGCCTGCCTCCGCGAGCTCGAGGCCGAGTCGGCCCGCTCGGGCTCCCCCGCGGGCGCGGCCGCGGGGGTCTTCGCGGTCGAGCTCTTCCTGGCCCGCTCGGGCGAGATCCTCGTCAACGAGATCGCGCCCCGGCCCCACAACTCGGGCCACCTCACGATCGAGTCCTGCGCCTCGAGCCAGTTCGACCAGTACCTCCGCGTCCTCCTCGGCCTGCCCTTGGGCTCCTCCGAGCTCCTCCGCCCCGCGGCCATGGTCAACCTCCTCGGGGCGCCCGGGGCCTCGGGGGAGCCGGAGTACGTGGGCCTCGAGCGGGCCCTCGCCCTGCCGGGGGTCGCGGTCCACCTCTACGGCAAGCGCGAGGTCCGCCCCTTCCGCAAGATGGGCCACGTGACCGCCCTCGGCCGCGACGCCGGCGAGGCCCTCGAGCGCGCCGAGGCCGCCCGGGACTGCGTCCGCGTCATGGCGCGTTAGGCGGCTTTAGCCGCCCGCCTCCGGCCCCCCGCCCCCCCGCCCCGCTCGGCCCTCCCTATCGCGTAGACGCCGGCCAGGGTGAGGGCGGCCCCGGCGAGGCTCCGCGGCCCCGTCGCCTCGCCGAGGGCGATCGCCCCGACTCCCGTCGCTATGATCGGGGAGACGTAGGACCACGAGGAGGCGAAGAGGGGCCCCGCCTCGCGGACGAGCCAGAGGTTCGCGCTGTGCCCGACGAGGGAGCCCATGACGACGAGGTAGGCCAGGGGGAGGAGGGTCCCGGCCTCGAGGGGGAAGGCGCGCTGGCCCGCCGCGGCCGCCAGGGCGAGGAGGCCCGCTCCCCCGAAGAGCATGTTCAGGGCATTGACGGCGAAGGGGTCGGCCGAGTCGTCGAAGAGGCGCTTGTAGAGGATCGAGGAGCCGGCGAAGCCGACGGCCCCGACCAGCATCGCGATCGAGGCGGCGAGGCGGAGCTCCGGGCTAGCCGCCCCCGCCTCGGGCGCGGCCGAGCCCCCGACGATGAGCCAGACCCCGACGAAGCCCGCGGCCACGCCCAGGCCGTGGCCCGGCCCGAGCCGCTTGCCCAGGAAGAGTGCCGACAGGAGGGCCGAGGCTATGGGCCCGACCGCGTCGATCTGGGCGGCCGTGGCCGAGCCGATGTGCTGCTCGGCCCAGAAGGTCGCGCCGAAGTTGAGGACGACGTAGGGCAGGCTGAGCAGGGCCGCCCGGGGCGCGAGGGCGGCGAGGCCGGCAAGGCTCGCCCGGCCAGCGGCCAGGAGGGCGGCCGCGAGGATGGCTCCCGCCGCGGAGAAGCGTAGGCCGGCGAAGAGGAAGGGCGGGGCCCCCGAGGAGAGGCCTATCCTGATCGCCAGGAAGGTCGTCCCGAAGACCGCGCAGACGAGGCCGAACACCGCGTAGACCCGCTTCTCCCGCATGGGGCTCCCCCTCGGGCCGCCGCCTCCCCGGGCCCCTCCCGGGCGCGGCGCCCGCGGCTACTGTAGCCCGGCGAGGTGGATGGATACAGCGACAGCTTGCGCGAAAAAAATGGGCACAGTACCATGGCCCATGCCCAAGTACCGCGCCCTCTACGAGCGCTACCGGGGCCTCCTGGAGTCGGGGGCCTTCGCCGCGGGCGAGCGCCTGCCCTCGCTCCGGGCCGTCGCCGGGGAGGAGGGGCTGGGGCTCAACACGGTCCGCGCGGCCTTCGGCCTCCTCGAGGACGAGGGCCTCGTCCGCGCCCACGAGCGCGGGGGCTACTACGCCCGCCCGCGGCCCGGCGCCTCCCTCGGCGCCTATCGGCCGCCGCCCTCCCTGCGGGAGGCCGAGGGGCTGTCGGCTGCCGGCAAGATCGAGTACCTCCTCGCCGCCGGGGGCCGGCGCGCGGGCTTCGCCCTCGCCGAGCCCGATCCCGCCCTCCTCCCCTCGGCCAGGCTCGAGCGGCTCTACGCCGCGCTCGCGGGCTCCTGGATCGCCTACGGCGACCCCGCGGGCGAGGAGGAGCTCCGGCGTCGCATAACCTCCACCTACCGGCGCCTCCACGGCTCCCTCGAGCCGGGCGACGTCATCGTGACCGGAGGGGCCACCGAGGCGATCGCCCTGGCGGTCCGGGCCTTCGTGCGCCCGGGCGACGCGGTCGCCCTCGAGTCGCCGACCTACTACGACTACTACCGCCACCTGGCCGCCGCCGGGGCCCGGGTCGTGGAGGTCCCGGTCCAGCCGGGCCGGGGCATGGACCTCGGCCTCCTCGAGCGGCGCCTGCGGCTGGGCCGGCTCGCGATGATCATCGCCCAGCCCAACGTGCAGAATCCCACGGGCGCGACCATGCCCGACGCGGACAAGCGGGACCTCGTCGAGCTGGCCGCGCGGAGCGGGGCCGTCCTCGTCCAGGACGACGCCTACGGCGACCTCGCGTTCCCGCGCGAGCGCCCCGCCAACCTGAGCGCCTTCGGGGGCTACGAGCGCCTGGTCTACCTCTCCTCCTTCTCGAAGAGCCTCGCGCCGGGGCTCAGGATCGGCTGGATGAGCTCCCCCGGGCTCCGGGACGAGCTCATCAAGGCCAAGGGCCTGTCCAGCCTCGCGACCAACCGCCCGGCCCAGCTGGTCCTGGCCGCCTACCTCGAGGGCCCGGCCTTCCGCCGCCATCTCGGCGCCATGCGCGCGGCCCTCGCCGCCCAGCTGGAGGACTACCTCGGCTTCCTCGAGGAGGCCCTCCCGGAAGGCTCGACCCTCCTTAGGCCCTCCGGGGGCTGCCTGCTCTGGATCGGCCTGCCCGAGGGGAGCGACGCCTCGGCCCTCTTCGAGTCCGCGGCGCGCGAGGGCATCCTCGTGGCCCCCGGCGAGCTCTTCTCGGCGAACCCCTACTTCCGCGGCCACCTGCGGATCAACTTCGGCCGGAGGCTCAGCCCCTCGCGCCGCGCCCAGCTCGCGCGGCTCTGCGCCCTAGCCGGGGCCGCGCGGCCTCGACGCGGGCGGCGGCCCTCGCTATCATCCTCGCCATGAGCGCAGTCCCTTCACTCGAGATCGATCCCGCCCTCGGCGGCGCCCTCCGCGCGGCCCTGGTCTGGGCCTCCGGCCTCCCCGCCTGCCCCCGGACCGAGTCGGCCCCGCCCTACCTCGCCGAGCTCCTCGCCCGGGTCCGCGCCGCGGGCGAGCCCTTCCTCGCTCCCGAGCGCAAGGCCGCGGTGCGCGGCATGCTCCGCCACGGGAAGTACAAGCCGGCGGGCCGCTCCAAGCCCTCGAGCGAGTACCTCCTCGCCGCGGCACTCGAGGGCGAGGGCCCCCTGGGCGGCTTCCCCCTCGTGAACGGGCCCGTGGACGCGAACAACGCCGTCAGCCTCGAGTGGGGCTACCCGGCCAGCGTCTTCGACCTCGCCGCGGCGGGGCCGGAGCTCCTCCTCCGCCGGGGCCTGCCGGGCGAGTCCTACGTCTTCAACCCCTCGGGCCAGGAGATCGAGCTCGAGGACCTCCTGGTCGCCTGCCGACGCGACCCCGGCTCGGGGGCCTGGCTCCCCTGCGGGAACCCGGTCAAGGACGCGATGGCCACCAAGGTCTTCGAGGGGGCCCGCGACGTGGCGGCCATCGTCTACGCCCCGGCCTCCGAGCCCCGCTCGGCCCTCGAGGCCTGCGCCGAGCGCTTCGCGGCCCTCCTCCGCGAGGGCTGCGGGGCCGCCGAGGCCGCCTACCGCATCCTCGGCTGATTTTTGCATTTCCCCGGCCCGGCGCCTATACTTTCCTAGCGACCAGGAGGGAACCGTGAAGATCAAGCTGAGGATCGGGGCGCGGATCGTTCTCCCCGCCGTCTCGCTGTTCATCGCCTGCATCGGCCTCATCGTGGCCATATCCTATTCTTCCGCCTCGCGCCTGCTCACGGCGGCGGCCTACCGCGAGGGCGACGGCCTCGCGGCCACGAACGCGGCCATCGTCACCGAGCAGCTCGGCAGGGCCGCGGTCGACGCCCGGGCCCTCCGCGACGCCCTCGTCGGGCTCCGCTCGGCGGGAGGCGTCGATCGCGCCGGCGTCGACGCCATCCTCAGGGCCAACCTCGAGGCCAATCCCGCCTACCTCTCCACCTGGAGCGTCTGGGAGCCCGAGGCCCTCGACGGGAAGGACGCCAAGTTCCGCGGCTCCGCGGGCTCCGACGCCACGGGCCGCTATATCACGGTCTTCGACCGGGGGAGCGGCTCCATCCAGCGCTCGGCCGCGATCGACTACGAGAAGCCCGGCGCCGGGGACTGGTACCTCGTCCCCCGGAACACCAAGAAGGAATTCGTGCCCGAGCCCTACCGGTACAGCTACACCGGGAAGAAGGAGGACGAGATCCTCCTGACGAGCGTCTGCGTGCCCATCCTCGTCGGCGGAAGGGTCCTCGGCGTGGTCGGCCACGACCTTTCGGTCTCCGGCCTCGGGGCCTTCCTGGCCGGCATCAAGCCCTACGAGGGCTCCTACCCGATCCTGGTCTCCAACGCCGGCCCCCGCGTCTACCACCCGAAGAAGGAGCAGATCGGCAAGATCATCGGCGACGACGTGCCGGCCGAGCAGCCCGCCCTCCTCGCGGCCATCAAGGCCGGCAAGCCCTACGTCCTGACGAAGAAGAATCTCGCGACCGGGGCGATATCCTACCTGAGCTTCGCGCCGGTCCGGATCGGGGCCGACGAGCATCCCTGGTCCCTCGCGATCGTCCTCCCCCTGGAGGCCCTCCTCTCGCCCCTGCGCCAGCTCCTCGCGGCCATGGCCCTCGTCGGGTCGGCCGGCGTCCTCGTCGGCTTCGTCGTCCTCTTCCTCATCGGCCGGAGCATCTCGCGGCCGGTCAACCTCGTCAACGCGGCGGTGCTCCGCTTCGCCGAGGGCGACTTCACGATGGGGGGCCTCGACACCGCCGGCCTCGAGCGGATGCGCGCGCGCGGCGACGAGCTCGGCGAGACGGGCCGGGCCTTCGACGTCCTGGCCGGGGCCATCAAGGCGCGGATCGGCGCCGTCCAGGTCTCGGCGGGCGAGGTCGCCGACGGCTCGGGCCAGGTGAGCGCCACGGCCCAGCAGCTCTCGCAGGGCACGACCGAGCAGGCCTCCGCCGGGGAGGAGGTCTCCTCGGCCATGGAGCAGATGAGCGCGAACATCAAGCAGAGCGCGGACAACGCCCAGACCACGGAGAAGCTGGCCGAGCGGACGGCCAAGGACGCGGCCGAGGGCGGGAAGGCGGTCTTCGAGTCGGTCGAGGCGATGAAGCAGATCGCCGCCAAGATCGGCATCATCGAGGAGATCGCCCGCCAGACCAACCTCCTCGCCCTCAACGCCGCCATCGAGGCGGCCCGGGCGGGCGAGGCGGGCAAGGGCTTCGCCGTCGTCGCCTCCGAGGTGCGCAAGCTCGCCGAGCGCTCGCAGGTGGCCGCGGGCGAGATCACGACCCTCTCGGGCACCAGCGTCGCCGTGGCCGAGAAGGCCGGCAAGGTCATCCAGGCCATCGTGCCGGACATCCAGAAGACCGCCGAGCTCGTCCAGGAGATAGCGGTGGGCTCGCGGGAGCAGACCGCCGGGGTCGAGCAGATCAACAAGGCCCTCTCCCAGCTCGACCAGGTCATCCAGCAGAACGCCGCCGCGGCCGAGGAGCTCGCCTCGATGTCGGAGGAGCTCTCGGCCCAGGCCGACGCCATGCGGGGCGCCCTCGGCTTCTTCAAGCTCGAGGCGAAGGCGGGCGGCGAGCCTGCCCCTCGGCCGGGCCTCCCGCCCCAGGCCGGCGTCGCCCGGCGGGCCGGCGCCCTGCCGGCTGCCGAGGAGCCGCCCCTCCTCGAGGAGCCGGGCCAGGAGGCCTGAGGCTCCCGCGCCGCCCGGAGCCCGCGAGGGCCCTCAGCTCGCCGCGAAGCGGATGCGGTAGGCCGTGCCCCCGGAGCGGTCCAGCTCGAGCTCGGCCCCGAGCTGGGCCGCGAGGAGGGGGATGAGGGCCAGGCCGAGGTGGGCCGTGTCCCCGAGGCCGAGCCCCGCGGGGATGCCCACCCCGTCGTCCGAGAGCTCGAGGAGGACCGAGCCCCCCGCGCCGAGCGAGAGCCTGAGCGAGATCCGGCCCCCCTCGGGCCGCCGCGCCGGCGGGAAGGCGTGGCGGAGGGAGTTGGTGAGGATCTCGTTGACGAGGAGGCCGCAGGTCACGGCCCGGTTCATCTCTAGCTCGACGTCCTCGGCCTCGACCTCGAGGAGGGCCTCGGCGGAGCAGGCGGCGTAGTTCTGGCGGAGGCTCGCGGCGAGGTCCCGCGCGTAGGCGCCGAAGTCGACGCGGGCGAAGCCCTCCGACTCGTAGAGCTGCTCGTGGATCTGGGCCATGGCGAGGACGCGGTTGGAGAAGTCCTCGTAGAGGGCGAGGGAGGCCGGGTCCGAGACGGCCCTCGACTGCATCGCGAGGAGGCTCGCGATGAGCTGGAGGTTGTTCTTCACCCGGTGGTGGATCTCGTGGAGGAGGGCGTCCTTCTCGATCAGGGACTCCCTGCGGGCCTCGTCCGCCCGCCTGCGCTCGTCGATGTCCGAGACGAGGGCGAGGATCCTCCGGGGCTCGCCTGGCTCGAAGCGCGCGCTGATGGAGACCCAGATGGCCGAGCCGTCGGCCCGCCGGGCGCGCAGCTCCTCGTTCGAGACCCGCCCCTCGGCGAGGAGCTTGTCCAGGAGGAGGGCGCGCTCGGCCTCGTCGGCGTAGAACGAGGAGCCCAGGTTCGTATGGGCCGCGACCAGCTCCTCGGCGGAGCGGAAGCCGAGCATCCTGGTCATGGCGGGGTTCGCGTCGAGGCAGGCCCCGGCGGGGTCCGTCAGCATGATGCCCTCGGTCGCGTTCTCGAAGATGCCGCGGTACTTGGCCTCGCTCGCGCGGAGCACGGCCAGGGCCCCCTCGATCCGCCGCGACATGGCGTTGAAGGCGCTGGCCAGGGCGCCCAGCTCGTCGGAGCCGCGGCTCTCGACCTCTTGGGCCCTCCCCCCCCGGGCCAGGAGCTCGGCCGAGGCGGCCATGCGCTTCAGGGGGCCGGTGATGCCCAGGGATACGAGCCAAGCCGCCGCCCCGACGAGGATGGCGACGCCGCCGCCGGCCGCCGCCATGGCCCCGACCATCCTCCGGCGGCCCGCGCTCATGATGCCCCGGTAGGAGAGGATCTCGTCCTCGTAGACGCTCAGGCCGATGACCCAGTCCCAGGGGGCGTAGTAGGCGATCCGGGCGCTCCGCCAGCGCGGCTCGCTTTCCCCCGGGTTCTGCCAGCGGTAGCGCAGGGTGTTCATCTCCCCGGGGCCGAGCTTGACCGCTTCCTCGATGATGCCCCTGACGATGTACTCGCCGTCGGGATCGCGGACGTCCCAAAGACTCTCGCCATCCCGCTCGCCGCCCTTCGAAACGATGTAGGTGCCCCGGTTCTCGCCCAGGCCCGATACGACGTAGAGGTAGCCCGTCTTGCCCACCTTCGTGCTCACGATGGCCTCGCGGATCCGCGCCTCGGCCTTGGCCTGGGGCACGCCGACGAAGAGCATGCCGACGACCCGGCCCGAGGCCGAGCGTAGGGGCTCGTAGGCCGCGATGTACCAGCGGTCGACGACGAAGGCCCGGCCCCGGTAGCCCCCGCCCCCGAGGACGGCGGCGATCACCGGGTCCGGCCCGCCCCCGGGCCCCCGGGCCGTGATCCGCGTCCCGACCGCGGGCCGGCCCGAGGCGTCGCGGACGGTCGTCGCGACGCGGATCATGTCCCCCGCCTCGCTCTCCCTCCTGAAGACGGTGGCCGCGGACCAGCCGAGCTCGGATATCTCCTCGACGACCCGGGCCAGGCGCTCGGGCCGGAAGCGGCCGGCGGCGATCTCGGCCGTCTCGCCGGATACCTCGAGGCTCCTGCGCGCGAGCCTGAGGGCGCTCTCGAGCTCCTGCTTGACGGCCTCGTCCTCGGCCCGGACGAGGCGGTAGGCCGCCGAGGTGACCTGGTCGAGCTCCTCGGCGATCAGGGCGTCGATCTCGCGTATGGCCAGGCTCTCGTAAGCCCGGCTCTGCCTGAGGGCTATGGCTACCATGGCCAGGACCGCCACCATGGCCGCCCCGGCGCCGAGGGCGGCCACCTTCCCGCCGAGGGGCGTCCGGCGGGGGGCCGGCGGCCTCATCGGATCCTCCCCATACTGGAAGTATAGGCGGCCCGGCGGGCATTGCCAGGAGATGGGAGAGGGGGCGAGCGGAGGATGCCCTCAGCTCGCGGCGACGATCACCTCGAGCCCCGCCGCCTCGAGCCGGGCTTGGATGCCCGCGTCGAGGCCGGGATCGGTCACGAGCCTATGGACCTTGGCGAGGGGGGCAATCAGGGCGGGGGCCACCTTGCCGGCCTTGCTGTGGTCCGCCACGACCCACACGCGCTCGGCCTGGCTGATATACAGGGCCGCGGCGTGGGCCTCGGCGATCGTGTAGGTGGAGATGCCCCGCTCGATGTCGATCCCGTCGACGCCGATGAGGGCGAGGTCGAGGTGGAACTCCCCGAGCGTGCGGTCGGCGATGTGGCCGACGAGCTCGTAGGAGCGGGTGCGGAGGCTGCCTCCCGTGACGATGACCTGGGCCTGCTCCGAGGGCGCGAGCTCCATGGCGACGTTGATCGCGTTCGTCACGACGGTGACGCTCTTGCCTTTGAGGCACTTGATCGCCGCCATCACGGTCGTGCCGCCGGTGCAGCCGATCACGGCGCCCTCGGGGACGAGGGCCGCCACGGCCAGGCCGATGGCCCGCTTCTCGCGCATGTAGGCGGAGACTTTCGAGTGGAAGGGCAGCTCGTCCTCGGGGTCGGTCGCCTGGGCGCCTCCGTGGGTACGCTTGAGGAAGCCCCGCTCCTCGAGGGCGTCGAGATCGCGCCTGATCGTCGCGCGGGACACTCCGAGGAGGCCGGCCAGCTCGTCCCCGTCGACGATGCCCTTTTTCGCGAGCTCTTCCCGAATGCGCTCGAAGCGCTCTTCCTTGATCATGGCGATCCTCGATGTTTCGTGTACGTGCCGAATCCCCTGCTCTCGCTTCAGTATACCAGCATACGGAGAAAGGAGCTCTGTCGCAATACCCGTCCGTTTTACGGTAAAACGAGCAAAAACGATCAAAAAATGCAAGAAAAATGTTGACATGTGATCGAATGCTGAGTACAACGGAGCCATGCTGCTTCCTCACTCCGCCCTTTCCTCCCTCCTCGAAAAGCCGCTGCCCGAGCGCGAGGCGGCAGGCTACCTCCATACGGCCGCCGAAATCGCCGCCCAGCCCGAGCTGTGGCGAGCCACGGCCCGGCTCATGGCTTCCCGGGCCGAGGAGCTCGGGGCCTTCCTCGGCCCCGCGCCCCGTCTCCTCCTCGCCGGCGCCGGGAGCTCCCACTACGTCGGCCTCTCGATAGCCCCGGCCCTCCGACGCGTCTTCCCCTGCGTCGAGGCCATTCCCTCGACGGAGATCCTCATGGATCCGGAGTCGGCCTTTCCCCGCGATGAGTTCATCCTCGTCTCCTTCGCCCGGTCGGGGGACAGCCCCGAGGGGAACGAGGTCGCCCGCCTCGCCGCGGCGCTCAGGCCCGGGCTGGCGCGCCAGCTCGCGATCACCTGCAACGCGAAGGGCGCCCTCGCCCGCATAGTCGGCGCCCTCGGCGAGGGCGGGCGGGTCGTCGTGCTGCCCGAGCTCTGCAACGACCGCAGCCTCGCCATGACCTCCTCCTTCAGCTGCATGGCCCTCGCGGGCCTGTCCCTCGGCTGGGCGGCGGCCCCGGGCGGCGCGGCCGCCTTCGCGGAGCGAGCCGAGGGCCTCGCCTCCCTCGGCGAGGCCGTCATCCCCCGCTTCTCCGACCTGGCCGCCTCCCTGGCCTCGAAGGGCTTCAAGCGCGCCTTCTTCCTCGCGCCCCGGCCCTTCCTCGGCGGGGCCTACGAGGCCCATCTCAAGGTGCAGGAGCT
>Ga0209310_1000880_pt1 | contig 27393 bp, 25 predicted proteins | sample AD_UKC030_MetaG_FD_184415 | JGI IMG/M metagenome (GOLD analysis project Ga0209310, IMG submission 184415) | Active sludge microbial communities of municipal wastewater-treating anaerobic digesters from USA - AD_UKC030_MetaG (SPAdes) (version 2) | ecosystem: Engineered > Bioreactor > Anaerobic >...
TCGACGGCAACGAAGCCGTCGCCTCGGTTGCCTTCCGGGTTTCCGAAGTGATCGCGATTTATCCGATCACCCCCTCGTCCGGCATGGGCGAACTGTCCGACGAATGGGCGGCGCAGGGCAAGACCAACATCTGGGGCAGCGTGCCCAAGGTCGTCGAGCTGCAATCCGAAGGCGGCGCCGCCGGCACGGTGCATGGCGCGCTGCAGGCGGGCGCACTGGCGACGACCTTTACGGCGTCGCAGGGCCTGCTGCTGATGATTCCCAACATGTACAAGATTGCCGGCGAACTGACGCCGACGGTCTTCCACGTCGCCGCGCGCGCCATCGCGACGCACGCGCTGTCGATCTTCGGCGACCATTCCGACGTGATGGCGACGCGCGCCACCGGCTTTGCGCTGTTGTCGTCCAATTCGGTGCAGGAAGCGCACGACATGGCGGTGATCGCCACGGCGGCAACGCTGGCCGGGCGCATTCCGGTGCTGCATTTCTTCGACGGTTTCCGCACTTCGCATGAAGTGGCGAAGATTGTTGCGGTCGACGACGAAATATTGGCAAAAATGCTGCCGTCCGAATTGATCGGCGGCCTGCGCAGCCGCGCCCTGTCGCCGGAACACCCGGTGCTGCGCGGCACCTCGCAGAATCCCGATGTGTTCTTCCAGGCCCGCGAGGCGCAGAACCCGTGGTTCGACGCTTTCCCCGGCATCGTCCAGCAGTGCATGGACGACTTCGGCAAGCTCACCGGCCGCCAGTACAAGCTGTTCGATTACGTCGGCGCGCCCGATGCCGAGCGCGTCGTTATCCTGATGGGTTCGGGTGCCGAGACGGTGCAGGAAACCATCGAGCACATGAATCGTCAGGGTGAAAAAGTCGGCATACTCAAGGTGCGGCTGTTCCGCCCGTGGTCGCCAGCCGCGCTGCTGGCCGCCTTGCCGGCGACGACGCGCAGCATTGCCGTGCTCGACCGCTGCAAGGAGCCGGGTGCCGAGGGCGAACCGCTGTACAAGGATGTGCTGGTCGCGCTGGCCGAAGACCTTGCCAGCGAGTCGCCGCGCTTTGCCACGCTGCCGAAGGTGATCGGCGGGCGTTTCGGGCTGGGCTCCAAGGAATTCAACCCGGCGATGGTTTTGGCCGTTTTTGAGGCGTTGACCGCAACAGCCCCGAAACGCCGATTCACGGTCGGGATCCACGACGATTTGACCGGCCTTTCGCTACCGTTCGACCCGGCCTTCCGCACTGCCGCCGCGCACGATACCTTCGCCGCCGTGTTCTATGGCCTGGGTTCCGACGGCACGGTGTCGGCCAACAAGAATTCGATCAAGATCATCGGCGACGAGACCGATCTCTACGCCCAGGGGTATTTTGTTTACGACTCGAAGAAATCGGGGGCGATGACGGTTTCGCACCTGCGCTTCGGCCCCAACCCGATCCGTTCGGCCTACCTGACCGGCGCGGGCGACGCCAAATTCATCGCCTGCCACCAGCCGCTGTTCCTCGAAACGCACGATCTGCTGCTGCACGCGGCGCCGGGCGCGGTGTTCCTGCTCAATACCGAGGTGCCGGCCGAGCGGGTGTGGGCCTCGCTGCCGCCGCCCATGCAGCGCCAGATGGTCGAGAAAAACATCAGCTTCTACGTCATCGATGCCTACCGGGTGGCACTCGAAGCCGACATGGGGCGGCGTATCAACACCGTGATGCAGACCTGTTTCTTCGCCATTTCCGGCATCCTGCCGCAGGAAGACGCCATCGCCGCGATCAAGCACGCGGTCGAGAAAACCTATGGCCGCAAGGGCCGGCGCATCGCCGAGCTGAACTACCGCGCCATCGACAAGACGCTGGCCTGCCTGAGCAAGGTCGTGGTGCCAACCAGCGCCGACAGCGCCGTCGATCAAGCCATTACCTCGCCGCAGGTGACTGAATTCGTCCGCAAGATGACGCTGCCGTTGATCGCCGGCAAGGGCGACGCGCTGCCGGTGTCGCTGTTCCCGGCCGACGGCACCTGGCCGACCGGCACCGCCAAGTACGAAAAGCGCAACCTGGCGCTGCAGATTCCGGTGCTCGAAACCGATTTGTGCACGCAATGCGGCAAGTGCGTTTTCGTCTGCCCGCATTCGGCGATCCGCGCCAAGGCCTTCCCGGCCGAACTTGCCGAAACCGCGCCGCCGACCTTCAAGACCATGAAGATCCGCAGCAAGGATTACCCGGCGGACTGGAAGATGAGCTACCAGGTGGCGCCGGAGGATTGCACCGGCTGTACCTTGTGCGTCGACATCTGCCCGATCCGCGACAAGAGCAATGTCTCGCGCAAGGCGCTGAACATGGCCGAGCAGCCGCCGCTGCGCGCGGCGGAAGCGGAGAACTGGGACTTCTTCCTGAAACTGCCGGATTACGACCGGCGCGTCGCCAAGCGCAACACCATCCCCGGTTCGATGCTGCTGCAGCCGCTGTTCGAGTTTTCCGGCGCCTGTGTCGGCTGCGGCGAAACGCCCTACATCCGGCTGGCGACGCAACTGTTCGGCGACCGCATGCTGGTGGCCAACGCCACCGGCTGTTCGTCGATCTACGGTGGCAACCTGCCGACTACGCCGTACACGACCAACGTCGAAGGGCGCGGGCCGGCGTGGAGCAATTCGCTGTTCGAGGACAACGCCGAATTCGGCCTCGGCATGCGCCTGGCCACCGACAAGCTGGCCGACGCAGCGCGCACGCAATTGCACGGCATGGCGCTGGAGGTTGGCGATGCTCTGGTCGAAGCGTTGCTCACCGCCGATCAGAGCAGCGAGGCCGGCATTCACGAGCAACGCGAACGGGTCGCGCAATTGCAGGCCAAGCTGTCGCATCTGGCGACGCCGGCCGCCGAGCAGCTTTCGGCCATCGCCGAATACCTGATCCGGCGCAGCGTGTGGATCATCGGCGGCGACGGCTGGGCCTACGACATCGGCTTCGGCGGACTCGACCATGTGCTGTCATCGGGCGAGGACGTCAATATCCTGGTGCTCGATACCGAGGTGTATTCGAATACCGGCGGCCAGAATTCCAAGGCCACGCCGCGCGGTGCCGTCGCCAAGTTCGCGGCCGGTGGTCAGCCGAACCGCAAGAAGGATCTGGCGCGCATCGCCATGGATTACGAGAACGTCTATGTCGCCAAGGTGGCCTACGGCGCCAAGGATACGCATACCCTGAAGGCCTTCCTTGATGCCGAAAGCTACCCCGGCGTCTCGATCATAATCGCCTACAGCCCATGCATTGCGCATGGCGTCGACATGTCGCACAATCACCGGCAGCAAGATCTGGCGGTCAAATCCGGCCACTGGCCCTTGCTGCGTTACGATCCTCGTCTGCGCGATCAGGGCAAGCATCCGATGTCGGTCGACAGTGCGGCGCCGAGCATTCCCTTCCGCGAATTCGCGCGCAACGAGGCGCGGTTTACCGTCCTCGAACGTCAGCATCCGGACGCCGCCGAGCGCTTTATGGCGCAGGCCGAAAGCGATGCCCGACTGCGTCACCAGGAGTATCTCGAGCTCGCCGAGATGGCGCTGCCGGAAGCCGAAATAGCCAAGCAGGCCGAGGAGGCCGGCGCTGCACAGGAGACACCGAATGCCTGATCTCGCAACCAACTACCTCGGCCTGACGCTGAAAAACCCGCTGGTGCCGTCGTCGACGCCGCTCAGCCACAACCTCGATCCGATGCTGCATCTCGAAGACGCCGGGGCGGCGGCCATCGTCATGCATTCGCTGTTCGAAGAGGATGTGCGCAACGACGAGCTGATGATCGACCGCTTCCTGGTCAATCCCGATTCCTTCGGCGAGGCGGCGGGCCATGTGCCCTTCGGCCACGATTACCAGAGCAAGCTCGATGGCTACCTGGAGCAGATTCATTCCTTGAAGTCGCGGCTGGCCATCCCGGTTGTCGCCAGCCTCAACGGTTCGTCGCTGACCGGCTGGGTCGAACTGGGCAAGGAAATGCAGGATGCCGGCGCCGACGCGCTGGAACTCAACGCGTGGTTCATGCCGGGCGACCCGAAAGTGAGCGGGGAGGCGCTGGAAGACCACTATCTGGCGCTGCTGCGTGAGCTGAAGCAGGTGGTGAGTATCCCGGTCAGCATGAAGCTGTCGCCCTTCTTCTCGTCGCTGCCGCATTTCGTCCACCATGCCGAAACGGCCGGCGTCGCCGGGGTCTCGCTGTTCAATCGCTTCTTCCAGCCGGATATCGATCTCGACACCCTGAGTGTCGTCGACCGCGTCCAGCTTTCGAGTTCCGCCGATGTTCTGCTGACGATGCGCTGGATCGCCATCCTGCGCGGCCGTACCAAAGTCTCGCTGGCTGCCACCGGCGGCGTGCATACGGCCAACGACGCGCTGAAAATGTTGCTCGCCGGCGCCGACGTGGTGCACATGGCGAGTGCCTTGCTGCAACGCGGTCCGCAGGCGCTTCAAGACGTGTTGACCGGGATCGAGTTCTGGATGGAGACGCGCGAATACGACTCGGTGGCGCAAATGAAAGGCTCGATGAGCCAGCAAAACCTGCCCGACCCCAGCGCCTTCGCCCGCGCTGCTTACCTGAATGCGCTGAATTCCTTCTCGCCGCCGCCGGGTGTGCGCTATTAGCGCTGCGCTGGCCAAAAAAGCGTTACGTCACTATTTGAATTTTTGGCCTTTAATGTATCGAGTTTTGTCCCGGTTTGCGCTACATCAAGCTGGGCAAGCAGGGGTTTGTTATCATCGGCCGCTTAAAATGATACGCAACAGATGGTCGTTGGCGAAACCGGATGTCAGGCCAACGATCCGATCTGTTCGATTAGCCACTATCCGCCTGCCGAATACATGAGCGATCCCCTGAAAAACCGTCTGGACGAATTCCGCCAACAGCGCCGGGTTCATGCCGGTTCGCTGATCATCTCGGTCTTCGGCGATGCCATCCTGCCGCGCGGCGGGCGCATTTGGCTGGGTAGCCTGATTCGCCTGCTGGAACCGCTCGAACTCAACGAACGCCTGATCCGCACCTCGGTCTTCCGGCTGGCCAAGGAGGAATGGCTACGTACCGAAACGATCGGCCGGCGTGCCGACTACGTGCTGACGCCGTCCGGCCGCCGGCGTTTCGAGGAAGCCTCGCGCCACATCTACGCTTCGCACGCGCCGCTGTGGGACCGCCGCTGGCGCCTGATTCTGGTTGTCGGCGATCTCGAACCCAAGCAGCGCGAACAGGTCCGTCAGGCGCTGTTCTGGCAAGGTTTTGGTTTGCTCGGGGCCGACTGCTTCGTGCACCCGAGCGCCGAACTCTCCAGCGTGCTCGATGCCTTGATCGCCGAGGGACACGCGTCCGCACTCGGTGCCTTGCTGCCCCTGTTTGCGGCCGATTCGCGCTCGGCGTTGTCGGCGAGCGATGCCGATCTGGTCCGCCGGGCCTGGGATCTGGGCGTGCTGGCCGGCGCCTACGGACAGTTCGTTGGCATCTACCAGCCGATTCTCGACGACCTCAGGCGCAGCCACCTCGCCGAGGTCAGCGAGCAGGATGCCTTCCTGCTGCGCACCCTGCTGATTCACGACTACCGGCGCTTGCTACTGCGCGATCCGGAATTGCCGGAGGTACTGCTGCCCGCCGACTGGCCGGGGCAGCAGGCGCGCATCCTGTGCAAGGAACTCTACAAGCGATTGGAACCGCTCTCCAGCCGCCACCTCGACAAACTACTCTGTCTTGCCGACGGTACCGTCCCGGCCGAGGACGCCACGTTGCCTGAACGCTTTCCCCAGTACGACCCGCTGACGCAATAAATCTTCGCTTGACTCCGGATCGGGTACGGTCTGCCGGCATTCGCCAGGCGGAGCACGTTCCAACTTGGCACATTCGCTGCTTAATCAGGTTGTATTCGATTTGGGAGAATGGCCATGGACATCGGCTTGACGGAGATATTCCTTGGAGTGACCGCAGCGTCGCTGCTTCCACCTGCGCTGATCGCCGGGGCGCAAATGCTGTGGCGCACAAAATTTGCGAATCGGGACTGATATTGGCACCAAGCTTGTGCTGAGAGGCGATGGCGATATCTCTCAAGCAATGGCGCCGACAGGATCGATGATTAACCGGTAATCAGGTACCGCGTTTCTTCAGTTCGGTCAGCGGTATCACGTCCGGCATATGGATGCGCTTGCGGTCGACCTCGACAGCGGTCAGCGGGTCGGTTTCGACCAGCGTCGCCAGGCAGCGCCGGGTCAGGTCCTGGTAGATACGGGTGCCGTCGGCTTTCCAGGCGATCTCTTCATCGGACAGCGGGCGGATCACCTTGGCCGGCATGCCGGCGACCAGCACGCGTGGCGGAATTTCCTGGCTGGCCTTGACGAAGGCCGAGGCGGCGACAATGCTGGCTTCGCCGATCACTGCATTGTCCATGATCACCGCGTTCATGCCGACCAGCGCATCGCGCCCGACGCGGCAGCCGTGCAGCACGGCACCGTGGCCGATGTGGCCGTTTTCCCCGACCACGGTGTCGGTGCCGGGGAAGCCGTGCATGACGCAGGTGTCCTGCAGGTTGGCGCCGGCTTCGAGGATCAGGCGGCCGAAGTCGCCGCGCAGGCTGGCGCAGGGGCCGACGTAGCAGCCGGGGCCGACGATGACGTCGCCGATCAGCACGGCGCTGGGATGGACGTAGGCGGTGGGATCGACGACCGGGATGATGCCGTCAATGGCATAAACGCGTAGCGATGACATAAGCAGATGTTTTCCTATGATATTTTGCGGTATTATAGAACTAGTTTCGAATAAAGGAATTAGAGGGCGGCGTGAGCGATGAACTTGAAGGGAAGCACGGCGTCCAGTCGCTGGAAATCGGCATGGGTATCCTGCGCGCCATGGCCAACGGCCAGCGCTCGATGATGCTCAAGGACATCGCGGCGGCGGCCGACATGCCGGCCTCCAAGGCGCACCGCTACCTGGTCAGCCTGATCCGCGCCGGGCTGGTCGATCAGGATCCATTGACCTCGCGCTACGACCTCGGCAGCTTCGCGCTCAATCTCGGCCTTGTCGCGCTCGACCGGCTGGACCGCGTCCGCCTCGGCCTGAACGCGATCACCGAGATGCGCGACGAAATCAACCAGACGACGGCGCTTGCCGTCTGGGGCGACCGCGGGCCAGTTGTCGTGCGCTGGGAACGGCCGCGCCGGCCGATCACGGTCAATGTCACGACCGGCACGGCGCTCGACCTGCTGAGCACGGCCGCCGGCCGCGTTTTTGCGGCGTGGATGCCGAAGAAAGTCGTCAACCCGATGATCGCCGAGGAACTGAAAGGCGCTGCGCTGCCGCCGACCCTGAAGAGCCGGGCTGCCGTCGAGGCGCTGCTGGAAGAAATTCGCGCCCGGGGTTACGCGGCGACCAACGGCCAGCACAAGGTGGCCGGCGTCGAGGCGGCAGCTGCGCCGGTCTTCAATTTCAAGAACGAGATCACGATGGCGGTACTGGTCGTCGGCGTCCAGGGCATGCTCGACACCAGCCCTGAAAGCGAGGCGATCAAATGCCTCAAGCGCCATGCCGAGGCTTTGTCGCTGCGCCTTGGCGCGCACGGGGAACTGAAAATCCAAGCCTAACCGCCGCTCAGCGCCTGGACGATGAGCAGTTCGCCATCGTCGCTGACCGGCGCTACGAGGTCGAACACCTGCCGCTGGCGATAGAACAGCCGAATATGGCGGCGGATGCCGCCCTGTTCGTCGATCATGCGGAAGCGGATGCCAGGAAACCGGCGGTCGAGATCGGCGAGCACTTCCCCGACCGTTGCCCCGCTCGCCTCGACCCAGGGCCGGCCGCTGTAGGAGTGCAGGGCGCTGGGGATCAGGACGCGCATGTCGTTCGCCCGCTCACCGCGGATACGCGACCTCGACGGCGTAGATTTCCGGCAGGTGGCGGGTCAGGCATTCCCACTGCCGGCCTTCGTCGCGGCTCTGCCACAGTTCGCCGCTGGTGGTGCCGAAATAGAGGCCGACGCTGTCCTCGCGGTCGGCCGTCATCGCCTGCCGCTTGACTGTCCACCAGGCCTGTTCCGCTGGCAGCCCGGCAGCGTGGCGCTGCCAGCTGGCACCGCCGTCGCGCGTTGCATAGACCGCCGGCCGGCCACCCGGGCTGGTACGCGGCCAGACGTCGGAGCCATCCATCGGAAAGACCCAGGCCGTTTGGTCGTCGCGCGGGTGCAGCACCAGCGGGAAACCGATATCGCCGACCTCGCGCGGCATGTTGCGGCCGATGCGTTCCCAGCGCCGGCCCGGCCGGTCGAGGCGGTAGATGCCGCAGTGGTTCTGCTGGTAGAGGCGATCCGGGTTGCCGGGGCAGAGGCGGACGCAGTGCGGATCGTGGAAGCTGACGTCGCCGGGATCGAAGCCCTCGACCACTTCCATGCCGTCGACGAGCGGCGTGAAGCTGCGCCCGCCGTCAGTCGATTCGTGCACGCCACCGCCCGACATCGCGAAGTAGAGGTGCGACGAATCGCGTGGGTCGACGATGATTGAGTGCAGTTTCGGGCCGTCCGGTGTGCCGTCCTGCACCGTGCCGAACCACTGGCGGTACTGCGGATCGTCATTGATGCAGGAGAACGGCGCCCAGCTGTTGCCGCCATCTTCCGAGCGGAACAGGCCCTGCGGCGAGGTGCCGGCGTACCAGACACCCGGCTCGCCGGCAGGGCCGGGCGTCAGCCAGAAGGTGTGGTCGACGGCGCGCGCCGCCAAGCCGTTGGCTGCCGGGCCGAACGCCGGCGGCCTGGCGGCCTCCTGCCAGGTCCGGCCGAGGTCGGGCGAGCGGAAGAGGGTCGGCCCAAGGTGGCCGGTCTTCGCGGCGGCGAGCAGGGTGCGCCCGTCGCGCGGGTCGAGGACCAGATGATTGACGATGTGGCCGAGAAAATGCGGGCCGTCGACCCGCCACGAGCACCGCGCCGCATCGGCATGCAAAAGCCAGGCTCCCTTGCGGGTGGCGACCAGTAGCACCGGCTGGCCTGATTGCGCATCCTGTTTGCTCATGGTTCGCTCCTCGTCGCTCGGGTGACCACAGGCGAACGACTTTACGCTTTTGCGTGCGCTCAGGCCAGCCAGCCCGGCGGCCGCTTGTCGAGGAAGGCGGCGATACCGTCCTTCGCCTCGTCGGTGGCACGCTGGCGGGCGATGCGGCGGGCGGTTTCCTCGCTGATGATTTCGTCGATCTTTTGGCCGTCGACCGCAGCGATCAGATCCTTGGCCGCCTTCTGGGCGAGCGGGCCGCCGGCCAGCAAGGCATCGACCAGTTTGCCGACGCAGGCGTCGAGTTCCTCGCCCGGCACCACATCGCCGACAAGGCCGATGGCCAGCGCGCGCTCGGCGCCAATCCGCTCGGCGCTCTGGAAGTAGCGCAAGGCGTGGCGCGGGCCGATGGCACGCAGCACGTAGGGACTGATCGCCGACGGGATGATGCCGAAGCGGACTTCGGAGGTCGAGAACTGCGCGTCGCTGGCGGCCACCGCCATGTCGCAGGCGGCGGTCAGGCCGGTGCCGCCGCCCAGCGCGGCACCCTGCACGCGGGCGATGGTCGGCTTGGACATCTGCGACAGCGTGCGCAGCATCCCGGCAAACCGGCGGGCGTCGTCGAGGTTCTGGGCTTCGGTGAATTGCGAGGCACGCTTCATCCAGTTGAGATCGGCGCCGGCCGAGAAATGCTTGCCGCGACCGCCGAGGACGACGACGCGCACGCTGCTGTCAGCGTCGAGTTCCTTGCAGGCGGCCGCCAGTTCGGCGATCAGTTGCTCGTCAAAGGCATTGAAGACGGCCGGACGGTTCATCCAGATCGTCGCGACCTTGCCGCTGCGTTCGATTTCCAGGGTTTCGTACATGGCTTGCCTCAGCGATTCCTGAACGTCGGCTTGCGCTTGCCGGCGAAGGCGGCCATACCTTCCTTCTGGTCTTCGAGGGCGAAGGCCGCATGGAAGGCGCGGCGCTCGAACAGCAGCCCTTCGTTCAGCGACGACTCGAAGGCGCGATTGACCGACTCCTTGATCATCATCACCACTGGCAGCGAGAAGCCGGCGATGGTCTGCGCCGCCTTCAGGGTTTCTTCCAGCAGCTGATCGGCCGGGATGACGCGGGCGACCAGGCCTGCCTTCTCGGCTTCGGCGGCATCCATCATCCGTGCCGTCAGGCACATGTCCATCGCCTTGGCCTTGCCCACCGCGCGCGGCAATCGTTGCGTGCCGCCGGCGCCGGGCAGGATGCCGATCTTGATTTCCGGCTGACCGAACTTGGCGGTATCGGCGGCGTAGATCATGTCGCACATCATCGCCATCTCGCAGCCGCCACCCAGCGCGAAACCGGATACCGCGGCGATCACCGGCTTGCGCGCCGTCTTGATGCGTTCCCAGTTGCGGGTGATGAAATCGGTCTTGTAGGCATGCATGTAATCGAAATCCTTCATGAAGCCGATGTCGGCTCCCGCGGCGAAGGCTTTCTCGTTGCCGGTGATGACGATGCAGCCGATGTTTTCGTCGGCCTCGAAGGCGTCGATGGCAGCGCCGATACCGTCGACGACGTCGTTGTTCAGCGCGTTCAGCGCTTCCGGGCGGTTGATACGGATCAGGCCGACCTTGCCTACGGTTTCGGTCAGTACGACTTGGGTCATGATGGTTGTCTCCAGAATGTTTTTGTCAGGCCGACGCTCAGCGCTCGTCGAAGCTGACCGTGAGTTGTTTGGTCGTGGCGCGCGCCTGGCAGCTCAGCACGTAGCCCTGCGCCATCTCGTCGCTTTCCAGCGTGTAGTTCTTGTCCATGACCACCTCGCCGCACAGCACCTTGGCGCGGCAGGTGCAGCAGACGCCGGCCTTGCACGAGAAGGGCAGGTCGAGCCCGGCATTCAGCGCGGCGTCGAGGACGTGTTCGTCGGCGCCGATCTGCAACTCATGTTCCTTGCCATCGAGAACGACGGTCAGCGCGATGTCCTTGGCGGCGGATTGCTTGACCGGGGCGGCATCGGTGTCGGCCTGAATCTTGGCGGCCTGCGCCGGGCCGGAGGTGAAGCGCTCGGTGTAGACGCGGTTTTCCGGCACGCCGGCGGCGATCAGGGCCTTCTCGGTCGCTTCGATCATCGCTTCCGGACCGCAGATGAAAACCTCGTCCATACTGCCGACCGGCAGCAGGGCATCGATCACCGCCTGCACCTTGGCACCGTCGATGCGGCCTTGCAGCAGATCGACTTCCTGCGCCTGGCGGGAGAGGATGTGGATCAGCGTCAGGCGGTCGGGGTAGCGATCCTTCAGATCCTGCAGGGCTTCGTTGAACATGACGCTGGACATGCGGCGGTTGCCGTAGACCAGCGTGAACTTGGATTCCGGCTGCTCTTCCAGCGTGCTGGCGGCAATCGACAGGATCGGCGTGATCCCCGAGCCGGCGGCGAAGCCGACGCGGTGGATGGCGCGCTGTTTCTTCACCGTGAAGCGGCCTTCCGGCGGCATCACGTCGAGCTTGTCACCGGCCTTGAGCGTCTGCGCCGCCCAGTTGGAAAAAACGCCACCCTCGACCGGACGGATGCCGATCTCGAGTTCGCCGCTGCTGGCCAGATGACTGCGCGGGCTGCAGATCGAATAGTTGCGACGGACATCCTGGCCATTCAGTTTGGTACGCAGTGTCAGGAACTGGCCGGGCTGGAAGTTGAAGGTTTCCCGGGCGGGGGCGGGAATGTCGAAAGTGACCGCCACCGAGCCGGCGGCTTCGGGGCTGACACGCTTGATGGTGAGTTCATGAAAGCGGAGGGATGACATTTCTTGGGGCTCCGATAGCGCTAATACGGCTTGAAGTAATCGAACGGTTCCTGGCAATCGAGGCACTTGTACAGCGCCTTGCAGGCCGTCGAGCCGAAATGGGAGGAGACGAGCGTGTTGCTCGAACCGCAGCGCGGGCAGGGCACGGCTTCGGCCTTCGCCGGCTTGGTGATGAAGCGGACGACATTGCTGGCGGCCGGCGTCTGGTGTGGCGGGGCGATGCCGTAGGCACGCAGCTTTTCCTTGCCGGCCTCGGTCATCCAGTCGGTCGTCCAGGCGGGGGCGAGCTGGGTGACGACGCGCGCCGAAATTCCCCGGTTTTCCAGGGTCGACCGCACGTCGTCCTCGATCTGGCTCATCGCGGGACAGCCGCTGTAGGTGGGCGTGATGACCACCTCCAGACCGTCCGCGCCGGTCCTGACATCGCGCAGGATGCCGAGCTCGCGCAGCGAAATGACCGGGATTTCCGGGTCGGCCAGGTTTTCCAGCGCGGCCCAGACTTCCTCGACGCTCGTCGTCATGGACTTACCAGTTCCCGTTCGGATGGGCGCGGGCCAGGCTCTGCATTTCGGCGAGCAGGAAGCCGAGGTGCTCGGAGTGCACGCCGTTCTTGCCTTCCGGCACGTAGCCGCCGATTTCAGGGCGCTGCAGCGTCGCTTCGGCCAGCGCGGCATCGACGATGCCATTCCAGTCATCCCTGATCGTCAGCAGGTCGACCGCGACGCCCTCGGCGACCGCGGCGGCCTCGGCCGGGCAGGCGGCCCAGAATTCCTGGGTGTAGGGCATCAGGTGGTCGAGCGCGGCCTGGGCGCGGGCATGCGATTCGTCGGTGCCGTCGCCGAGACGCACCAGCCAGTCGCGGGAATAGCGCAGGTGGTAGCTGACTTCCTTCAGTGACTTGGCGGCGATGGCCACCAGCTGGGCGTTGCCGGATTTCTGCAGGGCTTCCCAGAGCAGTGCCATCAGGGCGCTGTAGAGAAAGTTGCGGACAATGGTCGTCGCGTAGTCGAGGCTGGCGTGGGCATAGCCGGAAAGCGGCCCGTGGTGCGGCAATTCGAGCAGGGTGTAGTTGCGGAATTCGCCGCTGTCGCGGAAGTAGGCCAAGCGGTCTTCAGTGACATCCCCACCCTTCAGCGCAGCGACCAGCTGGTAGAGCATGCGGGCCTGACCGATCAGGTCGAGGCTGACGTTCGACAGCGCGATGTCCTCCTCGAGAATCGGCCCGTGGCCGCACCACTCGGCATTGCGCTGGCCGAGAACCAGGGCATTGTCGGCGAGGTGCAGCAGGTAGTCGGTCGACGCGCTCATTACATGTGCCCCACTTCTTCCGGGATCTCGTAGAAGGTCGGGTGGCGGTAGATCTTGTCGGCTGCCGGGTCGAACAGCTCGCCCTTCTCGTCCGGGTTGCTGGCAGTGATCGCCTTCGACTCGACGACCCAGATGCTGACGCCTTCCTGGCGGCGGGTGTAGACGTCGCGTGCCATTTCCAGCGCCTGCGCCGCATCGGCGGCGTGCAGGCTGCCGCAGTGCTTGTGTTCGAGACCTTGCTTGCTGCGGACGAAAACTTCCCAGAGCGGCCATTCCTTCAATGCGGTAGTCATGCTGCTTCCTCTCCAAATAGTGTGTGTTCTTTACCGCCAGGCGACGGAAGCCGGGCCGCATTCGCGGTCGGTCGCATCCCCGCGCTGCGGGGCCCCTGCTCCCTGCTCATGCTGCCTCCTTCATCTTGCGTTGCTGTTGCTTGCGGGCGTGGGCCAGCGCGGCGTCGCGCACCCATTCGCCATCCTTGTAGGCCTTGACGCGGGTCGCCAGGCGTTCCTTGTTGCACGGGCCATTGCCATTGACGGTTTCCCAGAATTCGTTCCAGTCGATCTGGCCGTAGTCGTGATGCTGGCGTTCCTCGTTCCACTTGAGGTCGGGGTCGGGCAGCGTGACGCCGAGCACCCTGGCCTGCGGCACGGTGGCATCGACGAATTTCTGGCGCAGGTCGTCGTTGCTGATGCGCTTGATGCCCCAGCGCATGCCTTGCGCGCTGTTCGGGCTGTCGGCGTCAGGTGGCCCGAACATGGCCAGGCACTTCCACCACCAGCGATTGACGGCGTCCTGGACCATCGCCTTCTGCTCGGCGGTGCCGGTCATCATCACCAGCAGCGCTTCGTAACCCTGGCGCTGGTGGAAGGATTCTTCCTTGCAGACGCGCACCATGGCGCGGGCGTAGGGGCCGTAGGAGCAGCGGCAGAGCGGGATCTGGTTCATGATTGCGGCGCCGTCCACCAGCCAGCCGATGACGCCGACGTCGGCCCAGGTCAGGGTCGGGTAATTGAAGATCGAGCTGTACTTGGCGCGGCCGCTGTGCAGGCCTTCGAGCATCTGGTCGCGGCTGGTGCCCAGCGTTTCGGCGGCGGAATAGAGGTAGAGGCCGTGGCCGCCTTCATCCTGCACCTTGGCGATCAGGATCGCCTTGCGCTTGAGGCTGGGGGCGCGCGAAATCCAGTTGCCCTCGGGCAGCATGCCGACGATCTCGCTGTGCGCGTGCTGGCTGATCTGGCGCACCAGCGTCCGGCGATAGGCTTCCGGCATCCAGTCCTGCGGCTCGATGCGCCCGTCGGCGTCGATGCGGGCGTCGAAGGCGGCCTGCAGTACCGGGTCTTCGGCGGACGGCACCAGCGGCACGGTCTTGCCGCCGGGGGCGTCGGGGACATTGAAAGACTGTGTATACATGAGGTTCTCCGGGGATATGTTTTATCTGCGGCGATTTTTCCAGGCAGGATGGCCGTCGGAGCGGCCATCCTGGACAAACCCGCTTACTGGACGATGACCCAGTCGCCGCCCTTGACTTCGAGCATGCGGAAGGCCGAGAGGTCAAGACCCATGTGGTCGGTCGGCGACATGTTGAAGGTGCCGCTGGTGCCGACGAAGCCCTTGGTCGATTCGAGTGCATCGCGGACCTTGGCCTTGTCGGTGGAATTGGCCCGTTTGATGGCGTCGACCGCGAGCGTCAGGCCGTCGTAGGCGTAGCCGCCGAAGGTCGACACGTCCTGCTTGTAGGCTGCCTTGTAAGCATTTTCATAGGCGGTGACGACCGGCTTCTGCGGATCGCTGGCCGGCAGCTTTTCCGGGATCAGCTGGGCTGGCGACGGCAGGCGGACGCCTTCGGCAGCCGGGCCGGCCAGCTTCAGGAATTCGTCGGAAGCGACACCGTGCGACTGATACAGCGGCAGCGTGATGCCCAGCTGCTTGTAGTTCTTGGTGACGATCGCCGGACCCTGGCCGAGGCCGAAGACGAACACCGCCTGGACGCCCGGCGTGCCCTTGATCTTGGTCAGCTGCGGGCTCATGTCGGTGTCCTTGGGCCCGTAGGTTTCGTTGGCCACCAACGTGATCCCGTACTTGCCGGCGACCGCCTCGGTTTCCTTCTTGCCGGAAGCGCCGAAGCCCGAAGTTTCGGAGAGCAGGGCGACCTTGGTGATGCCGCGCTTCTTCATGTCCTCGAAGACCTTCTCGGCAGCCATGCGATCGGTGTGCGGGGTCTTGAAGACAAACTTCTTGACCGGCTCGATGATGACCACGGCGCCAGCCAGCGAGACGAAAGGCGTGCCAGACTTCTCGGCCAGCGGCACCATCGACATGGTGGAGCCGGTGGTCGTGCCGCCGACCAGGATGTCGACCTTGTCATCCTCGATCAGGCGCTTGGCGAAGCTGTTGGCCTTGTTGGCATCGCTGCCGTCGTCGTAATGCACCAGTTGCAGCGGCCGGCCGATGACGCCGCCCTTCTTGTTGATGTCGTCCACATACAACTGCAGCGTCTTCAGTTCCGGGTCGCCGAGGAAGGCGGCGGGGCCGGTGACGGATAGTACCGAGCCGATCTTGATCGGCTCGGCGGCAATGGCCCCGAAAGCGCCGATAACCAGGGCGGCACCGGCAACGAGCTTCTTCATGCTTTGTTTCATGGGTTTGTCTCCTCCGTTGAAAATTTTTTCAGACACGCTCGATCACCATCGCGATGCCTTGCCCGACACCGATGCACATCGTGCACAGGGCGTAGCGGCCGCCACGGCGTTTGAGTTCGTAGGCGGCAGTGGTCACCAGCCGGGCGCCGCTCATGCCGAGCGGGTGGCCCATGGCGATGGCACCGCCGTTGGGATTGACGTGGGCGGCATCGTCGGCCAGCCCGAGGTCGCGCAACACGGCCAGGCCTTGTGCGGCAAAGGCCTCGTTCAGTTCGATGACATCCATCTGGGCCAGCGTCAGGCCGGTCTTGGCCAGCACCTTGCGCACCGCCGGGGCCGGTCCGAAACCCATGATCCGGGGCAGTACACCGGCGGTCGCCATGCCGACGACGCGGGCCAGCGGCTGCAGGCCGTACTGGCTGGCGGCGGCGCCGGAAGCGAGCAGCAGGGCACAGGCACCGTCATTGACGCCGGAAGCGTTGCCGGCCGTCACCGTCAGTTCCGGGCCATTGACACCTTTCAGCTTGGCCAGCATTTCCAGCGTCGTTTCCGGGCGCGGGTGTTCGTCGGTATCGACCACCACCGGATCACCCTTTTTCTTCGGGATGACGACCGGCACGATTTCGTCCTTGAAGCGGCCGGCGGCATTGGCGGCCGCCCAGCGCTGCTGTGAGCGAACGGCGAAAGCGTCCTGATCGGCACGGCCGATGGCGAAATCGGCGGCGACGTTGTCGGCCGTCTGCGGCATCGAATGCGTGTCGTAGAGCTTCTTCATCGCCGGGTTGGGGAAGCGCCAGCCGATGGTGGTGTCGTAGATCGCCGCTTGGCGGGACCAGGCGTTTTCCGCCTTGCCCATGACGAACGGCGCGCGCGACATGCTCTCGACGCCACCGGCGATCATCAGCGAGGTTTCGCCGGACTTGATCGAACGGGCGGCGAGGCCGACGGCATCCATGCCGGAGCCGCACAGGCGGTTGACCGTGGTGCCCGGCACCTCGATCGGCAGCCCGGCGAGCAGGCCGGACATGCGAGCGACGTTGCGGTTGTCTTCGCCGGCCTGGTTGGCGCAGCCGTAGATGATGTCTTCGACGGCGGTCCAGTCGACCTGCGGGTTACGCTCCATCAGCGCCTTGAGCGGGATGGCGCCGAGATCGTCAGCGCGCACGCTGCTAAGCGCGCCGCCGTAGCGGCCGATGGGGGTGCGGATGGCATCGCAGATAAAGGCTTGGGTCATTGTTCTATCCTCAGTTCTGCTTCGGGCGTTCGTCAAGCACGCGCTTGGCCTTGCCGACCTGGGTGCGGGGGATGGCTTCGAATTCCATGACGGTGATCTTGGTCGACACGCCGATGATGGTCTTGATGCGGTACTGCAGTTCCTTGCTGATCTGCTGGATGTCGGCGCTGGACAGCTTGCCGGAAAGTTCGCGCTGGACTTCGCAGCGTACCTCCAGGTTGTCCATGTGGCCGTCGCGGGTGACGACGACCTGGTAGTTGCCGGCCAGGCGGGCGTCACGAAGGATCTGCTCCTCGATCTGGGTAGGGAAGACATTGACGCCGCGGATGATCAGCATGTCGTCGGAACGGCCGGTGATCTTGCCTATGCGGCGGAAGGAACGGGCGGTCGGCGGCAGCAGGCGGGTCAGGTCGCGGGTGCGGTAGCGGATGACCGGGAAGGCTTCCTTGGTCAGCGAGGTGAACACCAGTTCGCCTTCCTCGCCGTCAGGCAGGACTTCGCCGGTTTCGGGGTCGATGATTTCAGGGTAGAAATGGTCTTCCCAGATCACCGGGCCATCCTTGGTCTCGATGCATTCGCAGGCGACGCCCGGGCCCATGACTTCGGTCAGGCCGTAGATGTCGATGGCGTCGATGCCGAGCTTCTTCTCGATTTCGTGGCGCATGCCTTCGCCCCACGGCTCGGCACCGAAGATGCCGACCTTGAGCGAAATCTCTTCCGGCTTGATGCCCAGGCGCTCGAATTCCTCGGCAATCACCAAAGAGTAGGACGGCGTGACCATGATGATCTCGGGCTTGAAGTCCATGATCTGCTGGACCTGCTTCTCGGTCTGGCCGCCGGACATCGGCACGGCGCAGCAACCGAGGCGTTCGACGCCGTAGTGGGCGCCGAGGCCGCCGGTGAACATGCCGTAACCATAGGCGACGTGGACCATGTCGCCGGCACGGCCGCCGGCGGCGCGGATCGAGCGGGCGACGACGCTGGCCCAGTTGTCGATGTCGTTCTTCGTATAGCCGACGACGACCGATTTGCCGGTCGTGCCGCTGGAAGCGTGCAGGCGGGCCAGCTTGGTGCGCGGCACGGCGAAGAGGCCGAACGGGTAGTTGTCGCGCAGGTCGAGCTTGGTCATGAAGGGGAAATGCGCGAGGTCCGCCAGGCACTTAAGGTCGTCGGGATGGACGCCCTTGGCCTCGCACTTGGCGCGGTAGGGGGCGACGTTGTCGTAGGTGTGGCGCACCGACCATTTGAGACGGTCGAGTTGCAGGGCGGAAATCTCGTCGCGGCTGGCGGTCTCGATCGGGTCGAGTTCTCCGGGCAAGGGTTTCTTGGCGGTCATGTTTGTCTCCTCTGTTGTGTGGTGAGCAGGCTCAATCGGCCTGTTGCAGTCCGGCGATGACTTCGCCATTGATTCGGTAACTCTTGCCCCGGAACAGGGCGATGGTCTTGCCGCCGGTGGTGCGCACGGTGATGTCGTAGACGCCGGTGCGGCCTGAGGCAGATTGTTCGACGGCTTCGGCTTCCAGCGTCTCGCCTTCCTTGGCCGGGGCCAGGAAGTCGATATGGCAGGCCGAGGCCACGGTGTTCTTGTTGTAGCTGTTGCAGGCGTAGGCGAAGGCAGTGTCGGCCAGGCTGAAGATCATGCCGCCGTGGCAGATGTGGTGGCCGTTGACCATGTCGCCGCGCACCGTCATGGTGAGCAGCGACTTGCCCGGCTGGACGCGGACGATTTTCAGGCCGAGTGCCTGGGCGGCGCGGTCGCGGGAAAACATCGCTTCGGCGGTGGCATCGGCCAGCGCTTGTGCCTCGGCGGGGGAAAGCTTGGGTTCAGTCATGGATTTTCCTTGCGGCAAAGATGGCGCGCTGCAGCAGCGGCGAAATGCGGTAACGGTCCTCGCCGTAGCTGGTGCCGAGGTTGGCCAGCACGTCGCGGATGACGGCGACGCCGACCTGGTCGGCCCAGGCCAGGGGGCCCTGCGGGTAATTGACGCCGAGGCGCATCGCCTGGTCGGCGCCGGCTTCCGAGCAAACGCCCTGGTTGACCGCGTCGGCCGCCTCGTTGGCGAGCATGGCGACGGTGCGCATGACGGCGAGGCCGGGCACGTCGAGGAAGCGCGAGACGGCAAAGCCGGCGGCCTGCAGCAGGCCGATGGCCGAAGCGATGGCGGCGGGTTCGCATTGCTCGGCGGAGGACACGGCGATACGACTGGCCTTGCCGTAGTCGAGGGCAAGGTCGATCAGCACGAGGTTGGCGATGCCGGTTTCGGCGGCGCGCTGCGTGGCGCTGCGCCCGTCGGTGACATAGAGCGTGGCACGGCCGATCTCGGCGATGCGGCCGTCGACCTCGGGGGCGCGGCTGAAGGACAGGCCGCTGTGCTGCAGACGATCGGCCAGGGCGTCAGCTGCGGTCGACTCGCCAAAAACGGTGATTTTGCCAGCCGGCGTCTGGGCGGCTTCAGTCTGCGGTGCCGGCTTGGCGGCGCCTTCGCGGTAGTCGTAGAAGCCACGGCCGGTCTTCTTGCCGTAGAAGCCGGCATCGACCAGTTCCTGCTGAATCAACGAGGGCAGGAAGCGCTGGTCGTTATAGAAGGCGCGCCAGACCGAGTTGGTCACCGCGAAATTGACGTCGTGGCCGATCATGTCCATCAGCTCGAACGGCCCCATGCGGAAGCCGCCGGCCTCGCGCATGACGGCGTCGATGGTGGCGTAGTCGGCGGCGCCTTCCTGCGCCAGGCGCAGGGCTTCGGCGTAGTAGGGGCGGGCGACGCGATTGACGATGAAACCCGGGGTCGACTTGGCATGCACCGCCGTCTTGCCCCAGGCGTTGGCCGTGGCGAACAGCGTGTCGGCGACGGCGCGTCCGGTGGCGAGGCCGGAGACGATCTCGACCAGCGCCATCAGCGGCGCCGGGTTGAAGAAGTGCAGACCGGCCAGGCGTTCCGGGTGTTTCAGCGCGGCGCCGATGGCGGTCACCGAGATCGACGAGGTGTTGGTGCCGAAGATGCACTCCTTGCTGACGATGGCTTCGAGGTCGGCGTAGAGCTTCTGCTTGGCTTCCAGGTTCTCGACGATGGCCTCGACGACCAGCGCGGCATCGGCGAGATCGGCCAGGCTGCTGACGGGGATCAGGCGTTGCCCGGCAGCTTCGGCGGCTGCTGCGGTCAACTTGCCTTTTTCAGCCATTTTCGCGAACTGGGCGCGAATGCCGGCGACGGCTCGATCCGCCGCATCCGGGCGGGCGTCGAGCAGCTTGACCGGGTGGCCGGCGGTGGCCGCCACCTGGGCGATGCCGGCGCCCATGGCGCCGGTGCCGACGACGGCGATGACTGCCTGCTGGGGAAGGGGGTTATGGCTCACGCGATCACTCTCCGGTGAATTTCGGGGCGCGCTTTTCCATGAAGGCGGCGACGCCCTCGGCGTAGTCCGGGCTCCAGCCCAGCTCGCGCATGAAGCCGCCCTCGAAGGACAGTTGTTGCTCCAGCGTGTGGCCGGGGGCGGCGTGCATGGCCTGGCGGGTGCGGACCAGCGCCTTGGTCGGGGCGCTGGCGAGTTGCTGCGCCAGCGCGTCGACCTCGGCCGCGAAGTCGGCGTCCTCAACACATTGCCAGATCAGGCCCCATTCGGCAGCCTTCTCGGCGGGCAGCTTGTCGGCGAGCAGGGCGAGGCCCATGGCGCGCGCCATGCCGACGCGTTGCGGCAGGAACCAGGTGCCGCCGGTATCCGGAATCAGGCCGATCTTGGAGAAAGCCTGCAGGAACGACGCCGACTTGCTGGCGATGACCAGGTCGCAGGCCAACGCCACCGAGGCGCCGGCGCCGGCGGCGATACCGTTGACCGCGGCGATGGTCGGCACACGCAGGTTCTGCAGGCGCAGGATCAGCGGCTTGTAGCTGGCTTCGACGACATTGCCGATGTCCGGCATCTTGCCGTCGACGGCAGCCATCGCCGGGTCGGCGAGATCCTGACCGGCACAGAAGGCCCGGCCGGCACCGCTCAGGACCAGGACGCGGACGGACTTGTCGTTCTGGATCGAGTCGAGCGCGACGCGCAGTTCGGCGTGCATCGCGCCGTTGAAGCTGTTCAGCTTGTCGGGACGGTTCAGCGTCAGGCTGGCGATGCCTGCCTCGACGGTGAAAGTGATGTTTTCGAAGTTCATGGCGTCAACTCAGATGTGGTAGCGGCGCTGGACGACGACAAAGCGATTGGCGACGAAGGCGGCATCGGCGTAGGAGGCGTTGGCGGCCGGGTTTCCGCCGGTGCCGTGATAGTCGGAGTAGGCGGCCGACTGGTTGACGAACACGCCACCGGTCAGGTTGATCGACAGCGCGACCTTGGAACGCATGGTGGCGGCGGTCATCGCGTCGAGCACTTCGGCCTTCGTCGAGTAGATGCCTGCGGTCAACGCGCCGTGGGTGGCAATAATGCGTTCCGACAGCGCGATGGCAGCCGCGGTGTCGGCGACCTTGACGATGAAGCTGATCGGCCCGAAACGCTCTTCCATATAGGCCTTCTCGTCGGCGGCATCGCAGGCGAGCAGGACCGGGGTGCGAACTTCGGCCTTCGGGAATTCCGGGTTTTCCAGTTTGGTGGATGCCAGGATCACCTTGCCGAGGCGGCCGCTGTCGGCTTCGCCGATGCGCTTCAGGGTGTCGGCCGACTGCACGGCGCCGAGTACGGCGTGGGCGACTTCCGGCTTGGTCAGGAAGCCGGAGATAGCCTTGGCGAGGTCGGCGCAGACTTCGTCGTAGGACTTGTGGCCGTCTTCGGTCTCGATGCCACCGGCCGGCACGAAGAGCGCCTGCGAGGTGGTGCACATCTGGCCGGAGTAGAGCGCCAGCGTGAAGGCAAGGTTGCCGAGCATGCGCTTGTAGCTGTCGGTCGAGTCGATGACGATGTTGTTGACCCCGGCCAGTTCGGCATAGACGCGGGCCTGGCGGCAGTTGTCGATCAGCCACTGGCCGAAGACGTTGCCGCCGGTGAAGTCGATCGACTTGACGGCCGGGTGGGTGACCAGCTTCTGGGTGGTAGCGCGCTGGTCGGCGACGCACAGGGTGACCAGGTTGGGATCGATGCCGTTTTCGGCGAGCACGGCGCGGATGGTGCGCACGGTGATGGCGGCCGGCAGGATGGCGTTGCCGTGCGGCTTGACGATCACCGCATTGCCGGTGGCCAGCGCGGCAAAGAGGCCGGGGTAGGTGTTCCAGGTCGGAAAGGTGCCGCAGCCGACGACGACGCCGACGCCGTGGCCGACCAGTTCGAAGTGCTTCTTCATGACCAGCGGCGGGTTCTTGCCCTGCGGTTTTTCCCAGGTCGTTTCGGCCGGCACGAACTTCATTTCGCGGTAGGCGTAGGCGACGGCTTCGAGGCCACGCTCCTGGGCGTGCGGGGCGCCGGCCTGGAAGGCCATCATCCAGCCCTGGCCAGTGGTCATCATGACCGCATGGGCGATCTCGAAGCTCTGCTTGTTGAGGCGGTCGAGGATTTCCAGGCAGATGCCTGTGCGGCCTTCGGCGCCGGCTTTCTGCCAGCCGCTCATCGCCTGCTGGCCGGCGGCGATCAGCGCCTCGTGATCGCAGACCGGATATTGCACATTGAGATCGATGCCGTAGGGCGACTGTTCACCACCCGTCCACCCGCTGCGGCCGGGCTGGTCCAGATCGAACTGCTGGCCGAGATGGGCTGCAAAGGCCTTCTTGCCATCTTCCGCTGCTGTTTCGCCATAGGCCTTGGGGCTCGGCATCTCGTTATAGGCGGACCAGTAACCACGCGTGTGGATGGCATTGAGAGCGCCTTCGAGTGTGGCGCGGTGCTTCTCTAGCAGGGGGTGGGACATCGGTATCTCCTTGGCGACATTCTTCTGTGGGTGCGGGGAAGTGACAATCTGACTCAACGATACTTATACGGTTAAAAAAAGTCAAACAATAGTATCGTAAAAATCATCTTGTTTTTATGTTACGAATAACAAAACAAATTGTGATACACAAAAAAATAACAATAAAAACATAAATATAAAAATTATTGATATGGGTTGACTTGTGCAAGTTCTGAAATGAAGAATTAGTTACGAACGTATTTTTTTCAAAAGAGATACAAAAAATGTTGACATGTCGTGTTGTAACGTATCATTATGTGTCCATCGCCATCCGGCCTGCCGGGTGGTGTTCCAAAACTGATGATGAAACCCGAATCGAGGAGTGAGACATGGCAAGCAACAAGGAGCGTTTTGCGGACAAGATGGAGTTCCCGCCGGAAATCGAGCAGCCCAACATCTACCCACTGTCGTGGAACAGCAAGACCAAGAAACTGCAGGAGGTCTGGGAGGCCGCGCTGCGCGAGAACTGGGATCCGGAGAAGTTGCCCTGGGATACGCTGGACGTAGACAGCTATACGTGGGAAGAGCGCGAGTCCATCGCCTACTGGTGGAGTCTGCTGTCGGTGTTCGATGCATCGGCCCCTCCCGTATTCGCCGAAGCGTTGATCAAGACCTACGAGGTGCATGAGGAAGACCCCGTCCGCAAGTGCTTCTTCTCGGTGACCCGCGACGAGCAGAATCACGAAATCATGTGCGGCCTGGCCATCACCAAGCTGCTCGGCCATCCGGACCCGATCACCTATGTGCCGAAGACCGATCTCGGTCGCCGCCTGCAGAAGAACGTCAAGTGGCTGTACTTCAACGGCGCCCGCTACTGGAACGGCTACAAGCAGGCGGTGCCCAAGTATGACCTGGCGGTCCTGTTCAGTTCCTTCCTGATGGGCGAGATCGCTGCCGCCACCATCTTCAAGCAGATGTTCGACAATTCCCGCGAAGCGGTGTTCAAGGAAGGCTTCAAGAACATCGGCCGCGACGAAGGCCGCCACATGGCGATCTGTATGGCCGTCATGGAGCGCGACTACCCGGGCCTCAAGGAAGAAACCAAGGCCATCGTCACCAAGCAGATCCGCGCCGGCTACCTGTTCCTCTCCGCCGTGCTGTTCGAGCCGCCGATGGAATTCTGGGACCTGCCGGCAGACTTCATCGCCAACCAGCGTGAGGGCGAGGAAGTGGCGCGCGGTGCCGGTTTCGGCATCCCGAGCTACGAAGCCAAGCTGGAAAACTGGAAGAACGCGATGATCAACCTGAAGGGCGTCCTCGATCGCTACAACATTCCGTTCCCGGCGATCCCGGAAGTCGGCATCACCGGTCAGGAAGTGTCGGAGATCGACATGGAAGACATCATTCCGGTCTTCTGACCGGGTCGACCGCAGCAAGCAGCCGGCCGGTGCCTCGCATGGGGTGCCGGCCTTGCCGCAACAGAGAAATCAACACAGCTAGGGGACAAAAATGGCTCGTATCGTGATGCAGCCTTCGGGCAAGGCGGTGGATTGCGCTTATGGCGACACCGTGCTGATGGCGCTGGAAAAGGCTGGCTACGCGCTGCCCAACAACTGCCGTGCCGGCGCCTGCGGCGAGTGCAAGGTCAAGGTCACCTCCGGTCAGTTCGACCAGGGCATGGTGCTCGACATGGCGCTGTCGCAGGACGAGCGCAAGCAGGGTTACGGCCTGATGTGCATGGCCAAGCCGATTTCCGAGGAGCTGGTCATCGAGTGGGGCACCCTCGATGCCAAGCCCAAGCTCTTTCCGCCGCGCGAGGATGCGCTGTTCGTCGTCACCGACAAGCGCCAGATCGCCGCCCGCGTCGTCGAGTTGCGCTTGCGACCGGTCGGCCAGCCGATCCGCTACTGGCCCGGCCAGTACGTGACCATCGGCAACCCGCGGGCCGACATTCCGGCTCGCGCCTATTCGATTTCCAACGCGCCGCGCCCGGATGGCGAACTGGTGCTGCAGGTCGCTCGCGCCGACGGCGGCGTGACCAGCAACTGGATCCACGATAGCCTGCAGATCGGCGAAAACGTCAAGGTTTCCGGCGCCTACGGCACTTTCATCGGCGACCCCTCGGTCGATACACCGGTGCTGTGCCTGGCCGCCGGCACCGGCCTGGCGCCCGTCCTGGCGCTGGCCGAGGCGGCGCTGCGCCGCGGTTTCAAGAAGCCGGTGACGATGTTGTTCTCGGCACGTACCCGGGAAGACGTTTATAGTCTGGGGATGATGGCCTGGTGGCGGACCAAGCACCGCAACTTCGACTACAAGATCACGCTGACCCGCGAGGAAGCCGAGGGCTACCTGCACGGTCGCGTCGACGTCGTGCTGCCCCAGCTGTTCAAGGACCTGTCGAAGCACACCATCTTCACCGCCGGTAGCCCGGAATTCGTTGATGCCTGCGTCGCCGCAGCCAGGAAGCAGGGTGCGCTGGATGAGTTGATCCACACTGAAGGCTTCTTCGCCCAGCAGCAGCCGGTGGTCGCCGACGCCGACCATTTGTTGCCGATTTGAGCGGTCGACCGCAGCAGTGTAAAAGGCAGTAGCGAAATAACGATAAAGGAGACGAGATGAACCCCTTGCACCCACAGAGAAGGAGGGCGTGATGCTTGCGCAGTTCCTGCAATTTCTCTTTTCCGGGATCACGGTTGGCGCCACATACGCGCTGGCCGCGCTCGGCTTCACGCTGATCTACAACGCCAGCAACGTCATCAATTTCGCCCAGGGCGAATTCATCATGCTCGGCGGCATGCTCGCGGTGTTCTTCGTGCAGGCCGGCCTGCCGCTACCAGTCGCGTTGCTGCTCGCCATCCTGATCCCCGCCGTCGTCGGCGTGCTGATCGAGAAATTGGCGATCGAGCCGGTCAAGGGGGCCGAGACGGTGACGCTGATCATCATCACCATCGGCGCCTCACTGGTCATCCGTGGCCTGAGCGCCGTCATCTTCGGCAAGGGCACGCACAGCCTGCCGGCCTTCTCCGGCGAAACGCCGATCGACATCCTCGGCGCCACGCTGATGCCGCAGAGTCTGTGGGTGCTCGGCGTCACTGCGATTGTGGTGGTCGCCCTGTGGTATTTCTTCAACCGCACGTTGCAGGGCAAGGCCATGCTCGCGACATCGGTCAACCGGTTGGCCGCCGAACTGGTCGGCATCAACACCAGCTGGGTGCTGTTCATGAGCTTCGCGATGTCGGCGGCGCTCGGCGCGCTCGGCGGCATCCTGATCACGCCGATCACCCTCACTTCCTACGATGTCGGGATCATGCTCGGTCTCAAGGGCTTCGTCGCCGCCGTGCTCGGCGGGTTGGGCAACGGCCTCGGCGCCGTGGTCGGCGGCCTGCTGGTCGGCATCCTCGAGGCGATGGGCGCCGGCTACATCTCGTCGGCCTACAAGGACGCGATTCCCTTCGTGCTGATCCTGCTCATCCTCTTCTTCATGCCGCGCGGCCTGTTCGGCGGCAAATCGACAGACCGGGTGTGAGCATGAAAAAAAGCGTCTACAACGGCCTCTACCTGGTCGTCGCCATCCTGCTGGTGTTGCCCTTCGTGCTGCCCAACAGCTTTTATCTCGACCTCGTCATCCGCATGGCTATCAATGCAATGATTGTCCTCGGCCTCAACCTGCTGATCGGCTTCGCCGGCCAGATCAGCCTCGGCCACGCCGGGTTTCTCGGCATCGGGGCCTATGCCTCGGCGGTGCTGCCAACGCATTTTGGCTGGCATCCGCTGGCCGCCATGCTTGCCGGAGCCGTCGCCACCGGCATGCTCGCGGCGCTGGTCGCCCGTCCGATCTTCAAGCTCAAGGGCAACTACCTCGCCATGGCGACTCTGGGCCTCGGCATCATCATCAATATCACCCTGCGCAACGAGGCGCAATGGACGGGCGGGCCGGACGGCATGCCGGTGCCGGCGATGGGCCTCTTCGGCTTCGAGCTGAGCAACGACAAGCAGTGGTACTGGGTCGTCGCCATCCTGCTCTCGATTACCGTCTGGGCCTCGCTCAACCTGATCGACTCGCCGTTCGGCCGGGCGCTGCGCGCGCTGCACGGTTCGGAAGTCGCCTCGCAGGTGGTCGGTGTCGATGTCGTCCGCTACAAGGTGGCGATCTTCGTGTTGTCGGCCGTTTTCGCCAGCCTGATGGGCAGCGTCACGGCGCATTACGTCGGCTTTGTCAGCCCCAACTTCGCCGATTTCTTCCATTCCATCGAACTGGTGACCATGGTGGTGATCGGTGGCATGGCCTCGGTGTACGGCTCGTTGGTCGGCGCCGTGCTGCTCACCGCCTTGCCGCAGGCGCTGGCGACTTTCGAAGGCTGGGAAACGGTGGTCTTCGGTGCCATCCTGATGCTGTCGATGATCTTCCTGCCCAAGGGCCTGGTGCCGACGCTGGCAGCGAAGTTCGGCAAGGGAGAGTGATCATGAGCATGCTCCAAGTCAATGATCTTTCCATCCACTTTGGCGGCGTCAAGGCCGTTCAGAACGTCAATTTCACCATTGACGCCGGCATCGTCTATTCGGTGATCGGCCCCAACGGTGCCGGCAAGACGACGCTGTTCAACCTGATTACCGGGGTTTACAAGCCGACGACGGGCGACATCCACCTCGACG
>Ga0209310_1000885_pt1 | contig 27106 bp, 30 predicted proteins | sample AD_UKC030_MetaG_FD_184415 | JGI IMG/M metagenome (GOLD analysis project Ga0209310, IMG submission 184415) | Active sludge microbial communities of municipal wastewater-treating anaerobic digesters from USA - AD_UKC030_MetaG (SPAdes) (version 2) | ecosystem: Engineered > Bioreactor > Anaerobic >...
CCGGCTTGAGCATGTCAATATTGGTGTAGGCCAGGAACGCAACGATGATGGCCAGCACAGCCCACATCATCCAGTGCCGCGACTTGTTCTTGACTTCCAAGACTTGAGTGTTCATTTGTTGCTCCTAATACCCAGAAACAGAGAGTGAAACCAAAACTGCGCCAAGTGCAGAAAAATTCCGGGTTAGCCAATAGTGTGTTGGCCAATAATTCTCAGATACGAATAAGAATAACACCATTCTCTAATGTTGTTGAACGCTAATTCCTTATCTTGTTAGTGGCGCTACTGATTGGCTGTCCGAAAAACCGTGGCAATTCAAGTGGCTACTCTCGCCAAAGATTCTGTGCAAAATTCCGATCAAGAAGTAGTCGTTGTTCACCAGGTACAAACGCGCCGATAATTGCGAATGTCCAGCGAATCAGCAAGCAAATCAACACCACCACGCCGCCTGTCGGCATTGAAAGGGCTGTGGCCCTTCCTGCGCCCCTATCGGGCGCGGATTGCGCTGGCTTTCGTGTTGCTCTGCCTGGGGTCGGCCACTATTCTGCTCGTGCCGCTGGCCTTTCGCGACCTCATCGACTTCGGGTTCGGCGAACGGGTACAGTCGTCTGGCAGCCTCCTTGGAGCACTCAGCCTGAACGGCCATTTCATCGCCCTGTTCGGGCTGGCAAGCTTCTGGGCGCTGGCGGTGGCAGCACGTTTCTATACGGTTTCGTGGGTCGGCGAACGTGCAACGGCCGATCTGCGCAGCGCCGTTTATGCGCGGGTATTGGCGCAATCGCCCCAGTTCTTCGAGACCTTGCAGACCGGCGAGGTGCTATCCCGGCTGACCGGCGACACGACCCTGATCCAGACGGTCGTCGGCAGTTCCGTTTCGATGGGGCTGCGCAGCCTGTTCCAGTTCGTCGGCGGCATGATCATGCTGGCCGTGACCAGCCTTTACCTGTTTTCCCTGAACCTGGGCCTGATGGCCCTGCTGATCCTGCCTATCCTCGCCATCGGCCGCAAGGTCAAGAAGCTGTCGCGCGAGTCTCAGGATCGGATCGCAGATGCCTCGGCCCTGGCCGGTGAAATCCTCAATGCCATGCCCACGGTCCAGGCCTATACGCAGGAGCCGCAAGAAGCCCGGCGCTTCGCCGAACGCACGGAAACGAGTTTCGTCACGGCGATCAGGCGCACGCGCGTCCGTGCGGCGCTAACGGCGCTGATCATCACAGCGGTAATGGGCACGATCATTTTCGTTCTGTGGGTCGGCGCCCGGCAGGTGCATGCCGGCGTCCTAACTGGAGGCCAACTGGCCTCCTTCGTTCTCTACGCGGCACTGGTGGCCGGTGCTGTCGGCACCATGGCGGAAGTCTGGGGCGATATCATGCGTGCGGCCGGTGCGACCGAACGGCTACTCGATCTGCTACACGCCGAATCTGCCATCCGCGAAGCGTCCTCGCCACAAAGGCCGGCGCCATCAACGCAGGCTGCAATCACCTTTGAACATGTCACGTTCTCCTATCCGGCACGTCCATTAACCCATGCGCTCGAGGATATTTGCCTGACCATCGCGCCGGGCGAGAGCGTCGCGCTGGTTGGCCCTTCGGGAGCAGGCAAGACCAGCCTGTTCCAGCTTCTGTTGCGCTATTACGAGGCGGCCGACGGTTGCATCCGGATCAATGGCCAGGATATCCGCCAACTCAGCCTGCACGACCTGCGCAAGGACATCGCCATCGTTTCGCAGGATCCGGTGATCTTTTCTGCCAACGCACTGGAAAACATCCGCTACGGCCGCGCCACGGCCAGCGACGACGAGGTCATGCAGGCCGCCAGGGCGGCCCAGGTGGACGAATTCATCGACCGCCTGCCGGAGGGCTACCAGACCTTTCTTGGCGAGCGTGGCACCCGCCTTTCCGGTGGCCAGCGCCAGCGCATCGCGATTGCCCGCGCGATCCTGAAGGGTGCCCGCCTGCTGTTGCTCGACGAAGCGACCAGCGCCCTCGACGCCCAATCGGAAATCCTGGTCCAGCAAGGGCTCAGTGCGGCGATGCGCGGGCGCACGACGCTGATCATTGCCCATCGCCTGGCGACGGTGCAAAAAGCCGACCGCATCGTGGTCATGGAGCGCGGCCACATCGTCGAGACCGGCACACCCGAGGACCTGCGAAACCAGGGCGGTCTATATGCCCGGCTGGCCGCCTTGCAACTTGACCTTTGAACCTCGGCGTCTGCGCCAGACTACACAGTGTGTCTGGCAACTCAGTGGCAATTCACAGACCACTTCAACCCAGGCAGTGCCGACGACGGGCCTTTTACCCCATCGGCGAAGGCAGCGAGATGGGCGATGGCAAGAATGGCTTTCTGGTCTTCGGCTCGCATCAGAGATAGCCTCTTTCAGGGCGGGAATATGGTTTGGCTATGGGGGAGTCCGCGATTGAGCAGTCCCGCCAATATGCTCAAGCCCCTTCGGAGATAGCCAGGACAGGGCCTCTGCTAAGCGCAGGCGGCGGTTGGCTGAATGGGCATCAGCGAGCGGGCAGAAACGATCAATCGCTTCCTGAGCCCGGATCCCAAGTGGCGCTCGACTTCCCACATGGGCAGTCCCTTGACGACGGCCACTTGCTCTATTGCAGTCACCACCTCACCGAATTTGACATATAAGTAGTCTGCGCCACGCTGGATTGAAGTCGTTACTTTCATCACACATAGCCTCTTGGGTCGTTGGTCAAGAACTCATCCTACCGAAGTTGTGGGGAAAGTTGGTTCGAAGAAAGATGAGTTGTGGTTTCCGTTATTTCGAATATTTGATCGCACTCAGTCTGTGTGTCTTGAGCGGACCCGCTTGAAGTCACCGAGTGAAAGTTTTAGAAGCGCCCGACGAACGACAGGCCCATAATCAGCGCTGGATCGAAGTCCTCTTGGCGCACCATGTCGCCGAACGAATTCTCGACCCGCAACTCGCCGCCGGGCCAGTCGGACCGCTGGCGAGGGGATTGACTACCCCACTACGACGAGCAGCTGCAGTGCGACGTTCCGCCCAGATCAAAGAACCTCTCGTCTTTCTTTTTGTAATATAGCGCTGCCACTGCCTCGGACTGTTCGCCGTACGGGTCTTCCAGCACGTTGTGCAAACGCTGCACTAGGCTGTAATCCCCTGTGTCCGTGGCACTTCGATACGCCTCTACCATCATCCATTCTCTTGGAATGTACTTGGGGTTGACTCGCCTCATTGCCTCCGACACGCCCGCTGGGGGGCGCCCCTCTCGTTCCAGCGCCGCGTGCCATTTTTGCAGCCAATTCGCCCAGCGGGCTTCCATCGCAACACTGCCCTGGCTGTATCCCCCGCGTGTTTCATAGAAGGCTGGACGCAGGGCCGCCACGTGCCTAGGCAGGCTCGAGAGCTCCCGCCAAAAGATCGTATAGTCCACCGGCGTTTCTGCCATGAGCGCGTGAAGTTCCGCGAAAAGCTCCTCACTAAACTCGGCAAGGCCCATCTTTTTTGCCCACATCCGATGCATCTCACGGTTCATGGTCTCCGGCATGGCTTCCAAAATCTCACCTAGCCCCTGAACCGCGTTCGCGTCGTGCGCCAGCAGCGGCACCAGGGCCGTGCAGAACATCTTGAAATTAGCCATGGCGGCCATCGGCTGGTTCATGAAGGAAAAGTGCTCTCCGCCGCCGATCCACATCTGAAACATCGGGTCATACGCCTCGATGAAGCCAAAAGGCCCGTAGTCTAGCGTCCGCCCCCCTAGAGAGCAGTTGTCGCTGTTGAAGTTTCCCTGACAATACCCCACCCGAATCCAATGGGCGGTCAACCGGGACAGGCGCGCGCCGAATTCCCGCGCGACTGCGAAGACTTTGTCGGTGAGCGTAACTTCGGGGTGGCAAAGCTTGGCGGCGATATCAGGGTACTCACGTTCGAGCGTATGCAGGAAGATCGCCTCGAGTTCCTCGATGGCATGAGGGTGTTCGTTTTTCTTCGCCCGCCGCCCGAACAGTTCGAGCTGCCCGACGCGGAGGAAGGAGGGGGCTGCGCGTGTTGTAATGGCAGCCGGCTCGTCTACCATGTGGTCCGGCTCTACAGTTATGGCGCCCGGGGAGTACCAAGGACGCGAGATAGTTTCGCTGTGGGAGACAAAGAGGCAGAGCGCCCGGGAGGTAGGCACCCCCAGCGCTGCCATCGCTTCCGATGCCAGAAACTCGCGGATACTGGATCGCAGCACCGCACGTCCGTCGCCACCGCGGCAATAAGGGGTCGTTCCTCCTCCCTTGAGCTGGAACTCCCAGCGCTGGCCACTAGGAAGAAGCGCCTCGAGCACGGAAATGGCTCGCCCGTCCCCGTAACCGTTGCCGTTTTTGAAGGGGCAGTTATGGTATATCTCTTGCCCGTAGATGCTAAGGGCGTAGCCACTCGCCCAGCCGCCGGCAAGAACGTGGGGGGGCGTGACATCGGCGTTTGCAGCATCCACGGCCGCCGCTGGATTGCCAGTGAAGAATTGCATGAAGGACACCTCACTGGCGACTCTTTCAGACAGGTTCAGCTCACGGAAAAAGCTCTGGCTGTGTATGACGTAGTGGGGGTTAGGCAGAGGCGTCGGGAGAACCTCAACATAGTGGCCGGACTTGACTTGGCGGATCGTCTTGTTGGGGGCGTGGCGGGCTTGCTCGGGATCTGCGCTGAGGCATCGTAGCAGCGAGTAGTCTGCGTACCGTAGAAAGGTGGTGAAGGCGTGCGGGGCGGGAGAATTCATTTTCTTGCGATCACAAAAGATCAGAAGCTAAAAGGCATGTTAGTTGGCTGACAGAAACACGATATAAGTGAAACGAACATACGACTGTGGCACTGACTGGCCGGTTATGGTTCCTCATGCTACTCGTAAGCGGGCCGTGGCAAAAATGCCGTCGCTGAGGGTTAAATGAAAAGAACGCTATTCCTTGTCCGTCATGCCAAGTCGAGTTGGGATGACGTTGCGCTACCTGACAAGGAGCGGCCATTGGCCGATCGCGGAAAGCGTGACGCGCCAATGATGGGAGAACGCTTGGCAAATCGCCAAGTGAAACCTGACCTAATCGTGTCTAGTCCCGCGCGTCGCGCGCTTTCGACGGCGGAAATCATCGCCAAAGAGCTCAATTACAGGGCTGAGGATATCGTTGTGGATGAGCGGATGTATGCCACCGAGGCCGATATGCTGCTTGGCGTTATTGGTGAGTTCAGTGACAAGCTGAAGTGCGTGATGCTCTTTGGCCACAATCCCGAGTTCGCCGACCTTGCGCAACGCTTGTCCAACGAGCCCGTCCTCATGCCAACGTGCGCAGTCGCACAGTTCACGTTCGAGTCGACGTCATGGTTGTCCATCGGTTCGGCAAAGCCAACGGAAGTCATCCTCGACTACCCGAAGAAAGGGTAGGCAAAATCGCATGGCGGCAGCACCGTGTCGCAATGCGGCCGCCGAGTACATCGTTAGATTTCAGTCTGCTCCGATATCTCCAGAGCGTCATCTACCTCGATTCCGAGATACCTGACTGTACTTTCCAGCTTCGAGTGCCCCAGTAGAAGCTGAACGGCGCGAAGATTCTTGGTCCGTTTGTAAATCAGCGTCGCCTTGGTCCGTCGCATGGTGTGCGTGCCATAGACCGTCGGGTCGAGTCCGATGGCAGCAACCCACTGATGAACGATCCGGGCGTAATGGCGCGTCGAAACATGAGGTGACTTGGAAAGGCGGCTCGGAAACAGGCATTGTTCTGGCTTCAGCTTCGCCTTCTCAATCCAAGCGGTGACAGCGGCCCTGGTGGGCTCGGTCAGTTCAAACTGCACGGGCCGCGCAGGGTCTTTCGCTGCACGACCATCACCCGCGCCAGAATCTGGTTTCCGTGTGTGATGTCGCGAATACGAAGATTCACGAGGTCGCAGCCACGCAGCTTGCTGTCGATTGCCAAGTTGAACATCGCCAGATCGCGGACCTGACGCGCGTTCTGTAGCTGAATTCGGATCGCCCAGATGTCCTTCGGCTTCAGTGGAGGCTTCTGGCCGACTAGCTTGCCTTTGTTCCAGGGTTCCCGGTGTTGATTGGATTCCATGTCAGACTCCTTCGTGGTTAATGGAGTTTGATTGTGTTTCCGAGTCGCGGACGACCGCTTCAGGGGGGCAGCTGAATAGGTGCTCCCGGCCAGGAACTGCCGGTCGCCTGTTCGCCTAAGGTGCCATACAAGAGGCCGGTCTGCTCTGGAACATGACAAACGGCCTACGAAATCGGGTTGGACAAGACTGCCATTAAAAGTCGGCCGCCAAGTGTCTATTGAAACCGGGAAGATTCACTTTTGGCTTACGAATTGTTCGGCATTCAGGAGCGGATCATCGCCATAACCTGGCTGACATCCAGTGTCGCGGCCTTTTGCTCGATCTGCGGGAGATAGCGTGTCTGCAATTCCTTGGCCGGGCCGAGCAGCGATTGATAGGTTTCGCGCAGAAGCTCGCCGTTCATCTGCCGTCCACCTGCGTAGTAGCGCTTGGCGAGGTGCCCCAAGGCATAGGTCGTTGCGAAGGAAAACGCCATGCCGGTGGCGGCCCGACCAATCTTGCCTGCTGTCTTCCCAGCTACTTTGCCGAGCAGGCCACCGAGTAACTTGCGCCCGAACTGCTCGAGATACTGCGACGTCAGGCCGACGCCGGCGGCGGCAATGAATTCCTTGATATGTCCTTGGTCGAGCGTGACCCCATGCGTCTGTCCAATGCCATAAACCATCTTGATCTGCAGCGGAATGATGGCCATCGACGCCCAGGACTGCGGCAGCAGTTCGAGCGCGCCATTGAGCAAGGCGTAATTGAGAATCGACTGATCGATTTCTGCATTGTTGCCCCCGGAGTTGGAAGCAGTGACGGTGCTGGTAGCGGCGACAATGGGATCAACCTCACGCTCAATCGCTCGCGCCTGGTCGTTGCCGAGACCCAGGCTCACCTTAAGTTGGTCCAGGAAGCGCCGTTCAGCCGCCGTCGTCTGACCATCTGCCTCGCAAACGCAAAGTGCCATTTCGTAGGCGTAGTTACGAAGGCCGTCATCACGCAGGGCAACAACCGCCTCATCGAGGCCGAAGCGCTTCAATAGCACATCCTGATACAGTGTTCGCAGGTCGATCGCCGGCGAAGCAGTGGCAAGCGACTCGGCAATGCGCCGGACCTCCTCGCGTTCGCGGTCGTCCTTTGCCCCATCGGCGAAGGCAGCGAGAAGTGCGATGGCAAGAATGGCTTTCTGGTCTTCGGCTCGCATCAGAAATCTCCTCTTTCAGGTCGGGAATATGGTTTGGCTATGGGGGAGCCTACGATTGAGCAGTCCGGCCAATATGCTCAAGTCTCTTCGGAGATGGCCCCGAAAGGGCCTGCTAAGCGCAGGCAGTTGTTGGCTGAATGGGCATCAGCGAGCGGGCAGAAACAATCAATCGCTTCCTGAGCCCGGACCCCAAGTGTCGCTCGACTTCCCACATGGGCAGCCCTTTGACTACGGCCACTTGCTCAATTGCAGTCACTACCTCACCGAACTTGACGTAGATGTAGTTTGCACCTCGCTGGATTGAAGTCCTTACTTTCATTTTCCTTAGCCTCCTGGGTCGTTGGTGGAGCGATCATCCTACCGAAGTCGCGGGGTAAGTTTGTTCGAAGAAATATGAGCTGTGGTTCCTGTTTATTCGAATATCAAACCGCACTCAATCTATGCGTCGTGAGCTGATCCGCTTGGAGGCACGGAGTGCGAGTTTTGGGAGCGCCCGACGAACGATTGGTCGAGCTGAATTGCCATTCCTTTCCAGACGTTGTGCATGCTGCAGGTTGCCTACGGTACGGAGCAACAGGCACAGGCCATGGTTGACTGGCTTCGGCGAGACCTAGGCTCTTAAGCACGCCGGAACGCCGAACGTCGGATTACTGGCCCAAGCCAGCCATTCACGATCTGGCGGCACAACCAACTGTTGAACGCGACACCCGCCGTCCAATCAGGAGGAGGCTTCAGGCCCCGTCCTACTGCACCGCGCCCCGAATCATGATCAATAGCATCTTGAACCCACCGATCGGGTTCACCGCATGCGGGACGTTGGCCGGCAGCAGCAGGCTATCTCCCTCATTTAGGGTATGGCTCACGCCTCCGATGGGAATTTCTGCACGGCCCTCGACCGCGATCACCAGCGCATCATAAGGAGCCGTGTGTTCGCTGAGCCCTTCATCGCCGTCAAAAGCAAACAGTGTCACGTTGCCAGCAGGGTTCTTGAGTAGCATCCGGCTGACGACTGCCTTCTCCTGATACTGAAGCATCTGTTTCAGGTTGCGCACTTCGGGCGCTGCGTTTTCGATAGCCATTACGTTTACCTCTTTGTCCGGGCCACAACGCTATGCCTCGTGTGTCAGGTTGAATGCAGCCCCTTGATCGACCATGCGTACATGATGCTCGCCTCGTTGAACTCCTGTTTCGTTTCGGTATCCAGCCACCAGACCAGTCTTCGGCTATCCGAGCCGAGATACCGCCAGTAGCGAATCTCGCCACTGCAGAGTTCGATCGCATACACGTCGTTTACGATCAGTTCGCTCCTTGTACTCTCGGCCGGCTGTTTGCACTCAGCCACGGGCGACTTTCCAGTTGGGATGCTGGAAGTACTTTCCGTAGGACTGCAGCGCCTGCCTGACGCGCACGGCACCATCATGGCGCGCAGCGCTGGTCTTGCCGTTCATGATCTCTGCCCCGGCCATCAGTTCAGCGATTACGAGATGAAGCATGGCGTCGGCCTTCGGCTCCAGTTTGCAGTTTTCGACGGCATAGCCGACCTTCTGATTGATGGTGGTGGCGAGGACCGCGTAATCGGCGTCGCTGAAACGATCCTTATGGATGAGGGGAAGCGCTTTGGCCATGGCCTGGTTGATTTCATCCATCGACTGCCGCAGGGCGGCATCTGTCGCCCACTTTTTCCCGGCATTCAACTCGAGCTTTTGCACCGCAGCGGCGCTCTCACCATGATGGTGGTGTTCCTCGGCGGCTAACGCCGCTTGTCCAGATGCAGCAGCAACCGTGAGGACAATGGCTGCCAATCGCAGCATGAGATTTCGTTTCATTCGCTTTATCCTGAGGAAGAGAAATACCTGACTACCATACTCAGGTAATAGTCCGCTGGCTTTAATCGAAATCAATTGAAGTGGCAGTGAGCTCGAGCGACTGATGCGGAGATACTGGTAGATTGATAGCCTTTTGAGTGCCACGCAGGGCGTTCCCCAAGAGCAGCGATATCGATAATCCGAAACCGTCCATGAAACAAAGAGAAATCCCCATGTCCGCAGGTATGGCATCCCAAACTCAGGGTTTTGGCCGCACTTGGGTGACCGATGGCAAGTGTGTAGCCGGCATCGATGTCGGTGGCGAGCGAAAGGGATTTCACTTGGTCGTGCTGCGTGACAACCAGATTGTTTGCAGCACCCGAAGCCTGAGCCCTGAAGTAATAGCCGAACGTTGTGTTGAACTCGGCGTTGTTGCTGTTGGAGTGGATGCACCCTGCCAATGGGGGCAAGCAGGGGCAGGGCGCTTGGCCGAGAAGCAACTGTCGCAGAAAAGGATTTTTTGCTTCTCAACACCGACTAGGGCGCTGGCAGTTGGGAACAACTTCTATGGCTGGATGTTCAATGGCGAGCGTATGTATGACGCCCTATCAGCAACCCACCTACTGTTCGAGGGAGTATGCCCGCCCCAAGGGAAAGTTTATTTTGAGACCTTCCCGCATGCCATCACTTGTGCGTTCCTTGGCACTGATGTGGCGTTTGCACCGCTAAAGCGAAAGCAGCGCAGCGAACTGCTCCAGCAGCATCAAATCGACTTAAGATTGTTAAGGTCGATAGATGCCATCGATGCAGGGCTTTGTGCCCTGACAGCTGGTTACGTGTTGGCCGGCAAGGCCTATCAGTACGGAGATAAGGCCGGTGGGTATCTGCTTGTTCCAAACGTCTGATAAAAATCTGGGTGAAGCTGTTCGTTCTCAGTGAATCGCGCTGGATTCGATAAACACTTAGCGACTGCTTCTCTCGATAACCATCCGGCAGATGCCCGAATCGAAGGGCGTTCCAAAATAATTGGTACTAGCCCGTATAGGCGAAAGCCCCGCACCGGGGGGAGTGCGAGGCTTTCAGGACGGCCTGTTGGGGGAGGGAGGGGGTTTGGCCGTCAGGCTGATGTCTGGTCAGCTCATGGTTACAAGATACTGGCCGGACAGCGGCAACTCAAGTAACCGATTGCAACAGATGGTATCAACGGATTGCCCTTGCCATTGTCGTGGACTGCTGAAATAGTTGTTTCCGTAGGAAAGAAAGCAAGAAGAGAGACTCCCGCTCAAGATACCGAAACGATGGGCATGAGCCCCATCAATCCCGATATACTGTGCATATGAACAGTATTCAGCGTATAGCTCACCTCGACATGGATGCGTTCTTCGCCTCCGTAGAATTGCTTCGCTACCCGGAACTGCGTGGGCAGCCTGTGGTGGTCGGTGGGCGTAATGTCCATCAACCGGTTTTGCAACCGGACGGCAGTAAGCGTTTTGCCAGATTGTGTGACTATGTCGGGCGTGGCGTCATCACGACGTCGACCTATGAAGCGCGGTCGCTTGGTGTGTTTTCCGGTATGGGGCTGATGAAGTCGGCACAACTGGCACCGGAGGCTATTCTGCTGCCAGCCAACTTCGACGCTTACCGTGAGTATTCGCGTCGCTTCAAAGCCGCAGTGGCAAACATCGCGCCGCAAATCGAGGATCGGGGAATCGATGAGATCTACATCGACCTCAGCGCGATCCCCGAAGAGTCGAGTGCATTGGCACGGCGCATCAAGCAGGCGGTCTTCGACGCCACAGGCCTGACCTGCTCAATCGGCATCACTCCCAATAAACTGCTCTCAAAAATTTGCTCCGACCTGGACAAGCCGAACGGGGTCACGATCCTCAGCATGGAAGAGATTGCCACCCGGATCTGGCCGTTACCTGCTAAAAAGATCAACGGCATCGGCCCCAAGGCAAGCGAACGACTGACGCAGTTCGCCATCCACACCATAGGCGAATTGGCGGCGACGCCTGTCGAGTTTCTGGTCAGTAAGTTTGGTCGCACCACTGGCGCCTGGCTTCATCGGGTGGCACATGGCATCGATGATCGGCCCGTGGTTACCGAGTCAGAGCCCAAATCGATCAGCCGCGAAAGCACCTTCGAACGTGATCTGCATGCACGGCAGGATAGGGCGGCGCTGTCGGAGATTTTTACTTCGCTGTGCCTGCGTGTGGCCGATGATCTGAAGCGGAAGGGCTATGCCAGCCGAACCATTGGCATCAAGCTGCGCTATGCAGATTTCCATGCCGTGACGCGCGATGTCACATTGCCGGTCTGCGTGACCGATGCCCAGGAAATTCGAAAAGCCGCAGGGGAGTGCCTTAGGCGGGTGCCGCTGGAGCAGCGAATACGTTTGCTCGGTGTGCGGGCCGGCAGCCTGGTGGCGTTGTCGGATGTGGAAGGTGGCGTTGTTCAGGCAGAACTGCCGCTGTAGTGATCTGTACAAGTCGGGACTAGATCTGGCAAGCGGGAACGGCCATTCAGGCCAGTGGTGCCTTGGTCAGTTTCCGGCCAACTGTTGCCGTTCGTACCTGAGACAGAGCTGCCATTCGGGCGACCGCTTCTCTCTTGAACTTGCCACACGGCCTACACGAACAACTCGACCAAAGCAGCCTGTGGCGTTAGCTGGAATGAATAACCGTTATTGCGACAGTTGCCGACGTTGACTTGGAATGGTGACTGAATGGTTGCTTGAATTAGAGGAAATTACAAACAACGGTATAAACCATACGATATGCAAAGTCATCAATCTTGATTGCCTTTATATTCTTTCTCCACATTGGGGTTTGCAGCATGCCGATGTGGTCCCTGAACGTGGGATGCCGTCTTGCCGCCAGGTAGAGTCGCTTGGGACAAGCCGTCAAGAATGCCGCAGTGCGCAGCATCCCGCGCCTCGCCACACCGCTCACGCAGGTCCCTTAGCTGCTTCTCCAGTTCCTGGAGTTCTTGCATCCGTTGGGCGACGTGCCCAATGTGTCGGTCAAGCAGGCGATTCACATCCGCGCAGTTCTCCTGGGGTGACTCCTTGAAGTGCAGCAAGACCCGGATCTCATCCAGCGTCATGTCCAAACTGCGACAACGCCGAATAAAGAACAATCGCTGGACATGGTAATCCCCATAGATGCGGTAGTTGCCGTCGCTACGGGCAGGTACTGGCAGCAGCCCATCACGCTCGTAATAACGGATCGTTTCCACATTCGCCCCGGCAAGGCGAGCCAGTTCGCCGATTTTCATTTTCGTCTCCTGACGTTCAAACAGACCTAGCCGGTTGGAGCATGATGATCGCCATACCGGCCAACGTGACCGCACTGCCGATAAGATCCCATCGGGTAGGGACAACGCCATCGATCCGCCATAGCCAGATCAGGGCAATTGCAACATAGACACCCCCATAGGCGGCGTAGATTCGCCCGGCGGCACCTGGGTGCAAGGTCAGCAGCCAGGCAAAGAGCCCCAAGGAAACAGCTGCGGGGATCAAGAGCCAAGGTGAACGCTGATGGCTCAGCACCAGCCACGGCAGATAGCAGCCGAGAATCTCGGCCAGCGCGGTTATGGCGAACAAACTCAGAACTTTGATGAACTCAAGCATTGCTTTGGCTCCAATTATTTTCCTTTATTGTAGTCGCTTGACTCTGTAGCCACTCAAGGGTTTCTAATGCAATAAACGAAGGAGAACTCATGAGTCTTGAAGTCAGCCCGAAGCCGCTTGAAAAAACCGCCCGCTGCGGATGCGCCAACGGTTGCTCGGCAGCGGCGACCACCACAGAAACCCCGGCACTCTCCGATCTCGCGACAAGCGACGGCGTGACCGTTTTCGTGATTCCGACCATGGACTGCCCGAACGAGGAGAATGACATCCGTCGTGCGGTGGCTAGTATTGAGGGTATCCGATCCCTGCGTTTCCAACTTTCGGCACGCACGGTTTCGATCGATGCGACGACGGAAGCCCTCGATGCAGCCTTGGCCGCTATCCGCAAGGCGGGGTTCAGCCCCAAAGCGGTATCGGCAGATCAGACAGCAACGGAAAGCGTCGGCATCAGCGAACTATGGCGAGCCATTCTGGCGCTGGTGCTGGCCGTCGGGGCGGAAGCGCTGGATTTCTTTGCGCCTGACACATTGCCTTTCAAGGGCTTCGGTATGGCATTGGCCGTCGCCGCGATCTGGCTGTCCGGGATTTCTACCTATAGCAAGGGACTGGCTGCCTTACGACGCGGGCAGTTGAACATGAACGCGCTGATGGGTGTGGCCGTGACCGGTGCCTTCCTCATCGGCCAGTGGCCGGAGGCCGCGATGGTCATGGCCCTGTATGCCATTGCCGAACTGATCGAGGCCCGCTCCGTGGATCGGGCGCGTAACGCCATCAAGGGTCTGCTCGACCTGACACCGCAGACTGCGGAAGTTCGGCAGGCTGATGGAACGTGGCTGGAAGTACCGGCCTCAGAGGTAAAGCTTGAGTCCTGCGTTCGGGTCAAAGCTGGTGCCAGGATACCGCTCGACGGTCAGGTGACGGCAGGAACAAGTGCGGTCAATCAGGCTCCGGTCACCGGCGAAAGCATCCCGATTGACAAGGCGGCTGGCGACCCTGTGTTCGCTGGCACGATCAACGAAACCGGCATCCTGGAGTTCCGGGTGACGGCAGCCGCCGATGACACCACGCTGGCCCGCATCATTCACGCGGTCGAACAGGCCCAGGGAACGCAAGCGCCGACGCAACGCTTCGTGGATCGGTTTGCCGCAATCTACACGCCGGCCGTGTTCAGCATTGCGGTTGCCGTAGCGATTCTGACCCCCTGGCTCCTTGGCTGGACCTGGACGCAGTCGCTCTACAAGGCCCTGGTGCTGCTGGTCATCGCTTGCCCCTGCGCGCTGGTGATCGCCACGCCGGTAACGGTCGTCAGCGGCCTGGCCGCAGCAGCCCGACGCGGCATCCTGATCAAGGGCGGTGTCTATCTTGAAGAGGCCCGCAAACTGCGGGTCATTGCCCTCGACAAGACCGGCACCATTACCGAAGGCAAACCCCGTCTGGTCGCCACAGAACTGCTGCCCTCGACGCTCCCTGAATCACAGGTGCTCGCTTGGGTGGCCAGTTTGGCCGGTCATTCGGATCATCCGGTGTCAAAAGCGATTGCAACCGGTCTCAACCTTCCGGAAAACGGCTTGACCGATTTTCTCGCCCTTGCAGGACGCGGCATTGAAGCACGGGCCGACGGCCAAACGCTGATCCTTGGCAACCATCGCCTGATCGAGGAACGCGCCCTGTGCAGCGCCGAGATCGAGGCTCGCCTTCAGGTGCACGAGACGCAAGGCCGGACGGTGACCATGTTGGCAACAGAACAGCAGGTGCTGGCGATTTTTGCGGTGGCGGACACCATCAAGGAAAGCTCGCGGGAGGCAGTTGCTGACCTGCACCGTCTCGGTGTCGTCTCGGTCATGCTGACTGGCGACAACGCAGCGACGGCTGCCAGCATTGCCAAGGAAGCAGGCATCGACGACGCCCGGGGCAATCTTCTCCCTGAGGACAAACTGGCCGCCATCGAAGATTTGCAGCATCGTTATGGCCCGACGGCGATGACCGGCGACGGCATCAACGACGCACCCGCCTTGGCCCGTGCCGACATCGGTGTGGCGATGGGGGCAGCGGGTACGGATACGGCGATGGAAGCGGCCGACGTGGTCATCATGAACGACGACCTGCGCCGCATTCCCGAAACCATTCGCCTGTCCCGGCGCACCCATGCGGTGCTCTGGCAAAACATCGGACTGGCCCTCGGCATCAAGGCGATCTTTCTCGGGCTCGCCATTTTTGGCAATGCAACCATGTGGATGGCGGTGTTCGCCGACATGGGCGCGAGTCTGCTGGTGGTGGGTAACGGCGTGCGGCTGCTGCGCAAATGATCCCGGTTAAGCCCATGAGGAACACCTTACAAGAACGTAGGAGATATCGATGCAACCCTTGGTCAAAAATCGAAACGAGGAATACAAATTGGCTCAACGATCCTTCTCCCTGTTCGACCGTCGTACGCTGTCTGCCTTGATGCTCTTGGGCGTGGTCCATTGCACTTCGGCTGCCGAGGAACCCTTGCCTCCTGATCAGGCCTTTCGGTTCAAGGCCTCCCTGAAGGGGAGCGATACGGTGGTAGCTGAGATCATTCCTGCCAAGAAGCACTATCTCTACAAGAACAAGGTTCGCTTTGCCTTGAAGAACGCCAGCGGCGTCCTGATCAAGGAGGTCAAGCTGCCTTCTGGCGAGATGAAGAACGATCCCTATTTTGGACTGATTGAAGTCTATAAATCGCCCGTAGTCGCCGAAATCGTCCTGGAACGCGCACCCAAGGGCAAAGCGTTAACCCTTTATGCATCTTATCAAGGGTGTAATGAGAAACTCGGCATCTGTTATCCGCCGATCGAGAAAACCGTTGACATGAAGTTCGATTGACGCCGGTTATCTCCTTCTCCGATTACCAGTGTTTAGCCCACCAGTCATCTCTTGAAAGGTTCTATTGCCATGTTGCGAAAGATCATTGCCAGTCTGCTAGCGACCACCGCACTACAGGGCGCCCTTGCGGCACAACTGCCCGAAGTGACCGTCTATAAGGATCCCGATTGCGGATGCTGCACCGAGTGGGTCAAGCACATGCAAGAGTCCGGCTTCAAGGTCAAGCAAGTCAATACCCGAGCCATGGACGTGGAGCGGCAACGGTTTGGGGTACCCCCGCATTTGGCTAGCTGCCATACGGCGAAAGTCGGCGGCTACACCGTGGAAGGCCATGTGCCCGCCTCCGCCGTCAAGAAAATGCTGACCGAAAAGCCGTCGGTAAGGGGGCTGACCATTCCGGGTATGCCGGCCAATGCCCCCGGCATGGGGCCGCACATCGCGGGAACGCTCAAGGTGTATACCTTGCCCCAAGCGGGTGAGTCGTCACGCCTCTACTCGGTTGAATAGCGCCGATTTCCAAAAGTGCGGTTTGGTTAATTTTGGCAATGCCACCCTGTGGATGGCGGTGTTCGCCGACATGGGCGCGAGTCTGCTGGTGGTGGGTAACGGCTTGCGGCTGCTGCAAGTCACTGGCTCAGAGAAGGAGAAAGCGGCATGAAACATCTGGCAACGATGCTCTTTATCCTCATGACCAACGCAACGGCATACGCGCAGAACTGGGGCATGGACCGCGCTGGCGGGGGTTGGAACAAGGTCGAGATGTGCCACGGCTGTCACGACATGGCTATGCGCGGCGGGATGGGCATGGGAATGCACATGGGTCCAGGTGAGACGGCGCCGAAGCTAGGCGGACAACACGCCGCCTACCTCGAAAAATCCTTGAGGGCCTATCGTAGCGGCGAACGCCGCCATCCCGTAATGAATCGCATGGCCTCAATGCTCAGCGACAGGGAGATTATCGAGATCGCCGCTTTCTATGCCGGAAAGGACGACAAATGAGAAATGCCTGGATAAGCTGCCTGGCCGCTTTCCTGGCCGCAGGATCGGTCCATGCCGCCGAGGTCACGCCGCCGGGCAAGGCGCAGCAGGTCTGCGCTGCGTGCCATGGGGCCGACGGCAACAGTACCGCCGACCAGATTCCTCGGATAGCCGGTCAACGCGAGGCTTATCTCGTTGGCGCCCTGCGGGCCTATCGCGACGGCAGACGAATCGATCCGGTGATGAACCCACAGGCGGAAGGGTTGTCTGACGAAGATATCGGGAAGCTCGCCGCGTACTACGCGGCACAGATCGGGCTGACCGTTAAGCAGCCGACGTGGAGCAATCGCTGGTGACACCGTCTCGACGCCGATGCCACCTTCAGAAGTGCGGAGGTGCGCTCTTCGTGGGCGCGCCCCTGTCGCGACGCGGCCATGCCTTGCATTGATAGCTGATTCAACCAAGGAGAGACGACATGAACAGGACAATTCTCATAGCGACGATAACTGCCCTCGCGGTGCTCCCGGGAGCAGCGACTGCGCAACAGGGTTCTGGCGATAAGGCGGCTGCGGCGAAACAGGTCGCACCCAATGTCGCTGAATTCGACAAGCAGATGGCGCAGGCTCAAGAGAACATGAAGAAGATGCAGGAGCAGATGGACAAAATCCGTCAGACTCAGGATCCCCAAGTACGGCAGAAGCTATTAAATGAGCATTGGGCGACGATGCAGAGCAACATGCAGATGATGCATGGCATGGGCGGCCCAGGCATGATGGGCTGTTGTGCGGGTGACCATATGATGGGGATGGGAGGCCACATGATGGGCTGGCAGGGGTACTCGAAGCTCTCGCCGGAGCAAATGAAGCAGCGCCAGTACATGATGGACCGCTACATGGGCATGCAGCAAATGATGATGGACAACATGATGCAGCACCAGCAGTACATGTGGCAAAGGTAAGAGACGTCGTCGGGTTCGGTGCTTGGCCTGGATTCGCCGAGCCCCTCCGGTACTGTAGGACCACGTATGCTCAGTTTTTTGGAGTGTCCGCCTTGCCAGATTTATTTTGGGTTTTATTGTCGTGTTTGGGGTCGTGCACAGTGGGTTTTAAGCCATAAAAACTGCCCAGCCACCCTAGCATTTGAGAAATGGCATCCTCATGGGTCGTGGATTGAATGTGCTCATGACCGTCGACATCGGTGTGATATACGGTTTTCCAGGTGGTCCAAAGCCCGACGCCGACAATCAGCACTACCAGCATCGCTACAATCAACTTCGACTTGTTCATCCGACAATCCCCTTTGAATCTCTCAAACTTGGCGAAAGCCATTGATGCTTGCGCGACGGGAGGTAGCCACTGGCAGCGAGAATAGTACCTCGTTGATTCGAACAGCTTAGCTCCGTTCATCCTGCCGACAATTCCCCGGAGAAGCACGGGGTTTCTCTTTTAACTCTCGTATTCACTGATAGAATTCGCCCCATGCGCCGCTGGCTTGCCATCCTCTTGCTCGTTTTCCTGCCGTTCCAGTTTAGCTGGGCGGCCGTCGCTGGCTATTGCCAGCACGAGACCGGGGCGGCTGCACAGCACTTCGGTCATCATGACCACCAGCATCAGGCCGCCGCCGATCAGGAGGGCGCGCCGGATGCCAAAACCTTGGGTGGTGGCATCGACGGCGATTGCGTCGCCTGTCATGCGAGTTGTGCTGCGGCGATTTTCAGCATGGCCTCCTTACCGGCTTCAAGCAGCGCGTCCTTTGCGATTCCCTGGTTGCCGGGGAATCTGACCGCGCCGCCACTGGCTCATCCCGAACGCCCCAACTGGTCCATCCTCGCCTAATCGGCGGGGTGGATAGCACTTTTCTGCGCTTCTCCCTTGCGGCTGTGGTGGACTGATCCGCCCTGACGCATTGCGACGATTCCCGGTCGCACCTCGCCGATTCCCCGTGTGTCTTTTCATCACTGGAGAATCGGATGTCTCGAAGCAAACCGGTTTCACGAACTACCTTTTTACCGGCCCGCCTGCTGGTTGCCGGGCTGTGCTCGCTCGCTGCGCTATCAACCGGCGACCTCTGGGCGCAATCGACGTCAGCCCCCGCTGGCACCGCGATTACCTTGCCGCAAGCCTTTGCTGCTGCTTGGGCACGACAACCTGAAGCGCAATCCCTCGATCTGCGGCGCGAGGCGGCCGAGGCGCGTCGGCAAGTGGCCGACAGTTGGACGGCCCAGCCGCCTTCGCTTGATTTGGCCGGGAAGACCGACCAACTGAGCAAGAATCAAGGCAGCCGCGAATACGCGGCCGGCGTCGTCTTGCCTCTGTGGCTGCCCGGCGAACGTTCCGGTCAGGGCGCCTTGGCCGATGCTGAATCCAAAGCCCTGGATAGCCGGGTGACAGCTGCCCAACTGCGCACTGCCGCCACCGTGCGAGATGCCTGGTGGAACTGGCAGCGGGCACGCGGTGAACGCTTGCTCGCCGGCGAGCGCTTGGTCAGCGCGCAAAAACTGGCAGAAGATGTCCGTCGCCGAGCCAAGGCCGGCGACCTTGCCCGCTCGGATCAGCATCAGGCTGATGGCGCAGCAGCGAGCGCCGAAGTGGCGCTGGCGGAAAGCGGCAGCCTGCTGGCCGCAAGCACTCAACATCTGCGCGCCTTGATCGGCAAACTGCCGGATGACAAAGCAGCAGACGAACCGGAAACACTGCCGTCGGTGCCTGCCGACTTCACCGCCCTGGATGCGACCCATCCAGCGGTCGTCGAACTGTTCGACCGTGCCGAAGTCGCTCGCCGAAGTGCCGATCTGGCCAGCGTACAGACGAGGAACAATCCCGAACTGTTGCTGGCCACCACCCGCGAGCGGGGCGCTTTCGGCGACGACTATCAGCAGACGGTCACCCTCGGCGTGCGCATCCCGTTTGGTTCGGAGAGCCGCAATCGCGCCAAATTCGGCCTGGCCCGCGCTGAAGCCCTCGAAACCGAGGGGCAACTTCGCCTCGAACGCGAGCGCCTGGCGGCCGATCTGGAAGCGGCGCGGGTGCGCGTCGAATCCAGCCGCACGCAACTGGCAGCCGCCGAGAAACGCGCCCAACTGGCACGTGAGTCGCGGGGCTTCTTCGACAAGTCCTTCCGCCTTGGCGAAAGCGACCTGCCGACCCGTCTGCGCATCGAACTCGAAGCCGTCGAAGCTGAACGGCAAAACGCCCGCGCCCGGATTGAGCTGGCCGCCGCGATCTCCGCCTTGCGCCAGGCCCTGGGTCTGCTCCCCGAACAAAAATGAGGAACCCGAACATGAGAACAACAAACACGCTGGCCACTTTGGGATGGGCTGCCTGGATCGCCCTGGTGGCGCCACTGGCCTGGGCCGGTGACGGGCATGACCATGGTGAGGCGCCTGCCTCTTCCGCCGGTCCCGCCTCTCCGCGTTTTGCGGCAACGTCCGAAACCTTTGAACTGGTCGGCGTCGTCAATGGCAAGCAATTGACGCTTTATCTCGACCGCTATGCCGACGGCAGCCCGGTCAAGGACGCCAAGCTCGAACTGGAACTGGGTGGCGTCAAAGTCCCCGTCAAACCGCATGCCGAGGGCGAGTTCGAGGCGACGCTGGCGCAGGAACTCAAGCCGGGGGTTGTGTCGGTAGCGGCGACCGTCATCGCCGGCGAGGAAACCGACTTGCTGGCGGGGGAGCTGGACATGCACGAAGAGGCGCATGCCGAAGCGACAGCCCGCTCCCATGGCTGGAAGGAATACGCCCTGTGGGGTGGTGCCGCCGGTGGGGGGCTGCTGCTCCTTGCCGCTCTAGTGCGCCGCCTGCGTGCTTCCCGTAAACCGCATTTCGGAGGTGCCGCATGAAGCCCCGTCTGTTATTAAGTGCCCTTTGTCTTTCGTTCTTATTTTCCTCAACGTTGGTTCTGGCCGGTGACGGCCATGATCATGGCGACGCCCCGCCAGCCGCCAGCGGCAACGGCCCCAAACGCCAGCCGGACGGCAGCGTCTTCCTGCCCAAACCAGCGCAACGCCAGATTGGCGTTCGTACCCTGCTGGTTGAGCCTGGCGAACTGCCCCGTACCCATGAACTGGCCGGCAAGGTGGTCATGGACCCGAATGCCGGCGGCAAGGTGCAGGCCATCGTCGCCGGCCGGGTCACACCGGGGCCACGCGGCCTGCCGCTGCCCGGCCAGCAAGTCAGGAAGGGCGAGGTGTTGGCTTACGTGACGCCGGAAGTCGGCGGCAACAGCCGCTCCCTAGCGGAAAGTCGCCTGCGCCGCCTGCGCGAACTGTCCGACACCGTGCCGCGCAAGGTCATCGAGGAAGCGGAAGCTGCCGTTGCCAACGAACAACTGGTGGCGCCGGTCAGCGGCGTCATCGCCTCGGCCAATGTCGTTTCCGGACAGGTGCTTGAAGCCCGCGAAACCCTGTTCGAGATCGTCAATCCGGAACGCCTGCTGATCGAGGCGCTGGCTTTCGATATGGCCGTCGCCAACGATGTCGCCGGAGCCTTTGTTGCCGTTGGTGAGCAGAAGTTGCCGCTACGCCTGGTCGGTGTTGCCAGGAGCTTGCGTGAGCAGGCCCTGCCCCTGACCTTCCGGGGTGAGGGCGGCGCTTTGGCGGCATTGGCCGTCGGCCAGCCGGTTCGGGTCTTCGTGCAGACGCGCAGCACGGTGCCGGGCATCCGCGTGCCGGCGGCAGCGCTGATGAAGAATCCGGCAAACCAGAGCATCGTCTGGGTCAAGACCGCGCCGGAACGCTTTGAGCCGCGCACGGTAACCGCCGAGCCGCTGGACGGCACCCAAGTGGCGGTGACCAGCGGTCTGAAAGCCGGGGATCGGGTTGCCGTCCGAGCGGCCACCCTGATCAACCAGATACGCTGATCGGAGCCAATCATGTTCAAGTGGCTTCTCGACAACAGCCTGGCCAACCGCCTGCTGGTCATCATCGCCAGCCTGGTGCTGATGGCTTATGGGGCGTTCACGCTCTCGCGCACACCGGTGGATGTGTTTCCGGACCTCAACAAACCGACGGTCACCATCATGACAGAGTCCGGCGGCATGGCCGCCGAGGAAGTGGAGCAACTGATCACCTTCCCACTGGAAACGACCATGAACGGTCTGCCCGGTGTGGAAAGCGTGCGGTCGGTGTCCAGCGCTGGCCTCTCCTTCATCTATGTCACCTTTAACTGGAAAACGGAGATTTTCCGGGCCAGGCAGATGGTGTCGGAACGTCTTTCGTCAATGGAGGAAGGGCTGCCGACAGGCGTCACGCCGCGCATGGGGCCGATCAGTTCGATCATGGGTGAAATCATGCAGATCGCCATTCCCATCGACACGGCGAAGATTTCGCCGATGCAGGTGCGCGAATACGCGGACTGGGTGCTGCGGCCGCGTCTGATGGCCATCGCCGGCGTCGCGCAGGTCATCCCCATTGGCGGCGAAGTCCGCCAGTTCCAGGTGCAGCCAAACACGATCCGCATGGCGGAACTGGGCATCTCGCACGAACAGCTGACCGGGGCGCTGAAAGGCTACTCGGCCAACACTTCGGGCGGTTTCCTTGAACTCAACGGGCGCGAATACCTGATTCGCCACCTGGGGCGCACCTCGCGTCTGGATGACCTGAATAACCTGGCGCTGACGGCCCGCCACGGTCAACCCGTTTTATTGCGGCAAATCGCCGAGGTGACTTTCGCACCCGCCATCAAGCGCGGCGACGCGGGTTTCGAGGGCAAACCGGCGGTGATTCTCGGCATCCAGAAGCAGCCGACGGCCGATACCATCCATTTGACGCGGAGCATCGAGGCCGCCGTGGAGGATCTGAAGAAATCGCTGCCGGCCGGCATGGAAGCGCCCAAGGTGACGTTCCGCCAGGCCAGTTTCATTGAGTCGTCGATCAGCACACTGCAAGGAAAGCTGATCGGGGCATCAATCTTCGTCGCGGTCATTTTGTTCTTCTTCCTGGGCACCCTGCGTCCGACGGTGATCGCGCTGACCGCGATACCGGTGTCGATTTTCGTGACGGCGCTGGTCTTCGACTATTTCGGCCTGTCGATCAACACCATGACGCTGGGTGGTCTGGCCATCGCCATCGGCGGCCTGGTCGATGACGCCGTGGTCGGCGTCGAAAACGTGCTGCGACGCCTGAAGGAAGACCGGGCCAAGCACCACGATCACCGGATGCACCCGATTGAACTGGTTGCCCGGGCGACGATGGAGGTGCGTTCGGCCATTCTCTACGCAACGATTATTATCGTGCTCGTTTTCCTGCCGCTCTTCGCTCTGCCCGGCATGGAAGGCCGGCTGTTCGTGCCGCTCGGTATCGCTTTCATCGTGTCGACGCTGGCCTCGCTGGTGGTGTCGGTGACGGTGACGCCGGTGCTCTCCTTCTACCTGCTGCCAAGCATGAAGTCGCTCGATCATGGCGACACGAAACTGCTGGCCTGGCTGAAAGCCAGCTATGGCCGCAGTTTGCAGGCGGTGCTCAAGCGGCCTAAAGCAGCCTTGGCAGCCGGTGCCATCGCCATTCTGGTGGCAGCGGTCGCTTTGCCCTTCTTCCCCAAGACCTTCCTGCCGCCCTTCAATGAGGGAACGCTGCTGATCGGGATACGCCTCAACCCCGGCGTCACGCTGGCCGAGTCGTCGGCCTTGGCGCAACAGGCCGAGGTCCTGGTCAAGGCAGTGCCGGAAGTCGTGCATGTCGGGCGACGCAGCGGCCGGGCGGAACTCGACGAACATGCGGAAGGTGTTCACGTCAGCGAACTGGATGTCGGCCTGAAGCCGTCGTCTGAAATGACGCGTTCCATGGACGAGATTTCGGCCGACATTCGCGCCCGCCTGATCAACCTGCCGGCAGCGATTGCCATCGGCCAGCCTATCTCGCACCGTATCGACCACATGCTTTCCGGTGTGCGGTCGCAGATCGCCATCAAGATTTTTGGCGACGACTTGGACACGCTACGTGGTCAGGCCGACGCCTTGCGCGGCAGGCTGGCCGGCATACCGGGCATCGCCGATCTGGAAATTGAAAAACAGGTGCTGGCGCCGCAGATCAAGGTCAGCGTCAACTATGCGACGGCCGCGCAATACGGTGTGCCGACGCCGCAGATTCTGGCGACACTGCAAAGCCTGGTCGAAGGCGAAAAGGTAACGCAAGTGGTCGAGGGCGGCCGGCGCTTTGCCCTGGTCGTGCGCCTGCCCGAGTCGTCCCGCTCGTTGCAAGGGCTGGGGCAGATATTGCTGGAGACACCCGGCGGGCCGATTCCCTTGTCAAAAATCGCCACCATCGAGGATGGCGACGGGCCGAATCAGATCAGCCGCGACGACGGCAAGCGGCGCATCGTGATTTCGGCCAATGCCCAAGGGCGGGCACTGTCCGAGATCGTCGAGGACATCCGCAAGGTGGTCGGCGACAGCAAACTGCCCGAGGGCTACTTCATCACCTTGGGCGGACAGTTCCAGGCGCAGGAAGAGGCTTCGCGGCTGGTTGGCCTGCTCTCCATCGTCTCGTTGGTGCTGATGTTCGTGGTGCTCTTCAGCCGCTACAAGTCGGTCGTCCTGTCGGTGCTGATCATGGCCAACATTCCGCTGGCGCTGGTCGGCGCGGTGCTCGGCTTGTGGCTCTCCGGGCAGCCGCTGTCGGTCGCCGCGCTGGTCGGCTTCATCACGCTGGCTGGCATCTCGGTGCGCAACGGCATTCTCAAGGTCAGCCACTACATCAACCTGATGCGCATGGAAGGCGAGAGCTTCGATCAGAAAATGATTTTGCGCGGCTCGCTGGAGCGTCTGGCGCCGGTCTTGATGACGGCACTGGTCACGGCCTTCGCGCTGGCGCCGCTGCTGTTCGAGGCAGAACGACCAGGCACGGAAATCCTGCATCCGGTGGCGGTGGTCATTTTCTCGGGCCTGATCAGCTCGACCCTGCTCGACACCTTCCTGACGCCCGCCATGTTCTGGCTATTTGGTCGCAAGGATGTGGAACGCCTGATGGCCGACCGCGATGCCGGTGCGCTTTGACTATTGCTCAACGAAAGGGAAACTCATGAAGCCGATGCATCTTCTCGCTGCTTTTGCTTTCTCTATGTCCGGCCTTGCCTTCGCCGCGGGTGGCCACGAGCTCGGCCACGTACACAAACCGCTCCACGGTGGCGTCGTCAGCGAGGTTAAGGATATGGATTACGAACTGGTGGCCAAGCCGCATTTGATTCAGTTGCATTTGCGCGATCATGGCAAGGCGGTGGATGTTTCAAAGACCAACGCCAAACTGACCATCCTTGTTGGCACCGACAAGCAGGAAATCGAGTTGAAACCGGCTGGGCAGGCACTGGAGGCCTCAGGCAGTTTTAAGCTGGCCAACAGCAAGATTGTGGCCTTAGTATCCGTCCCGGGCAAAGCCCCGGCAACGGTTCGCTTTGTGTTGAAGTAGCAGGTAAGTCTGTTTTGGGAAGCATAAAAAGCCAAAAAGCGATAAGCCGATGGCTTTGGTTCGTGCTTCCCGAATAGCTGATTTTCTTTGTGAGGTCTAATGCTGTCAGGTTGAGCTTTAGCCAGCCAACAACAAGTTGGCAGTTCATTGCGGTCGCTCATGTGACGATACATGAATGACCGTTCAGGCCGAGCAATTGTCCGCGGACAGTCGTCCGGTGTGACTGCTCAACTCGGATACCCGCCGCTGAATCCCTGACGCCGCGACAGTCTGCAAAGGGTCGCAGGCCGCCAGTCACCGCCCCAGGAAGCCGTCGCACAACCAAATCGATGTACCTGCTGAAATCTCAAGGGCAGAGCAATCAGTAAGTGTCAGCCATTAACTCATACCAAAGACGTGGGTTGAGTTCCTGCGCCACGAAAGACCTCAAGTCGGCTAAGCGATGCGCCATATAAGCTCTCCCTTTCCAAGTGAGCATCTGCTCGGGATCGTTGTAGATAGGAGCTTCAGCGTAAACAAACTCAACGAAATCTCTGATCTGATCACGCTTGACCTTCGCTGCAACGGTTGTGCCATCAATTTCACGCCACTTGATATTCCTAGATTGACACCAATCCCGTAACACCCCTGTCCAGAACATACGTTCGGGGTGCATTGGGAATGAAAGAATCGGTAGCGCACACTCCACTTCGCTGTCAGAAAACTCTCCTTTGCTAACTTTTTTCTGAAGCGCTTTGTCTGTTTTAAACTCAATCCAGCAACTTGTCTCTGTCATGCGGTTCTGCCCTCGCCGATAGAATGGTATTATTTTGACATATATTCCCTAGGGAGTTCTTGTGAAGATCGCTAGCTGGAACCTCAACCACAGAACCATTGAAAAGCCCCTCCCGGATGCCGCTGGCCGCTTCCTTGCCGAGCTAGAAGCAGACATTATTTCCATGAGTGAGTACGTCGATGGCCTTTCAAGGGATACCTTTAAGGATGACTTGAAGAAGGCTGGCTATATCCATCAGCTCATCTCTCCCCGCATGGGCAAAAACAACCAAATATTTATCGGTTCAAAGCACCCGCTTCAAATTGGAGACCTGACTCCACCCTCCCTAACGGATGCAGCGACCACCAATTTTCTTCACGTTAAGCTGGCGGGGAAAGGATTCGAGTTTATCGGCATCCGCGCCCCTGCTTACAAACTCACCTCTGAGCGTACCGAGTACTGGCGACAGTTCGGAGGAATTCTCAGATCAGCAGCAGGAAGAAGTCTTGTTGCCGCAGGCGATCTTAACCACGATCCATTTCTTGGTGCTACGTCGAAAGCAGATTCGATTGCTTTCAAGCTTGCTGAAAGATTCACGATCCCAAATCCCAAAGGAACGTGGAGCTACATTTCGATTGACGGGAAGAAGACCTCTAGAATCGACCACGCGATTGTTTCTGAGAAAGGCCGAGTCCTTTCGGCAGAATACCTTACTGAATGGAAGGGGCTGCAACTTGCCGGGTCAAAGGAGATGGCTGCAATTACCGATCATGCCGTTCTAGTTTTCGATATCGAAGTTTGACGGGGTATCACCCACGCAATATTCAGCCCACGCCTCCATCATTGGACGTCGCTGCTCCAGTAGGTCCGTCCGATGGTAGGCTGCCTCAACCTTATTGCTGATCGTGTGCGCCAATGCGCGCTCAGCCAGATCTCGGGGATAGCCATGCTCACTGCACCAATCACGAAACGAACTACGGAAACCATGTGCAGTAGCAACACGTCCTGGCGTGTCGCTGACCGCTTTGACCCGCCGCAAGAATGAGGTAAGTACCATGTCCGACAAAACTACCTGATCTCGCGGCGAAGGAAAGACCAAGGTGTCGTGTTGTCCGCGCTGCTTATCAAGAATATCGAGCGCGTGCTTTGACAGCGGAACACGATGCATTTGCTGCGCTTTCATACGTTCGGCAGGAATCGCCCAAGTTGACGTTTCAAAATCCACTTCGCGCCAACACATTCCCCGAATTTCGCCTGAGCGTGTGGCTGTCAAGATTAGAAGCTCCAGTATTGCGCGGGTTTGACCATGACGGTCAGTTCCGCGTAAACGATTGGTGACGAATTTCGGAATCTCCCGCCATGGCATGGCTGGTTGATGCTCGGTGCGGATGGCTTTGCCGGGTTGTTGGGGCAAGAGATGATGCACCACATCGAC
>Ga0209310_1000888_pt1 | contig 27031 bp, 45 predicted proteins | sample AD_UKC030_MetaG_FD_184415 | JGI IMG/M metagenome (GOLD analysis project Ga0209310, IMG submission 184415) | Active sludge microbial communities of municipal wastewater-treating anaerobic digesters from USA - AD_UKC030_MetaG (SPAdes) (version 2) | ecosystem: Engineered > Bioreactor > Anaerobic >...
GTTCGAATTACCCGTGAAGTGCGGGGCGTTGGAAGGACCCGCGGCGACGGTGACGGCAATAGATTATTGGAAAGTTTCATATTTCGGGGATCACGGGGTGAAAAAATACGAGTTGATGTCAGTGATTCGGTTGCAATTACGGCAAGAAGAATGGATCGAATCGATATGTGGCATAAGTCCCGATTCGATCCCGCTAAAATGCAAATTGACATTTGTTGATTTCCTAATCTGTTGTGTCTGTGTTGCGGTTCATGAGCAGGGCGTAGCCTGCGATGTCCTGCCAGGGGTCTTCGCCCATGGCGTCCTTGTGCGTGGCGATCCGGAAGAGCTTGTCGAGGATGCGGACCATCGCAAGCAGGTCGTCGTACTGCGTAGTCTCGATGCCGTATGGGAACAGGGAGCGGAGGATGTCTCCAGCCTTGTCGAAGCTGCGCCCGTAGGCCCGCTGCTTCTCGTCCACCATGCAGCCGATCTCACGGCCGATCTGTTCGTATTTGCCGGGGTCTCTTATGATTGCCATTATTTATAAATATTTCCTTTCCACTTATTGCCCTGTTATAGGATGAGTGACGGAGAGCAGCCGAAGGTTTACTCCGGGGGTGACGTTAACTTCGGTTCTACCCTCCATTCGGACAGACTCTGTGCGTGTCATTGCCGTTGCGCAAACCCTCGCACTTCTTCGCCTGCCGGAGCTAGTTGCGTTGCGGGTAGGCTGCGCGTTTCAGGTTTGCAACGCCCCGTCAGCCCAGTCGCCCTACATGCCATGCTCCCATCATCTCCCCTCGCCATCTCCCTCATGACTCGTTCATAGTAGTTGCGGGCGCCGCCGCTGTAGAGGCGCAGGGCCTCGCGGAGCGACCCGGACGTGCGCTGGTAGTGGCGCAGGATGCGCGTGCCCGCCCGAATGTTCTTCTCCGGGCAGAGCAGATCGGCCGCCCGGTAATCAAGCCCCACCATCCGGGCGGAGGCCGGCTTCACCTGCATCAGCCCGACTGCGCCAGCGGATGAGCGCGCCCGCGGATTCCACCGGCTTTCCACCTGGATGATGGCCCGGACCAGCTCCGGCCGCGGATGGTGCATGCGGACGATCTTCATCACGTCCCCCCGGGTCAGCGGTGAGAACGCAGCAGAGGCCATGCCGGTCGGTTCCGGTGAGGCGACGGCCAGCGAAACCAGGGCGGCAATAACCATCAAGCTGCGGAGCGGGCTCCAGCGGTAGCGCGTCACGGCGGGCCAGCCATTCGTCGCGGTCAATGACCTTGTCCTTGATCGTAACATCGCAGTGACCTCCTCCAAACGGGTGCAGAGACTCAAACCACCACCGCAGATAGGCATAGTGCCGGCTCCCGCACTTCGGGCATTCGTCGCCCACGAAAAGCTCCTCGCAGCCGGAGCAGATCTGCGCGTTTGCAGGTTTCATAGATCGATCGCCTCCATAAAAATCAGTTTCGGTCTGGTGTGAAGAAAAACCGCCCTCTTGTGATCTGAGATCGGCGTATAAAGATCGCACAGCCCGTCAAGGTATGGCGTCATCGGAGCGGCCCCCAGGGCGCACGCCTCATAATTCCAGGATGCGGTCTTTTCGGTCCGCAGGTATGCGTGATCGCAGTTGCGGCAGGATTTCATAATAAAGACGCCTGTTTCTTTTGCTCTTCCAACGTCTGCAAGTTTTTGATGGACTGATTCCAATAACTTTCCTTCAGCTCAAAACCGATACCGTAACGCCCCATTGAAACGGCTGAGTATACGGAGCTGCCGATTCCACAGAACGGGTCAAGCACACGGTCCCCCTCGGCGCTCCATAATTCAAGGCATCGCTCGATTGTATCCAGTTGGAGCGGGCAAACGTGCTTCTCGTCTTTATCGTCGCGTGCGATTTCAGAAGACAGGACGCGGGTCTGGCGTATGTCGAACCATACCGGCGAGGCATACCGTTGCCATATTTCATGGCTCAATTTGTTTTTCCGCTGGTCCTCGTGGAAGTTCGTGTTGGTAAATTCGCGCCCGCCGATGTATCCGGTAAATCCTTTTTTCCGTTCAATCGGCTTCTTGTTTTCGCCTGGCTTCCTCATGACGATGATATAATCCGCCAACCCCTGCCCGCAGCGTGATGAATCCTTCACGACTTGCTTGTGGGCCAGGGACAAGACCTTCGTGCGAACGGCCTGGACGAGCGGGTCTTTCCAGATACAGACTTCTGAATGGAATATGAACGATTCCGATTGGAACAATCGGATCAGATCTCCGCGGAAGTCATGGACGCCAATAAATCCATCGTGCTGAATGGTGGCGGGTAGATTCATGCAATGGACGCATACCAGCCGCCCGGGCTGCATGACGCGATAGATCTCACCGACAAGGAATCCAAAGTGGCGGATGAAATCATCTTTTCCCCGGCAATTCCCCATGTCCCGGATCGAATTGGAATAAGTGAACAGGCTTGCAAAAGGCGGCGAGAATATCGACATCCCGATAGATTCATCGGGAATCTTTTTGATCAACTCAATGTTGTCTCCAAGGTGTAATTCGTACTGTGAATTACGATAGCAGTCTTCACGGTAATCGACTCCGTGGTGCGATATAAGCCGTATTTCTTCGGAGCTTATATCCTTCATATGATTGATCATTTCTGCCCTCATTCGCAATGCGTCAACCTCTTTCCTCTTGACGTTATCCACGATATTGCCCTCGATGTCCGTCGTGATGATGTGGCATCGGACATCGGATCTCTGTCCGAAGCGCCAGCATCGGCGGATCGCCTGGTAAAATGCCTCGTAAGAATCGGACAGGCCCGCAAATATGACGTTATGGCAATGCTGAAGATTGAGTCCGAATCCTGCGAGCTTCGGCTTTGTGACCAGTATGCGATGATCGCCCTTGATGAATCCCATCAAAAGATTCTCTTTGACTTCATCGTCCTGTGATCCTGTCACTTCAACGGCATCCGGTATCGCTTTCGATATGGTTTCGCTTTCGCGGTTAAGATCGCACCAGACGATCCATGGTTCGCTGTTGTCAGTGAGGTTCTTGATAATCTCCGCTTTTTCGTCTATCGATTCACGCCTGGCATCCCTTCGTTCCGCCAACGTTTCGGCTTTTTTGGAGAATAATTGCCCCGGAAGCGGCTTGCCGAACTCTATGACATGCTCTTGAATGTTTAACGGCGGGAGGATGAATCCATTGTCGTCAAACCCCAATTCGGATGGCTTCGACAGCATAACGGCCCATGAGCAAATCCATTGCCAGAACTTCTCCTGGCCATGACCTTTCAATCTCCATGTCCCGACATCAGAGGTATCATTGATGAAAAACATGGAAAGCATCTCGGGTCTTGTGAGGACGTTCAAGAACTCCGAGTGGTTGCCCAATTCCACAAAGTCGTTAGGGGCGGGCGTTGCCGTGCAAGCCAGCTTAAACGGCGTCCGTGCAAAAGATTCGATGATGTAGTTTCTGAATTTGCCAGTGTATGATTTCAGGATGGAGCTTTCATCCAGGACGATCCCGGAAAAAGACGATGGATCGAATTTGTGGAGCTTCTCATAATTGGTGACGTTGATTCCATTGACGACGTAATCCTGTGACTCACAGACCGTGACATTGATTCCAAACTTAGATCCCTCCCGCTGTGTTTGCTTTGACACAGCCAATGGAGCGAGGATCAAGACGGGTGATCCTGTGTGATTGCAGACCTGCTCGGCCCATGACAACTGCATCGGTGTCTTGCCCAGGCCGCAATCCGCAAAGATAGCTGCACGCCCCCGCTTGCAGGCCCATCGGACGATTGCCGTCTGGAAGTCGAAAAGCATCGGGCTTAAATCTCCGGGGCAGAATCCGGTGCTTCTATCGACGACTTCTTTTGATTTCAGGAAATCAGAATAATTCATCAACTTTCCATGATCTGGTCGTAGAGGATCTCGTGTTCACAGATGACGGCCATAATGGATGCGACCTTGTCGGCATCGAACATCGAGACGCCCTGTTTCCGCTCGGAGAAAACGATGTCCGTGATCTTCCTGATCGTGTCCCTCTGAAGGTCATGCGTCTCGGTGACTGCGTTTTTCATGGTTCCCTCCATTGTGCTTTCGCTCGAATCTGGCCAGCTCGCGGCGGACCAGGCGGGCGTCGTCGGAATAGACGGCCAGCTCTGCCAGGCATGCCGTGCAGCGGGCCTCGGTCAACAGGGGCGTCTCGCGGATCTCAACCGGCATTGCCCGCCTCCCGCGCCGCGATGGTGACGGTCGCCTCGGCATCGAGATTGTCCCGGCGGTGCGGATCGTCATCTAGGAGGCGCTCGTTCAGAAGCTCCTTCTCCAGGAGCCAGAGGATCTGCTGGTACGGATCGCGCCGGTACTTCAGGGACAGCTTGATCAGGGCGTCGTAGACGCGGCAGTCTTCATCGTGGAAGGGCACAAGGATGGCCGGCATTTCCTCCCCGGCGATTAACCAGAGATCGCCGGGTAGTCCCCAGAATCGATTATGGTTCGAATACGGCCCCTGCCACTTCCAGCCCGGTGTGGGCGTCGCCTCGACATCCTCCGGCGGCTTCTCGATCGGGCCGGGATGCGGCTCGACGATCTCGGCCGGCTTTGCATATTCCGCATCCGCCGCCTGGGGCTTCACCTGCGGACCGCGGTAGAACTTCCGCTGCGGGGCGCGCTGGCCTTCCGGAACGCCGCCGAAATCGGCCTTTGCCTTCGCCAGCGCCTCGTCGTATGCGGCCCCGGTCAGGCCCTTCGTCCGGCACCAGCAGCCGCCGCACAGGCCGTCCTGCGCGATCACCATGACCCGCTTACAGTTCCGGCACTCCCGCCGCTTGTTCTGCGCCATCTCGATCTCCCTCCTGATTTCAAGCCCCTGTTCGCACGGGCACGATCCGCAGCGGGCCGCCTTGTCCTTCCCGTAGAAGCCCTCCGCCTCTTCCTGCAGGCGCAGGCACTTTCCGGCCGTCATCGTCCGGTCGAGCTTGCGGCACTTGATTTCCTGATACCTGTTCATCTGATTGCGCCCGCGACTTCCCGACAGGCGGCGGCGGGCCGGCCTGAATAAAATTTAGGAGACAAGTCAGTGGCCAGGCGATATTCCCAGAGGTTCCGGCGTCCATTGACCGGCCTGGCCTTCACGGTGACGCCGGTTCCGGCGATCCGCCTCCGGATCTGCGCGACGATCTTGGCATAGCCGTAGATGTGAAGCTCCCGGACGATCTCCGCGGCCGTCGCCGGTCCGCAGGAAAGTCGGTCGTAAAGCCGCCGGGCCTGCGTGCCCCAGCGGAAGTATTCGCTCGCTTTCGGGATCAAGCCAGGTTCCTCAACGCCCAGGGCAGGAGGATGAAGGCGACCGCCGCCGCGACGGCGATCCAGCCGAGGATCCGGCTCCACCAGCCGAGCTGATAAAAGAAGCGGTCCACATGGTTCAGCAGAAAGCTACGCATGGTCTCCCTCCTTGCGATCGTTCGTCCCGCAGCCGGGGATCTCCCCGCCGCGCGTCATGTAGTCGGAGAGCGGCGCCGTGTCGCCCGCCAGGAGCGCATCGATCGCCTTCCGGTACTGCATCCCGTCATAGCCGTCGATCCGCCGGGCGGGCGTCAGGACCGTGTAGATCTCCCGGACCATCAGCTCGATGGCGGCCAGCCGGTTCTCGATCGTGGGCTTTCTCATTTGTCCTTCTCCATCGAGCCGATGAGGCGCAGGATCGCCGCCACGGCCTGGTACGCCTCCGCCTGGACGCGCTCCAGCTCGGAAGCCGTGACCAGGTCGTCGGACATGCTCTTTTCGACCTCCCGCATCAGGTCCCCGAACTCCGAGACCGCCCGAAGCGCCAGCCGGCAGACATCGCGCAGCGACCCGGCATCGGCGGCCGGCAGGTTCACGGCCACGCGGCCCAGGGACCGCTCGATGTGATCGAGGACGGAATAGTCGCCCGTGGCTCGCACCAGGGGGATCAATCGTTTCAGGGGGAAGCGGCAGCCCGTCCCCGTCTCGGATTCCTCCGGGTCGGGCAGGGCCGCGCGGGAGAGGTAGTTCTCGCTCATGCCGATCTCCTCGGCGATGGCTTTCAGGGGCTTCTGGTTGCGGTGGATGGTGCGGTACAGGCAGTCTCGAAGCGTCATTCAGATTTTACCCCGCAAAATTAATTGAAATGCCGTTCCCGATGTGTATAATGCAACGTAGTTTCAGGCAGCCTTGTCCGGCGGCCAGGATTCCAGAATCTGTTTCAGCTCGACCAGCATGGCGTGATAGGCCTTCGTCTTGCGATGGCCCGTCAATGCGTAGCCGATGTTCGCGCGGCTCACAGGTTTCCCGGTCCGCTCCAGGAGCGCGTCCTGGAGAAGGTGAACCCGACCGCGCTCCAGACCGTGGTCGATCATGAGCTTCCGGACATCCCGGCGAATGGCTTCTGTCTCTTGTTCTGTCATAATTTGCTCTCTGGGGTTGAGAAGTAAACAAATATGATACTATTGTCAAGCAAAATATTTCATATATTTTTATCCGTATCGTAAATGTCTATAAATACAACAGAAAAAAACCTTGCGAAATTAGCAAAAAGAATCGGGATTCCATTGGAACACGGATGGAAGACAAAACTTCAACGCAGACTGAATCAGAAAAAGCCTTCTATATTATCAACTTGGATAAAAAGGGGAATGCCGAGTAACTTTGACAACATTCTCATCGAGGCCGGAATCGACCCGAGGATATGGGAGAATATCGAAGCATCAAGCACGGTTATCGAGGTGACGGCGACTGAAAACATCAGCATGGCCGACGTTGCGAAGCTGAACGAAACGACGCGGCCATACAATGAAGGAGACACGCCGGCAATGCCAATCCAGGCGCTTTACATGAAGCAGGCGGATGTCATGATCGAGATGCAGCGGACGATCAACCGCCTGTATGAGGAAAACATCGACCTGCACAAGAAGATCCACGATTTGCACGAGAAGATTCACGGCCTCGCGTCGGAAATCGGCGAGATCAAGACCAACATGTTCCACGCGGCGAGATCCGGCGATATCAACCGGCTCTGGATCGGTCCGTTTCCGGACCCGAAAACACCGAACTGACGGGTGACTGCATGGAAGCGAACCGTGAGAAATTGAGCATCGACGATCACGAGCACATCATCAAGCTGTATAATCTCCCCCTGATGAAAAAGCGGGCGGTCGGGGATGAAATAGGAGGTGAGTGATGAATAGATATTCAAAGGAAGACAAGTTGTTGACTATCACACGTTCTGATGGCAGTACTTGCCAGACTAAACCTATAAAATTATGGCGGCAGCGTTGCCATTGTGAGTGTAAGAATCATGGACCATGCGAACACGATTTTTCTGGACCTGTTGTTTTTACGAGAAATTCTGGTTCTGTAACATGTAGGCATTGCGGTATGGATGCAATGAGCCATGACATGGAGGTGAGTGATGAACTATCAATTTAGGAAAATACCAGTAATAATTGAAGCGTTGGACGCAGGCCATCCGTGGAACACAGGCAAGAGATAGGGGCCTACTTGATAATTGACTAATGTGAGATGTGTGCCTCATATTAGATAATTGTTTTACGGTTTCCTTGTCCACAATTGCCTTGATTAAAAAGCGCATATCTTCCTTTCAAGGTGTTGCCACCACAGAATTAGCAAGGCTAAATATAGATCGACAGCAGAAGGAAAACTCCACACCAGAATATCCAATTCTATCAGAAGATCTCTTGTAAATAAAACAAAACATGCCCGTCATTGGGAATCTCTCGTTGGATACAAAATTGACGCATTAAGAAAAAACATTGAGGATAAATTCCTCCCAGGAATGACGTGGGAAAATATTTCAAAGTGGCACATTGACCATATTATCCCAGTAAGTGCCTTTAATTTTAATTCACCTGATGATATTGATTTTAAAAGATGTTTTGCTTTAAATAATCTTCGCCCCCTCTGGGCTGTTGAAAACATAAAAAAAGGGTGGAGAATAAATAAACCATTTCAGCCATCCTTGTTATTGCCGGTGGCTTGAAAGAGCCGCAGGACGCCGCCCAAGGGAGGCCGAAACAGCGGCCATCCTGCGGCAGCCGGGGAGGGGTCGCCGGCTTTATCGTGCTATTTTATTTTGCCGTCGCCAGCGCCTCGCGCCACGCCTCGCGGAAATGACCCGCGAAATTGCTTTTGGCGACGCGGTGGGCGACTTCATAGAAATTGTATCTCTTGGCATAGGTCGGGGTTTTCACGAACATGAAAATCGGCTGGACGGCGCTTCCGGCGGCGAAGCTGGTGCGCTTCCAGATCCCGGCCGGGAGGTTCTGCATCCGGCCCGTCGCGGACAACGTCCCCCGCCCTCTCGACACAAAATATACGAATCCCTGTTTCCTCCGGTTGCCCTTCGCCAGGCGCGCCTTCCTGGCCTCCGTGATGTTCGCCTTGTACCCCTGCTCGCCGAACGCCTGAAGGTAAGAAAGAACCTGGACGATAACGGATCGCTGCACGTTCCCGTAGGCGTCCATCGGGCAGGCCGAACCCGGAACGACAAACCGGCCCTCCGGAAGCAGCCCGACCCTCCGCAGCGCCATCTCGAAGCGCTTCAAACCGCGGTGACCGCCCATGATCTCCGGGCCGAGGTATTTTCCGGCCGGTGTCCCCTTTCCGGCGAACTCCTTCAGGTAAACCTTCGCGGATAGGTCACGCTTCGTCGCCGCCTTGACATAATGAGACGAGAGCGTGTAGGGCGTCGGCCGGTCGAAGACGGCGCGCATTTCCTTCACCAGGGCATCCTTGGCGTCCTGCGCCGTCCGGGTCAGGGCCAGGGCCATCGCAAATGGGAGCTGCCCGGCGGAGACCTTGTCCAGCCGCTTCTGCAACTCCTCGACGCCCGTCACCTTCATCGTGATCATGGCTACGCCTCAAATGCTCACCAGCAGCTCGATGGTCGCCTCGTAGCGGCCGTACAGGGACGGCGATACGGAGACGTTCGGGGCGTTCCATAGCGTCGCCGTCCAGCTCGTCCCGGCCGGGTCCACATAGGTGAAGCTGTGCGATACGCCGTCGATGGCCGTCAGGAACGTGGAAAGGCTCGACCAGTCGGCGGCCGTCATGTCGCGCCAGGAGAGCGTGTGGATCTCCCGGACCAGGCTCTTGTCGTAAACGAAGCGGTCCTCCCCCGCCCCGGCGCGGGCGACGGGCGAGAGCCACTTGCGGGTGCGGCTCCATTCACCCATGTCCGGCAGCCTGCTGAAGGTGACGGAGGTCCCGCCGTATGTGAAGCTCACCGCCATCAGCAGACCTCCAGCTCGATCCGGACCTCGTGCCGGCCGCCGCCGACCTCACGGTGCGCCAGACCGTCCGCGTTGGCCAGGCGGACCGTCTGCGTTCCCGAGTCCGGGTCGGTGTAGGTGAAGGTGTAGCGCGCCCCGCACATCGTCCCCAGGAAGGACAGGAGGTTCGTCATGTCCGAGGCGGGCAGGGCCGCCCAGCGCAGGGAGAAGATCTCCGACGAGCCCTTCTTGTAGCTGTACAGGTCTCCCCCGTCGGAGAGGCTTTTCGGCTGGTGGCGGCGGATGCTCCGGACGTAACCGTCCCCGTAGTTCGGGTTGTGCGTCGGCGACCAGGAGCCCGCAGGGGCCGCCACTCGCGCGAAGGTGATCAGCGCCATCTATTCACCATATTGCCGTATCGCAGCCGGAATCTTCCACTTGTCCAGCTCTTCCATGATCTTTTCGACCTTCTCAGCCTCGGAGATGTTGTAAAGGTGCATGAAGCCGCCCCATTCCCCGGTCCACCCGATCTCCTTCTGTATGTCCAGCACACCCTTGAATTTTAATCCGTAGCGGGCGATGTTGCGGCTCATGGCGTAGTCGTCCACCAGGTGATCGGCCAGGCAGCCGCCGCGCAGCTCCTCCACGATCGGATAGATCTTGGCGATGGCCTCCTCCGGCCCGATGTCCAGCGGCCGCCAGAAGTCGAGGCACCAGTCCGAGGCGATGGCGATCCAGTTGCCGCTGCCGATGTTCCGCCCGTCCCGCAGAAAATACTCGTCGTATTGCCATCGGACCGGGGCAAAGTCGTGGCCGTTGTGCGCCACCGTGTCCTTTTTCAGGAAGACCGTCGGGTCGAACATATGCGGATGGACCAGCGTATCGGCATCCAGAAAGATGTTCCAATCGTTCCCGTGCAGGCGGCCCAGCTCGTGTATCTGCAACTTCTCATAGGTAATCGGCCAATCGGGGAACTTACGATCACGGATAACGTGGAACTCTGCCCCGATCTTGCTCGCCCAGTATTTAATCAACGGGAAGGTCAGCCTCGTGATCCGCTCGGAATAGCCGTTGACCTGCAGGGTGTAGATGGTTTTTTTCATTGCAGCGTGAACTCCCGGTAAAGGTCTTTGTTCCCCGGCACGGTGATCCGCACCGCGACGCTGACCGGCGGGCGATCCAGGCCGATCGTGGCGTCGAAGGTGCGCGGCAGGGCGAGCTGCATGCAGAGCTGCTTCCGGCGGGCGGCGAGGCGCTGCCATTTCGTCGTATTGTTCAGGCAGGTCTGCATCATTTTGTTCAGGGTCATTCCCCCGCCCGGACCCCGCTGGAGCGCGAAATAGTAGCGGTAGAACTCGCCCCACTGCGTGTCCAGCAGGGCGTACCCCTTCCGCAGCTCGGCGTCGATTTTCCCGATCTCCGCGGAGATCTTTTCATTTTCACGACGGACCAGGTCCCGGACGCGCTCCCGCACATAATTGTCGATCATCGGGCGGGAGCCGCCGAGGATGCCGCTGTTCTGCGGCAGGCTCATCCATTCGACGCGCAGGCCGTCCATCAGGCGTCCTTCTTTTCGACAAGGCCGGAAATCTTTTCCAGGGTGGCGTCAATCTCTGCCACAGCCCTAGTATAGGCGTCGCCTGCCTCGATCCTGTCATTGTAAAGACGGGCCGCCAATTCATTGACCGCCGCCACGTGCGCCTGCAAAATCTTGAATAATTTGAGCGCCGGAACCATATCCATCCCTCCCGTAATCAGTATTCCCGGACGGTCAGCTCGATCGTGTCATTCGCGGTAGCCGAGCCGGGCTGGAAAGCCACGTTCCGCACCTCGCAGACCAGACTGCCGAGCGGCGTGATTGTCACGGCGTCGGCGAACTCCATCTCCGCGTTGTCCAGGAAAAGGCCCATTTTGACCACTTTCTTCCGGTCCTTGTAGCGCGCCAGGTAGAAGTCGCGGAGGTCGGCTGCCATCGTCGCAGACGTTACGAAGTCGAACTTGAACGTGTCCGGCTTGTCCTTTTGGCCGTAGGCCGCAATGGATGTCGCATCGCTCGTTGACGAGATGGCCTGATAGGCGTCGTCGCCGGACAGGCTCCAGTCTTTCTTGTAATACAGGTCGATATAGTTGACCACCTCGTCCAGGGGCGAGCGCGAGATCCGGACCGTCGTCGCATAATTGGACAGCATGCCGATCATGGCCGCTGTGATCGTCTTATCGGAGGTCAGGGTGTCAGTGCGGTACAGAAGATATGCCTTCCCGGAGGCGAAGCGGAACCAGCAGCGGCATTGCAGGGCCATATAGGCCAGCCATTCATTGAGGCTTTTGCGCGTATTGATGACCATGCCGAACTTGTAGCTGTCCGCTGCGAAGGGCGTAGCCGCATCCGTGGAGAAGTCCGCCACCGGCCATGATGCGTAGGTGTAGAGGAAATGCTTGAAGATATGGTCCGGCCGCTCGATCAGGGCGGAAGCCGACCCGGTGAACGTCCCGCTGCCGTCGTCCTGGTAGCCCTTGCCGGTGATAAGGATGTCGATCCCGACGGCCACATCCGCATAGGAGTCGCTGGAGATCGTCACGGTCCCGGTCTTGGTTGCGGCTCCGGCTTTGGATGCCGCACCGGTTTTTGATGCCGAGCCGGTCTTGGATGCCGAGCCGGACTTGGATGCCGAGCCGGTTTTGGTGACAGCGCCAGTCCGGTTGGCAACGCCGGTCTTTCCGGTGTTGATGGTGATGGTCCCTTCGCCGCAGAACTTCACATTGTCAATCCCGATGAACCAATCGCCGCCGAAGGTGTTGGTGGTCGAGGAGTTCATTCTCAATTTGACCGTATCGGAGGAGTTGATGTTGTTCGAGTTCATCGTATAGGGAGCAATCACCGGCGATCCCTTCAACGGCACGATCCCGTATGCTTTCGAGAGGTTGGCGATGGTGATGTTGGCTGGTTTGTTCGTGCCTCCGAATACCAGAATGAACTCGGCTGTGTAGGTATCCAGCGTCGGGAGCACCGGGCACCCCCAACTGTAAGTCACCTCAACCCACTTCTGCGTCCAGACGCCGTTTACATTTACGGACGGATAAAACAGGCCGGTGGTGTCTTCGTCGTTGTTCGCCTCCGTCAGCGCGGCATGGGTATTCGTGCTCAATATGGATTTGACGGTCGTGTTGGCCGTGTTTGCGTTGACGTTGATATTGTCGTTGATTACGATGCCGTCGCTGACGGCAATCGTGTCGCTGACGGCTATGGTATCGCTGACGCCTATGGTATCGCTGACGCCTATGGTGTCTGACACGCTGATCGTGTCTTGAACGGCAATTGTGTCCACAATCCCGACGGAAACGGCCTTCGCATAGGACACATAGCCCGGAAGCGTGACGACGGCCTTGTCCTCATATCCAGCCAGCTCATCTCCGGTCTGCCCGGTATAAACAGTCGCCAGGGACGTGACATCCACCGGGACGCCGTTGACCGTCGTATATACCGCGTCGATCGCCTTGACGGGGTGATCCGCAAACATATAGACATGCGTTGCCTGTTTCTCGGTAACCGTCGATCCGGCGCTGTGGGCCACGTTGTCCGTCGTCGAATAGCCGCGGGTGCAGCCGGTGAAGCTGTTTCCCGACACGGCCCCGATGACGATCTCTTCCACATCGATCAGAATATGGTCTCCGGCCGTGAATCCGGTCGAATCGCTGACGGCGATGGTCGTGGCCGAATCCGTGATCGCCGACGGCAGGCTGGTGACCTTGCCCACGTCCAGGCGCATGGCTGGAACCTTCGTCACGGACCCGTAAACGATCGGCAGGGTGTAGCCCACATCGTTCAGGTAGGCGTTGGCGTAGTCCGCGAGAGAGAGGACGCGCCCGACGGACTTGTTCACCCGTTGGCTCTCGTCCACGAGATCGACGCGGTAGACCAGCTCGTCGATCCGCTCGAAATCGATGATGTTGCCGGTCCACATTAAGACCATGGGATCGGTGGCCACGGTCAGGCCCTCGAACCACAGGTACAGCTCGCAGTCCAGCGTCTCGACGGTCTCGCTCCACAGGAGGTCGTGGATGTCCGTGGCCTCGTCCGGGTCGATGATGATATTGACGGAGAAGTCGGAGACCTGCGGCTGGCCCATCGCGCCGGAGATGTCCTCGTCGATCGATCCCCAGCTTGCGACCCACGGCTTGACCGTGATCCCCGTATAGGTGAAGACGCGGTCCGAGAGGTAAACAGTCCCGGCCACGAAGGGGATCTTCAGGATCCAGACCGGGGCGGCCCCGGTCTTCTTGTTCTTCTCGGTGTTGAAATTCGTCGTGAAGGTCTTCATGCGCCGACGGCCTCCAGCCGCCGCATCTCCGCGCGGAGCGGCTTGACGATCTCGCGGGCGAGCTGCTCCGGGGACTTCCCGCCCCCGCTGATGCTGATCGACGGGGAAAAGTGGATGGTCTGACCGATGGCCTGCGCCTGCCGCTTCGGGACGACCGCCTCGCCCTCGTGCAGGCGGAACGCCCCGGTGTGCGGGACATAGCGCGTCCCGAAGGCGTAGGACGGAAGCCCCTCGCCGTAGGACAGCTCGTAGCCGCCCGTGCCCGGCAGCGCGTATCCTTCGGTTGCGGACGGCAGCGCATAACTGCCGGCAGAGGCCGCGCCCTCGCCGAAGGACTCCCATGAGACGCTTCCGCCTTCATACCCTCCGGATACGCCCGTTCCTGCGGAGACGCCCGTTCCGGCGGCAACCGCCGCGCCTTCGCCGCCGACCTGCTTGATCTGGACCGTGACGGTGTAGGGCGTGCTGACGAGCCGGTTAAGCTCGGCCTGGATCTGCCGGATGGCCGGGGTCGCCGCGTCGTTGACCTTGATCGCGATCTCCTTGTCCAGCTTGGCCAGTTCGTCGGCGACCTTGAGGATCTGCGCCTCGTACTCCGTCATGGCGGCCTTCGCCTCGTTCATGGCGGCGGCGAGCTTGGCGCGGCTCTGCTCCACCTGGTCCATTTCCGCCTTTTTCCCGTCGATGAGCTTCTGCTGGGCGGAGGCGATCTCCTCCGTCACGGAGGCGACGTTCTGAATGGCCGCCTGGATCTGCTTCTCCGAAGTCAGGATGACCTCGTTCTGCGTGATCCATTTGGACTGCGCCGTGTCCCACACCTTGCTTTCCGTCGTCACCTCGCCGGTCAGGGCGGCGTACTGCTGCTTGACCTTCTCCAGGGCGGCGACCTGCTCCGCGCCGGAGAGCTTGTTTGCGTCCGCCCGCTGCTGCTCGATGGCCTGGAGCTTCATGGCGTAGATCGACTCGTCCGTGGCCGCCTTGCCCCTGGCCTGGGCCAGCTTCGTCTGGAGGTCCAGCATCGTGGCGGCGAATCCCTGCTGCTGCGCCCGCTGCTCCTTCTCCAGGGCGGCCAGCTCGGCGGTGAGCGTCTTCATCTTGTCCGTGGCGGTCTTGTGCTGGGAGGCGAGCGCATCGTAATAGGCCTTCCAGGCGGCCAGCTTGTCGGCGATGAAGGCCTTTTCCGCCTTCAGGACCTCGGCCTGCTGCTTGGCCAGGTCCGCTCCGGAGATGTTCGATCTGGCCATCATGTCCATGATCTTCTGCTCGCCGTCGATCCGGGCGTCGTAGACGGCGGTGAGCGTCGCCAGGTAGCCCTGCAGGGAGGCGCGCATTCCGGCGATCGTGGCGCCCTCCGCCTTCAGGGATTCGCCGTATTTCGACTGCGCCAGCTTCAACTGCTCCTCGCCGACCCTGGCCTGCGCCTGGGCGAGTCCCTGAAGGGCCTTGGTCGCATCGGAAGCCGCCTGGGCCTGCTTGCGATCCGCGGCGGCGATCTGATCCGCGGCGGCGGCATTCTTCGCCATCGCCGCCGTCAGCTCCGCCGTCGAGGACGTGGCCAGCTTGTAGTATTCCGCCGAGCGCTTGACCAGCTCGTTCCGGGCGCCCCAGGCCGCCTCGGCATTTTCCGTCTGCCCCCACAGCCGCTCGTTGGCCGCGACAAGCCCCAGGACGCCGGCGGCGAGGTAATTGAACGCGGAGGCGGCGAGCATTCCGGCCCGCAGCAGATTGACCCCCAGCTCCGTCTTCAGGTCCTTCATCTGGATCTCGAAACGCTCCATCTTGTCCGCCAGGCTGTCCGTGCCCTCGCCGAGCTGGGACTCGATCTTGGCCGTCGCCGTCATGATGGCGTTGTAGGCCTGCATGGCCTTCTCCGCCTTCGTCATGGCCTTTTCCTGATTCTCCGTGGCCTCGGTCATCTCGGTGATGCCGATAGCCGCCGTGATCGACCTGGTGCGGCCCGTCTCCAGGGCGGCGGCGAACTGCGCGAAGGCGTCCTCGACCTTGACCCCCATGAAGTCGGCCAGGACCTGCGCGGAATGGGCCAGATCCGTGAGCTGCTTCGGCGACAGGCCCTTGGCGAGACCGGCTCCCGCAACCTCCGCCGCCTTGCCCATGCTGATCATGCCGTCGGAGGCCCGCTGGATGCTCTTGACGATGCTGTCCGACGACTGGCCGTACTTACTGGCGAGGGCGTCGAGGAGCTGCATCTGCTCTATGTAGTCCGCAGCATCCCGCATCATCCCCCAGGCTTCGCGGATCCCAACCGCCGCTGCCGCGACCGCCGCCGTGACGCCGACCCACTGCGACTTGAAGGCCGCCCAGTGGCGCTCCATCTGCGATGCCGCGTCCTGCGAGGCGGATTTCAGGTTCTGGATGCCCGCCTTGGCCGAGGCGACCGCGTCGGCCGTCAGGTCCTTGGCCGAGATGATGTAGGAGAATTCTTCAGAGAGGTTCGCCATCGTATTTCTTCTCCATCAGGAGCCGGGACCGCTCGGCCCGGAGCAGGCCGAGGCGGACCCAGTCGGAATTGGTCAGCTCGTGGCGCTCCAGCGGGCAGCCCGCGTCCAGAAGCGAGAGGAAGCGCATGAGGCGCTCCATCGCCTGCGGCTCGCGAAGCTCACGCCCCCACGGGCAGATCGGGCAGAGCGATTCCACGACGAAATCGGCCGGGTTCTCGTCCCAGGCCTCGCAGTCCTCGCATCCGGGGACCCCCTCCCGCTCGGAGAGGAGGCGGAGGTCCGCGATCAGTTTTTTACTTCGACCTGCTCGACGGACTCGAAGGCCTTGAAGACGATGTCCGACTTCAGCCGCTCGGGAATTCGGTCCAGCGTGTCCAGACCGAGCTTGCCCTGGCCGTCCTCCAGGTTGTCGATCCGCAGGACCAGCCGGTCGAACAGGGCCGCGCGGGCCGCCGTGGCGTTGTTCCGGAGCTTCTGGTTCCGCCCGATGGGATACCGCTCCGCCTCAAAGCGGTTCCACTCCTGGTTGGTGGGTTCTCGCAACTCGATCAGACCGTCCTCTCCGATCTTCACTTCAATCGACGCACCGATCCTTGCCATTGAAAATTGCCTCCCTTCCGCGATTATGCCATGTACGCCGCCTGGGCGTTGTAAACGTAGAGCTGCACCGCCGGGTCCGTGCCGTTCTCGAAGACCTCGTATTCCAGGTCGCAGCTCACCTCGTCGTTCGGGCCGCCCTTGGGGACCGGAGCCTCCCGCAGCTTGCAGCGGGGAATGATGAGCTGCATGCCGTAGTACATCGTGCCGGTGACGGCGATCAGAGCGCCCTTCAGGTCGAACTCGACGGCCAGGGCGTCCTGGGCCGTGAAGAACCCCAGCTCCGTCGTGGAATCGAACAACATGGAGAGCTTCAGCTCCGCGCCGCGCCGCACCCGGTCGATGTCCTGGTAGACCAGGCCGCCGCCGAAGCCGTACTGCCCCCGGAGGTTGTTCTTGAACTGGAACTCGAAGGACTGCATGCGGGCCTTCAGGTCTTCCGGCGTGGCCGAGGAGATGTTCTCCGCGTCCTGCGTGGCCGGGGTCGTGATGGAGACGTTCGACCCGTTCTCCATCCAGACCTTGCAGTTGGACAGGATCATGTAGGACTCCGTCAGCGGCGTGAGGGCCGCCGTGGCCGAGGCCGTGCGGGTGCCGGACCCGATCATCTCGCAGTCCAGGGCCAGCGTCCCGCCGGCCGTCCCGGAGAGCTTCAGGGACTCGCCCTTGACGCCGTCGTACTTGTACTGGACGCCGCCGATCTTGTCCTCGACCGTGATCGACGGGATCGCCGAACTCGCCGCGATCGGCGTGATGTAGTGCTTGTATGCGGTCAGCGCGCCGTCCTGCGTGCTCGCGCATGATCCGAGGACCAGCGCTCCGAGCCCGGCCAGGGTGTTGGGCTTGCACTTCGCCTCGCGGTACACCAGCTTGACGGCCTGCGCCATGATCTGCTGGTCGTAGCCGAACTCCTTGGCCGTCAATTCCTCCTTGTCGTTGCCGATCTTGTCCGGCCAGGTCACGTCCAGCTCGTAGCCGGTCATCGCCGTGCCGGTGCCGGCGGCAATCACGACCCCGGCGTTGTAGGTCGCTTCCTTGGAAAACAGGCTCATCATCGTGACCCTGTCCCATCCCTTTTTGGTGATCATCGCTCCATCCTCCTATGTGTAATTGTCGAACGGGTCTGTCACATAACTCACGACGAACCTCAAAATCGCCCCGGCAACGCGCCGTTCGTTCTGCACGACGGTAATGCTCTCGCCCTCGCCGTACCCCGTATCGAAGGCCAGTCCGCCCCAGGTCCGGTCGGAACCGACCGCCTTGACCACGTCGGCGACGGCCCGCCGCATATCCGTCGGGGCCGCAGCTCCGGACAGGATCAATTCGATCTCCAGATCCATGCGGTGGTCGTGCCTGCCGACGGTGATCTCCAGGGCCTCGTTCCGGTCCCGGTACACGACGGCCGGAAGATCCGCCTCGTCCAGCGGGATCGAGCGCCACTCGTGGACGCTCTTGCCGAGGTCCAGCTCGTAGCCGTTGGCGACGAGCATCGCCTTCAGCCGGGTGTCCACCTCCGTCATGATCTGCTGCCGAATGGAGGTCGCCATCGCCTAATCCTTGCTCAGCACGAGCGTTGCCACGAGGCCGTCCAGGTCATAGGCCACATTGACGATGTTGTAATATGTCCCGTCGATCTCCAGCCCGTCGCCGATGGCGACCCCGGACACGGCCGACGCCGCGCACTGCGCCTGGGGGACATACTCCGCGACCTGATCGTCATATACCGCCAGGGCGCTGCGCGGATTGTCGAAGATGACACTGACGGCATGGGCGGCGATTCCCTGCCACCAGGTAGCCGCCTGGGCGAATCCGTCTTCGTCAAAGAACGTCGTCAGGTCATTCGACATCTGGTCCCGCAGCCCCATTTCAAAGCACCTCCACCGTTGCCGTGCCTTCGATCTTCTGGCCGTTGGTCGTCGTCACCTTGACAACGACGGTGTAGGTTTCCCCTGCCGTCCCGCCCTTCAGCTTGTAAATCGCCGTTGTCTTGGTCGTATGCACGGCGGCGTCGGAGATCATGGTGGATGATTTGTCCGTTCCGCCGGCATCCAGGCACGTCACCGCAACGCTGGACAGCTCCTCGCCCGCGATCAGTCCGTCCTTGCCGTCCGCCCTGGCGAATGCGTAATACCGCCAAAGCTCCTCATATGCGTACTTCTGAAAGTGGGTCATTGTCGCCTCACGCCGCCCGCTTGAACATGATGTCCGTGAACTCCCGTTTTTGAATCGTGTCCGTGAACTCCCGCGCTCCGATCGTCTCGCCCAGCTCGACCGTGTCCGGATACGCCCCGCTGTATTTCAGGTCGACCGCCGTTCCCGCCAGGGCAATGCTTCCGGACGCGGCGGCGATTTTCCGGGCCGGCTTCAACGTAGTTGCCGTTCCGGCCAGGGAAAGCGCCCCGGACGACACGACCAGCTTCAAGCCGCGATTCAACCCGGCTTGCGTCCCTGCCAGCGACAACGCCCCCGATGCCGTGGCGAGCTTTCTGGCCGTCCGCAGGACAACGGCCGTTCCATTCACGGCCAGGCTGCCGCTTGCCGTCGCCAGTTTGCGCGTGGCCTTGAGTCCCGCCGCCGTGCCGGAGAGTGACAGGCTTCCGGACTCGCATGCCAGCGAGTAGGAGCCGACCTTCGTCAGGCCGACGGCCGTCCCTGCCAGGGTCAATGCGCCGGAGGCGGTGGCCAGCTTGCGGGCGGCCTTGAGCGCAACGGCTGTGCCGGAGAGGGCAAGGCTTCCGGATGCCGTCGCAAGCGTCCTCGTTGCCTTCAGTCCGACGGCTGTGCCGGACAGCGCGAGCGAACCGCTGGCGCAGGCCAAACTGAAACTGCCCGTTTTGGTCAGCGTGACGGCGGTGCCGTTCAGGGTCAATGACCCGCTGGCTATTGCCAGTTTTCGGGTTGCCTTCAGAACGACTGCGGTGCCCGAAAGTGCCAATGAACCGGAGGCGCAGGCAAGGGCCTTGCCCGCCTTCAGCGCGACGGCTGTTCCAGACAATGACAGCGGTCCAGACTCTGCCGCGATCCTGTACCCTTTTTTGAGGGATACAGCCGTTCCAGACAGGGCCAGCGAACCGCTTGCCGTGGCGAGTTTTCTCGTCGCCTTTAGGCCTACCGCCGTGCCGGATAATGTTAAAGAGCCACTTTCAACAGGCAGGCTGAAAGCACCAGCCTCGACCCATGCCCCGTCAGCCCATGCGCCGACCGCCCACGAGCCAGCTACCCAAGCCGCGCCCATGTTACGCTGGTCCCCACGGCGGGGAATCGCCGTCGCCAGTTACAGTCGTGCCGTTGATCTTTTTCACATCCGCCGCCATCTCGGTCGTCGTGATCGGAATCGTCCCAGACTGGAAAGTCACCGTGGCAGTTGCCGCAACCGCAACGGTCTTGATCGTGTTGACATCCACCTTCTGCGTGTCGGGTACGGCCACAAGATGGTTGGCATCCACAGAAAGGGTGTTGTCCGGTGTCGTGCTTCTGACGAGATGCGCGTTTCCATAGCTGGCGTGATTGACGATGGCGTAGGCGTCGCCTGTCTGGAGCGGGCGAATCTGAAACACATGAGCGTCTATTGCCGATACACCATCCACCGTGGCCTTGACCAGAACGACATAGGTCTTGTTGGCCTCAAACCCTGCTGCTGCGGTAAGTTGCCGTCTGGCGTAATAGAAGCCGACCACGCTATCGAATGGAGATGCAGGTGTCATGTCAACATCTTCATCCAGCCCCGTCGTGTTCCCCTCCTCATATATCGAATAGGTGATTGCCGTGGGTGCATATGCCGCACCACTTGAAAACCTGTGCGTCACCACAGGGATCGCCACATATTCGTCTATGCCATAAGTGCCAAGAAACATTATGTCACCTCACTACCGATCCGCCTATTATTGGGAGTCCACCACCGCCGCCAGAGCCACCAATGTCAAACTGGTCAACTAACAGTCCAAGCAATATTCTGCTTGTGGTCGTTTCTGACCATGCTCCACCATCAACCCTTGATGTCTTGTAAAAGTTAATCCCACCGTCCAGACCGCCCATCATTGCGTTTGACTGAACATTTATTTCATAATAAGCTACCGCAGAAGCACCGGGGGTCATTATTATTCTATACCATGTGCCAGTTTCCAGTGTATAGGTTGAGGCTGGATCACTGTCGAAATACAGGTTATGCATAGCATAAGATGCCGCACCCCTTACGTCTGGATCGTATACTGCATTGGCAAGTGTAGTACCGCTCGCATTTAAAAGTGAGAATGTGACAGCGTTGTCAAAATCCCCATAGAACCAAAAACCATATGCTCGCATCTTGATCGGGACTTGGAAATAATTGCCCACTTCATCTGGTGTTGTTGAGGAAGATATGGATGTGCCAGCAGCAGCAGACATCGCCAACTGAACACCATTGTTATAGGCCTTGCCATCGTCATATTCTATATTGACAGCAAGTGTATCGTAAAGTGTTGCCTTGGCCCACGTCCCCGGTGTTGCGGTATTGTCTGAAAGGGTATGGGGCATATACCAGACTCCACCCAGAACGTCCTTGTTCAGATAAAAGCGCATATTCCCAGAAACATAGCTATTCCATTCAATAACGATAGCTACATAATCGCCAGCCGCAACTGCCGCTACTTCCGTGAAGGTGAATGTTTGCCATCCGGCTGCCGACACCGTAGTAACACCATACGCCTTATTTCCCGTTGTAGTAGCCCACACAGTTCCAGACGGTAGTCCGGTAGCCATATCAACCGTTTGCAACGACACCTTCACATCATCGGCTGCTGAAACAGAAGCGGCATATGCGTGTATCTTTGCTATGTTTCCAGCAACACGAATCTGTTGAATGTATGCGTACCTTTCACCCGTAGCGTCCATGATCGCACTTGTGGCGACTGCCGGATAAGTGTATGTATCGGGAAAGGTGCATACTCTTTCAACCATTGACATTAGATCACCACCCTTATGCCTTCAATTGCAGCCTTTCTCTTGGCTGCTGTGTTTGCATCGTTGTCCTTGATCGCCCGCTTGATGAGGAAGATGATGGCATCAGTCAGGTCGGCGTCATCCGTCGTTGCATCTTTCCTCGTGATCTGCTTGACCTTCACCTTGACTCCGTCCTTGTAGAGGGCAATCCCGATATGCTCCCCACCAGGGCAGACAGAATCAATTTTCATCGTGTATGTCGCCATTACTTCTCCTGTATTCGTTCATAATCCTTGCGCCCTGCGATAGCGTCATCGGGGAGCGGAGCAGGTCCTTTATGGCCACCGGAACATCCCCATATCCGTATTCGTGCCGCTCGACCTCGACTTCTTTTGCGTCCTTCCCCTCCGCTTTCACAAGCTCTTGCACAAGCCAGAATGTCATCAGCGGACTATCACTCCCGTCGGCTTCGGTGGACGGCAAGAGCCAGAGAAAATGTTGTAGATATACTGCGGAGGGCAGCACTTCCCATCTGCCCGTGAGGTGCAACAGCTCTCGTTGTCCGTCGCCAGCGTGAACCCGTCGGGGCAACACTCGTACTTGTTGACAGTATGCCAGCCGGTCTTGCAGCAGGGATCGGTTTCACTCATTGCCCAGCAAGAACCGTCCGACTTCAGGATCGCGCCGTTAGGGACGCACTCAAAGTGGTCTTCCGTCGGATGCATCCCTATCGGACAGCACCACTTGTCAGTCGCTGAAGTGATCGCGTAGCCGTCGGTGCAGCAGGCTTCGCATGACACGCTCTCCTGTGCCGTCGTGCCGGGAGGACATGGCGGCTTGTGGGAGCAGTCGAGGCCCCATACCGGCGATGCGAACAGGATCAAAGCTGCTGCCATGTAGTAGAGTCGCTGCATGTCACTTTGCCAGTAGTCGAAGTCCGGCAGGTGCGCTTGGGACTTGTTTCGTAAAAACGAAAGGGGCCGTGCTACTGCATCCCCACACATTACAGGCCGAAACCGTCAAAGTGTAAGTGCCGTTCGGCACGGACGCCAGGTCGTATTTCAATGAGCCGTCCGTCTGCGCCGCAATCGTTCCGGGCGTCTCGATCCCCGTGATCTCATAGCCGATCACGCCTTCCTGTGGGTTGCAGACAAGAAACGGCGCAGCCTGTGCCGATCCCCATGCGACCAGAAGCCCGAAGGCCGCCAGCACCAAAGCCGTCAAAAGAATCTTCTTTCTCATGTCCATCCTCCTAATTGTCCCGGCCCATGAACAGCAGGCACATGCAGATCGCGCCGAATGAACCGCCCGCTATGAACACGGCCAGATAGATCGCTACGTCAATCATGTGATTGTCAGCAGGCTCGCCGTCACGTCGATCGTGAAGGTCTCGCCATCCGCAAGCGTGATAGAGCTGCCGTAATCCCAGTACCCGATCAACTGGTCATCGGTTGACGTGTCGTTATACAGCAGCACATACCGGAACGGCCCGATACCGCCCGCCGTGGCCGTGATGACCACATCCGTCGTGCAGGCCAGCGTATAGGTGCCGCCGGATTCGGACGACGACGCGATGGTGGCATTATGGCCGCCGGTCGTGTAGCCGTTGGCCGCCGCCGGGGGCGGGTGCGCCGATCCGGGCAGAAACCCCGTATCCGATGCCGCCGTCGGGGGCGTGTTGGTCAGGGCGAAGCGGAGCTGATCCGAACCGAGGTTGTGCTTCTTCTCAGCCAGCGCCTCCAAAAACTTGTTGAATTTAACAAATGCCGCCATCTCTCATTTCCTCCTTGATTGCTTGTTTCCTTATCCCGGCACCACTCTTCCCCAGACCGGATACCGCTCGGAACCGTCCGGATTCCGCGCCTGCTTCAACCATGCGTTGACTTCTTCCGGGGTCGGGCTGTGGCATACCCCCAGCCATTCCGCCGCGTCCTGGTCGATCAGGGCGAGCTTGCCGATATGCTCCGAACAGAACTGGTGCTTTTTACTCTGGAGCCAGTCCCATCCCAAAAACTGCCCAACCACGCCCAGAACGTCATACCGCGTTGCCCACTTCCCTTTCGACAGGCAGCCATTGATGACCTGTGTCAGCGTGTCCCGCTGGGCCTGCGTCCATGTCGGACACCAGAACAGCTTGAGGCTGTTGACCTGGAACGACTTGGCATCGGCGGCGTGGAACCACCATGACTGTGTCGCGAATTTCCCCGGCGCGTACATCCACATGAAGTGGCTATAAAAGGACTTCGTTACCATCTTGATCAACAGCCCGAATGCTCCGCGAAGGTTGTCGGATATAACCATCATCGGCAACTGCTCCGGCTTGACCTGATACAGGTCATCCAGCGTGTAATAGGTCGTGTCATCGATCCGTGGTGTCATTTCGCCTCGAAGTCGCCGCCAGTAGTCTTGTCCTTGAAAAACATCCCGATAATTCCCATTACGGCCAATCCCGCCGCCACGATCTTGTCCACCATTTCAGGGCTGATCGTCACCCCTGCTGCTGTCAGCAGGGCGATGATCCCACGCCAAGTGCTTGCCTCTTTAAGCCTGTCAATGATGTATGTCGCCATTATGCCACCCTTTCCTGCCGCACCCTTACCCTGATCACCCTGGCCAGGGTCAATCGCGTACTTCTGGCAGAACGCCTTGAATCCATCCCTCTGGCCGTGGCCGTTGACCTCGCACCAGAGTCGCAGCAGGTCACATGACCACGCATCCCACCCCAGAGCAGCGAAGGCGTCACGGACTTGGCCAGATCATTCGGCTCCCCTCAGTCTCTTCATGCACTCTTCAATCGCCAGGTACATTCTCTGCGAGATTTCAAATGAAGAACTAAATACTTTGCCCATGTTCCACAGGTCGATAATCGGAACCAGCGCCGCACGGAGCATGGAGATTTCTGCTCGCAAATCGGCCAGCTCCTGCATCGCGACCGGGTTCCCATGGCACACATCGTCTATGTCAAGATATTTTCCCATCGCGCATTTACCCCTCCATCTCCTTCATGACTCGTTCGTAATAGTTGCGATCACCTTTGCTTTTTGCATCCTCTCGCCGCGCATTACTGCACCACCAATGAACAACATGTGTCAGGATAGAGGTTGGTAATCGTATATGAGATGTTATCGCTAACTGTTTCGCTTCCCGTCCACACAGGACCGTATGGTTTCCACGGTTGCCACGGATCAGTCGATGGCAGATATGGAGTGTACGGCACATACACCGGATAGGACGTACCCTTCGCGGCAAGCAGTTGTCTCTGCAAATCTACAATTTTTTCAAGTAGCTCGATCTGCTTTTTAAGAGATTCTTCCACAATGGCCTCCTCTTTAACTTAAAGAAGAACGGTTGCGTTTCCGGTTTCGGCTTTATCAAAATCCATTCATCATTATAACTTTCAGTCAGCTCCCGGAAATTATCGTCAACGGTCTTGTCGTATGCAGGGTCAGACCTGTATATTTTCCCAATCTCTTTAGCAAATGACCATTCTTCCATTACTGCACCACCACCGGAGCGGGCTGATTGACAACCACGGGTTCAGCCGCAGGCACGATCACCGGAGGCGGCTGCTCCACGACAGTCGGGATGGATGTCGCGTCCGTGGCCCCGACATTCGCCGTCGTGCCGCCGCTTATGTTGGCCGTGGTGCCACCCTGGACCTTGACGCTGCTGCCCTGCCCATACATGTTGTAATTCGTGCCGCTCGTCCAGTATTTGCCAAGCTCATGTGTCGTCGCCCAGATGCCGCCGACTCCAATCAGCCCTGCGGCTACACCCGTAAAGGCTGGTATCCACGGAGCCGAATAGTCGACCTGGCGGTATTGAGGCATCAGCGGGCCTTCCTTCGGATTCGGAGTCGCATAGACCGTGATCGACGCGACGTTTGAGAAGACCATGTCCTTCGTCGGGTCCATCGCCCTTATTTCAAGGATCGGCTTCTGCGGTGCAGCCTGCGCCTTCATGATGTCGGCGGTATATTCATAGTACGCGATTTCAGCTTCTAACATCGCGGCAGAAGGCTGGCACCCAACCAGAGCGAAAATCATCAAGGCCAGCAATGCAAGTTTTCTCATCTGAAGTCCTCCGGTTTCAGGCACCCGATCAGGTACATCAACATCACACCAGACCATACAACCCAGAACGAAACGGTGATCAGATATGCCCTCATGCCTTCGCCTTTTTTGACCCGTTCAACTCAAAATGCGGATAGTCCTTTGACCGCGCATAATTTCCTCCCCACCGCAGACCCAACTTGCAGCCGATCTCCCCGGCCTTCTTCCATGCCGGATCGGAAATGTCCCAATTCAGCTTACCGTTTTTCAGCAGCACGATGTCGAACGCCTCACCGTCGATATGCTTGCTTTTCAACGTCCATGTGACGATTGGCCCCGGCTTGCTGCGGCCCTGGGCATAGAGGGCTTCCTGCTCGGCCTTGGTGCGCCTCGTGCATGTGCAAATCCACGGGATTCCGGCCTTGTCCATCTCGGCACAGAACTCCTTGTAAATCTCCCGCATCTCCGGTATCAATCCGCTAACGTCTCGACGGGCCATTCTGCTGCCTCAACTCCTTCTCGTAGCGCCTAATCTGATCGTCGCGGACTTCCTTCATTACAGTGCGGATCTCGGTCAGACTTTCTGTAATATAAGGAACTTGTGTTTCAAACTTCGTGAGGCGGTTCTCATGGTTCATCATTGAAATAAACATGAACCCGTATATCCCGATAATGACCGTCAGAACCGCCCACCATTTCACCGTCAACGTGCTTTCGCCGATGCTACCTCCGCGCTGGTCAGGCATTTCCGTCACCCATTTCATCTCCGCATCCTCGGAAGAGGATCTCAACGGTCTTACTCGATCACGCCCTGGCCGAAGATGCAGATCGCGCCCGCGCCGCTGGCGTCAACCGTCAGGGACGTAGCCGCCGTCAACTCCAGAGGCGGGTTGAAGGTCCATTGCATGGAAGTGTTCGCCGCGAACGCCACCGGACCGATGAGCGCCGTCGTCACCGCGCCTCCCGTTTCGCCTGCCCCGATAGTAATAGATATAGCGTTGGCGCCGTTGTTGATCGTCAGGTGCCTGATCTTGATCGCCGTCCCGGCGGCCGGGGCCGCGATGATCTCCTCGCAGCCGGAGGCGTCGGCGGAGGTCGCGTTTTTGATCCAGCCGACTTTCGTCGCCGGACTCGTCACCGTGATTGCCATGGTTCAATCCTCCAGCTTACGCCCGGTTCGACCAGATCTTGATGTAGTCGATATAAAGGCTGCCGACGCCCGTCCCGGTCTCCTTGTGAAGCATCATGAAGGGCTGCGTCACCACGTTGGAGCTGTTGCTCATGTCGAAGGTGGTGCCGGACCCCACGCGCGCCCCGTCGATGAAAAACTTGACGGACGTGATGTCGGTGAAGTCGATCCGGTAGATGTTGTATGTATCCAGCACGGCCGTGATTCCGGTCGCGATGGCATCCTTGTCCGTGGAGGCGTCGTCCGTGTGGATCGTGCAGGCC